>Ga0307374_10005108_pt1 | contig 21459 bp, 9 predicted proteins | sample OX3MG_FD_202532 | JGI IMG/M metagenome (GOLD analysis project Ga0307374, IMG submission 202532) | Soil microbial communities from Risofladan, Vaasa, Finland - OX-3 | ecosystem: Environmental > Terrestrial > Soil > Coastal area > Acid sulfate soil | place: Finland: Risofladan, Vaasa | collected...
TGCCACCGCTCAGCTTGTCCGGGCCGAGTACATAGCCATGCAGCTTGAAATAACGGCCGAAGGCATTCAACTGCGGTGCCACCGTATGGCAGGCATTACAAGCAAGCCCTGTCTGGCGGGCAAAACTGGGAACTGCCTGGGCCGTGGATGACCATAACGATGTGGAAATAACGAGAACGGCGACAACTGCAAAGAAGCTAAAGCGCTGGTACATGACCGATTCTCCTCAAACCTGCCAGCCGAACCGAGAAACCACCGCTGTCCGATTATCGAATGCCAAGCGTATGCTTGTCTGAAATCGTGGAAATTAAGCTATTTTCATAGGCGGTCAGAATAATTATGTCGCTACCATGCTTCTGTACGCTACCGAACATATAGAAAATATGTTCTACGTTATATCGATATTACCCCCGCTGTCTCTAGCGCCTAATATCATTGCGCCTTCGTTCTGACCCTAGTAGCAATGATCTAACCAAGCAGTCCAATTTTATACCCGTTACTCGCAACGCTAGTTTCTCGCGACAAGTCTTCACTTCGCGAGTTTCTTGCGAATCAACTGCAGTTCCCGCCGACGCTTTTCGGTCGTTTTAGGATAAGTCATTTTAAGTTCCTCGAATGTATCTAGGACAATCTGGGATACGATCAAGCGGGCGTTCTCTTTGTCATCGGCTGGAACTACATACCAAGGCGCCTCCCGTGTGCTTGTCGCACCCAGGCATTCCGCATACGCCCGCATATAATGCTTCCAGAATTTCCTCTCCTCGATGTCATTGAGGCTGAATTTCCAGTTTTTTTCCGGTACGTCGATACGCGCAAGAAAGCGCTTGCGCTGCTCCTCTTTAGAGAGATGCAGGAAGAACTTGATAATGCGGGTCCCGTTGACGAATAGGTGCTTCTCCAGGTCCGAGATCGAATGATAGCGATCGTGCCACAGGGTCTTGTCGTGATGCGGCGTGTCCGGGAGGCCTTCGCTGCTAAGAAGATCGCGATGTACCCGCACGATCAGTACCTCTTCGTAATAAGACCGGTTGAAGATACCGATCTTCCCGCGCGCTGGCAGATCCCGGGTAGTACGCCACAGAAAATCGTGTTCCAATTCGGCAGCACTGGGATGCTTATAGCTGAACACCTGACAGCCTTGCGGGTTGACCCCGGACATTACATGCTTGATGGCGCCGTCCTTTCCCGCCGCATCCATGGCCTGAAAGATCAGCAGGATGGCATGGCTGTTGGATGCATAGAGCAACTGCTGTTGATCACTCAGATGCGCTACGTGTTCTTCCAGAAGCTTTTGATATTGCTCCTTCGACTTGTACACGGGATCGACCTTCGTTGGCCACTCGCGCAGACTGACCTCATTTCCTTCGCGTACCCTAAAATCCTTTGATTTGATTTTCATATTTACCCTTTCAGCAGTGCCTTTTAAAAGATTTTGAGACGACCGAATACCGGAACCTTCACCAAATCCAAAGCGACAGCAAACATGGCCGCTGCCACGAATGTGGCGGCGACGAGCAAGGCCGGCAGGTGTGTCATCGCGATTCCGCCGATGGCCAATGTCGAAGCAATTGCAACATCGGCCACGGACGAAGCGGCAAGCCACGGGCTTGGACGAGTGCCCCACAGGTGCCGGCGTTGACGAATGGCATAGATAGTCCCCTGACTCCCAAATACCAAGACTATAAAGGCGAGTGTTCTTAGTTGCTTGATCCCAAAGCCCATTTCATATTTGCCTATGGCCAGGATCCCGCTGCAGAAGGCCAACAAACAGATACCCATAACGACGCCTGCCAATGTCAATCTGCCGATGCGCCAGGTATTTGGCATCGGCGACGCTCGCACATTGTCCGTCGTCAATGACATCGCCAGAAAATCGCCGGTGATCATTACAATCACCATCAGCAGCGGAGTCAGAATTGCATGCCCCGTCATGATCAGGCCGGCGACCAGGAACAGCACCGTCACGATCTTCTTGATGATTGAGTTCAGCGTATAGGTCAAGATACGCTGGAACGTTATGCGCCCTTCCTTGACCGCAGCAACAATACCACCGAGACCAGGCTCGGTCAGCACCATGCCGGCGGCAGATTTGGCGACGTCAGTTGCCGTCGAAACCGCGATGCCGATTTGCGCCTGACGCAGCGCCGGCGCGTCGTTGGCACCGTCGCCGCACATGCCGACGGTATGGCCGCCATTCTGGAACGCCTTGACGAGCTTGTACTTGTCTTCGGGCAGGACGCCGGCAAAAACGGCGAATTGCCCGGGATGGACGCTGTCGGGAATCGGTCCGGGCGGACAAATCGCGCCACCAATCCCCACTGCACGGGCCACAATGGCGGCGGTTGCGGGTGCGTCGCCCGTCACCATCACGACACGCACGCCCAAGCCATGCAATTCCGTTACGAGTGCGGCCGAATCGGGGCGCGGTGGGTCGCTGAGCGCGATGAGCCCTGCCAGCTTCAGCGCCATAGCCGGTCCGATTGCTACCGCCAGAACCCGAAAACCTTTGTCTTCAAGTTCCTTCGCCGTCGTCGCCGCCGCCGGGGATGGCGGCACAAGTCCGATGACCACAGCAAAGGCGCCCTTCGCGATACGTAATGTGTTCCCGGTCGCATCAGTTGCGGTCGCCTCGGACATTTTCTTTTCCGGATCGAAGGGCGAGAACTTGACCATTTTCAGCACGTCGGAGACCGGCTTGTGCACCGCCGCGGCGCGAATCGCGCCATCGACCGGATCCTGCCCGCCATCCGCACTGGCCAGAGCGGCGAACGCCAGAACATGCGCCTCATCGAAACCTGGCATGGGATGAACGGTCGTCACCGTCAGTGCGTTCTGGGTCAGCGTGCCGGTCTTATCGGTGCACAACACATCCGTGGTTCCCGCTTCATCCACGGCGGAGAGGCGCGTCGGAAGTACCCCGACCTTGGCTAACGCCCGCGCGCCGAACGCCGCCGCCAGGGTAAAGGTGGCCGGCAACGCAACCGGTATCGATGCGAGGACCGCTGTCAGGACAAGCGGGATAATTTCGGCAAGCGGCAGCTTGAGAAAGTAGGCATAGGCCACCAGCACCACGATGACGGCGCCATTGAATACCGCCAGATTGCGCACCACGCGCAAAACCGTCTTCTGCTGGGAACTGACAACATGGGCCGTGAGGACGAGTTCCGCGGTGCGGCCGAACTTGGTACGCACTCCGGTCGCTGTGACCTCCGCCACCGCTTCGCCGCGCCGTACCAGTGCCCCAGCATAGGTCAGAACACCCGCGCCGGCCTCGATGGGAACCGATTCCCCGGTGAGCATGGATTGGTCCAGCAGGATATCGCCCCCGGTGAGGCGCACATCCGCGGCGACCACGGCGCCCAGTGAAAGCTTCACCATATCGCCCGGCACCAGCTCGGCGGCAGGTATGGTTTTCCAGTCGCCATCGCGCCGGACAGACGCGCTCAATGCAAGCCGCGACTTCAGCGCGGCGAGAGTTGCCTTGGCGCGGCTCTCCTGGAACAGACCGAGCGCGGCATTGAAAACCAGCAGAGCGGCGATGATCGCGGCCTCGACATATTTACCGAGGACCAGTTCGAGTACGATGGCTGCTTCCAGCATCCACGGAACAGGCGCCCAGAATTTTTCGATCGCGATGCGTAACGGGTGCATGCTCGTGTCGGGCATCGCGTTGGGACCGAACTTCTCCAGCCGTCGGCGCGCTTCATCGCTCGTCAGGCCGTCCGGGTACGCCCCGGGTTTTTTCTCCCCTTCCGACAGGGGCAGGGCTTTTAGATCATCCTTCGGGTCGGCCTTGGCATCGGGCTTCGATCCAGGCTGTGTTTTTGGAGCCTTGGGTGGACCGGAATTTGCTTTCATAATAGGCATTCTCCTGATTCCGCTGTCTTTGCTGGGCCGTAAATTTCGTGAGTTGCGGGATAGGCGCTTTCATTGTTGGCCGCTCCACATCCAGTTCCTGATTTCCGGCAAGTCCTGGCCGTACGTGTCGATGTATTGCCTGTGTTCGATCAACTTGTCCTCGAGTTGCTGCTTCAAGTACACGCCTTGGTCACCGGTCTGCGGCAAACGATCAATGCTGTCCATCACCAGGTGGAAGCGGTCCAACTCGTTCAGCACCGTCATGTCGAATGGCGTGGTAATGGTGCCTTCTTCCTTGTAGCCACGGACATGGATGTTGTGGTGGTTGTTGCGGCGATAGGTCAGTCGGTGAATCAGCCACGGGTAACCATGGAAGGCAAAGATGACGTGCTTGTCCGTGGTGAACAGCGCATCGAATGCCGCCTCGCTCAACCCGTGCGGATGTTCGCTCTGCGGTTGCAGCTTCATCAAGTCCAAGACGTTGACCACGCGAACTTTCAGGTCGGGCAGCTGTTCGCGCAGAATGGATACAGCGGCGAGCGTCTCCAGCGTGGGCACATCACCGCAGCAGGCCATGACAACGTCGGGTTCGGCGCCAGCGTCGCTGCTCGCCCATTGCCAGATGCCGATGCCGTCGGTGCAGTGCTTGATGGCTTCGTCCATGGTCAACCATTGTGGCGCCTGATACTTGCCGGCGATCACGACATTGACGTAATGACGACTGCGCAAGCAATGATCCCAGACCGACAGCAGGCAATTGGCATCCGGAGGCAGATAGACGCGTACAACGGAGGCTTTCTTGTTCACGACGTGGTCAATAAAGCCGGGGTCTTGGTGCGTGAAACCGTTGTGCATTTGCTGCCAGACATGCGAAGCCAACAGGTAATTCAACGACGCAATGGGCGCGCGCCACGGCAGACCGGCTGTGACCTTGAGCCACTTGGCGTGTTGGTTGAACATTGAGTCAATGATGTGGATGAACGCCTCGTAGCAGTTGAATAGTCCATGCCGACCGGTGAGCAGATAACCTTCCAGCCAGCCTTCGCATTGGTGTTCGCTCAACATCTCCATCACCCGGCCCTCGAGAGCGAGAAACTCGTCATTGTCCTGCTTGCGCGCGTCCCACTGCCGATTGGTCACCTCAAACACTGCGTTCAAGCGGTTGGACAGCGTTTCATCAGGGCCAAAGATGCGAAAATTGCGGTGCTCGCGATTGAGCTTGGCCACATCGCGCAGGAACACACCGAGTTCGTACGCATCGGCGGCCTTGACCGAGCCGGGGAACGGCACGCTCACCGCGTATTTTCTAAAGTCCGGCATGATGAGGTCACGCAGCAGCTTGCCACCGTTGGCGTGGGGATTAGCCCCCATCCGCCGGTCACCGGTAGGCGCCAGCTCGGCCAACTCCGGTAAGAGCCGACCATTGTTGTCGAACAATTCCTCCGGCATATAGCTCTTCATCCAGCTCTCAAGCAGTTCGAGATGTTCGGGATGTGCAGCATCCACGGCAATTGGCACCTGATGTGCGCGGAACGTGCCCTCGATTTGCAGGCCATCCACCCACTTCGGCCCCGTCCAACCTTTCGGGGATTTGAGGACAATCATGGGCCAGCGTGGGCGCATGGTGATGCCGTTGACGCGGGCTTCGTGCTGGATACGTCGAATCTCCTCCATCACTTGATCCAGCGTTGCCGCCATGGCCTCGTGCATCAGCGCCGGATCGTGTCCCTCGACGTAGTAAGGTGTCCAGCCGTTACCGCGGAGGAATTGGTCCAGTTCCTCCGGTTCAACGCGCGCGAGGATTGTTGGGTTGGCGATCTTGTAGCCGTTGAGGTGCAGGATCGGCAGTACCGCGCCGTCGGTGATGGGATCGAGAAACTTGTTGGACTGCCACGATGTGGCCAGCGGTCCCGTCTCCGCTTCGCCATCGCCCACGCAGCAGGCGACGACGAGATCGGGATTGTCGAACACCGCCCCGAACGAATGACTGAGCGAATAGCCCAGTTCACCGCCCTCATGAATAGAGCCCGGGCATTCCGGCGAGGCGTGGCTGGGAATGCCACCGGGAAACGAAAACTGCTTGAACAGCTTCTGCAGCCCGGCCTCGTCCTGGCTGATGTTGGGATAAATCTCGCTGTACGTGCCTTCGAGATACGTGTTACCCACCACGGCCGGACCACCGTGCCCGGGACCAGCGACGTAAATCATGTCCAGGTCGTATTTCTTGATGACCCGGTTCAAGTGCACATAAATGAAGTTCTGTCCGGGGGTTGTGCCCCAGTGGCCGAGCAACATATGCTTCACGTCCGTCAGTGCCAGCGGACGCCTGAGCAACGGATTGTCGTAAAGATAAATCTGCCCGACCGACAGATAGTTGGCGGCGCGCCAGTAGGCGTCCATCTTGCGGAGCAGTTCCGGGGACAGCGTGTGGGTCTTCATGCGGGATGTGTTCCGAATTGAGCGAGATTGAGGACGTTGATAGCGGATCTTGCGATGATGATTTCCTCGTCGGTAGGAATTACCCGCACTTTAACGCGGCTGGAGTCTGGTGAAATCAGTGGCGCATTCTTGGCGTTGCGCTCCCGGTTTATCTCGATACCGAGAAAGTCGAGTTCTTCGCAGATGCGTTCGCGTATCTGCGGCGCGTTTTCACCGATGCCACCCGCGAACACCAGCGTATCCAGTCCACCCAGGGCTGCAGTGAATGCGCCGATGCATTTCCTGACCTGGTAACAGAACAGCGCAACCGCTTCAGCCGCCCGCATGTCCTGGGTCTCGTGCTGCAGCAAGTCGCGCATGTCGGAACTGGTCTCTGATACGCCCAATAGTCCGGATTCAAAATTGATCATCTCGTTGAACTGCTTGGCACCCATTTTCTCGGTGCGCGCCAGATACAAAACCAGTCCAGGATCAAGATCACCCGAACGGGTGCTCATCGGCACTCCGGATGCCGGTGTCAGGCTCATGCTGGTGTCCACGGGTTTGCCATCACATACCGCCGCCAGGCTCGCGCCACTGCCGAGGTGGGCGAGAATGACCCGGCCTTGGGCGACTTCAGTGCCGGCGAGCCGGGCCAGCTCTCCCATTAGAAATTCATACGACAGCCCGTGAAATCCGTAGCGCCGCACCCCCTGCGCTTCGTAGCGGCGTGGAATTGGCAGCATGCGGGCTACGCGCGGCAGATCATGGTGGAAAGCCGTATCGAAACACGCCACTTGAGGCAAATCGGGGAAGCGGCGATGAAAAGCTGCGGTCAACAGGATCTCTTCCGGCAGATGTTCGGGATCGAAGGCGGTAAGCCGCTGCAGTTCTTTGATCATATCCGTGGTGATCCGCTGTGGCTTACTGTATTTTGGACCGCCATGCACCACGCGATGCCCGACTGCGATCAATGCACTCCGGGTTCGTGCTTGTAGCCAATCCATCAACACGTTCACCGCGGCCGAGTGGTCCGATACGCTCAGCGGTCTGGAAAAATTTTCCGCGCCTTTAACTGCAAACGTGGCGCCCGCCAGCCCGATGCGTTCGATGCTCCCAGACAACACACGCTGAAGCGGCTCATGCGTTTCAAACAATGCGAATTTGATGCTCGATGAGCCGCCGTTGACGGTCAGGATGCAGGCATTAACAAGGCCAGGGCTCGCTTGCATACGTTCTCCGCGCTAAAGCCATATTCACGCATCACCACATCGCCAGGTGCTGAGGCGCCGAAGCGCTCCACACTCAGCACGTCCCCTTGAGTTCCAACGTAACGATGCCAGCCCTGGGCTGCACCCGCTTCCACCGCGAGTCGCACAGGCACAGCAGCAGGCAACACCTCATCACGGTAATATTTTGGCTGGGCGTCAAACAGCTCCCAGCTGGGCATCGACACGATGCGTGCCTTGACGTTCTTTTCCAGCAACATCTGTTGCGCCGCGACGATCAGAGCGACTTCCGAACCGCTGGCGATCAGGATCACATCCGGTTTGCCGCCGGACGCCTCCGCCAGAATATAAGCCCCGCGCCGCAGTCCGTCGGCTGCTGCGTAAATGCGGCGATCCAGCGTGGGTAGATTCTGGCGCGTCAGCGCCAACACGACTGGATGGTCCGTGGCTTCCAGGGCTACGCGCCAGGCGACTGAGGTTTCATTGGCATCTGCGGGCCGGATGACCATGAGCTTCGGTACCGAACGCAAGCCCGCAAGCTGTTCCACCGGCTGATGCGTCGGGCCGTCCTCACCCAGGGCGATGCTGTCATGCGTAAACACATAGATCACATGCAATCCCATGAGCGCGGCGAGACGCATGGGTGGACGCATGTAATCGGAGAAGATCAGGAAGGTAGCGCCGAAAGGTAACGTACCACCGTGTGCCGCCAGACCATTCAAGATCGCGCCCATGGCATGTTCGCGCACGCCAAAGTGCAGATTGCGGCCGGCAAAGCTCCAACCCCCTCCCAGTGACCCTTCCCGGTCGCCGGCACTGGCGCCCGGGGGCTCGAAATCCCCGAGTCCCATGAGCGCGGTGTGAGTCGAAGGATCCAGATCTGCGGAACCGCCGATCAGGGACGGCAGTCGCGGTGCGACAGCATTCATCACCTTCCCGGATGCGACCCGGGTGGCCATGCCTTTGGCGTCAGCCGGAAACACCGGGATGTCCGCATCCCAGTCCTTGGGAAGTTCACAACGCATGCGCTGTTGCAGCTCAATGGCGAGCTCGGGAAACCTCTGGATATAGGCGATGAATCTGGCGTTCCATTCCACCTCGGCTATCTTGCCGCGCGCGAGTGCCTGTCGAAAATGTGCCAGCGCTGACTCTGGTATATAAAAGGCAGGCGCCAGCGGCCAATCCAGGTTCCGTTTGCTGAGTTTCACTTCTTCCACGCCCAGGGGCGAACCGTGTGCTTCGAAACTGTCCTGCTTGTTGGGTGATCCGTAACCAAGATGGGTACGCGCCAGAATCAAAGATGGGCGCTGGGTTTCAGCACGCGCCGCATGCAACGCCTGCTCAATGGCGGCAAGATCGTTACCATCTTCGATGAACTGGGTATGCCAACCATAGGCTGTGAAACGTTTTGCTCGATCTTCGGTGAAGGTGATATCGGTGCCGGCGGAGAGCGTGACGTAATTGTCATCGTAGAGATAAATCAGCTTGCCCAATTGCAGGTGCCCGGCGAGCGAGGCGGCTTCCGAGGCAATGCCCTCCATCAGATCCCCGTCGCTGACGATGCCATAGGTGAAATGATCGACGATCGGTAACCCATCGCGGTTGTAACGCGCGGCCAAGTGCGCCTCGGCCATGGCCATGCCCACGCCGTTGCCGAAGCCCTGCCCGAGCGGCCCGGTGGTGGTCTCTACTCCCGGAGTAAGCTCGCGCTCAGGATGTCCTGGCGTGAGGCTGCCCCATTTCCGGAATTGCCTGATCTGCTCCAGTGGCAGGTCGTAGCCGGTGACATGCAGCAGACTATAGAGCAAGGCTGAACCATGCCCCGCGGAAAGCACAAAACGATCCCGATCGAACCACTTGGGATTGGCCGGATCATGTTTGAGGAAGCGATCCCACAACACATAAGCCATGGCTGCGGCGCCCATGGGCAGCCCGGGATGACCGCTGTTGGCTTGTTGCACCATGTCCACCGACAGGAAGCGCAGTGTGTTGATGCAACTAACATCCAGAGCGGATGTATCGATTTGGGCAACGGTATTCATTCGAGCTCTCCAGATTCTGGTTTCCGTGACAAGGGCTCATCACACGATGCGTGCTGCGGCCGCTTTGTCCGCAAATACCACCGCCCGCTCGCGATTGATGCGGCCGGCGGGGATAGTGGTATCGTCGTTGCACAGGCGCGCGAGCATTTCCGCTTTTGCCGTCCCCGTCACCAGCCACAGAATGCAGCGCGCACGGCTAATAATGGGATAAGTCAGAGTCATGCGGCGCCGGCCCTGGTAGGGGTGAGTCAGGGCCACATCTGCATCCATCACATGCAACACCGGGTCGCCCGGCACCAGCGAAGCGGTGTGGCCGTCGGTGCCCAAACCCAAATGCACCAGATCCAGCACCGGCGGCGAGCCGCCCAGGTGTTCCAGAATCTCGGCGTAACTGCGCGTTGCCATCTCCAGATCGTGCGTTTCCACCGGCATCGGATAGATCTGTTGCGGCAGCAATTGTCCCTGCGCCAGAAGGTTTTCCTGCAAAAGTGTCAGGTTGCGATCTGCGTCGCCCGCAGGAGCCACGCGCTCATCCACCTGCGCCACGCGCAGGCCGGCCCAAGGCATCTCCTGCCTTGCCAGTTGTTGCAGCATCGCCCTGGGGGTTGCACCGCCGCTCAAAGCCAGTACAAACCGGCCGTGTTGCTCCACCACCTGATGTGCGCACTTGGCAATGTAAGCCGCCGCCTGCCGGGCAACGGTGTCTGCATCGGAATACACGTGTAATTCGAGTTTTATAGCGCCCGGTTCCGGCAGTTCAATTGCATGTCCGGATGAGCGCGGTGGAACTTTCCCGGTTGTATTCATTGCGCAATCTTTGGCACATGCCAGCTGCCTTCGGCTTTGATAAGTCTGTCCGCTTCCTTTGGCCCCCAGCTGCCGCGCTTGTAAGTAAGTGCGCGCTGATGTTTCTTCAGGACCGGATCGATTACCGCCCAGGCAGCTTCTACAGCGTCCTCGCGAGTGAACAACGCGCCGTTACCGGCCATGGCATCACCCAGAAGCCGCTCATAGGGGCTCTCCTCTCCCGGTTGTTCGTCGAGCAAATACAGTTCCCGCTGGTCACCGACGAATTCCTTGCCCTTGCGTTTGATACGTGCAGCGAGCGCGATGGCGGAATTGGGTGACAGGCGGAAACGAAAATAGTTATCACGCGCGTCGGCAGGCGCTGAATCGGCGAACAACCGCTGGGGCGGCGGCTTCAGTGTCACGATCACCTCGGCGGCGGTCCCGGCCAGACATTTGCCGGAGCGCAGATACCAGGGCACTCCTTCCCAGCGCCAGGAATCGATGAATAAGCGCAGGGCGCAGAAAGTTTCGACATCGGAATTTTTCGCCACACCCGGCTCCTTACGGTAACCGGTGTACTGGCCGCGCACCAGGTCGGCGGATTTCAGCGGGCGCATGGCCTGAAAGACATCCGCGGTCTCGCCGTGCACGGCTCCGAACCCCCGGTAGGTCGGCGGCTCCATGGCCAGCAGGGCGACGATCTGGAACAGGTGGTTCTGGACCACGTCGCGCAGACAGCCGGCGGTTTCATAGAACGCACCCCGACCCTTGACGCCGAAGTCTTCGGTCAGCGTGATCTGGACGCTCGCCACGTAGTTGCGGTTCCAGATCGGCTCCAGGAACGAATTGGCAAAACGGAAGTACAGGATGTTCATGATCGCTTCCTTCGCCAGGAAGTGATCGATGCGAAAGATTGAGTCTTCCGGGAACACCGCGCGCGCCACCCGGTTAAGTTTCCGGGCCGAGGCCAGATCATGTCCGAATGGCTTCTCGACGATCACGCGCGCGCCCTCTGCCAGACCGGCCGTGCCCAGTGCCTTGATGACTGTCGCGAATAGATCCGGCGGGATCGCGAGATAATGCGCCGGATGCCGTGTACCGCCCAGAGCTTTCTTGAGGGCCGTGAACGTTCCTGGATCGTTGTAATCGCCATCGACATAGCGAAGCAGGGAAAGCAGATGACGGAGCGCGCTCGGCTTGTCGATCTTGCCGGCTCTTCTAATACCATCTTCGGCGCGCTTACGCAGCTGCGCCAGGCTCCACTTCGAGGAAGCCACGCCAATCAACGGGACATCGAGGACGCCGCGCTTCGCCATCGCATAAAGTGCCGGAAAGATCATCTTGTGGGCGAGATCGCCGGTCACGCCGAACAGTACCAGTGCATCGGACTGCTGCGCGCCTTGGTGTTTCTTGGTCATTTCAGCTTTTCACCTGTTTTTCATCGTGCCCGCCAAATTCACTGCGCATGGCGGATAGCATCCGGTTGGCAAAGCCATTCTCACCGCGGGAGCTAAAGCGCCCGTACAAGGCGGCACTCAGCACCGGCGCCGGTACCGACGTATCGATGGCTGCTTGCAGGGTCCAACGCCCTTCACCCGAATCGGACACCTGTTCACGGAAAGCCGCGAGCTTGGGATCCGAAAGCAACGCATGGGCGCTCAGATCCAAGAGCCAGGAACGGATCACGCTGCCACGGCGCCAGACTTCGGCCACATCGGCCAGATTAAAGTCATATTGGTAGTTCTCCGGTTTTGCCAGCGGCGCGGTCTCTGCGTTGATGGTCTGCGTCTGTTTACCGGCATTCGCATGGCGCAGAATGTTCAATCCTTCGGCATAGGCTTCCATGATGCCGTACTCGATGCCGTTGTGGACCATCTTCACGTAGTGACCGGCGCCGCTCGCACCACAGTGCAGATAGCCCTTCTCCGCCATAGCGGGAACCTTATCCCTCCCGGGTGTGCGCGGTGTGCTGCCAATACCCGGTGCCAACGACGAAAAAATCGGATCCAGATGTTGAATTACCTTTTCTTCACCACCGATCATCAGGCAAAAGCCTTCTTTCAGGCCCCAGACACCGCCGCTGGTGCCTACGTCCACATAATGGATGCCCTTGGAGCGCAAATCTTTGGCGCGGCGGATGTCGTCGATGTAATGAGAGTTGCCGCCATCGATGAGAATGTCCTGCTTCGATAGCAGGTCCGCCAGTCCTTTGAGCGTATCCTCAACGACTGCTGCCGGCACCATCATCCAAACAATCCGTGGCTGCGCCAGTTGACTGACAAAATCCTCGAGAGAGGAGGTAGCGGCAGCACCGTCCTTCTGCAACTGCTTCACTGCCTCCGGATGGATGTCATAGACCACGCAATCATGGCCATCATGCATCAACCGACGCACCATATTGGCGCCCATGCGCCCAAGCCCGATCACTCCGATTTTCATTAGTCCACCTCTATAGATTCAAAAGCACAATTCACTCAATAAACTCTAAACTTTTCAAACCAGATTTTCCGAGAAGCAATCTTGATGTGCCGATATACACACTTTTCGGTCGAGCAGTCGCATTAACTGACGCAGGCAAGATTTTGAAGACAGCACAAAGGATAAATAATCTCAAGCGAACATTTCAGATGGGATTGGACCAATATCAGCCCAGTCGGTTCAATTCATGAAGTCGTCGTCACATATCGTCTCGAAATAGGTAGATTGTATTGATTCAACACCCCTGATGCGACTGTCACCCATCTCAGCCGGGTTCCAGTAATGCGTTGAGGAGCTACCTTCCAGACTGGTCTTAGATGGTTTCGCCTGGGTATTGGCTGTATGCCCCCCACTCGTTCCAGCTATATATTTTTGCCGGCTTTTGATAGGAATTTCAGTCGGATCCTTGAAAGGGAGGATTTTCCGGTCTTTATCGGAGATTGAATGATTCATAACTTTCCTCATGCGCAACAGGCGCGGTAAACAAATCTGGCTGTAGTGACTGCGATTAACCTTGACCTTCAATGCGAAGCTAACGCCAGGGAAATTTATACTGAATCAATCAAGTACTCTGTGTGTTAGCTAACATTTGGACAACTTTTAAACTCCAGACATATCGCGGTGGAGAACGGCAATTTTATGGCACAGTCGAACATAATGGGAGAGTGGGCGTATGTGCGCTAACGCACTGATGATTCTTGGGTGGGGGAGGAAAATAGCCATAATTCGCGTGTCCGATGTAACGTGCCCATATCCTTTACTGACATGCGGGGCTTAAACGGAACACTCGTGCTCGTCTGAATCAGATTCAGTTGCCTACTGCGGCGGTCTGTACGGCTAAACCCCGGCTGTTTCTGCAGGCCACTCCAAGCGTCATCCACGATGCTGAACCCGGCAGCTTGATGTTTGCCTATTATTTTGGAGATACAAAACTTGGAATTAAGCAGCAAGACATTTTTTAAACGTCTGCTTAATTGGAGATGGCCCTTTCACGAGAAAGTCTCATCACAAGCCTATCCAGACGACGAACAGCCGCTACGCTCAGAATTGTTCAATACCGATCAGATGGCGCGCCACGGAGAAACCCTGGCAGGTCTGCATAGATTACGTCAAAAGCGTTCCGGCGAGCGGCTATTGAACCGGCTGGCTGAGAATGAAAGTGTCTTGACCGGAGCCTGCGCGCTGCTGACCGAAGCAGTGAAAGCGGACTTTAAAATCACGCCTGCCAGCGAGTGGCTACTCGATAACTTCTATCTGATTGAAGAACATATCCACACCGCCAAACGCCACTTTCCGAAGAGTTACAGCCGCGGTCTCCCATGTCTTGCAAATGGCCCATCGGCAGGCCTTCCACGAGTTTATGACATCGCCCTAGAGATTATCTCTCATGGCGATGGCCGCGTGGATTCGGAAGGTCTCAGCCGATTCGTAATGGCCTATCAGAGCATAACCAAACTGAAACTAGGTGAATTGTGGGCCATCCCCATCATGCTGCGTCTGGCGCTGATCGAGAATCTCAGGCGTGTTGGCATATGCATTGCCACCGCCAGAAGCGAACGTAATCTCGCCATCTATTGGGTGAAACAGATGATCGCGATTGCCGAGATGGATCCAAAAAACCTGGTTCTGATAATTGCCGACATGGCGGGGACGAACCCACCTATGGCGGGTGCTTTTGTTGCAGAGTTTGCCCGCCGTCTGCAGGGTCAGAATACTGCATTGCGGTTACCGCTCACCTGGATCGAACAGTCGCTCTCCGAATCCGGCCTGACTATTGAGCAGGTCGTGAAATCCGAAGGTCGCCAGCAGGCAACCGAGCAGATTTCCATCAGTAACAGCATCACCAGTCTGCGCCTACTGGATGCCATGGATTGGCGTGAATTTGTCGAGAACATGAGCACAGTCGAAGCCACCCTGCGCCAAGACATCGATGGTGTGTACGGCAAGATGGATTTTGCTACCCGTGACCGTTATCGCCGCGTCGTGGAACACTTGGCAAAGAGCAGTCGACTTTCCGAAGCCGCAGTGGCGGAAAAGGCGATTCAACTGGCTCGCGAACGTGTGATTGCGCAAGACGATGACAAGCGCAGCTCCCATGTGGGTTTCTATCTAATAGATCATGGGCTGCAGCTACTTGAGCAACGTTTGGGACTCAGAGTTTCCGCTGATGAGAAGCTGCGCAGGCTCGGCCGCCGTTACTCATTGTTCTTCTATGCTGGTTCTCTCACTCTACTCACTTTGATTGCCAGCGCTGCATTGCTATTGGTGGCCCAAAGAGAAGGTGTGCATGGCTGGCCACAAATTCCGCTTGCTGTAGCTTTTATTCTGGGCAGCAGCTACCTGTCGGTTGCACTCATCAACTGGCTCGTGACCTTGCTGGTGATTCCGCACCTGCTGCCGCGCATGGATTTTTCGAATGGAATTCCACCAGAATTTCGTACTCTGGTTGTTGTGCCGAGCATTCTGACGAGCGCCAGTGATATCGATAACCTGGCCGAATCTCTTGAAATCCGGTATCTGGGCAACCGGGATGACAACCTGAGCTACGCGCTGCTAACCGATTATAAAGATGCTCTCGAAGCAACGACTCCAGAGGATGATCTGCTCTTACGCCGGGTTCAGAAAAGTATCGAAGAGCTGAATAACAAGTATCCCGGCGCCCTGAACGATACCTTCTTTCTATTTCATCGTCCACGGTGCTGGAATCCGGGTGAAGGTTTGTGGATGGGCTACGAACGCAAACGCGGCAAAATAGCTGAATTGAATTCGTTTCTTCGCGGTGGTTCAAGCGAGTCTTTCTCTGTGACTGTGGGCAATACAAAAGCATTATCCAATGTCAAATATGTGATCGCCCTCGATGCTGATACGCAGCTGCCGCGTGATTCAGCGCGACAGTTTGTTGGCGCCATGGCGCACCCTTTGAATCGACCGTTTTACGATACAGTCCACCGGCGTATCAGCCATGGATATGGCGTGATTCAGCCTCGCGTCGCCATCAATCTGCCCAGCATAAATAGGTCAAGGTATGCGCAACTATTCGCGGGAGAACCTGGCGTTGATCCCTATACACGGGCTGTATCGGATGTTTATCAGGATCTGTTCAAGGAAGGTTCATATGTCGGCAAGGGCATTTACGATGTGGACGCGTTTGAACAGTCCCTGCATAAGCGTTTACCGGAGAATCGGATTCTTAGCCACGACCTGCTAGAAGGCTCCTATTGCAGAGCGGGATTGTTGAGTGACGTGTTGCTATATGAGGACTATCCCGCAGGCTATCTCGCCGACATGAACCGCCGACGCCGCTGGATACGGGGAGATTGGCAGATTGCCGCCTGGATTTTGCCGTGGGTGCCGGGTCTTGAAACACGCCATCAGAAAAACCCTCTTTCAATGCTATCGCGCTTCAAGATCTTGGACAATCTACGGCGTAGCCTGCTGCCTACGGCGCTGACATTGCTTTTGGTGCTCGGATGGACAGTCCTGGCAACACCTTGGTTCTGGACTTTAACGGTCGTCGGCATAGTCATAATTCCCGCACTGCTGGTTTCTGTACTGGATATCATCCGCAAACCGGATAATGCATTTTTGGTGCCTCACTTGTTCAGCAGCCTGCGCTCTGCGGGCCGACGCCTGGCTCAAGCGACTCTCATGCTCGCCTGCCTACCGTTCGAGACCTATTTCAGTCTCGATGCCATCGCCCGCAGCCTCACACGGATGTACTTTACCCATACACGACTCCTGGAATGGAATCCATCCAGCATTTCCAGACGTCATGCCGCTCGTGATCTTGTATCTTACTGCCGGCTGATGGCGATCGGCCCGGCTTTCGGCATCGTCGTTTCCATCTATCTGGCATTCTTAAATCCGGTCGCATTGATAGTCGCTTGGCCGATAGTGGGCCTATGGTTTATTTCGCCGGTGATTACCTGGTGGATCAGTCAACCGCTTTTGCGAGCTAAAGCTGCTTTGAGCGCGGACCAAGTTATCTTCCTGCGCAAACTCTCCAGAAAAATCTGGTCATTTTTCGAACGATTTGTCGGACCTGAGGATCATTGGCTACCACCCGACAGCTATCAGGAATACCCCGCTCCTGTAATCGCACATCGCACGTCACCCACCAATATGGGACTGGCGTTGCTGGCAAACCTGGCGGCCTATGACTTCGGTTACCTCGCATGTGGGCAGCTGCTGGAGCGCACCGCCAATGCATTTGAATCCATGCAAGCCTTGGAGCGCTACAAAGGGCATTTCTACAATTGGAACGACACACTCACTCTACAGCCTCTCCCGCCTTTTTATATCTCGACTGTGGACAGCGGGAACCTCGCGGGTCATCTGTTGACATTGCGTCAGGGATTGCTGGCTCTGCCCAATGACAGGATATTGAATCCAGAATTTTTTGAAGGTCTGGCCGACACTCTAGGTGTTCTCACGGATGTCGCTGGAACGGATTCCATCACTGGACTGGATACGTTCCGGCAGGAACTGAAACGCGCCCGCGATGCCCCTCCGGAAACCCTGATGGCAGCAAGGTTATGCCTTGATCAGCTGGCAAGCTTGAGCCCGAAAATAATGGCCGGGCTAACCCTAGACCCCGAAGACCAGGTTACATGGTGGGTCCAGGCATTGACGCGTCAATGCCTGGGTGCGCGCGATGAGTTGGCACTCTTATGCCCGGCATCTACGGATGAGTCTCATCACAACAGAACAATCCCATCACTACGCGAATTGGCCCTGCAGGATAATCTGCGCGCAATTGAACGGATCACAGTTATTCGAGAGCTGGCGGCACAGGCCGGCAGACTTGCCGATATGGATTATGACTTCCTATACGACAAAACACGCCATTTGCTGACAGTCGGTTACAACCTCACGGAACACCGCCGCGATTCCAGCTATTACGATCTGCTGGCCTCAGAAGTCAGGCTTTGCAGTTTCGTGCTTATTGCGCAGGATAAACTGCCCCAGGAACACTGGTTTGCTCTCGGACGCCTGCTCACAATTTCCGGCGGCACACCAATCCTGGCTTCCTGGAGCGGTTCCATGTTCGAGTATTTGATGCCGCTGCTGGTGATGCCTACCTATAAAAATACATTGCTCGATCAGGCGTACCGGGTCGCTGTGGAGAGACAGATCGAGTATGGAACACTGCGCAATGTGCCATGGGGAATCTCGGAATCAGGGTACAACCTCTTAAGCGCACATCTTAATTATCAGTATCGGGCGTTTGGCGTGCCCAGTCTGGGGCTCAAACGCAGGCTAGCTGAAGATCTGGTGATTGCGCCGTATGCGACGACGCTGGCATTGATGGTGGCGCCGGATCAAGCCTGTCGCAATCTGCAACGCATGGCGGCTGACGGCATCGAGGGAAGATATGGATTTTATGAAGCGGTAGATTACACGCCGGCGCGCGTACCGCACGGCCAATCGAAAGCCATTGTGCGGTCCTTCATGGCTCACCATCAGGGGATGAGCTTTCTGTCACTGGCGTATCAGTTGCTGGATCGCCCCATGCAAAAATGCTTCGAATCCGACCCTGAATTCCAGGCTACCAACCTGCTGTTACAGGAACGGGTTCCTAAAGCCACCCAATTCTATGCACATACGCCCGAGCTTGCCGACCTGCATGTGACTGCCAGCAATTCGCAGTCAAGCATACGGGTTTTCAACAGCCCGAATACGCCGATACCAGAAATCCATTTACTCTCAAATGGGTCTTACCAAGTGATGGCTACCAACGCCGGTGGCGGTTACAGCAAATGGAAAGATATTTCGATAACACGCTGGCGGGAAGACAGCACGCGCGATGATTGGGGAACATTTTTCTATCTCAAGGATGTCGCCAGTGGGGAGGTATGGTCCACCGCCTTTCAGCCGACCCTGAAGCGGCCGGATAAATATGAAGCCATATTCTCCGAAGCGCGGGCTGAGTTCCGCTGCACAAACAACGGCATCGAAACCCATACGGAGATCACTGTTTCACCGGAAGACGACATAGAATTACGCCGCATCAACCTCACCAACCGTTCACGCACGCGCAGGCTGATTGAGATCACGAGTTATGCAGAGGTCGTGCTTGCAGCTGCCAGCACCGATGGCGCGCACCCAGCCTTCAGTAATCTTTTTGTGGAGACTGAAATCCTGCAAGCGCGACAGGCAATAATCTGTAGCCGGCGGCCCCGCTCCGCGGATGAGAACCCTCCCTGGATGTTCCATCTAATGATCGCCGATCGACAGGCGGCCGAGGTCATGTCTTATGAGACAGATCGCATGCAATTCATTGGCCGCGGAAGCAGTGTGGATGAACCGCTGGCCATTAGATCTCAGGCACCGCTTTCCGGCACCCAGGGTTCGGTGCTTGATCCGATTGTCGCGATCCGCTACCGCGTTGCTCTCGACCCCGACGAGACCGTAAAACTGAACGTGGTCACCGGCATCGCGGAAAACCGCGGAAAATGCCGGGGTCTGGTGGAGAAATACCAGGATTGGCACTTGGCGAACCGTGTCTTTGATCTGGCCTATACCCACAGCCAGGTGATCCTGCGGCAGCTCAATGCCACAGAAGCCGACGCGCAACTGTATGGGCGACTCGCAAGTTCAATCATTTATTCCAATGCTTCATTACGCGCCCATCCCAGTGTTCTCATGCGCAACCACCGCGGGCAATCGGGCTTGTGGGGTTATGCCATTTCCGGTGATCTGCCCATCGTTTTGCTGCGCATCGGCGATCCCGCCAATATAGATCTCGTTCGTCAGATGGTTCAGGCCCATGCCTACTGGCGGCTGAAGGGTCTGGCAGTCGATCTGGTGATCTGGAACGAAGATCACGCCGGTTACCGGCAACTGCTGCAGGATCAGATCATGGGCTTGATCTCCACTGGCACCGAAGCCAATGTGATCGACCACTCCGGCGGCATCTTTGTGAAGATCGCAGAACTGATTTCAGAAGAGGACAGGGTGCTGCTGCAAACGGTGGCCCATGTGATCATCAGCGATAGCGGCGGACCACTGGCGGCGCAGGTGAACCGCCGTAGCCTCGCTGAAACCAAGATCCCGCTGTTGACACCAACAGCACGGGCCCCGCGTGCGGAGCCTGCGAATGCCGCAGTATTGCCGAACCGCGCTTTGATCTTCCTGAATGGACTTGGAGGATTCACCACTGACGGGCGTGAATACGTCATTACTATCATGCCTGGCCAAACGACACCCGCGCCCTGGGTGAACGTGATGGCGAATCCCTCATTTGGGACGCTCATCTCGGAAAGCGGGGTCGCAAACACCTGGAGCGAGAATTCCCACGAGTTCAGACTCACTCCCTGGTCAAATGATCCAGTGAGTGATCCCGCCGGGGAAGCCTTTTATATCCGCGACGAGGACAGCGGACATTTTTGGTCGCCCACTCTGCTTCCATGTCGCGGAGCTACACCTTACGTCACCCGGCATGGATTCGGTTATAGCGTCTTTGAGCACACGCAGGATGGTATCCATTCGGAATTGCGGATCTACGTAGCCATGGATGCGGCAGTCAAGTTCGCAGTATTTAAGCTCACCAATCAATCAGGTCACGCACGCCGGATGTCCCTCACCGGCTATTTGGAATGGGTGCTGGCAGATCTGCGCCCCAATTCCATGATGCATGTCATCACTGAAGTGGATGCCACCAGCGGCGCGCTATTTGCGCATAACCCCTACAGCCCGGAATTCGCCAATCGAGTCGCTTTTTTCGACGTGGACGATGCCGTCCACACCATCAGCGGCAGTAGAGCAGAGTTTCTGGGTCGCAACGGCACACTTGCAAACCCCGCTGCCATGAAACGCGTACGTCTTTCCGGCAAAGTGGGTCCGGCGCTGGACCCTTGCGGCGCCATTCAGGTGCCCTTCGATCTGGTGGACGGACAGGAGCGAGAAATCATTTTCCGGCTGGGCGTGGGGCAGGATATCAATGAAGCCCGTCAACTGGTACAGCAAGTACGCGGATCGGAAGCTGCGCACAACGCATTCAAGGGTGTGCAGCAATACTGGCAGCACACTCTTGGCGCCGTGCAACTGGATACACCAGACCCGGCCGTCAACATTTTGGCCAACGGCTGGTTGCTATACCAAGTCATCAGCTGCCGTCTTTGGGGACGTACCGCTTTCTACCAACCCTCAGGAGCCTATGGTTTCCGCGATCAGTTGCAGGACGCGTTGGCGCTCGTGCATACACAACCTTCCCTGTTGCGTGCACAAATTGTGCTGTGCGCTTCGCGCCAGTTCCAGGAAGGCGATGTCCAGCACTGGTGGCAGACTCCGACGGGCCGCGGCATTCGCTCCCGTTGTTCGGATGACTACCTGTGGCTTCCGTTTGCCGTGTCTCGTTACGTGTTAACCACCGGCGACACCGGCGTGCTGGATGAATCCATCCCATATATCCAGGGTCGTCCGCTCAACCCTGGTGAAGATTCCTACTATGACTTGCCAAGGCAATCCGAGAAATCCGCAACCTTATATGAACATTGCCAGCGTGCAGTCATATGGGGTCTGCGCTACGGCCAGCACGGTTTGCCGCTCATGGGAACGGGCGACTGGAATGACGGTATGAATATGGTCGGCGAAAAAGGCAAAGGCGAAAGTATCTGGCTGGGGTTTTTCCTCCACCACGTACT
>Ga0307374_10005110_pt1 | contig 21458 bp, 17 predicted proteins | sample OX3MG_FD_202532 | JGI IMG/M metagenome (GOLD analysis project Ga0307374, IMG submission 202532) | Soil microbial communities from Risofladan, Vaasa, Finland - OX-3 | ecosystem: Environmental > Terrestrial > Soil > Coastal area > Acid sulfate soil | place: Finland: Risofladan, Vaasa | collected...
TGTTGACGGCGTACTGATGTGCTTCCTGTCCTACCTGGCAGACACCATCCGCTTTCGCCGCGAGATCATGCCTTTGCTGGAGCAGCTTGGCATCCCAATGACCAGCGCTCCGACGCCCCGGTAGTTGCCAGAAACCTAGGCTGCGGCCCGTCAACCGACCTATGGCGCAGGCGAGTGTGCCGTTTGAGGCCGGCCGCGGCCCGCCGGCGAATTCAGTCCCGCTCGGTGAGCCAGGCTCCAACCTCCGGCCAGAACTTCTTCTGCGCCGTGCCGCTCACGATCATCCCGACGTGCCCTGAGGGAAACGTCAGATTGCGTTTGTCCTCGCTGCCCACGAAATCTATCAGCGGCAGGCTCGAGGCCGGAAACACCACGTCGTCGAACTCGCCAATCGCATTGAGCAACGGGCAGACGATGTTGCCCAGCTCCACGCGCTCGCCGCCCACCTTGAACTCGCCCTTCTTGAGCAGGTTGTTCTGGAAGAAATCCCTTGTCACCTCGCGGAATATCCGCCCGGCCAGCGGCACGTCGCCGGCCATCCAGCGCTCGAACAAGTCGAAGAATTCCGCGTAGTCCTCCTTCTCTTTGTTGCGGTAGAGCGCGACGTATTTGTCGATCGCGTGATGAACGACGGCGGTCGCCGTGAACAGTCCTCTGATGAACCAGGCCGGGCAGTTTCCGTACACTGACGTTATCAGGTCGACCGTCTGGCCGCTGAACCTGCTCTCGAGATTGAATAGCGGATTGCCCTCGACCGCGGTGTCGAAGGGCGTCGTGAGAGTAACCAGGTTCTTGATATCCTCGGGATGGAGCGCCGCGTACAGCACGGTCAGCAGGCCGCCGAAGCAATAACCCAGCAGATTGATTTTCGACACGCCCGTGTGGCGCTGAACCGCGCGCATGGCGTCGCCAAGGTCCTGGTTCACGTAGGCGTCGAATCCCCGCCAACTGTCGGCCCGCGCCGGCGGAATCCATTCGACCATGTAAACGTCGAATCCCTGCCGGGTCAGATTCGCCATCACGCTGCGGCCCGGAAACATATCGAGTATGAAGGGCCGCTTGATCAGCGCATAAACGAAAACCAGCGGCGTGCGATGCGCATTCCCGCGCGCGGCGTAATGTCGCAGCTTGACTTTCCCGCCTTCGTAAACAATCTCGTACGGGGTCACCCCCGGCGGATCCTCGCTCAGTGGATAATGGTCGCTCAATCCCCGGCGCCTGCCGTCGAGCGCCCGCACGGCGCCGTCCATCCAGTACATCGGTAGTTCGGTCATCAGTGACATAGCGCGTGTCTCCTGGGTGGCGCGGTGATGCCGCCCTTGCGGTCTTATTGGCTGATGGAGGCCGATTTCTTGTCGCTGGTCAGATTTCCGTTTTGTCCGCGCCGGCTCCGGGGCGCGGACGCGCGCGGCTGCGCGGCGGGCTCGATCGGCTTCAGCGTCCCCGGCGCGGTCAGTTGCCGCACCTCGCGCCGCAAGCTTTCGATTCTATCGAACAGCGCCTGCGTCTCGGTCAGCGGCGTCAAACCGACCATCGGCCATAGCGGCGCGAACAGCGAGCCCACCACGGAGTTGCCGACCTGCGCCGCGCGCAGGAAGGTATTGAGAACCATCGCGGCCACGTCGCCCAGCGCGGGCGTCGCCACGACTTTCTCGATCGAGGCGTGCGCCGCGCGTACCCAAGCTTCGTAGGCCTTCCAGGCGGCGGCCTCGACCTCCTCGCGATCGCCTCCCGCCGCCGAAGCCTTGCGCAGGACCTCCTGCACCTCCGCCACCAGGGCCTGATACAGCGAAGCTATGTCGCCGCCATTTTGTGGCTGTCCCATTGCTCTTTCTCCTGACACCTTGCGGCCCCTGCGCGAGGCCGGCGACGCCGGAAATTTGTCGAGCTGGGGGTCCGATGCTCTCCAGGTATGTGGTGAAGCTCTCGCCGCGCGCGATTGTCCGGTTTGTGCTCCTCGTGTTCTTCAGCTAATCGGCGGCCACCGCTGAATCGCGTTTCAATGCCTGTCCGAGCGTGCGTATCAGCCGTTCTTCCACGGGCATCACGCTTTGCGCCGCGGCCCTGAGGTCCTCGAAGGCGCCCGCGATGCACGACTTCATGAATTCCACATCGGGCATCAGCCGCGGTTCCGCGACCGTTGCGAAGAACAGGCTCTGATTGTAACTCACGATCGCCACGCCGTAGCCGAGCGTGCCCGCCAGTGGAACGAGGCCGATGAAGTCGAGCATCCGCCGCCCGGCCAGGTACATCGGAACCTGCGCCCCCGGCACGTTGGTCGCAACGAAATTGATCCCCATCGGCGGTCCCACGATCATCCGGGCCATGCCGCCGGTAAACTCGGAAAGACGCGTCGCGGCCTCGATCGCGGTGTTGGTCAATTTCGAGCTCAGATCCTGCAGGCCCGGCGCGACCGAGTCGGCGGCCGCCGTTAGCAAGTCCATCCCCTGCGGTTCGCGCGCCGCCTTGATACGCTCGGTCTCGCGCACCACCGAGCGGTAACGCTCGATCGGGTCCATCGGCGTCGCGGCCAATTCGGGAAACATCATCGAGACCCGGTTGCCCATAGCGCCGGCTTCGCTATCGCGCCGCACGTTGACCGGACATCCGATACGCAACGGCAGACCGCCGCTCGCAACCTCGTGATGCTTCAGGTAGCGGGCCGCGCCCTCGCTCAGAATACTCAGAACGACGTCGTTGACGGTTCCTCCAAGTGCACTGCGTATTGCGCGCAAGTCGCCGAAGGAAACCCTGAGCCACGCCAGCGAGCGGGCCCGGCCTACGAGTCCCAGGTTCCATGGCGCAGGGACCACGGGCCGTGACATCATCTGGAACATCTGCGCCGCCGCACTCGCCATCGCGGCACTTCGTTCGGCCAGGTCGGCCGGCGCGCTCAGCAGTTTCCCGGCCTCGCGCACCTCATCGAGCCGGCTCTGAACCAGCGCGATCGCCGCATCCAGCAGCGACCTGGATTTGTCGGGCAGGCTCGCGGGCGTCCACGGCTCCGACGCGGGCGGCGGCGCTGGAGCATCGGGCCTCAGGTCCATTGCGATCGCAATGAGTTGCAACGCGGAGACTCCGTCGACGATGCAGTGATGAATTTTCCATAACAGCGCCGAACGTCCGCCCTCGAGTCTCTGGAACAGATGCAACTCCCATAGCGGCCGGCTCCGCTCCAGCGCGGGTTCGTTGGCGCGCATCGCTGCCGCGGCCAGCTCGGCGTCGCCGGCGCCGCTTTCGAGGGTGTGGAGCTTGAGGTGATTGCGCAGCGCGAACTCCGGATCATCCTCCAGGGTCGCATGCGCAAGGTTGAACGGCGCGAAGACCAGGCGCTGCCGATAACGCGGCAAAAGGTGGATGCGGCGCTCGAGATGCTCTATCAACCGATCGAACTCGATCTCGCCCTCGAAGGTTTGAAGGAGACCGACGTGAAGCGGGCCATTCGGCGTCTCGTTGTACAGGAATGAGGCGTCCTGGCTGCTCAGGCGGCGAGTAAGTTTGCTTGCCTCAGCCATTCTTGACGCTCCGGATCTTGTTTGCAGCTTATGCAGCCAACGATGCGCCCTTTTCTTGATTCCGTCAATTGAGAAAAGTGGCCATGCGATGCGCGGACCGCGCTGCAAAGACTCGACCGGTTTGATATCCTTCGTGTGTATATCGCTCTTCCGATTCCAATCCGACGACTCATCGGCGGCGCTCGCCGTGAGGGAGAAGCCCATGGCTGAAGAGGAAACGGGCGAAGGTTATGGCTATGCCGGAGAGTTGAAACTTTCCGACGGCCGGCGGGTATCGCTCAGGCTGATGGAAGCGGAGGACAAGCAAAGGGTTTTGAGCTTTGCGCAATCGCTCCCGCTCGATGACCTGCTCTTCTTGCGCACCGACATCACCGAACCCGCGCTGATTGACGAATGGATCGGAAATGTTGAAAAGGGCGCAACCGTGACCGTGCTCGCGGAAATCGGCGGCGAATTGGCCGGCTACGCGAGCCTGCATCTCGAGCAGGCGCGCTGGACGCGCAGAGTCGGCGAGATCCGAGTCCAGGTCGGCGTTCCGTACAGGCGCGCGGGTCTCGGCAGACAACTTGCCGCGCAAATCTTTCGCCTGGGACAGTCGCGCGGGCTCAAGAAAATGGCCGCGATGATGACGCCCGATCAGGCGGGTGCCCGTGCCGCATTCGAGAAGATTGGCTTCAGCGTCGAAGCGCTATTGCAGGATTGGGTGGTGGATCGCAAAGGCCGGCCGCGCGACCTTCTGATCATGAGCCACGATCTGGAGGGACTGAGCGACCGGGTGAATGCATAGAGTTTACGTTTCTGCGTCCAGTGCAGCGATACCGCGGGCCTGAAACGCCAGCGCAAGCCGCTCGGTGATATCGGTATTCGCGGCCGATATCCTGACAAGCTCCCGAGCTACAACGATCTGTCTCGACATCGTATCTGATGCTCCGCGCTCGCCCGCGGCATCGGCGAAGGTTGCCTGCCCAAGTTAGTGGCGCAAGCACAGGTAATGAGCAGTCCATACCCTTTGGGGGACAACGTTGCCGACTATGGATTGCTGGCAAGACGATGGCACGGATGGTGCTTGGTTCAACGACGCCTTTGACATCGTTCGCTGAACGCACACAGCGCGTTTCGCGAATGGCAAGGGCTTCGCGCCGGAGTGTATCGCCGGCGAACGAATGATTCGGAATAGTCGCGTTCAAGGATGATGAGGAAGCAAATATGTGGGCAATCGACGATCTATCGGATTACTCCGCGAGTGCGATTCTGCGCGATGGCACTCCCGTGCGTATTCGGGCAATTCGTCCCGATGACAAGGAAGGGCTCGCGCGTCACCTTGGCGGCTTGAGCTCCGATTCTCGCTACCATCGGTTCTTCGGCGTCAAGCATGGCTTCACCTCCCGCGAGCTGCGCTATTTCACGGAGCCGGATTTTCTGCGTCATGTCGCTCTGGTGGTAACGACCATCAACCACGACGACTCGGAAAACATCGTGAGCGACGGTCGCTACGTGGCATTGGAAGATTGTCGGTCTGTGGCCGAGGTGGCGCTGAGTGTCGTTGATGCCTATCAGCGCAAGGGTGTCGGCAAGCTCTTGCTGGAATGCCTCATCGGGTTGGCGCAACAGGTACAGCTCAATCGGCTGGAGGCCGACGTGATGGCGTCGAACCGGGGCGCCATGCGCTTCCTCGTCCGACGAGGCTTCAAGTCGACGGGCAGCTCCGGCGGTGTATGCCGTGTGGCGCTGTCCGTGCAGGGCAACGGCGGCCCAGGTTTTACCGTGGGCCGCCCCTCCCTAAACCAAAGCCGCGCCATGAAACAAGCGCGCGCCATGGGGCAAGACCGTGCGGCAACATGCCAGCCGTCTCCGGGACGCATCGGCTGGACACGCAACTGCGCCGGAGAATTGGCCAGGCGGCGCGGACGAGGTATCAATAGTCGGAAACTCCAGGCCCACGGAGACAGCGCATGCCAATAGGAGCCGGGAACGACGAGTACCGCTACGAGATCGTGGAAGGATGGGGCATGTCGGGGGCTACCGGCATAGACGGGACCTTCGACGTCGCGGGCGTGGGCGTTGACTCGAGAGAGCAAGTCTACCTGTTCAATCGCGGTGAACGACCGGTCATCGTGCTGGACAAGAACGGAGAATTTCTGCGGTCCTGGGGCGACAGGAAGATCTTCCCCAATGCGCACGCGGTCACGATCGGCCCCGATGATACCGTGTGGCTGACTGACAATCTCGACCACACCGTCAGAAAGTGCACGCCGGAGGGTAAGGTGATGCTGACGCTGGGGACCAGCGGCAAACCCGCCCGGGGCATGAGCGGGCTGCCATTTTGCCGCTGCACGCACGTCGCGATCCATCCGGGCACCGGCGAACTGTTCGTATCCGACGGCTACGGCAACGCGAAGGTTCACAAGTACACGCCCGACGGCCGCTTGCTGTGCTCGTGGGGAGAGCCGGGAAACAAGCCGGGGCAGTTCAGCCTTCCGCACAATATCTGCACCGATCGCGACGGCTACGTTTACGTCGCCGACCGCGAAAATCAGCGTGTCCAGGTGTTCACTCCAAATGGCAAGCTCGAAGACATATGGACGGACATGGGCCGCCCATGCGGGATGTATATCGACACCAGCGATTCGCAGTTGTGCTATATCGGCGAGCTGTCCACGTCATGGTGGTGTCAAATCGCTCCGGAACTCTGGAAGATCCAGAACCAACCGGGCTACGGCCCGCGGGTGAGTATCCGTTCGCTCGACGGAACGTTGCGCGCGACGCTGCTGGACAATGCACAAGGCGAGGCGCCGGATCAGATGATCGCGCCGCATGGAATTGCGGTGGGCCGCGAAGGCGATATCTACGTGGGGGAAGTATCGGTGACGGCGGGACCGTGGTTTCCGCGCAAGGATCCCACACGGCCATTTCGCACGGTGATCAAGCTCCGCAGGGTGAAAAAGGCCGCCGCCGTCCCGTTGGCCAACTGACAGGCGCGCGCGGCCCGCGCGCGCTCACGCGGCGCCAGCGCGTCTTTAGGGATTCGGCGCGGCCGCGCCGGCGTACGCCGGTGGCGCTCCCGGGCCGACCGTCACGCCTTTGCGCGTGCGCACCGTAAGCTCGGGTCTTCCCGGGATGTCCACCCGCAGGCTGCGATAGCCGGGCATCGAGGGATCCGGCACCACGAAGCCCGCGGTGTACTGCTCACGCAACTCGTTGCCGATGGCGACGCAATCCTGGCGCAGCAGTTCTCCATCGCCGACTTCGCGGAGCAGGTAGGTGCGCGCGCCAGTCTCGGTCGACAGCTCGCGCAGCATCTTGGCGTCGACGTGGTCGCGATTGCCGCCAAACAGCAGCGATCCGATGCCGAAGCCGCTCGAGTTCGGATCTCCAATTCCGATCGAGTAGATCAGCACGCCCCTCCGGCGCGCGCGTACCACGACCTGCAACAGCGTCGCCCGGCTCGCGTTGTCCATCCCGTCGGTCACGACCAGCAGCGCTTTCTTGTCGTAGCGGCCGCGATTGACGGTGTATAGACCATCGATGATCGTGTCGAAAATCGCCGTATCGCCGTAGGCGTGAAGCAAGCCGAGCCGGCGCATCACCAGCTCATGATTGACCGTGAACGGCTGCAACAGGAATTGCTGGTCCGAAAACGCGTACAGGAAAATATCGTCGTTGCTGTTGAGGTCACGGATGAACTGCGCAATCGCCGCGCGCGCCTGCGGAATCTTGGGTTCCATGCTGCCCGAGGTGTCGACCAGGATCCCGATCGACACCGGCGTGTTGGTGTCGCGGCGCAGAAACTCGAGCGGGCGCTGGATGCCGTCGACGTATATCCGGAAATCGCCCTTCTGCAGGCCGGTGACGTAACGGCCGCTCTGATCGGTCACCGTCACGGTCAGCTGTTCGTAGCCGCTCTGTCTGCGCAACGCGCGCGCGGGAAGTTCCAGCTCCGGGCCCTGCTGCGGCGCGAGCTGCGGCAGCGTCGGCGCATCCTTGCCGCCCTGGCTGGCCGGCACCGCCGGCACCTCGAGCACCGAGCCGCTCTGGTCGTGGATTATCGAAGGAGGCCTGGCGGACCCGCCCTGCTGCGCCGCCGCCCACGATGCTACGGAAAGCAGTAGGGCAAGGCCGATCGCCGCCGTCACCGTCCGACCATGCCGCTTACCGGGTCGCGGTCCGTATTTCTTGCCACCCCTTCGCATGGCGTCCTTACCTGGTCCCGTCGTCGACCTTCCCGCCGTGCGCCGCACTCTATCTCCGCGCGCCGCTTTCGCAGACCACTTTTTCATAGCCACTGCTGGAATAGAAACGGTCGGGGGGTGGCGAAAAGTTTCAGCCGTAGCTCCGTCAGGGGCCTCGAATAGGCGCAGCTGTCACACAATCGCAAAGCGACGCGAAAAGCTACAACTCCCGAATCCGCCGTTCGAGAAACCGTCGTTCGGGGTCTGTCGCTACGAGTTCGAGTGCGTGGCGATAGGATTGTTCCGCTTCGGCGTGGCGGCCGAGCCGACGGAGCAGGTCGGCCTCGGCGGACCACAACAGGTAATAAGAGTCCAACTCATGGCCCGCTTTCAGCCTGGCGATAGCCTTGAGACCCACCAGCGGCCCATACGCCATCGCGACCGCCACCGCGCGGTTCAGCTCGACGACTGCCGTCGGCCGCACTTGGAGCAGCGCATCGTAGAGCCCCGCGATCGTGCGCCAGTCAGTGTCGGCGGGGCGCCGCGCCTTGGCGTGCTCGGCCGCAATCGCGGCCTGCAACGTATATTGGCCGTGCCCCGCCGCTTGCGTCGCGGATGCGACCAGCGCCAGGCCTTCTTCCAATTGCTCCCGGTTCCACAGCGAACGGTCCTGATCTTCGAGCAACACCAGGTCGCCATCGGCTTGGATGCGAGCCCGGCGGCGCGAGTCGTGCAACAGCATCAGCGCCAGCAGTCCGCGCGGTTCGTGCTCACCGGGCAAAAGCTCACACAGGATACGACCGAGACGGATCGCTTCGCGGCAAAGGTCGGCGCGCACCAGCGCATTGCCTACCGTCGCCGCGTAACCTTCGTTGAAGACCAGGTAAACGACCGCAATCACCGCGTCGAGCCGTTCGGGCAGCAACTCGGCTGAGGGCAGCTCGTAGGGGATGCCGGCCGCGCGAATCTTGCGCTTGGCCCGGACCAGGCGCTGCGCCATCGTGGCGGCCGGCACGAAAAAGGCGCGCGCGATTTCCTCGGTCGAAAGCCCGCACAGCGTTCTCAGCGACAACGCAACCTGCGCTTCAAGCGCGAGCGCCGGATGGCAGCAGGTGAAGATCAGCCGCAAACGCTCGTCGGGCACCGGGCTTTGCGCTTCTCCTGCTATGGCGCTTTCTTCGTAGATCGCGTGGCGGCCGGCCAGTTCGTCCAGCTTCTCGGCGAAGCGTCCGTGGCGCCGCAAACGGTCGATCGCCTTGTGGCGCGCGGTGCTCACCACCCATGCGCGCGGGTTGATGGGCACGCCGTCGCGCGGCCATTGCGCGAGCGCCACGGCGAAGGCCTCCTGCGTCGCCTCCTCTGCCAGGTCGAAGTCCCCGACCAGGCGAATGACGGTTGCGAGTATCCGCCCGAACTCTTCGTGGTAGAGGCGCTCTATCGCCGATGAACTCATTGGTCACCGCCCGCCGAAATGCTGCCGCGGCGGGCGGCCGATCCGCCACAACCTACATGTGCATCTTCATGATCGGCCGCACCTCGATCGACCCGGTGCGGGCCCCGGGAATCCCGGCGGCGATCGCGACCGCCTCGTCCAAGTTCTCGGCCTCGACGATATAGTAACCGCCAAGCTGCTCCTTGGTTTCGGCGAACGGGCCGTCGGTGGTCAGCGTCTTTGCGTTTCGCACTCTTACGGTGGTAGCCGTGCTGGTCGGCTCGAGCGGATCACCGGCCTTGAATTTGCCAGCCTTCACGATGCCTTGGGTAAAAGCCAGGTACTCCTGAAAAAGTTCGCCCTGTTCTTCCGGGTTCATCTTCCGGCCCTCGGTGTCGTAGATCAAAAGCATGTACTGCATTGCCACCTCCGTCGTTCAGGCGTCTGTCTCATGCTCTATAGTCGAACGGGCGAGCGCCGGATCGACCCGGCTGGTGAAAATTTCGCTGGCGCCGGTCACGCAGTCCAACAGGCACGAAGTTCGACTTAATGAAGCGAGGCGGTTTTCCTGATATCCGCGGCGATCGTTTCCGGAGGTGTCGCGACGCCGCTGTAGCGGCGCACTCCAACGCCGCCGGGGCCGAGCAGAAACAGTTGCAGGACGTGGTCCGAATCGTCCTCTTCGGCCGCCACTCCATAGAGGGCCAGAAGGCGGCGGATCTCGGCGGGCCGCCCGGTCAGGAACATCCATCCGCCGGCATCCACTCCTTGAGCCTTGGCATAGGCGAGCAACTGGCGCGATCCGTCCTCTTTGGGCTCCGTGGTGATCGAAACCATCGTGACTTCGGACTTGAAGCCGGGACCCAGCCTCTGTGCCACCGACTTCATCTCGGCAGTGAGCATCTCGCAGGGCCCCTCGCACGAGGTATGGATAAAGGCGACCAGCGCCGGCTTGCCCTTTAACGACGAAAGCGGGATCACGCTGCCATTCTGGTCGGTCAGGCTCATTTTCGGCAGTCCGTCGGCGGGATTCGCCCCCGGCGCGAGTTTGCCAGGGACGGCGCGCGCCGCGAGTGGAAGCACCAGCACGAGTATCGCCACCGATGCGACCGCGATCGCGGTTAGGATACGCCGCCAGCCGAAACAGCGCCGCGCCATTTAAAGGTTCTGCCTCGCGCTTTCGGCGGCAATGCGATCGGCTTGCCTGATGGCCAGGGTGACAATCGTCAGCGTGGGATTTTCACCCCCACTGGTCGTGAACTGGCTGCCGTCGGAAATGAAAAGATTCTTCACGTCGTGCGTCTGACCCCACTTGTTGCAGACGCCGTCGCCGGGACGCTCGCTCATGCGGCAGGTCCCAAGATTATGGGTCGAGGGATACGGCGGAACCGCGATGGTCTTGACCGCTCCGACGGCGTCATAGACCGCGGCGCCCCGCTTGTATCCGTAGTTGCGCATCGCAACGTCGTTGGGATGGTCGTCGTAGTGCACATTGGGGATCGGAAGGCCCCATTGATCCTTTTCTTTCGGATGGAGCGTCACGGCGTTGGTCGCCTGCGGCATGTCCTCGCCAACGATCCACATCCCGGCCATGTTGGGATACTGCTCGAGCACGCTCGTGTAATCGCGGCCCCACGCGCCCGGATCCAGGAAGGCGGCGGCGAACGGCAGCCCGAGCGAGATCGTTTCCATCTCGAACCCGCCGGCGAAGCCTCGTTTGATATTCAACTCGGCTTCGTCGGTGATGATGCCGGCCATCACGGTACCGCGATACATATGTACCGGCTTGTCGAAGATTGCGTAAACGGATCCCGTAGTGTGCCGCATGTAGTTCCTGCCGACCTGGCCGGACGAATTGGCCAGCCCGTGCGGAAACGTCGAGGAGGCCGAATTGAGCAGCAGCCGCGGGCTTTCGATCGAATTGCAGGCGACGCACACGATGCGCGCCTTCTGCATCACGTGCTTGCCGTCCTGGTCGGCGTACAGCACGCCGGTCGCTTTGCCGCTGGCATCGTGCTGAATCCGCAGCGCGAACGACTCGGTCCGCAGATCGAGCTTGCCGGTCGCCTCAGCCTTCGGAATTTCCGTATAGAGGGTTGACCACTTCGCCCCCGACTTGCAGCCCTGTAGGCAAAAGCCCAGTTGCCAGCAGGACGAACGGCGATCGCGGGGCCGGCTGTTGATCGCCATGTGCCCGGTATGCACGGTCTTGTATCCTACGCGCGTGGCTCCATTGTACATCACTTTGAAGTTGTTGTTTCCCGGCAGTCCGGGAATGTCGTTGGTCCGCGTAACCCCCATCTTGTCCTCGGCCCTGGAGTAGTAAGGGGCCAGGTCCGCGAGGCTTAGCGGCCAGTCGAGCAGGTTCGCGCCGCTGACGTTCGAATAGGTGGTTTTGGCCTTGAACTCGTGCTCCTGAAGGCGCAACGCGGCGCCCGCCCAGTGCACAGTTGTTCCGCCAACCGTCTTGCAAACCCAGGCCGGCAGGTTGGGGAAATCTTTCGCCACCCGCCAGGTGCCCGAGGTCGTTCTCTTGTCGAGCCAGGCCAGTTGCTTGAAGGCGAACCATTCGTCGTTACGGAAGGTCTGCGGCGACTGGCGCCGCCCCGCCTCGAGCAGGACCACCTTGAAGCCCTTGTGGCAGAGTTCGTTGGCGAGCGTGCCTCCGCCCGCTCCTGAGCCGATAATTACGACGACGGAATCGTCGTTCGAATCGAATCGAGCCACGGCGCAACTCTCCGTTCAGTCCGGTTTCGGGCTTGCCGCCTGGGGTGGTTCGGGCAGCCAGTTCAGGTCGTTGAAGCCGTGATGCAGGTAGCCGCCGAAGCGGTAGGAGGCGCCCTGGTAGCCGAAGACTTTCCAGACTTCCTGGTTGTTGTAGAGCGACACCACCTCGATGCTGCGAACCTTTTCGAAGAACGGCGTGTGTTGAATTTTATCGAGCGCGGCGATTTGCTCGCCACCGGGCCGGGCGGCAAATTCACCCTTACCCGAATGGTCGAGATTGGCTACTCCCGCGCTCAGCATTTTGGCGGTGGCGGGCTTGCTCGACGCCTCGACATCGAGGTCTTCGACTACTTTGATGTAGTAGCTATCGTCGAGGCGGTCGTGCGGAAAGATCTGCCGCACCATCTTGAGCAGCGTTTCACCCTCGTGCGCGCTCAGGGTCTTCAAGCCGGCGGTCCATTCGGCGGCAAAGCCCGCGACCGTTACGCCGGCGGCGGCCGCCGACACGCCGGCGACTACCAAAGCGCTCTTTTGCAGGAACTCCCGTCGCTTGATCTTCATGTCACTCCCTATCCAGCGGGGCGGGCAGGTTTAGCCCCTGGGCCGGGCTGGATGGCAGCCGGACCCAGGGGGGTTGCAAAAATTCCGCCTCAGACCGTCATCGAGGCGAGCGCGTCGGCGTTGCTCACCGGCTCCGGTGCGACGCCTGGGCGCAACAGGCGCGAGCCGGGTGCGCGTTTGAATGGGTCGACCAGCCCGAGCGTCTTTCCGTAATCGCGCATGGCCGGAATCACGTCGCGGTTGAGCAACTCCAGGCATCGCAGCCGGTCCTTGCCCGGGACCGGTCCGTCGAGCCAGAACGAAAAGATCCCCGGGCGCAGCACGTCGAGCACCTTGTTGAGCTTGGGAATCACGTTGTCCGGCGTGCCGGCGATCATTACGTAGTCCTTCAGCACGTCCGGGTAGCCGTCGTAGATATGCTTCTTGACGGCCTCGATCTGCTCCTGGGATTCGCCGTTGCCGCCCTCGCCGTAGAGCGATTTGGCGGCGGCGTTGGCGCCGAAATTCACTTCGGCCAGGCGTTTGGTCGCGGCCTTGGAATTGTATCCCGGCGGGAACATCCATTCCGGCCGCGCGAAGTGCGCAAAGGCGCCGCCGAACAGAATCCGCTTGCCAAGTTCTTCCGCCCGCTCCTGCGTATCGGCCACCACGACCGGCTGCAGGTAACCGAAATTCTCCGGCCCCGCCTGATAACCCTCCTGCGCCGCGGCCTTGGCATAGAAGTCCCACAACTCGAGCGTCGGCTGGAGCCTCGTCGCCAGGGCGACATAGGGATATCGCTTGCGCGCGCACCAGAAGGCGGTGTCGGGACTCACCAGGCCGGGGATCCAAAACGGCGGATGCGGCCGCTGCAGCGGCAGCACCCAGGGGTTCACGTTGCGGAAGTTATAGTGCTTGCCCTCGTAGCGAAAGGGGCCGGGCGTGGTCCACGCCTTGACGATGAAATCGACGCCTTCCTCGAACAGTTCGCGGTTCAGCGCGGGATTGGTGTTGTTGGCGAATTGCTCGGAGCCGGCGCCGCGCACCCATCCGGAGACCAGTCGTCCGCCCGAGATGAGATCGATCATGGCGAGCTCTTCCGCCAGGCGCAGCGGATTGGCAACGGTGGCGACCGGATTGCCGAGCAGAACCATCTTCAGCCGCTTGGTGGTTTTGGCAAGGATGGAAGCTTCGACGTCCATCACGGCGCCGAGGCAAAACGGCGTGCCATGATGCTCGTTGAGCATCACGCCGTCGAAATTCTTGAGCTCGGCGTCGGTATAGATCTTCTCGTCGAGATACTGGTTGAGCAGTTTCGCCCCGTGTTCGCGCTCGAAGAAGCGATTGGGGGTGTTGAAGAAGCTGCGCAGTCCGACGATCTGATTCTCCAGCGCATGGTACTTTGCCGGGTCGACCTCGGGATCGTAATGGTACGCCCGTTCCGTGAACCACATGAAATGCATCTTGTCTTTTCCGCTCCTTTAGCGATCTTGTGCGAAGGAATCGCAGTGCTTTCGCTTAGCCTTTGCGTTCCTGGATTGCCGAAACACCGGGATCAAGCTTATCCCACAATCGCCCCGCGAGGGTAATGGCGGCGCCGCGGGAAACTCGCCCTCTGGCGCCGGGCGCGATCGCGCTAGCGCGAAGCGCCATTGCGAACGATCGACTCGATCGCGTCCGCGCTGTAGCCGAGTTCCCGCAGCACCTCGCGCGTGTGAGCGCCGACGTCGGCCGCCGCCGTGGGTTTTCGCTTCTTCACGCCGGAGACGAAAAGCGGGCTGTTCACCGTCTCGAGGACGCCGACCCCGGGATAGTCCATCCTGATGATCGCCTCGGCGGCGCGCATCTGGGAATCCTTCACAACGTCGTCGAGCTTGGGCAACGGCGCCCATTTGATGTCGTTGCTTTTGAAGATCGTCCGCCACTGCGCCAGGTCGCGCGCTTCGAACTGCGATTGCAGGATTGCGTACAGCGCCGCCGCGTTTCGATCGCGTCCGTCGTTGTCGCCGAACAACTCGCCGGTGCCCAGCTCGGGCTGGCCGAAGGCCTGACACAGGCGCGGAAACTCGTTGTCCGGATCGATCAACACGAGCAGAAAGAGCTTGCCGTCGCGGCTGAGGTATGCGGCCGTGAGCGGGTTGGGCGGATGCTTGCCCGGGCCGCGTTCGGGAAATACCGCGTTCAGCAGCTTCGCCTGGATATCGCACGCGTTGGCCCACGCTCCGCTCGCCAGCAATGAGGTGCCCACTTTGGACCCACGCCCGGTGCGCTCGCGCCGGTACAAGCCCAACATGATCGCTCCGAAGAGCGACATCGAGGTCGGATGATCGCCCATCCCGGGTCGCGGTGCGCTGGGCGAGCCGTCGGCCCCCGTCACACTCATCATCAAACCCGAGCGCGCCCAGTACGCCAGCGCGTCGAACGCCGGATCGTCCGCGTCGTCCCCCGCGTCGCCATAGCCGGTGAGGTGCGCATAGATGAGCCGGTCGTTGACGGGTGCGAGGTCCTCCCAGGTCAAGCGGAATTTCTCGAGCAGCGTTCGCTGGTAGTTGGTCAGGAATACATCCGCCGTACGCACGAGGCGGATCAGCGCCTCGCGCCCCGCGGGTTGTCCCAGGTCCAGCGCGACACTTTTCTTGTTGCGGCTGGTGAGAACCCAGCACCAATCGAGTTCGGACTTGGCCGTGCCCGGGAGCTTCGAAAAAAGCCGCCACAGGTCGCCGCCGCCCGGGCGCTCGATCTTGATCACCTCCGCGCCAAAGTCGGACATGATGGTAGCGGCCGCCGGGCCCGCCACGTAGGTTCCGCAATCGATAACCCGGAGTCCCGAAAGCAGACCGCCGTCATTTGTATCGTGCGTATTGTTCGTGTCGTCCATCGTTGTGTCACTCCAAAAAAGTGGAGATCGAAAACCGGAGACCAACAATCACGCTGTAGTACAGAGAGTTAAGCGCCGCAAGGCGCGGAGTGACTCAGCGCAACTCGACGCGCAGCTCGCGGTATAGGCGCGCGCCCACATTGGTCAGTTCGCGCTCGCATCCGCCGGGTTGCCAGAGCACCGTGCTGGAAGCCAGATCGACCTCCTGCGAACGCTCCGCGCCATCGCGCACCTCGCACTCTCGCACCCGTCCGCCCTCGATCACGAACACGGCCGCGTCGCGCGGACACGCTCGAGGCCCGGCTTTGTCGCCCGGAGCGAGAGTCACCTCCAGCGCCCGGATGCGGCTGTTCTCGAGCAGCATCACTTCCCCCCGCTCGGGCGGTCTGCCGGCGGCGGCTTCGGTGAGCGCGAAGCCGGGGTTGGCGACACCCGGCGGCAGCGGCCGGCGAATCTCGAACAAGGCCTCGCGAAAGCGGCCCGCGCTGACGTTGCGAGCGCTTTCGGCGCCGCCCGCCGGGACATATGAAATCGCCCGCGCGCCCACTTCCAGCTCATAGGTGGTTCGACCGGGAAAGCGATTCGAGGTCATCGCGGGCGACTCCACCGCGATCCTGCCGCCCTCGAGGATGTACAAAACGTAGTCGAGCGTATGGCGATGGAGTCCGCACATCCGGCCGGCGGCCAGGTCCATTTCCCATACGCGCAGGTGCTCGTTCTCGAACCGCAGATGGGTCGCGATCGGGCCGTAATTTGTCTTCTCAGCCATGGATTTTCCCCCGCTGCCGGGCTACGACGAAGCCGCGTGGCCCTTCACCCATTCGTCGACCGCCGGAATCTGCCGCGCGCGGAAGTCCGCCGCTTCCATGATCTCCTCCCGGGCGCGCGCGGCCGCAATTCGTCCGCCGGCCGTTTCGTGCACCGGCGCGAAGTTGGCAAGTTCCTCGGCATGCGCGCGGTCGGCAAAGTTGGCCATCAGCCAGGACATGAAAAACGCGCGAAAGGTGGGACCACGCTTCGCGGCCAGCGCCTTGAAGTTCGTCTTGACGAAGGCCAGGGCGAGTTCGGGATGCTCCCCCGACGCCACCGTCAGGATGAGGCCATTGGCGAGGTCGGCCGGCACCTCGTCGGTCAGCGTGATCGCGAGCGTCTCCTTCGCCAATTCGGGATTGATCGCCGCGGCAAGTGCGACGTAATAGCGGACGCGTTGCTCGGTGTCGGTAGCCTTGCGGCCGAGCGCTCTCAGCTCATCATAGGTCGCGCGGTCGGCGTAACGGCCGGCCAGGAAGACGACCGGGCCGCGCAAATTCACGTCGAGCGATCCCGAGTCCTTCACAAACGCCGCGAAGCGTCGTTTCGCCTCCGCCACCACCGCGCCATCGCCCAGGACGCCCAACTCCTCGATCAACCTGGAACGCAGGATCGCGATGTCTGTCGTATCGCTCCGGGACTCGCCCGCGGCGCGATCCCATCCGAGCCGGTCGAAGGCCGGCCGCAGGCGCGACCGCGCATAGGCTTGAAAGGCGGACCTGCCGGGCAGGCCGCGCTCGAGGCGGTCGAGGCGGCCAACCGTGCTTATCACCCGCCCCCAGACGGCCCGGTTGCGATCCTCCACGACGGCATCGACCAACCCGAAATACCTGTCCGCCGTGATGCGGCCCGCCTGGAGGAGCGCCCAGTTGTCGGCCAACAGGTTGACGCGGTCGGCCGGCGCCATCTTTTCGATCGACTTGGCCAGCGCGGCCTCAGTGGCGGCGTCGTACTCCACGCGATAATAGCCCACGTCTCCGAAATTGAGCTTGATCGGTTCGCCGCATCGCCCGGCCGTGACCTGCATGGTTTTTCCGCGCATCAGTACGACCCCGCTCGGCTCTTTGGCGCCCGGTGGGCCGAAGGCGATCGGCACCTGCCAAAGCTGCGTACCAGCGTCAGCGGCGCCTCGGGTGAAACGCTCCTGTCGCAGCGTGAGGCGCTGGCGATCGTTCACGCAGCTTGCGTTGCTTACGATTAGCGGCACGCCCGGCTGCTCGGTGTAAGGAATCGCGATGGCCGCGACCGGCTTGCCGGAGGCCCGTTGCAGCGCGAGCCACAGGTCGGCCGTGGTCGCGTTGCCGTAGGCGTGGGCGGCGATGTAGTGCCGGATGCCGTCGCGGAATTTTTGCGCGCCGAGGTAGCTTTCGAGCTCGCGAATGAAAGCCTGACTCTTGAGGTACGTGATGCTGTCGAAGACCGACTCGGCCTCGCTCTCATCGGCCACCGGCTGCTGAATCGGATGCGCTGTGCGGCGCGCATCCGCGTCCATCGCGGTCTGCTTGGAGCCGCCGTCGTTGAGCCACACCTGCCAGTCCGGATGGAGGCTCACGGCCGCCTTGTTCTGCATCCAACTGGCGAAGCCCTCGTTCAGCCACAGATCGTTCCACCAGCCCATGGTGACCAGGTCGCCGAACCACTGATGGGCCATCTCATGTGCGAGCACGCGAAAGATGTTGCGGCGCAAAGCGTCGGGACTCGACGACGGGTCGAAGAGCAGAAGGCTTTCGTTGAAGACGATGCCGCCCCAGTTCTCCATCGCGCCGCCGACGCCGCCGGGAACCGCGATCAGGTCCAGCTTAGGGAGCGGATACTTCACTCCGAAGTAATCGTTGTAATAGCGCAGCAGGCTGATCGCGCTGGTGAGCGCGTAACGCCCCTGCTCGCGCTTGCCCGCGACCGTGACGACGCCCACACTGACACCGTTGGCGTCGCCGGTCAGCCGTTCGAGGTCGCCCGCGACAAGCACGAAGAGGTAGCTCGACATCCTGGGCGTCGCGCCGAAGGTGACGCGCTTGGAGGCGCCGCCTGCCGGTTCCTCGTGCGCGATCGGCATGTTGGAGAGCGCAAGGAAGTTCCGCGGCACGGTCACGGACGGCTCGAAGCTCGCTTTGAAAGCCGGCTCGTCCCAGCACGGAAACACGCGGCGCGCGTCGGCCGGCTCCAGTTCGGTCGCGATCATTCGCTTGCGGCCATGCCCGGTCGGATAGTCGACGAAGAAAAGCCCGCGGCCGAAACTGTCGATGCGGCCGGTGAACGCGATACGCAGCTTGTGCGGCCCGGTCGCGAGCGCATGGGGAAAGGCCAGGGTCACGGTCTCGGCCGAGGGCTGCGAAGTAATCGCCGCCACCTGCCCGGCTTCGCCCTCCAGCGACGCCGACCGAAGTGCCAAATCGACAGCATTGAGAATCAGGCGGCCGGTGGGCGCGGAAACCGTGATGTCCACCACCTCGGAACCAGTGAACGTCAGTGCGGTAAGATCGGGCTTGAGGTCGATCGCGTAGTGCGTCGGCACCACGGTTTTCGGCAGCCTGCCGGGCGTCGTGGCGAAGGAATAGACGGATTCGGCCCGCGCGGCGCCGACCGCGACGATGAGGGAAGCGACGACCGCCAATGCGGCGACGTGGATGGCGCGAAACAACGGCTGACTCGCCGCGGCGACAGCCGCTGTCAGGCCGGCGGCTGCGGCTTGCCGGCGCCGAGCGCACGCGCCGCGTCGGAAATCGCGTTGACGATGAACTGATAGCCGGTGCATCGGCACAGATTGCCGGAGATTCCGTGCCGAATCGCGGCCTCGTCAGGGTTGGGATTGTCGCGCAACAGTTGCAACGCCGACAGCACCATCCCGGGCGTGCAGTAGCCGCACTGCTGGCCGTGGTTGCGCACGAAGGACTCCTGCAACGGATGCAGATGATGGATGTCGGAGGCCAGCGACTCGATTGTCTCGACCGCGCATCCGTCGACGTCCGCGGCCAGCACCGAGCAGCTTTTGACCGTGCGCCCATCGAGCATCACCGTGCATGCGCCGCAGCTTCCGGTGCCGCAGCCGATGTGCGTGCCGGTCAGCCCAATCACCTCGCGCAGCAAGTCGGCCAGCACCATCCGGTTGTCGGCCTCCAGCCGCCGCAACTGCCCGTTGACCGAAATCGCGATTGCGGTCCGAAGCGGTCCTCCAATCGTGCCGGTCGCCGGTTTGCGCTGCGCCGACACCGGAGTTGCGGGTTTTCTTCCGACCTCCGGCGTCTGCTGCGACGGCGTGCGCCCGGCCGCGATTGCTAGCGCGCGCTCGACGAAGACCGCGGCCATCTCGCGGCGATAGTCGGCGCCGGCGTTGAGGTCCGCGGGCGCGTCGGTGCAGGCGGCGCGCACGCGCCGGCCGACGGCCTCGAGCGCCGCGGCGTCGACGCCGCGCGCGAGTTCCGCGCTCACGTCGAGCGCGACGGGAGTGGATCCGACGCCGCCCAGCGCAACCCGCGCGTTCGCATCGCCCAAAATTACCGCGGCATTGACGATCGCGAAGTTGCCCTCGACGCGATGGAGCCTGGTATAGGCGCCGCGCGCCGCTCCCAGCTTGGGCACCAGCACTTCGGTTACTATTTCGTCGGGCTTGAGCGCCGTCTCCATCAGGTTGGTGAAAAACTTGGCCGCGGCGATCTCGCGCTCGCCGCGCCGGCTGCGCACGATCACGCGAGCGCCGGCCGCGACCAACACGGGGCTGTAATCGGCCGCCGGATCGGCATGGGCCAGGCTGCCGCCGATGGTGCCGCGATTGCGCACCTGCGTGTCGCCGATGAAAGCGGCCGCTTCGGCCAGCAGCCCGCAGTGGCGCGCCACCAGCGGGTCACGCAGGATTTGGTAATGACGTGTGCCCGCGCCAATCCGCAACGCGTCGCGATCTTCGCTGACGTAGCCGCGGCCTTCGATGCGGTTGAGGCTGAGCACCATGCGCGGCCGCACCAACCCCAGCGCCATCATCGGCATCAGGCTCATCCCGCCCGAGAGCAGCTTGATGTCGTCGCCGCCTTCGGCCAGCAGGGTTAGCGCCTCGTCCAGTTTGTCCGGCGCGCGAAACTCGAATTCCTGGGTAATCATCGAACGGGGCCTCCGCCGTTGGCGGCTCGCCTGGGTGCGGCCTGGATGGCGCGCCACAGACGCTCGGGCGCAAGCGGCATTTCGAGCAGCCGGAGATCGAGTTCTGGCAGCGCGTTTTCCACCGCGCCGCAGATGGCGCCCAGGATGCCCGACACGCCCGATTCACCGACTCCCTTGGTTCCCAGCGGCGTAAACGGCGAGCGGGTTTCCTGATGCGCAAGTTCGAGCGGCGGAATCTCGACCGCGGTCGGCAACGTGTAGTCCATGAAGGTGGCGGTCTTGCACTGGCCGTTCTCGTCATAGACCAGATGCTCGTAGATCGCGCCGCCGATACCCTGGGCGATGCCGCCGTGGACGTTACCCTCGGCCAGCATCGGATTGATCACGACGCCGCTGTCGTGAACCATGCAGACCCGCAGGAGCTTGAGCACGCCGGTCGCCGGATCGACTTCGACGATCGCGCCGACCACCGCGTTGGGCCACGACGGATAGGCCGAGGAACGGCCCTCGGGGTCGCCCTCCTGGTAGATGTTGGGATGGCGGAAGTAGCGCGTCGCCTCGAGCCCCGGCTCGATCTCCTTGGCGTGAATCCCGAAGGTGTCGCTGTAGATGGTGCGGACGACCTCGTTGAACGCGACGTAGCGCGCGGGCGCGTCCTTGGGAAATATTCTGCCGCCGCGGGATTCCAGCTCGGCCGGCAGAACTTCGAGCATGTGGCCCGCGACCTTGAGAATTTTTTCCCTGAGGTCGCCGGCCGCAACGAACGTGGCCGAGCCGCCCATGATGACCGCGCGCGAGCTGTAGTTGCCAAGGCCCCAGGGACAAGTCTCGGTGTCGCCCTGGATCACGCGCACCGTGTTTACGTCCACCCCCAGCGTATCGGCGGCCACCTGCGCGATTGCGGTTTCGTTGCCGCTGCCGGGCGAGGTCACGCCGGTCAACACCGTCACCTGGCCCGACGGATTGACGCGTACGGTGGCGCCGTCGTAGCCCGCGACCAGCAGCGAAGTCGGCAGCGAGCAACCCTCGGCGACCAGCTCCTGACCAAGCCCAAGCCCGATGCGGCGGCCTTCGCGGTGGGCCTCGGCTTGAAGCCGGGGAAACTCCGTGTAGCCGACTAGGTCGAGCAGCTTGCGCATCGCGCCGGGATAATTGCCGCTATCGAGAATCACCCCGCTCACCTGCTGATAGGGAAATTCGTGCGGCTGGATGTAGTTGCGCATCCGCACCGCCGCGCGGTCGATCCCGGTCGCCTGCGCGACACCGTCCATGATCCGGTCCATCAGGAAGGACGC
>Ga0307374_10005113_pt1 | contig 21446 bp, 19 predicted proteins | sample OX3MG_FD_202532 | JGI IMG/M metagenome (GOLD analysis project Ga0307374, IMG submission 202532) | Soil microbial communities from Risofladan, Vaasa, Finland - OX-3 | ecosystem: Environmental > Terrestrial > Soil > Coastal area > Acid sulfate soil | place: Finland: Risofladan, Vaasa | collected...
TCGTCGATCGCTTCGAGCCCCAGAAACATGTATTCGAGTCCGAGCCGCCGCCAGTACTCGAAGACTTCCTGGTTGCGGATCAGAACATCGGCGCGGGTCTCGAGGTAGTACTGCTTTTTGATCTTGCGTTTTTCGAGTTCGTGCCCGATTGCGTAACCGTGCTCCGGATGAATGAACGCAACGTCGTCAACGATGAACACGTTGGGTTCCTTGATTGACAACATGTCCTCGGCGGCGGCTTCGGCGGTTGATTTTCGGTAGCTGCGTCCGTAGAAGGTCCACGCGCTGCAGAACGAGCAGTCCCAGGGGCATCCGCGCGTGAACTCGATCGACGCGCACGGGTCCAGCACGCCGATAAAATACTTGTTGCGCCGCCGGCCCAGATCGCGCGCCGGAAAAAATTTGTCCAGGTCGTCGATCATGATCGGCGCCGGACCGGCGCCGCGCTCGGTCACCGCGCCCGGCACTTTGGCGACCGCGTCGGCGCCGCTGTCGATCGCTTCCATCAGCATCTGCGCGCTGGTCTCGCCTTCGCCGCGCAGGACGCAGTCGATCGCGCCCTCGGCGTGCTCGATAATGTCGCCGGCCACGAATGAACCGCTGTGTCCACCAACGAATACGAAGCAATTCGGGTCGCGATGCTTGATCGCCTTGGCGAGGTCGATCACCTCGGGCACGTTGGCCAGGTAGTTGAGCGAAAAGCCGATCGCGCGGGGACGGAAATCGTCGAACTCGCGGTAGAGATCGCGATGCTGAAAAATCTGGAGATCGAGAATCCGGACCTCATGCCCCGCCGCGCGAACCGCCGCCGCCACCCGTTCCATCCCGAGCGGTTCCAGGCGCAGGTAAATCTCGCTGTACATGAGCGGACTCGGATGCACGAATAAAACCCGCATACTCTCCTCCCTTGGTGCCAAAGCGCGAACGCCACATTTTGTGGCGCTTCCGGCAGACTTACGGAATTCGCCGCGCCGCACAAACCGCGCTCGATCCCCGCTTCCGGCCTCGGCCGCTCGCGCTGAATTTTAATCGGTCTGTAACGGTAATAAAATACCACACGCGGATTAGCGCGTTCGATGCTATAATCATTTTGCTGGTGTGATTCGATGCGCAAGCGAAACTGGCGGCAACTGATGCGCAATCTGACCATCGCCGCGATCATCGTCGTCGCGATCGTGGACGGCGTGCTGCTCGCCGTAATCCGCGAGCGCTTCTCTTACGAACACGGCTACGATTTGCGCCTGCATCGCCGCGCAGTCGCCAAGCCCGCGCCTCCCTGACGACGGATTTTCGCACCCGCTTCTATTGACAAGCATCGCAAGGCGCTGGACTTTGGGCGCTGGACCCTCATCCAAATTCAATCTGAAAGGCGGAGAGAAACATCTCTCCGGATGGAACCATGCAGCACGCAAAACTCGGCAGGACCGGTCTTACGGTGTCGCGCATTTGTCTGGGATGCATGAGCTACGGCTCGAAACAGTGGCGCGATTGGGTGCTGACCGTCGATGAAGCGCGCGAGCATTTCGCCGCCGCGCTCGAAGCGGGAATTAATTTTTTCGACACCGCCAACGTGTACTCGATCGGCGTCAGCGAAGAGATCACCGGCCGATGGCTCGGCGAGATGGCCAAGCGCGAAGATATCGTGCTCGCGACCAAGGTGCACGGGCAGATGGCGCCGGGGCCGAATCGCAGCGGGCTGTCGCGCAAGCATATTCTGGAATCGTGCGACGCGTCGCTGCGCCGCCTCAAGATGGATTACATCGATCTCTACCAAATCCATCGCTACGACTTCACCACCCCGCTCGAGGAAACGCTCGAGGCGCTCGACTCGCTGGTGCGCGCGGGAAAGGTCCGCTACCTGGGCGCCAGCTCGATGGCGGCGTGGCAGTTTCAGAAGGCGCTCAACCTGCAAGAGAAAAACGGATGGCATCGGTTCGTCTCGATGCAGAACCATTACAACCTCGTCTATCGCGAGGAAGAACGCGAGATGAATCCGCTGTGCATCGATCAGGGCGTCGGCCTGATTCCGTGGAGTCCGCTCGCGCGCGGTTTTCTGGCCGGAAATCGCAACGCGCAAAAGAGCGGCGAGACCGCCCGCGCCAAGTCCGACGATTTCGCCAAGATGATGTACTTCACCGAAGCCGACTTCCAGGTGCTGAGCGAAGTCGAGAAGCTCGCCAAGGCGCGCGGCGTCACGTCCTCGCAAATCGCATGCGCCTGGATCCTTCACGCGCCGGGCGTCACGGCTCCGATTATCGGCGCGACCAAGATGAAGCACCTGAAGGAAGCGATCGACGCGGCCGAAATCAAGCTCAGCGGCGACGAGATTGCGGCGCTCGAAAAGCCCTATCGGCCGCATCCGATCCTGGGGCATCAGCAACCCGACGGCCGCCGGATGCACGCCCACTGAGCGCCCGCGCGCAGGCTCCGTCCGGCGATGAGCGAACTTAAAGCGTTACTTGAAGTCGCGGCGACGCTCGCGCGCCTGCGTATCCCGTGGTTCGTCGCCGGAGGATGGGCGATCGATTTGCACTTGGGGCGCGCAACCCGCGCTCACGCCGATATCGACACGCTGATCCTGCGCGACGACCAGGCCGCGCTGCGCGGCTCAAACGATTTCGAGTTGCGCAAGGTCGTCCCGCATCCCGAGGGACTCATGAACCGCGGGACCACCGAACGCTGGCCGGCCGGGGCGAGGCTCACGCTGCCGGTGCATCAACTCAACGCGTATCGCCCCGGAGATCCGGTGCTCGCGGAGATCGACGCTGCGCACCTGGACGCGACGCATCGATGGTGGTTCCAGATCATGCTTGCCGAGTCCGACGGCCGCGACTGGATCTATCGGCGCGACCCCGCGGTGCGCAGGCCACTCGAGTCGATCGGCTTTCATCCGCTATGGGGATTGCCCTACCTCGCTCCCGAGATCGTTTTGCTGTTCAAAGCCAAGCTGGTCCAGGACAAGGACCGCGAGGATTTTCGCAACGCGCTGCCCCACATGAGCATCGACGCGCGAAGGTGGCTGCGCGACGCGCTGGCGCGGTGCCATCCGGGACATGAATGGCTGCGCGCACTGTAAACATCGGAATTCCCAATCGCAATTTCAGGAGGCGCTCGCAATGGAAATAAACGGGATCGCGCATTTGATGCTGACGGTCAGCAACTTCGAGCGATGCAAGCCGTTTTACGCAAAGCTGCTGCCCTATCTCGGCCTGAAGCCGGTGATGGACAACGACCAGATTCTTTACTGCGTGGGCGGACGCACCGCGATAGGGATCATGCGCGGCGATGACAAGTATCGCGGCGAACATTTCGTGCAACGCCGCGTGGGACTTCATCACGCATGTCTTCGCGCGCGCGAGCGCAAGGATATCGACGAAGTTTACGGGTTCCTGAAAACCCTTGGCGCAATGATTGTGCATCCGCCGCAGGAAGGCTCGTGGGCGCCAGGATATTACTCAGTGCTGTTCGAGGACCCCGACGGCATCCGCCTGGAGATCAACCACGTCCCCGGCAAAGGCCTCCTCGCGTGAGCGCGGATTGATACCCTCTCCCCCCGGGAGGTGCCACTGGCACGCGGGCGAAGCGGCGCGGCGATTGCTTTTGCAATCGCCGTGACGCGCGAGTGAGGGTGCTTACTCCGCTGACTCCGCGACGCGCGCGAGAAATTCAGAAAATAATGACCCTCACCTAACCTCTCCCTGACCGGGAGAGGAATCAGAGAAATAGGGAGCGGAACCTTTCAGCCCTTGAGTGTGGCTGCGAGGTTCGCGCCCTCGCGTTTTCTGAAACCCACCGCGACGCTCAGCCGCTCGAGGTGCTGATCGATTATCTTCGCGCCCAGGCGCACGCGATGGGTCGCAAAAAACGCCTTCACGTCGTCTTCGCGATCGAGCAGCGCGACTACCGCCTCGCACATCCGCGGCAGCGCGTTGTCGGGATACTTCTTCGCCATCTCCTCCCAGTTGCGCCGGGTGAAATCCCACGCCTCGTAGCGCGACGCCGGATTGAGCAGCAGCGAGTGCATCAGGTACGGCGCATTCTGCGTGCGCACCTGTCCGTCGAGCGCCATCGCCATCGTTCGCCCGAGCAGCTTCTGGTCGCGGAACCCGGTCAAAGAGAACAGGTAGCGCTGTTCCTCCTGCGGAGTGCGCGCCAATTTAAACTTTTTCAAAAATTCCTCGTAGCGCTTTGCGTCGCCGACCTGCGCCAGGATCGCAACCAGCGCCGGGGCCAGATCGCGATCCGCCGCCTGCGGATTATCTTCGAAGCGCGCGTAGAGTTCCGCCGCACGGCGCTGAATCTCGCGGTCGTCGCCGACCGTTCCCAGCGCTCCGATCAGAACGCCGCGAAGCTGGCGGGTAAGCTCGCTCTCGCCCGGCTTCGCATCCCATCCCAGACGCGCGGCCGCGGGTCCAACGACCTCGCGCACGGCAGCCGCGAGCGCCGGCCGGTCCGCATCCGAAGCGATCATGTCGAGATAGTTGAATGCGCCGAGCATCGCGCGCCATACGTTCAGATCGGTCTCGCCGCTGAACAGCCGCGCCATCGCCATGAACTCGCTGAGCGGCCCCATCCCGGCGACAGTGGCCGCCCACGTATCGCTCACCAGGCCGAAGCGCTCGATCGGCGCAAGCTCGCCGGGAGTGCGCGGCAGCGCGGCCAGCATCTCGGGCGAATAATGCACGCGGTAGAATCCGTGCCCGCCCTCGTTGAGCAGCGCCCACTGGATCTTCCCGCCCATATCGACGGACGCCTCACGCTCCGTGAGCAGGACTTTCTTCGTCACGACGCCGCGCTCGGTTGTGGCGCGGATCATGATCGGCACGTGCCAGAGTTGGCTCGATTCTTCGCGCAGATAATAGAAACGGCGCTGCGATAGTTTTAACGTAGCCGCGCCGGGAGCGAACGCCGCGTCGACAATCGGAAAGCCCGGCTGGAAGATCCACGAATCCATCAGCTTGCGCGCGGGCTCTTTCGACGCTTCCTCGAGCGCGTCCCACAAATCGGTGGTCTCGGTGTTGGCGAACTGATGCTGCTTGAGATAGAGGCGAATCCCGTCGCGAAAAACTTCCGGACGCAAGTACTGCTCGAGCATCCTGAGCACCGCGGCGCCCTTCTCGTAGGTCAGGATATCGAACATCGCGCGGCATTCCTCGGGGCTCAGCACCGGAAATTCGATCGGGCGCGTGCTGCGCAGCCCGTCGATCGCCATCGCCGCCGCGCGCGAGACCGAAAAGCTGTCCCAGCGTTTCCACTCGGGCTTCCACGCGTTGACCGCGAGCATCTCCATAAAGGTCGCGAACGCTTCGTTCAGCCAGATTCCGTTCCACCATCGCATCGTGACCAGATCGCCAAACCACATGTGCGCGTTCTCGTGCGATACGACATCGGCCACGCGCTCGAGTTCCGCGCGCGAGGCGGTCTGGTCGTCGGCGAGCAGCGCGGTTTCGCGAAACGTGATCGCGCCCAGATTTTCCATCGCGCCCGACGCGAAATCGGGAATCGCGATCAGGTCGAGCTTGTCACCCGGATACTTGAGCCCGTAGTAGTCCGCGAAATACTTGAGCGAGAACGCTCCTATCTGCTCGGCCCAGCTCGTCAGCCCAGCCTTGCCCGGAACGTGCACGATGCGCAGCGGCGTGCCCGCATCGACCGGCGCGGTCGCTTCGAACTCGCCGACGATAAACGCCACCAGGTAGGTGGACATCTTGATCGTCTCCTTGAAGACGATCTCTTTCCTGCCGCCCGCGATACTTCTTTCGCTCTCCTGCCCGCCGTTCGAAATCGCGGCCAGCTTCTCGTCGATCACAAGCGTGACTTTGTAACTCGCCTTGAGCTCGGGTTCGTCCCAGCACGGGAATGCGCGGCGCGCGTCGGTGGATTCGAACTGAGTCGCCGCAACGGTGTGAGTCTTGCCGGCGGCATCGGTGTACTGGCTGCGGTAAAAGCCGTGCAGCTTGTCGTTGAGCACGCCGCTAAACGCGATTGTAAGCGTCCACTCGCCTGGGGCAAGCTCCTCGCCGAAGCGCAGATGGGCACGCTCGCGCGCGGGCTCGAGATCGACGCTCGCCTTGAGCGACTTTGCGCCGCGCACGGCGATAGCCGAGTCGATCTCGAGTTCGAGCGCGTTCAGCACGATCGCGCGCGACGCCTCGTTGACGGTCACCGCAATTGACTCCTTGCCCTTGAACGTAAAGGCGGCAAGGTCGGGTTCGAGTCTGAGTTCGTATCTTCGCGGCGTAACGTTTTTCGGCAGCCGGTAATCCTGGATCGACGGAGTCTGCGGCGTGCCTTCCTGATCGTGCATCGGAATTGCCCTTCCTGTGCGAGCTCTAAAATCGAATCATGCGCGGGGTGATTACCCGCGACGGTTTACAGTACGACAATCGTTTCGGGCGCGCGAGGCAAGCTATCGCGTCGCGGCACTCAGCGGCCGTTCCATCCAGAGTACGTCCCAGTAGCGTCCAAACTTGCGCCCAACGGCGGAGAACACGCCGATATCGCGGAATCCAAAGCGGCGATGCAACGCGACTGACGCTTCATTCGGGATCGTGATCCCCGCAACGACCCGGTTGATATCTTCGCGCCCAAGCGCGTCGAAGAGCGCGCAATAAAGCTGCGCGCCGACCCCGCGCCCCGTCGCTTCGGGTGCGCAATAGATCGTAGCCTCGACGGTGGTGTCGTAGGCCGCCTTCGCCCGGAATCGCCCGGTTCCCGCGTAACCCACGATCCGGCCGTTCTCCGCCGCAACCAGCAGCCGATAGCGCGCACCGTCGGTGTGTTCGCGCTGCCAAGGTACGCGCTGCTCGACGGTCACCGGCTCGAGGTCGAATGTGATCGCAGTGTTTACGATGTAATGGTTGTAAATCTCCGTGATGCGCGGAAGGTCGGCTCTGGTCCCGGCCCGTATCAAAGCTTCACTCATGGCAACCTCGCTGCGCGGCGCAAGCGTCCCTCAAACCTGAGCCTGCGCAAGTTCCCTGAACGTCGTCAGGCGCACGCCGTGCGCGTCGAGCGCGGCGCGCACCTTGGGGCTGGTCAGGATTTCGACTTCGAGCTGCGCTGCGGCCGCCGGCGGCGTGCCACCGATATCCGCCGCCGGATGAAAGTAGAGCTCGGTCGTGCCGTCGCGCAGCCGGTCGATCACGCCCAGGATATATTCCTCGCTCAGATGGCCGCTCTGATGAAGCCCGAAGAGCCAGTCGGTCGATTTGATCCCGCGCTCGCGCAGCATCCGGCGCGTGCGGCGCGAGAGCGCGCGGAAGATCACCGCCTCGACGAGCTTGCGCGGGGCGTGGTCTCGCCGGAGCCTGAGCGTGGTGAACACTTTCTCGCGCGGCAAGCGGACGCATCCGACTTTGTACTCGGCGGCCAGCTCGACGACGATATCGGCGATCACCGGATGCACGTGGAAGTTCAGATGGCCGTCGATATGATCGAGCCGGCCGACGAGTTCGAGATGCCGGTCGAACTGAGCGCGAATTTCCGCGGCAAGGCCGGCGCGCATCTTGCCATCGAAAAACCATCGCATCCCGGCCCACACCGGATTTTCCGGAAAGCGCCCCGCCGCATCGACGGCGCCGCCAAGTTTTCCCGCCTCGAGCACGCTGCGCCCCTTGCATACGACCACGTGCAGGCCAACGTCGAGGTTCGGATTCTCGCGCGCCAGTTCCGCGGCGGCGGCGCTCGCTGCTTCGGCGACCATCAGGCTCGTGCTGGTGAGAATTCCCTCGCGATGCGCCCGCACGATACCGGCGTTGACCTCGGCCGACAGTCCGAAGTCGTCGCCATTGACGATGAGCTGCTTCACGTATGGTTGCCAGTTGGCGCGGAGCCGGGAGCTTGCGGCGATGCTTGACCGGAGGCCATGACCGCGCAATTTTGCTTCTATCCGGCGGCGCGCTCAAGAGCCGCCGGCGCGACGCGGGAAAATCGCTTTTGATACTTGTCTTTTACGCCTTCGCACGCGAGCTCGGTCCGCTCAAACGCCGCATGAAATCGCGCCGCGCGATAAGCGATCCGCATGTGCGCGGCTTTCACGGCAGAATCGGTTCGACCGAAATTGTCGCCGTCGCGACCGGAATCGGCTTCGCGCGATCGCAAGTCGCGGCGCGCCGCGCGTTCGATCTCTTTCCCGCCGCCGAGATCGTCCTCGGCACGGGCGTGGTTGGCGCGCTTTCGAGCGGACTCGGCGCGGGCGATTTGATCATGGCCGATCGAATTCTGACAACTCACGCCACCGACGGCGCCGGCGCGGCGAGACTGGTCGCGATTATCGACGACGCGACGCTGAGCGAACTCGGACGCTACCTTCGCGCCGCCGGGATCAGCTATTCAACCGGCGCGCTTCTGACTTGCCATCGCGTGCTCGGAACCGGCGCCGACAAACGCGCCGCCGGCGATCTCACCGGCGCGATCGCGGTCGATATGGAAACCGCCGCGCTCGCAAGCGAAGCGCACGTCCGCGGACTCCGGTTCGCGGTAGTGCGCGCGGTAATGGACTCGGTCGACGACATGGTGGTCGGCGCGGAGATGGCCGACGAAGAGGGCAACGTACGGCCCGCTGCCGCGGCCAAATTTCTCATCCAAAATCCCGGGATTGCCGTTCGCATACCCCGCATGATGCAAAGCCTCAGCCGCGCGACGCGTTCACTCGCCGCGGCTCTGGAAGCGATCGCGACGCGCGGCGCGTCGGGTTCCGTGCGTAGCTCGCGCCGATAGCCCGAGCGCCGGCGAGCCGCGACCGGCCGCATCCTTCCAAATCGGCTGGCCGCGTTCATAGGGAAAATCGGCGAGATGACGCTCGAGCGCCGCGGTGTCTCCGTATGAATCTTCACGGGTCAGAATATGAATCGCGAGCGTCACAAACGGCAGGTAGATGAATACTCCAGCCCATCCGATATTTGCCGCGCCAATCCGGAACAGCGTCGTGAGTCCGAACGCGACCATTCCCAGGTAAAGCGCGGGCCCGAGCAGCGCGCGAGAGGGCAGCGTTTCCATTACGCCGCGCGGCTTGCGCGCGCCGCGGTTCAGCGTTGCATCGAGCATCAGGAAAATCGGGATCGTGATCGCCGCGACGAAGTACCATCCGAGGTAATTGCTGATCGGCACGCCGAAGTGCGCCCCCGGCGGGTCGTACCAGAAGATTTTGCCCAGAAACCATCGGTTGCCGCGCACGCTGAGCGGATCGACGATCATGTCGATCATCACCATGAACAGCGCCGCCATCAGCCACACGCGCGGCGCGCGGCGGATTTTCCGGGTATCGAGAATCCGCAAATCCCAGCCCCGGCGATAGAGCGGCGAGCAGAGCAGCAGCGCAAGGGTGTAACTCGCGAACGCAAGAAAGGTAAATGACAGCGAGTCGAAGAAGGGCACGCCCGCGACCCAGAGTTCGCGCCCGCGCGTCGCATCCAGATAATGATACAGGCCGAAGGGAAAGCCGTTGTGCACCGACGACCATTCGGAGCCCAGCGCCACGATGTAAGTCAGGATGGAAAACAGAAGCGTCGTGCGCACGCCGAAATTGGCGATCGCAATAAACAGAAAGCTCGCCAAAAAGATGAAAACATACGGGCGCAGTTCGATCGTTTCCAAGAGCAGATGCATTGCCGTCTCCTATGCCGCGTTCTTGACCGCACCCGTTTTGCGAAAGAACTCGATCGCGCGCTCCAGCGCCGCATCGACCGGTCCTGGCCCGTAGCCAAGCTCGCGGCGCGCCTTCGACGAGTCGAAGAACATCCGCTTGCGCGCCATCCGCACCTCGGTCAGGCTCGCGCGCGGCGCGCGATGGGTTACAGTGCGCGCAACGGCCTCCGCGCCGAGCGCAAATCCGAACGCGACCGCGTAAGGAATCCGCACGCGCGGCGCGGACAAGCCGGACAGGCGCGCCAGATGCTCGAGCATCTCCTTGAGGGTCAGGTTCTCGCCGCCCAGAATATATTTCTCGCCGATTCGGCCGCGTTCGGCGGCGAGCAGATGGCCGCGCGCGCAGTCTTCCACATCGACGAGATTCAGCCCCGTGTCCATGTACGCCGGCATCCGGCGCGCAAGGAAATCGCGGATGATGCGGCCGGTCGGGGTCGGCTTGAGATCCAGCGCGCCGACCGGAGTCGATGGATTCACGATCACGACTGGCGCTCCGGCGCGCGCCGCTTCGAGCGCGACCTGCTCGGCCATGAACTTCGAGCGCTTGTAGGGTCCCGGCATATCGGCCAGCGCGACCGGAGTGTCTTCCGCGCCGGCGCCGCCGTGCGGAATTCCGAGCGTGCCGACGGTGCTGGTATGGACGATTCGTTTGACGCCGGCCGCCCGTGCGGCTTCGATTACGTTGCGCGTGCCGTCAACATTGCTCGCGTACATCGCGGCCGGATCGGGCACCCAAAGTCGGTAATCGGCGGCGACATGATAGACCTCGTTGCAATCCGCCACGGCGCGCGCGATCGCGGCGCGGTTGCGCAGGTCTCCGCGCGCGAGTTCGATTTCCAGCCCCGCGAGCGCGGCAATATCGGCATTTTCACGCACCAGCGCACGGACCCGGTCTCCGCGCGCGAGCAGCGCGCGCACCACGTGGCACCCGACAAAGCCGTTAGCGCCGGTGACGATTGCAAGCCGCCGCGTCATCGCGAATTACCCGGCGTGGATTCGGCGCGCGCGGCAACCGCGGCGGCGGCGGCGCGTCCGGAGACGACCGCGCTTTCGATCGTCGCGGGAAGACCGGTCTGAATCCAGTCGCCGGCCAGAAACAGGTTTGCGATCGGCGTCGCCGCCGTGGGGCGCAGCTCATAGGAGCGCGGCTCCGGCGCCATCGTGGCCTGCTTTTCCTTGAGCACGATCGCCTTGGAGATTTTCGCGGTACGCGCGGCGGGAATCATCGCGCAAAGATCGTTCATGACGAGGTCGAGAATTTCCTCGTTGGACTGATCGACGAGCTTGCGCGCGCCGCTGATCACGAAGCTCAGGTAGCCGGGATGCCGTTCGCCGTGGCGCTCGAAAATCTTGCGCTTGTTGAATAGCCACTGGGTCTGCGTGCCGATGAATCCGACGAACGCCGACCGCGTCACCTCGCGATCGAGCCATACGTGCACGCAGATTATCGGCGAGGTTCCAAGTTCGGCCAGGCGCGCGAAAAACGGATCGGCGACGGCGCCCTCGGGCAGCATCCGCAGCAGATGATGCGGCGCGGCGGCGGAAATAAAGTTAGCCGCGCCGAGCAGACGGCCGTCGCGCAGGTGCACGCGCGCCACCAGGCCATCGGCGGTGGTTTCGATTCCCTCGACGATCGAGTGCGTGGCGACGACCCCGCCGGCGCGCTCGATAAACTCGCGCGCACCGGTGCAGTAGAGGTCGGAGAGGCCGACGCGCGAATAGACAAAGGCGGAATCGCTGCGCCGGGAAAAAAACGCGCGCTTCAAAACCTCGGCCAGCAGCGCCGCCGAGGAAACTTCCGGCTCGTCGTTGAGCGTCGCAATCGACAGCGGGTACCAGAACGCGCGGCGCGCGTTGTCGCCCTGCCCCAGCACCGTCATCAGATCGGCGACGGTCATCTTTTCGAGCGCGCGAGCCTGGCGCCGGCGCATCGCGAGCATCTTGAGCCCTCCGCGCACCACGCCGAGCCGCTCGCCCAGGCTCAAATGCCGATAGCGCATCAACGCGGCGGTCATGTGCAGGGGACCCGGCAGGCGCGCGGTGCGCAGCGTCGCGCTGCGGCCGGGCCCCGCCAGCATCTCGATTTCCAGATCGCGATGGAACACAAGATTGCCCGCCGAACCGATTTTGCGCAGGAAGTCGAGCGACTGGGTGTAACAGCCCATCAGAACGTGTTGTCCGTTATCGACAAAGTCGCCGGTCTCGGGATCCTCGAACGAGTAGGCTCGTCCGCCAAGGGTGGGTTTGCGCTCGAGCACCGCAACCCGAAAGCCGCGCTCGGCCAGTGCCACGCCGGCGCTGAGTCCGGCGAAGCCGGCGCCGATCACGACGACGTCTTTGGCTTCGATCATCGAATCGCGCGCGGCTTTAGCCGCGCAGTGCGCCCAGGCGCGAACTCGCCCACGCGCGTCCGACCAGGTAGAGCTTGCGCGGCGCCGACAGGCTAAGGCGCCGGTCGAGCACCCGGTAGTTCGAGCTGACGATGAGGCGCAACAGCGAACCGTAAATCATGCGCATCGCCTCGGCGGTCAGCAGCGTCGAGCGGTCTTCGTCGGGGAGCGCGCGTTCGGCGGCCTGGTAGTATTCGCGCGCGCGAATCGCCTCGAACTCCATCAGGCGGACGAAGGCGTCGTTGTAAACCCCGCGCAGAATTTCGTCCTCGGTGACGCCGAAGCGCTCGAGGTCTTCGAGCGGCAAATAGATCCGGCCGCGGCCCGCGTCTTCTTTAACGTCGCGCAGGATATTGGTGAGCTGGAGTGCGATACCAAGGTTTTCGGCGTAAACTTTCGCGCCCGGATTGCGGTACCCAAAGACTTCGATACAGATCAGGCCAACCGCCGACGCGACCCGGTAGCAGTACTGGCGCAACTCGTCGAAGGTCGCGTAGCGTTTGCGCGCCAGATCCATCTCGACGCCGGCGATCACCTCCGCGAAGTACACGCGGGGAATCGAAAAGCGCGCGGCCGCGTCGGCCAACGCGCGGGAGATCGCGCGAGTCGGAGTCCCGCCGTAAACCCGATCGAGTTCGTCGCGCCAGCGCTGCAGCAGGATCGCGGGCTCGCGGATTGAATCGTCGTCGGCGATATCATCGACAAAGCGGCAGAACGCATAGACGGCGTGAAGCGCGCGCCGCCGCTCGATCGGCAGCAGCATAAACGCATAGTAGAAATTGGAAGACGAGCGCCGCGTGATCTCGGCGCAACGTTCGTAATCGCCCGCGAGCGTCGCGTCGGCGCCGCCGCGCGCGGCGGGTATCGCGTGATTTTCAGCCATCGAGCCGTCCCCGTACCGCGTTCCATGCGACTTTCAGATAGTCGATTTTGTGGAGCTTTGGGCGCGCGGTCAGCACGTCGTAGCCGGAATTTTCGATCGCGCGCAAAATCGCAAGCCCGCCGCCCGCGAACATCAGGATGTCCCGGCGCAGGCGCCGGTCAACCATTTTGGCAAGTCCGGCGCCGCCCTCGCGCAGCATCGCGCGCGCGCGTTCGACCTCGCTCTTCATCAGGTCGATGAAGCGCTTGGTGGCGACGCCGTGGCGCAGATCCGCTTGCGCGAGTTCGTGCGCGGCCAGATCGCGGCGCGGAAAATAGATTCGTCCGTTGGCGAGATCGACCGACACGTCCTGCCAGAAATTTGCGAGCTGCAAACCGCTGCACACCAGGTCGGACAGGCGCTGACGCTCGGCGTCGGCGTAGCCGAACAGGTAGAGGACGAGGCGCCCGACCGGGTTGGCCGAATAGCGGCAGTAGCCGAGCAGGTCGTCAATCGTATCGAAGCCTTTAAAGTTCACGTCGGAGCGAAACGCGACCAGCAAATCGGCGAACGGCTGTTTGGGAATCGCGAACTTCGCCGCCGTGTCCGCTATCGCGACGAACACCGGATGACGCGGCGCGCCCGCGTAAGCGAGCTCGAGTTCACGCTCCCATCCGTCGAGCTTCTCGAGGTCGTGCTCTTCATCGGCGAAGTCGTCGGCGATTCGCGCGTACGCGTAGATCGCGTGCATATGCTTGCGCATCGCGCGCGGCATCAGCCACGACGCGACGGTAAAATTCTCGTAGTGCGAGCGGGCGAGCTTTCCGCAAAAGGCGTATGCCTCATCAAGCGAACACGCCGCCGCCGGCATCGCGATGCCGATCCCGCCGCCGGCGTTCGCCGCTGCGCTAACGTTGGCCACTGTTCCCCGGACTGCACTCATCGGCGTACGGATCCTTCACCAATCAGGCGGCGGTGCGCCGGTCGATAAGCTCGCGCGCTTGCGCGCGCGCCCATGAATCGGTTTCGAGCAGATCTTCCAGGGAGCGCGCGGGCGGATTGGAATGACGCGCCATGATCGCCTCGATATGGTGCGGAATATCGACGAAGCGCACCCGCCCGGCGAGGAATCCCGCCACCAGCTCCTCGTTGGCGGCGTTGAGGCACGCCGGCATCGTTGCACCCGCTGAGAGCGCGTCGAAGGCCAGGCGCAGGCACGGAAAGCGGCCCAGATCCGGCTCTTCGAAAGTCAGCCGCGAGCATTCGACCAGCGACAGCGTCTTCAGATGAGGCAGCGCGAGGCGCTCTGGATAGGCCAGCGCATACGCGACCGGAATCGCCATGTCGGGCACCGCCATCTCGGCGATCACCGAGCCGTCGATCATCTCGACCATCGAATGAATTACGCTCTGCGGATGAATCACGACTGAGACCTGCTCGCGCGCGACGTCGAACAGCCATCGCGCCTCGATCACCTCGAGCCCCTTGTTCATCAGGGTTGCCGAATCGATCGTGATTTTGCTGCCCATGCGCCAGGTCGGATGATTAAGCGCCTGCTCGATCGTGATCGCGGCGAAGCGGTCGGCCGCAAGCTCGCGGAACGGTCCGCCCGAGGCGGTCAGGATGATTCGCTTGAGCGATTCGCGGCCACGCCCCTCAAGGCATTGGAAGATCGCGTTGTGCTCGCTATCCACGGGCAGCAGGCGGACGCCCGCCTCGCGCACCGCGCGGGTCACAAGCTCGCCGGCGATCACCAGCACTTCCTTGTTGGCGAAGGCGATATCCTTGCCGGCCTTGATCGCTGCGAGAGTCGGACGCAGGCCGAGCGCGCCGACCAGCGCCGACATCACGAGCTTTGCGTCGCGATGCGTTGCGACGGCGACGGCGCCTTCGAGCCCGTGCATGATCTCGGGCTTTGTGGCGCCAAGGCGCGCGCGCAGATCGTTTGCCAGTTCAGCGGTCGCAACCGAGACCAGCTCTGGATGAAAACGATTTATCTGCTCGGCGAAGAGGTCGAGATTGCGTCCCGCCGCCATCGCAACGACACGGAATCGTTCGAGGTAGCGGCCGACCACGTCGAGCGTGGTGACGCCGACCGAGCCGGTCGATCCGAGAATTGAAATCGCCTTCATCGTCATCGCAACCAGACGCTCAGCGCGGCGCCGCCGCGGCCAGACGCTTGCGCAGGCGGCCCAGCGCCATCAGCGGAAAATAATGCGCGTACAGGAAGTAGCGAAGGTAGAAATGGTTCGGGAACCCGTTACCGGTGGACTCGCTCTCATCCCATCCGCCCGCATCGTTCTGCCGTTCGGCGAGCCACTGCGCGCCGCGCATCGCCGGTTGTGAAATCGGGTCTTCGCCGGCGACCAGGCCGATCATTGCCCACGCGGTCTGCGTAGCGCAACTGGCGCCGCGTCCGCGCCATGCGGGATCTTTATCGGCAAGCGGGCTTTCGCCCCATCCGCCGTCGGCGTTCTGCTTGGACTTCAACCAATCGACGGCGCGGCGAATCCAGGCCTGATTCATATCGTAGCCAATCGCGCGCAGACCGGAGAGCGCGGAGAAAGTTCCGTAGATATAGGCAACACCCCAGCGGCCCCACCACGCGCCATCGGGCGACTGATTTTTCCTGAGCCATTCGATCGCGCGGCGGGCGACCGGATGGTCCGGCTTGTAGCCAACCGCGCCCATCATTTCGAGCACGCGGCCGGTAAGGTCGGCGCAGGAAGGATCGGTGACCGCTTCGACATCGGCGAGCGGCAGGGAATTGAGCCAGTGCGAATCGTTATCGACATCGAAGGCGGCGAAACCGCCGTCCTTTGATTGCATCCCCATGACCCAGTTGGCTCCGGCGCGAATCGCGTGTTCGCGCCTGGCGGCGTCGCTGGCGCGCGCTTCGGCCATGACCGCAAGGATCACCGCCGAGTCATCGACATCGGGATAGCAGTCGTTGAAGAACTCGAAGGCCCATCCGCCGGGCTCGAGGTCGGGACGCTTTACCGACCAGTCGCCTTTCTTGAAGATCTGATGATCGATAAACCAGTCCGCGCACTTGAGCAGCGCCGGATCATCGCCGGGAAGGCCCGAATCGAGCAGCGCCTTGGCCGCCAGAGCGCTGTCCCAGTTGGGCGATACGCACGGCATGTAGAGCGCGCGATCGCCGAAATCCCAGATTAGTTCGCGACTCGCCTCGAGCGCTTTGCGCAGAACAGGATGATCGTTCTTGTAGCCGAGCGACTTTAGCGCCATCGCGGAGAGCAGGTAGCACGGCTCGATTCCGCCCCACGAGCCGTTGGCCTCCTGATGCTCCAAAATCCAGCTTTCGGCCTTGCGCAGCGCACGCGCGCGCAGACCGGCGGGGGCGTGACGGCTGAAAAACCGCAGCGCGCGATCGGCGACGTTTAACGCCTTGCGCAGCGACAGCAGCTTTCCCGCCGCGGGCTGCTTGAAGTACGTGAAGTGGGGAGGCTGGATGTAGAGTTCGAGGATGCTCTCCTGGAAACTTATTTTCACGACTGGCCGCATCGCCTGCATAACCATCAGGCCGAAGACGGTTCCGCGCGCCCACGACGCCAACTCGTACATGTTGAACGGGAACCAGTTGGGAAACAGGGTCAACTCGACCGGCATCGCGGCGGTCGCGTCCCACGGCACCTGCCCCATCGCGGCCAGATAGAAACGGGCCAGAGTGCCGCACTTTTCGATTCCGCCCTTGGACAGAATCCAGCGGCGCGATTGCAAGAGCGGCTCATCGCCCGCGCGCATTCCGGCGAGCTTGAGCGCGAAGTAGGCCTCGATCGTGCTCGACAGGTAGCCCTCGCCGCCGGCGTACAGGCTCCAGCTTCCGTCGGCGTTCTGGCTGTCGAGGAGATGCTTTTTGAGCTTCGCTTCGAGTTCGGGATCGACGCTCTCCATGAAGTGATTGAAGATGATGAACTCGGCGTTCATTTCGGCGTTGGCTTCGAGCGCGCCGTGCCAGTAGCCCTCGGGATGCTGCTGGGCAATAAGCGATCGCTGCGCGCGGTCGATCGTGTAGTCGATTTTCGCGGCGAATTCGTCGTGCGGCCCGGAAGCGAGCGGCGCGGCGTGGCTGTCAATCTCGGCAATCTGGTTCATGATTAGTCGCTACTCTGATGATTTATCCTTGGTGATGGTGGCTTGTACCCGAGGGATTTTCCGCGCGGCCGGCGCGGCGCGCACGAGTCAGGGAATCACCGCGCACTTGAGCGCCTCGCCGCGCTCGAGAATCGCGAACACGTCGCCCAGTTCGGCAAGGCTGCGGCGCAAGTTGATCACGGCGCCAAAACGCGCTTCGCGCCGCGCGAGCATCTCGTAAGCCGTCCGCACGTCGCGCGGGCGGTAATGAAACGGCGCCAGCAGGGTCAGGTTGTCGTAGTGCATCCGGCGCGTGTCCACGCTGAGCGCGGTGCCGGGCGCGCATCCGCCGAAGAATACCACGCGGCCGCCGCGCCGCACGCGCGCGAACGCATCGGCCCACCCGGCGGGCTGCCCGGTGCATTCGATCACGAGGTCGGGCCCGAAGCCGCCGTTCAACTTTGCGGCTTCCGATGCGGGATTCTGATGCTCGATGTCGATCACGCGGTCGGCGCCGAGTTCGGCGGCCCATTTGAGCCGCGCGGCTCCCCGTCCGGCGATCACGACCTCGCGCACGCCGGCGGCGCGCAGCGCCAGCATGTGCAGCATCCCGAAGGCGCCCGCGCCGATAATTAACGCGGAATCGGATTTTTCCGGACGCGCCATGGCATGCGCATGAACCACGCACGCGAGCGGCTCGAGCAGCGCGGCCTCTTCGAAAGGAAGTCCGGGCGGCTTGATAAACGCATTGCGCGCGACGATATGCGCCGGAATCAAGATCAGGTCGGCATACGCGCCGTGGAGCATTCGCCCGATAGCGCCCGCGCACAAATTTTCCTGGGCGCGCGCGCAAAAGAAACACGCGCCGCAGGGCGCGGTAGGCGCCGCCATCACTTCATCGCAGGGTTTGAACGCGCTGACGCCCGCGCCAACTTCAGCCACCACGCCCGAAAACTCGTGGCCGAAAGGCAGCGGAAAATCCCACAGCGGATGCCCGCGGCGCCAGGTCTTGAGATCGGTGCCGCAACTCAGCGCGCATCGCACCTGAAGCAGAATTTCGCCCGGGCCGGGATGCACCGGCGCAAAATCGCGCAGCTCGATCGTACCCGGCGCCAGCAGCATCGCCTGGCGCGGATGCGCCCGATTATCACGGAGCGCGGCGACGATACTCATCGGCCGCGCTCGACTACAAAGGTTGCGATTTGCCGCAGCGCTTGCGCGCGCGCGCCAAATCCCGCGAGCGCGTCATGCGCGCGGCGCTCGAGCTCGCGCGCGAAGCCGTGCGACTCCTCGAGTCCCATAAGTGCGGGAAAAGTATTTTTGCCGGCCGCCTCGTCCTTGCCGGTGCGCTTGCCCATCTGCTCGGTGGTGGCTTCGATATCGAGGATGTCATCGACGACCTGGAAGGCGAGGCCGAGCGCGTGCGCGTAAGCGTCGAGCGCTTCGAGTTCCGCGTCCGAGGCGCCGCCGAGCCGGGCTCCGCCGAGGATCGAGGCGCGGAACATCGCGCCGGTCTTCTTGCTATGCAGGAGCTTCAGCTCGTCGAGTCCAAGCCGCTTGCGTTCGCTCAGGATATCGATGACCTGGCCGCCGACCATCCCGCCCGAGCCAGCGGCCTCACTGAGTTCGGCAACGGTTGCGAGCACACGCTGGACCGCAACGCCGTCGAGAGCCGAGCGCGCAAGGATTTTGAATGCGTCGGTGACGAGTGCGTCGCCGGCCAAGGTGGCGATCGCGTCGCCATAGACCTTGTGATTGGTCGGGCGGCCGTGGCGCAGATCGTCGTTGTCCATGCACGGCAGATCGTCGTGAATAAGCGAGTAGGTGTGGATCATCTCAACCGCGCAGGCCAGTCCGAGTGCGGCCTCGAGCGCGCCGCCGACTGCCTCGCACGCGGCAAGTGCGAGAATCGGGCGCAGGCGCTTGCCGCCGCCGAGCAGGCTGTAGCGCATCGCGTCGAACAGGCGCGCGTCGGCGCCCTCGCCGGCGGCGACCGCGCGTTCGAGTGCGTTTTGCACCAGCTCGGCGCGCTCTTTCAAATAGCGGTTGAGATCAAACACATCGTTACCGGAATCGTGCGCGATGCGCCTGGAGCGCGCGCCAGGATACCGCGCGCTCCGCAGCGGCGCGCCGCGTCGGGTTGTGCCTCAGGCCATGTAATGGCGAACCATCCGCCACGAGTCCTTAAGATTCTTGCCGAACTCCAACGCGACCGTGCCCTCGAAACCCGAATGCATCTTGCAGTCTTTGCAGCGGATGTCCTGACGGGTTCGATAAAACTCCCAATCGGTCTTTTCATGCATCTCGGCGAAAGTCTTGTAGTGACCGTTGGTGATCAGATAGCAGGGCCCCTTCCATCCGCGCGGATTGCGCGTGACGGTGGTCCACGGACTGCACGTCAGATCGTGCTCGCCGACCAGAAAATCAAGATAGATCGGCGTGTTGATAATATTGTAATCGTGCGCGAGATCGCGGACCTTGCGGAACTTGGCAACGCTCTCGTCGCCCTGCAGATACAGGTCGTCATTGGTTAGAACCTGGTAATGATAGCCGGGGCTCAGCAGCATTCCGTCCACGCCCAGACTTCCCAGGTAGGTCACCATCTCCTCGAGTTCCTCGGCGCTGGTCTCGCGGAATACGGTGGTGTTGGTCTGGACGCGGTAGCCCTTTTCCTTGAGCATCTTGACCATCTTGATAACGATGTCGAAGTGGCCTTCGCGGCTCAGCACGCGATCGTTGGTCGCACGCATGCCGTCCAGATGCAGGTTGAAGCTTAAGTAAGGCGACGGCGCGACCTGCTTGACGAAGCGTTCGAGCAGAATCGCGTTGGTGCAGATCATCACGTGGCGCTTCTGATCCTCGATAAGGCCCTTGGTCAGCGGCACGATATGCTTGTACATCAGCGGCTCGCCGCCACAGATCGAGACCAGCGGAGCGCCGCATTCCTCGGCCGCGCCGAGCGACTCTTCGAGCGGCATCATGTCGCGAATCGAGTCCTTGTACTCGACGATCCGGCCGCATCCGACGCAGGCCAGATTGCAGGCGTGGAGCGGTTCAAGCATCAGCACCAGCGGGAAATATTGCTCACCGCTGCGTTTCTTCGAACGCATATAGCGGCCAAGATCAATCATTTGCTTAAGTGGCATACGCATAAGAGTCAGGGCACCCCCGTATCAGGAAAAAGGTTCAGGCGACGGCTTTGCCGCCGCCGGTGTCAGTCTTGATTTCGTCTCCGAACAGCCATCCCGCGACCATCGCGACCGCGCTCTCGGGATCGAGCGGTCCATTTTGCAAGAACAGATGCTCGATCAAGATGCCGTTGAGCGCCGAGAGCAGAAAGCCGGCCGCCGACTCGGGCGTGAAGTGGCGATTGCACAGGTTTCGCTCCTGCCCACGCGCGATCAACTCGACCAGCATCGCCCGATAACCCGAGTAGAGCTTCAGCACCTGATCGCTCAGTCCCTCGGCGAAATGCTGATCGTGCAGCATCTGCGCGATAAAGAACCGCACCGAGCTGGCATTGTCGCGCACGAACAACAGGTAGAACTCGATCAGCTTCTGGATTTGCGCGCGCTCATCGAGCGCACGCGCCTCTTCGGCAAAATCTATAAAATAGGGCTCGAGCAGGCGGTTCAGCACCGCGACGAACAGCTCTTCCTTGGTCTTGAAGTGCCAGAAGATCAGCGCCTTGCTGACCCGCGCTTCGCGCGCGACTTCCGACATCGAGGTCTCGTGAAATCCGCGGCTTGCAAACAGATGCATCGCGGCCTTCAGGATTTCGTCGCGCGAGTCCTGCGATCCGGCGCGGACTTCGTTCGCGCCTGCTCTTGCTTGGGGTAGGCTCATATTTGTGCGAAGGCGCTCCGGCCTCCCGTCGGTCTCCTCGACTCGAATCTCACCTGACGAAATCTCGATTTCCTCGTCCCAAACTAATCTGCCTTGCGCCCACGGCCTTATAGGAAAATCAGCGGCCGCGCGCGCAAATTAGCAGACCCACGATGTCCCCTAACCTTTCGGTCAATCGACACCTTACCGGCCCGCCTTTCAAATTTCAAGACCGCCAGTCCGATCGGTCAGGAAAAAATTTGCCGAAATTTCTCAGATGGAGCGATAATTACTTATAACGTGTTTACGGATGGCACTTGCGCCGAATGTCAGAGATCGCGTTGGATTGCGATTCGCACGCTGGCTCCTTCGTCGCGGGCCGATTCGCGCGCTGCGGCTATCAGGGCTATCGCCATGCGCGCCTCTGTCAAGTTGGTTTTGGCTTCGATGCAGCCGGGACCGGCGGAGAGCGCAAGCTCGAATTCTTTGGCCATCTCAGCGAACCATGCGGAGTGATACGAGTCATCGGGAATATCGGTCACGGAGAGATTTTCGCCGCGCCCAGCGCGATCGGTAAACATTACGCGATCACCCTCGATCTCGAGCATCCCCAACTCGCCGTAAAT
>Ga0307374_10005114_pt1 | contig 21444 bp, 19 predicted proteins | sample OX3MG_FD_202532 | JGI IMG/M metagenome (GOLD analysis project Ga0307374, IMG submission 202532) | Soil microbial communities from Risofladan, Vaasa, Finland - OX-3 | ecosystem: Environmental > Terrestrial > Soil > Coastal area > Acid sulfate soil | place: Finland: Risofladan, Vaasa | collected...
CGAACAGCTCTTAAAGTTCCACGGTATCTACGCCCAGGACAATCGAGACGTCCGACGCGAGCGGACGCTGGCGGGTGAGGACATTGACTACATCTTCATGATTCGAGTTGTCGTCCCCGGCGGACGGCTTTCGTCTGATCAGTGGCTCGCGCTTGATGAAATCTCTTCGTCCGTCGCCGACGGATCGATACGGCTCACGACTCGTCAGGCCGTGCAGTTCCATGGTGTCGTGAAGGGTGACCTGCGCGAATTGGCACAATCGTTGGATCGTCAGCTCCTCAGTTCCTTCGGGGGATGTGGCGACGTGGTGAGAAACGTCGTGACGTGTCCTAATCTGCACTTAGAGAACGGCCGCGGCCACCTTGAGGGGATTGCACGTCAGCTGCGCGAGACATTCCGCTCGACTTCTGAGGCCCACTGGGAGATATTCGTCAACGGTGAGAAGGCCGCCTCTCGCGAAGAGTTCGAGGAGCGTCCTTTCTATGGCGACACGTACCTTCCCAGAAAGTTCAAGATCGCCGTGTCGCACCCTCGTGACAACTGCGTTGACGTCTTCGCCCAGGACGTTGGATTGATTCCTGGCGAGCATCCAGAGATCGGTCCGGGCTTCACGCTGCTCGTCGGCGGGGGACTCGGACGTTCCTACGCGAACACCGACACCTTCGCGCGCCTGGCCGAGCCGTTGACCTTCGTGACCAACGAAGAGGTTGAAGAGGTCATCGCCGCCATCATCGCGACCTATCGCGACCTCGGCGACCGTACGGATCGTAAGCGCGCGCGAATGAAGTACGTGGTCGCCGACCTCGGGCTCTCGGCCTTCCGGGTCGAAGTGGAGCAACGGCTCGGCCGCGCCCTGCGCGCCCCGCTCGATCTCCCGGAGGACTTCGACGCCGACGATCACTTGGGATGGCGATCCCTACCGAACGATACGTGGCAAGTGGGCATTCGCGTGGGCGCGGGTCGCGTGAAGGACGTGGAAGGCGGCGTCACCCTCAAGAGCGCGCTTCGCGAGATCGCCGAACGTTACGCCGTGACCTTCTTCATCACCCCCCAGCAGGATCTCATCGTCAGTGGTGTGCTCGCGAGCGACCGTGACGCCATCGACGCGCTGCTTCGAAAGCACCACGTGCGACTCGACGACGAGCTCGGCAACGTCGAGCGCCACGCGATGGCCTGTCCCGCGCTGCCCACGTGTGGTCAGGCTCTTACCGAGTCGGAGCGCGTTCTTCCCGATCTCGTGAGCGGACTCGAGGACGCGCTGCAACGACGCCAACTCGGGCGACGACCACTGCAGCTTCGCTTGACAGGGTGTCCGAACGGTTGTGCTCGACCAGCCATCGCCGAGATCGGCGTGGTGGGTCGAACGAAGTCGACGTACGACGTCTACGTGGGCGGTGGAACGAAGGGGAATCGGTTGGCCGCTCTCTTCCAGGAGAAGGTGAAGCTCGAAGACATCCCCGAACTCCTCGGACCGCTCTTCGATCGTTGGGGCAGCGAAGCCGACCCCGAGGAGACGTTCGGTGATTTCGTGACGAGAGTCGGCTTCTCATGACCGTCTACCTAGTGGGCGCCGGCCCTGGCGACGCCGACCTCTTGACCGTTCGCGCCGCGCGACTGCTCGGAGAGGCCGACGTCGTCGTGCGCGACCGACTCGTTGATGAATCCGTCATGGGTTTCGTGAATCCCGACGCGGAGATCGTGGACGTCGGTAAAGGCCCCGGCGACTCATCCAGCCAAGAGATGATCAACGCGCTGCTCGTCAGTCTCGCTCATCGCTTCGAAACCGTCGTGCGACTGAAGGGAGGAGACCCCTTCGTCTTCGGTCGCGGTGGTGAAGAGTTGCTCGCGCTGCACGAAGCGGGTGTGGCCTGCGACGTCGTGCCCGGACTCAGTTCGGCCCTCGCGGGACCACTCGCGGCGGGAATTCCAGTGACCCATCGTGGCGTGAGCCGAGGCGTGACGATCGTGAGTGCGCGCGGCGCCCACGGCGACGTGACGGACTTTCGCTCTCTCGCACATCGCGAACTGTCGCTCGTCGTCTTGATGGGCGTCGAGTACCGACGGACCATCGCTCGTCAACTGATCGAGGGCGGCCTCTTCGCTCGAACGCCCGTCGCCGTCGTCGAACAGGCGTGGACCGGTCAACAGCGCACGACGCGCGGAGCACTCGAGGAACTGGCGAACTTCGACGTGCGCCCTCCTGCCATCATCGTGATCGGGGGAGTGGCCTCGTTCGACCTGCGCTCGCTGCACCTCTTCGACGTCGCTCTGTTCTGAGATGTTGCCTCTCGCCTTCAAACTTGAATCGGTTCCCGTTCTCGTCGTCGGGGCTGGTCGAGTGGGCGCGCGAAAGGCCGAGCAGCTGATCGACGCGGGAGCGACGGTTACGATGATCGCCGAGACGTTCATCGAGCCAGCGCCCCCGGGTGTCCATCGCGTCGAAGGGCGTCGCTACCGGCGAGGCGACCTACGGGGATTCCACCTCGTGGTGTCGGCGACGGGTGATCTCGGTGTCAACGACGAAATCGTCGACGAAGCCCGTGACGAGCGGATCTGGCTCAACGTGGTGGATGACCCCGATCGATCGAGTTTCTACTTCATGGCGTTGCACCGTCAAGGAGAGGTGACCATCGCGGTCACGACCGAAGGCGCCGCGCCGGCGCTGGCCCAAGAGATTCGTACGCTCGCCGCGCAGCGACTTCCGAACAATCTCGCTGAAGTGGCCGCGACGTTGCGCGAAGAGCGCCGTGCCGTGCACGAGCAAGGCGCGAGCACCGAGGACGTTGATTGGCGAACTCGCATCCGAGAGCTGCTCGGCACTGACGCCTCGCGTTGATCGATTGCCGGCGAATCGTCTAGGCACGTAGACGCTTCGTCACGGCACGTGGTGCCGAAACGAACACGACAACGTTGATCACGTGATGAAGAGTTGTGTGAGCGTTGAGAATAGACCGGAGATTGCACTGCGTCGAGAACATTCGCGTGACGAGGACACGCTCAATTGCAGACGAGACCAGTCATGTTCAGCGTTACGGGGATTATTGTTGCTTAATGACTAAGCAGAGTCGATCAGCTCCCGTGATGCAGGCCGTTCTTGAAGCAGTTGGGGAACGACTGATGGCGGGCGATGAGATGCTGATTCGCATACCTGAGATATGTGAGGCCACCGGCGTCAACTACGGCTCGGTGTATCACCACTTCGGCTCTCGCGAAGGTGTCATCGACGCGGCCTATGACATGCTCTTCACCCAGCTCGTCGACGAAGACCTTCGAATGTTTCAGCAGGTCAACGACTCGGTGCAGTCGGTCGACGAGTACATCTCGGTGATGCAGCCGATCGTCGCCTCGTTGTCGTCGGGACCCGAACGAAGGAAGCGTCGTGCACTACGCATGAGGATCGTCGCGGCGGCCTCGACGCGACCAGAGCTCAACAAGCTCATCGGCGCTTCACAGACGCGCCTCACGAATGACCTGGCAAGTCTGACGGAGTTCGCCCAGCAACAACAGTGGCTCCGTGATGACGTGCCCGCGAGGTTCTTCTCCATCTTGTTTCAGATTCTGATTTTTGGGCGGTCGCTCGACGACGTCTCGACCGATCCGATCGACGAGACGGTGTGGGGATCGTCCCTCAGCGTCCTCTTCGTGGAGCTGTTGAAGCGTTAGCCAGCGAACCGCTCGCGATGTGCTGAACTGCGAGTATGAACTGGCCCCGCCTCGTCGCCGTGGCACTCCTCCTTGTGGCGTTGGGCTTTGCGGTGGCCAAGACGTCGTCATCGTCGACCGCGTTCCCTGTCGTGGCGCCGTGTAGCGCGTCAGCGTTGGCGGCGCCGTTCACCGGTCCTCTCAAGGTGCAGAGTGTTGACAGTTTCGGGTGCGTCGGTGCTTGGGGCTATCTCTGGGCAACGGTCGGCACGGGCGTCCAAGAGGTTGGCGTCACCGAGATCGTGCACTACGACGTCGCCGCGGGGGCGTGGCGGAGCGCTTCTCGTCTGAAGTACTGTCACCCCCACCTCCTGCCGACCTACGTCGAGTTTTGGGGCTGCAACTCCAACTAGTCGCGGTCCCATCGGTGCGCCGCCCTGGCGCGCCGCCCCTCCGATGGCCGCTCACTTCATTGGCTACGAGCGGACGACCGTAACGACGCTGAGGGTCCTCCTTCGTTGCGGGCCGTGTGAACGGTGTCGCTTGGCACTCGTGGCGAGAGTGAAAATCACGAGGAATCTCGTCATCGAGCTTTCTATCCGTATTCGCGTTCGCGTCTCATCACCTACGCTCATCACGTGCGAGCTCGAGGATTCGTCTCTTTAGCGCGGGCCTCCGCGCAAGATCTCTTCGACCAGAAGACGGCGTTCGGACGTCTCGCGCTGGTGCACGTCATCATGTTGGCCGGCGACACCTTGGTCACCGTCTCGCTCGCAGGTTCCCTATTCTTCTCGGTCTCACCGACGGAAGCGAAGGGCAAGGTGCTGTTGTACTTGCTCTTGACTATCGCGCCCTTCGCCGTCGTCTCGCCGGTGCTCGGACCCCTGATCGACCGATCGGCCAACGGACGTCGTATTCTCGTCGCCCTCTCCGCCGGTGTTCGCGCGGTGTTGTGTTGGCTGATGGCCGAGCATCTCAACTCTCTTTGGCTCTTTCCCTTGGCGTTTCTCCTTCTCGTCTCGTCGAAGCTCTACGTCGTCACGCGCGGCGCGTTGGTGCCAGAAATGGCCCGCACCGACCAGTTTCGTGAACACGCCGATCGAGTTGGCGACGCTGGTTGGCCGAACGAGAAGGTCGGCGAAGAAAAGGGCTTCGCGGGATTCAACGCGCAACTCACGTTGCTCGGCACGCTGGTAGGGCTCGTCGCGGGATCACTGGGTGCGGGCATCTTGAAGGGCCTCGGTGCCACGAGTGTCCTCGTCGTGGCGTCGTTCGTCTACGTGGGCGCGACGGTCGCGAGTGCTCGTTTGCAGCGGCCAGCCCAGATCGTGCGCGACCAAGTCGCCGGGCTCACGCAGACTGAGCGCGATCTGAACGCGCTCAATCCACTGGGTGACGTCGAGGTCGCGTGGGGTCTCGGCGCGGCCGCTCTCATGCGATTCAGCGCCGGATTCGCGACGTTCCTCCTGGCCTTCGGTCTTCGCCGCGAGTCGGCCGGCCTCGGCTGGTACGCCTTGGCGCTCGGCATCGGTGGTGTCGGCGCCCTCGGGGGGCTGGCGTTCGTCACGCGGATGCGCAACGTCCTCACCGAGGCGACGTTGCTCACCATCGCGCTCTTCGCCACGGGCGTGGGCGCCGCACTCGCGTCCACGCACCCCGTGCTCTGGGTCCAAGTCCTCTTCGCGGGATGGCTCGGGGTGACGGGCGCCGTCGCCCAACCGAGTTTTGACGCGATCACTCAGAGGAACGTCGCCCCGGGCGCGCAGGGTCGCACGTTCGCTCGGTTCGCCGTTCGTCAACAGCTTCTCTGGGTACTCGGCGCGTTGATCCCCGTCGCGATCGTGATGAGTTTCTCCGCGGGCGATCGACTCCTCGCGGTGTTGATGATCGTCTCGAGTTTCGTCTACCCGATTGGACGTCGCGCCGCGAAGGCATGAGTTGACTCGGTCTGCGTCGCTTGTGCTGTAATTGACTATGGCGACGTCCCCCCGCGTTGAGTACGCACTCGAAGAGTTGGTCACCTTGCCCCACGTGGTCGTGGTCGGGGGAGGGTTCGCCGGACTGGCCACGGTTCGCAAACTCATGAACCGACCCGTTCGCGTGACCATCATCAACAAGCACAACTTTCACACCTTCTTGCCTTTGCTCTACCAGGTGGCGACCGCCGGTCTCGAGCCGGCGGACGTCGCCTATCCCATTCGCACCGTCTTCGGTCACGCCAAGAACGTCAACGTTCGTCACGCCAGCGTGAAGGACGTCGATCAATCGCGCAACGTCGTCATCCTCGACACTGGCGCCGAGATCGAGTACGACCACCTGGTCGTGGCGACGGGCGCGACGGCGTCGTTCTTCAACATCCCCGGCGCCGCGAGGTACGCCATGCCGCTCTACACGTTGTCGAACGCGCGACGACTACGTAATCGACTGCTGCGTGCCCTCGAAGAGGCCGAGGTCGCGTCCGAGACTTCGGAGGTTTCGCTCAACTTCGTGGTGGTCGGGGGCGGACCCACTGGCGTCGAGACGGCCGGCGCGTTGTCGGAACTGATCGACATCGCCATCAGGCGCGACGGCCTTCGCCTCGACCCGGCGAGGGTGCGTATCGAGCTCGTGGACGTCGCGCCAAGGCTCTTGACGGCGTTCCCGGAGTCGGCGAGCCAGTACGCGAGGAAGGTGCTCGAGAAGATGGACGTCGACGTCGAGTTGGGTCGATCCGTCGTGGAGGTCGGTGATCGCTCCATCGTCTTTTCCGATGGTGAGCGTTTCGAGACGGCGGCGGTCATCTGGGCGGCGGGGGTGACGGCGAGCGGCACGTTGGCCGACGCGCTCGACGGTCCCAAGGGTCCGAGCGGCCGTGTCCTCGTGCGCGCCGACCTTCGACTCGTCGAGAGCGAGAAAGTCTGGTGCGTCGGTGACGCCGCCGCTATCCCTGGAGTGGAGAACGGCTTCTATCCCCAACTCGCGCCCGTCGCGATTCAATCTGGTCGCCACTGCGCCACGCAGATACTGCGCGTGCTCGCGGGCGAGCCCACGCTGCCCTTTCGCTACCACAACAAGGGCATCATGGCCACCATCGGCCGTCGCGCGGCGGTGGCCAAGTTGCCCCACGGGGCCGTCGTACGCGGCACCATCGGTTGGTTCGCCTGGCTCGGGCTGCACCTGTGGTACCTCGTGGGTTTTCGAAACCGCCTGCGGGTGATGATCAACTGGATGTGGCGCTACTTCGACTGGCCCTCGGGCCCCCGTCTGATCGTCGCGGACGCCGAAACGGCGGAGTAGCTAGGACAGTCGAGCGTCGAGGTCGTCGACCAACGCCGCGAGCTTCGCCGGGAGGTGATCGTTGAACTGGGCGTAGTGTTCGCGGATACGAGGCACTTCTTCGCGCCACTCGTCCTCGTGTACCGTCAGGAGTTCCTTCATGTCGGCGGCCGTCACGTTGAGACCCTCGACGTTGATGGCGTGAGGGGTGGGCACGTAGCCAATGGCCGTCTCGTCGGCCTCGCCGCGACCAGCGGTGCGCTCGAAGATCCATTCGAGGACGCGCGAGTTCTCGCCAAATCCGGGCCAGAGCCAACGACCGTCCTCGCTCTTGCGGAACCAGTTGACGTAGAAGATCTTGGGCAGTTTCGCCTCGTCGAATCGCTGTGAGAACGTCAGCCAGTGGGCCCAGTAGTCGGCCATGTTGTAGCCACAGAAGGGCAACATCGCGAAGGGGTCTCGGCGAAGGTTGCCCACCGCGCCGGTCGCGGCGGCGGTCGTCTCCGAGGCCATGATCGAACCCAAGAAGACGCCGTGGTCCCAATCACGTGACTGAAAGACCAGCGGGATGACACTCGCGCGGCGTCCTCCGAAGAGGATCGCGTCGATGGGCACGCCCGTGGGATCCTCCCACTCGGGCGCGATCGCTGGGTCCTGATCGGCCGGTGCCGTGAAGCGAGAGTTCGGATGCGCGGCGGGCGTGCCGAGCTCCTTGGACCATTCTTGGCCCCTCCAGTCGATGAGGCCCTCGGGTGGTTCGCCCATGCCCTCCCACCACACGTCGCCGTCCGCGGTGAGTGCGGTGTTCGTGAAGATGGTGTTCGCTTCGACCGAGTACATGGCGTTGGGGTTCGTGTCCATGTTGGTGCCGGGCGCCACGCCGAAGAAACCTGCTTCGGGGTTGATGGCGTAGAGGCGTCCGTCGGGTCCGGGCTTCATCCAGCAGATGTCGTCACCGACGGTCTCGACCTTCCAGCCCGGCAGGGTGGGTACGAGCATCGCGAGGTTCGTCTTGCCACAGGCGCTCGGGAAAGCGCCGGTGACGTAGCGTGACTCGCCCTGCGGGTTCGTCAACTTCAAGATCAACATGTGCTCGGCGAGCCAGCCGTCGTCGCGCGCGAGCACCGAGGCAATGCGCAGCGCGAAGCACTTCTTGCCGAGCAGCGCGTTGCCGCCGTAACCCGATCCGAACGAGACGATCTCGCGAGACTCGGGGAACTGCACGATGTACTTGTTCTCGGCGTCGCAGGGCCACGGTACGTCAGCTTGGCCCTCGGCGAGGGGCATGCCCACCGAGTGAAGGCAGGGGACGAACTCGCCGGTCTCGCCGAGCACCTCGAGAGCGCCCGTACCCATGCGCGTCATGATCCGCATGGAGACCGCCACGTAGGGCGAGTCGGTGATCTCGACACCGATGTGCGAGATCTTCGAACCGAGTGGACCCATGGAGAAGGGAACGACGTACATCGTGCGGCCCTTCATGGAACCGGTGAAGAGGGTGTTGAGGGTCGCGCGCATCTCACTGGGTTCGCGCCAGTTGTTCGTCGGTCCCGCGTCGATCTCGTTCGTCGAACAGATGAACGTGCGGTCCTCCACACGCGCGACGTCGCCGGGGTCGGACGCGGCGTAGTAGCTGTTCGGTCGCTTGGCGTCAGAGAGTTTGGTGAAGGTGCCGTTATCGACGAGCAGTTGGCACAACTCGTCATACTCTTCGGCTGAGCCGTCACACCAGTGGATACGATCGGGTGTAGTGAGCTGCGCCACTTCCTCGACCCATTCAATCAACTTCTTATTCGTGGTTGGGTACGTCACGACTTCTTCCTCTTTTGCGATCCTCACGCCGTCTTGTTACGACGCGATAAAAGTCCCCCCGCCATGAGCGCACCGACTGACCCAACCAAAGAACGAAGTCCGCACGAAGATGACGTATTGGAGCGTATAGCGAAAATCGTCACCCTGGACAACATTCCAAGGGGCGAACGGCACGTGGGCGACGACGCGGCCGTACTTTTGCCCTTCGTGGGTGAGGCGATCGTCAGCACCGACGTGGCCGTCCTGGGCGTCCACTTGGACGCCAGCCTCTTTCCGCTCATCGATCTCGGCTACAAGGCCGTCACGAGCGCGCTGTCCGATCTGGCCGCTATGGGCGCGCGCCCGCGTGGACTCGTGGTGGCCGTGACGGCGCCCCCCGGCACCGACCTTGACGCCCTGCATCGAGGTATCGCCGAAGCCGCCGCGTCGACGAACACGCCCGTCGTGGGCGGTGACCTCTCGGGCGGCCACGACGTCGCCGTCACGGTCACCGTCTTTGGCGAGTGTCCCGGTCGCGGCGCGGTGCTGCGCAGCGGGGCCCAGGAGGGTGACGAACTACTCGTCACCGGTCCACTGGGTCGCGCGGCCGCCGGCCTTCGTCGACGACGAGACGGCGCGCCACTGAGCGATGAGCTCGTGGAGGCCCACCGTCGTCCGTGGCCCCGATTGAGCGAAGGGATGGCGGCGCGCGGCGCGCACGTGCACGCGATGATGGACTTGAGCGACGGACTTGGCTTGGACCTGCATCGGCTCGCGGACGCGTCGAACGTCGGCTTCGAGCTCCGAGCGATTCCCGTCGCGGCAGGGGCCACCGAGGAGGAGGCGACGAGCGGAGGCGAGGACTACGAACTCTTGATCGCGACGAACGATCCAGGACGGCTGCGCATGATCTTCTTCGACCGCGGGCTTCGTGAGCCGATGAGCGTGGGCTTCGTCGTGGCTGATCGTTCGGTCCGCACGCTGGGTGGAGCGCCGTTCCTACGCCAGGGCTTCGAGCACGATCTCTAGGAGTTGCGCCGTTCAGGGGTTCGAGGGAACTAGGCCTTGATGCTCGAACGTGAGGGCTTGGTGATCTTGCCCGAACGCAGACATCCGGTGCACACGTTCACGCGCTTTGGCGTTCCGCCCACGAGCGCGCGCACGCGCTGGATGTTCGGATTCCAACGTCGCTTGGTGCGACGGTGCGAGTGCGAGACGTTCATGCCGAACGACGGCTTCTTACCGCAGATTTCGCAGACTGACGCCATGATGAACATTCTCCTTAGGCCCGCTCGCCCTGAGGCGCGGACTGGTTAAACCGAAGGTCCATTGTAGCATCGCTAACGATGACCAGTCCCTCGACGCTGTCGGCTCGTGACCTGCGTAGGGCAATTGCGACGTACGGAGAGCTCCTGCGCTCCCACCGAGAGGTCATCAATCGGTTGAACGTCTACCCGGTGCCCGACGGGGACACCGGGACGAACATGGCACTGACGATCGAGTCGGTGTCGGGCGCGCTGGCCGAGTTGGCCGACGACGCGCCCCTGGGCGAGGTCGCCGAGGCTATCGCCCACGGCTCGCTCATGGGCGCGCGGGGTAACTCCGGGGTCATCCTTTCGCAGCTCCTTCGAGGCCTGGTCGCCCACTTTCCCGCCGAGGGCGACGTCACGGCGAGAGAGCTGGCGGACGCGCTGGAACACGCAAACGTCCTGGCGCGTCAGGCCGTCGTTCGCCCGGTCGAGGGGACGATCCTCTCCATCGCCCGAGCCGGTGCCGAAGGCGCCAACGCGCACGCCGACTCCTTGGTCGCGCTCGTGCGCGGCGCGCGCGACTCGGCCACCGAGGCACTGGCGAGGACGCCCGACCAGTTGGCCGTCCTCAAACAGGCGGGCGTCGTCGACTCTGGGGGCGCCGGACTGGTGCTCTTCTTCGACGCGCTGTGCTTCGTCGTGGCGAAGGATGAACTGCCGACCGCCCCGGACGCCGACGCCATCGTCGTGCGCGTGCACGAGCAGCCCAGAGAGGACGCCGCGCTCGCCGAGTTGCGCTACGAAGTCATGTACTTCCTCGACGCCGACGACACCAAGATGCACGCCTTTCGAGAAGTGTGGGCGGGCATCGGTGACTCCATCGTCATCGTCGGCGGCGACGGTCTGTACAACTGCCACATCCACACCGACGACGTCGGCGCCGCCATCGAAGCATCCCTCGACGCGGGCCGTCCGCGCGAGATACGCGTCACCGACCTGGCCGATCAGGTCATCGAAGAACGCTGGGTTCGCGAGGCGACCGTGGCGTCACGTGAGGACGAGCGTGAAGCGCCGCCCACGACCGCGGTCGTGGCGGTCGTCGTGGGCGAGGGGATCGGCCGCATCTTTCACTCGCTCGGCGTCCGTCAGCTCGTGCTCGGTGGTCAGTCCATGAACCCCTCGACGGCCGACCTCGTCGAGGCCGTTCGCGCGACGGGTTCGTCGCAGGTGGTGCTGTTGCCGAACAACAAGAACATCCAGCCCGTCGCCGAACAGGTCGCGGGTCTCGTCGAACAACGGGTGAGCGTCGTGCCCACGAACTCGATCGTCGAGGGCTTCGCGGCCCTCCTCGCGTACGACCCCGACGCGTCCGCGGAGCAGAACGCGTCGGCGATGAGGGCCTCGGCGTGCAACGTGGTCGCCGGCGAGGTGACGCAGGCCGTGCGCGACGTGACGACTGACGCCGGGCGCGTGCGCGAAGGCGACTGGATTGGTCTCGGCGCGAGCGGGGTCTTGTCAGTGGCGGACTCCATCGCGGGCGCGAGCAACCAACTCCTCGCGCTGCTCGTGCGCCCCGAACACGAACTCTTGACCATCATCGAAGGCGACGGGTCGTCGCCGGCGAACACGCGTCGCGTGACGGAGTTCCTCGCCGAGGAGTACCCCCGGATCAGCGTCGAGGTGCACCACGGCGGTCAGCCCCTCTACCCCTACTACTTCGGCCTCGAGTGAGTGACGCGCCGGCGCGGCGACTTCGCCAGTTGGGCGACGTGTCCGTCAGCCAGTTGCGCAACATCGGCGAGAAGCGAACCGCGGCCCTGGCGTCGCTCGGCATCGACAACGTGTTCGACCTCTTGACCGTCTATCCCCGTCGGTACTTGGACCGAACGAAACGCGTCGACCTCTCCGATCTCAACGTCGGCGACGAGGCCGCGGTCTACGGCGAGGTCGTGAAGTCGAACAGTCGTCGCACCAGACAGGGCAAGGTCATGGTGGAGGTGACCGTGAGCGACGACGGCGACTCGCTCAAGGTCGTCTTCTTCAACCAGGCGTGGCGCGAACGACAGCTCACGCCCGGCGTCCAGGCGCTGTTCTTCGCCAAGGTGAGTGAGTACAGGGGACAACGCCAGATGACCAATCCCGTCGTCGACGTCGTCGTGGGCGCCTCGGGAGAAGAGCGTGACCCCTCGAAGGTCGGTCGGGTCGTGGCGATCTATCCGGCGTCGGGAAAGGCCGGTCTCACCAGTTGGGAGATGGGCGGCTTCATCGAGGAGTCGCTGCGCCGCGCGGGTCCCTTCTTCGATCCCCTCACGGAGAGTGAGCGCCAAGCGTTGGACCTCGTCGATCGCACGCGGGCCTACTGGGGCATCCATCTCCCCGAGGAGGAGAGTGACAAGGTCCCGGCGCGACGTCGACTGGCCTTCGACGAGTTCTTGCGATTGCAGTTGTTGCTCGCGCTACGACGTCAGCGCGTCGAGGCGTCGTCCGCCGGTATCCAGCACCCCTTCGACGTGAGCGATCTTGACGTCGCCCCCGGAGCGATGGTCGCGCCCTCGTCCTCACTCGTTCGCCGCTTCCTCGCGGGTCACCGGTACACGCTCACCAGCGCGCAGCACCGCGTCCTCGAAGAGATCGCGCACGACATGTCCTCCTCACTGCCCATGCACCGACTCCTCCAAGGTGACGTCGGCTCCGGCAAGACGACCGTGGCCCTCGCGGCGATGCTGGCCTCACTCGACGGTGGCCGTCAAGGGGTGCTGATGGCGCCCACGGAAGTCCTCGCCGAACAGCACGTGGCGTCCCTGCGGCGCGATCTCGAGGGACTCAGCGTCGCCGACGCCACGGTGCTCGGCGGCGAGCGTCCCCTGTCGGTCCAGCTCCTGACCGGACGAGTCCGAGCGAAGGAACGCCAGGTCGTGCTCGACGGCCTGTTGAACGGCTCGGTGGACGTCGTCGTGGGCACGCACGCGTTGTTGAGCGAGGATGTTCGCTTTCGCTCCCTTGGCGTCATCGTGATCGACGAGCAACACCGCTTCGGCGTCGAACAGCGAGCGGCGCTGCGCGATCAGGGACGGGCTCGCTCCGACGAAGGCGCCGACCCCGACGTCCTCGTGATGACGGCGACCCCCATCCCGAGAACAGCCGCCATGGTCCTCTTCGGTGACCTCAACTTCTCCGTGCTCGACGAGTTGCCCGAGGGACGTCGTCCCGTCGAGACGACGTGGGCGAAGGACGATGACGAGATCGAGTCGTGTTGGCGTCGGGTGCGCGACGAGGTGGCGGCCGGTCGCCGGGCGTACGTCATCTGCCCGCTCGTCGAGGACTCGGAGAAGATCGAAGCGACGAGCGCCGTCGAAGAGCGCACGAGGCTCGCGCTCAACGAGCTTCGTGGTCTGGCGGTAGGGCTCTTGCACGGTCAGATGAAGAGTTCGGAGAAGGAAGAGGTCATGCGACAGTTTCGATCGGGCGAACTCGACGTGCTCGTGGCGACGGTGGTGATCGAGGTGGGCGTCGACGTGCCCGAAGCGAGCGTCATCGTCATCGAAGACGCGTGGCGTTTCGGTTTGGCTCAGTTGCACCAGTTGCGTGGTCGCGTCGGTCGCTCGGACCAACAGAGCTACTGCTTCTTATTGGGCACGCCACCGACGCCCGAAGGCGAACAGCGCCTCAACGCGCTCGTGAGCTCGAACGACGGTTTCGAACTCGCTGAGATCGACCTCGCGATGCGGGGCGAGGGAACGCTGCTCGGCTCACGTCAACAGGGTCGCAGCGACTTGAAACTCGCCAAACTAAAGGACGACGAGGACTTGCTCTTGAGTGCGCAACGTCTCGCTTCCTCGATGGTCGAACGCCACGACGACGCCCTCGTCGAGATGATGGACGAACTTCGTCTGTTCGTCGACGACGAGGAAGCCACCTACCTCTTTAAGTCCTGACCTACCCTGGAAGGGTGCGAGTAATCGGTGGTGTGGCCCGCGGGCGTCGGCTCAAGGCGAAACTCCCGCCCACGGTTCGCCCGACCACGGACTACGCCCGTGAGGCGATCTTCTCCATGCTCGAGAGTCGAGGGGGACTGGGCGATCTCGTCGTCGCCGATCTCTACTGCGGCTCGGGCGCCATGGGGATTGAGGCGCTGTCGCGCGGCGCGGCGAAGGTCTACTTCATCGACACCGATCCGGCGTGCCTCGCGGCCGCGAAGACGAACTTCGAGCCCCTACAGCTGAGTGGCGAAGCCGTGTTCGTGCGGGCCAACCTGCCCGTCTGGAGCCCGCCGCACGACCTCGATCTCCTCCTCGCCGATCCTCCGTACGGGCCACTGGACCTAGCGAGCGTGCTCCACGGCGTCGTGGCGCGACGCGTCATCATCGAAAACGATCGCCATATGGACGCGCCCGAGGGTTGGAACGTAACCAAAACCAAGCGCTACGGCACTACGCTCGTAACGATGTTAGAACCCAGTAAAGGGGACGGCGAGTGACGGTTGGTCTCATCCCGGGCTCCTTCGACCCCTTCCACAACGGGCATCTCGAGATCGTCGAGCGCGCCGCCCAGATCTTCGACGAAATCGTCGTGGCGGCGATTCGCAATCCCCAGAAGTCCGAAGCGCTCTTCGACCTCGAGGAGCGCCGCGACATGATCGCGGAGTCGCTGGTGCACCTCGACAACGTGCGCATCGTCTCGATCTCGACGTTGCTCGTCAACGTCGCGCGTGACGTGGACGCGACGGCGATCGTAAAGGGACTCCGCGCCGTGTCGGACTTCGAGAGCGAGCTGCAGATGGCCCAGATGAACCGGTCCTTGTCGGGGGTGGAGACGTTGTTTCTACCCTCGAGTTCGCATCACTCCTTCATCGCGTCCAAGTTGATCCGCGAGGTCGCTCGCTACGGCGGTGACGTGGCGTCGTTCGTGCCAGCGTCGGTGGCGAAGCGCTTGGCCGACAAGTTTCCGAGAGGAGCACAGTGACCTCGTTCGACGGCTACGACGGCGAAGAGTTCGATGACGGCGCCGCGCGCCACGTCCGTCGGGACATCGAGGCCGACCTACGTGAACTGTTAGACCTAATCGCAGGGGCGAAACAGATGCCGCTCTCCAACTCGGCCCTGGTGTCGCGTGACGAGGTCATGGGCCTCTTGGAACAGGCCCTGCACAGCCTGCCCGACGAGATTCGAGAAGCGCGCTGGGCGCTGCGCGATCGAGAGGAGTTGATGGCGGGCGAGGTGCAAAAGGCCCAACAGCTCATGGACCAGGTGCGCGCCGAGGCGTCGCGCATGGTCGACAAGACCGAGATCGTGCGCCAGTCGCGCCTCAAGTCCGAACAGATCATCGCCGACGCGCACGCCCAGGCCCGTCAGATGATCAACCAGTCGGAGGACTTCATCGACGGCAAACTCGGCGGCTTCGAGATCGTCCTCGAGCGCCTGTTGAAAACCGCGCGATCGGGTCGAGAGCGGCTGAGCGCCCAGGGTCTGCCGACCTCGATGATCAATGACGAGCAACTCAGCGACGACTTCCTCTCCCCGGCGCCGGCGCCCTCGCCGTCGCCGCTGCACGAGTACGTCGATCCCCGCGAGCCCGAGAGTTCCTTCTTCGATCAGGACTCCTTCTAAATACCGTGTCCTCGCCGTATCTTGTCCCGGTCGCGCGCATCTTGCGCCAGGTCCCGTCCTCGTTCGACGTCGACTTCGAGGCGCCCTTTGACGAGGAGCACGAGTTCGTCGCGCGCGGTCCCGCCGAGACTGACGTCTTTCCCGAGGCTGTCGTGCGCGTCAAAGTCCGTCTCGAGAGCTTCAGTGGGGGTCTACGCGCGAGGGGCCACGTTGAGGCGCCCTGGCACGGGGTGTGTCGACGGTGCTCGGCGCCAGTGCTCGGCTTCTCGAACGTGGCGGTGAACGAGCGGTTCGTCGACGAACGAGGTCCCGGCGACGAGGAGACCTATCTCGTGGCGCACGACTTCGTGGATTTGGCACCCCTCGCGCACGACGCCATCTTCTTGGACCTGCCCCTCGCGCCGCTCTGTCGAAGTGACTGCCGGGGACTCTGTCCGTACTGCGGGATCGACCGCAACGAGGCCTCGTGCACGTGCCAGGCGCCCCTCGATCCACGTTGGGCTACACTGGACGGACTCCAATTTGCGGACCCCGAGTCCGAGGGATTCAATGAATCGTGACGGGTGAGCCCGTTTCAGGTGAAAGAGAAGATCGATGGCAGTTCCAAAGCGCAAGACCAGCAAAGCCAAGACCCGCAGCCGTCGCGCCGCCAACTGGACCCTGGAGCGACCCGCTCGCAGCGTCTGCCCCCAGTGCGCGACCTCGAAACTTCCCCACGTGGTCTGCCCGAACTGCGGTTGGTACAAGAACCGCGTCGCGGTAGAGGTCAACTGAGTTGACCCTGCCCATCGCCCTGGACGCGATGGGTGGTGACTTCGCTCCCGGAGAGATCATCGCGGGCGCCCGTCGCGCCGTCGATGAACTGGGACTGAACGTCATCCTCGTCGGCGTCCTCGAACTCATGGGCGACCCGCTCGGACTCGAGGTCGTGGCGTGCAGCGAAGTGATCGCCATGGACGACGACCCGGGGACCAGCGTTCGAAAGAAGAAGGACTCCTCGCTCGTGCGCGCGGCCGAGCTCGTACGTGACGGCCGAGCGAGTGCCATGGTCTCGGCGGGCAACACCGGCGCGACGATGGCCTCGGCGCTCTTGCGCATGGGGCGCCTCCCCGGCGTCATCCGTCCCTGCATCGCTACGCCTATTCCACGTCCGAACGCGACACCCATGATGCTCGTGGACGCGGGCGCGAACGCCGAATGCAAGCCCGAGATGCTCGTGCAGTTCGCCCAGATGGCCTCGACCTACGTCCGAGCACACTACGGCGTCGACGTGCCGAAGGTGGGGCTGCTCTCCATTGGTGAGGAGCCAACGAAGGGCACGCCGCTGGTGAAGGAGACCCACCGACTCCTCGCCGCGATGTCGACGCTCAACTTCGTTGGCAACGTCGAAGGTCGCGACCTCGTTCCCTCACCCGTCGACGTGATCGTGACCGACGGTTTCACGGGCAACGTGGCGCTGAAGACGCTCGAGGGCGCGCTGAAGTTCGTCTTCGCGACGCTCCTCGGCGCTATCGCCACGAACGAAACCACGCGGGCGGCCGGTGACGTGCTCCTCGAGTACGTGTTGCCGGTCGCGGCCGAACTCTCCGCTGAGAATCAGGGCGGCGCGCTCTTGCTCGGCGTCGACGGCATCTGCGTCATCAGTCACGGGGCGTCGAACGCGACGGCCATCATGAACGCGCTGCGCGTCGCCGACGAGATCGACCGCGGCGGCGTGACGGAGAAATTGCGGACTACCATCCGACCTGATGAGGCGGCATAACCGAGAATTCCGCGTTCCCTCCTCGGTAGTGTTGTTCAGCAGTCAAAGGAGGGGACATGAGCGCTGACACCGTCGCACCGCTGAGTAGAGCCGCCATTTTGGAACTCGTTCGCGATCAACTCGCTGAAATTCTTGAAAAGACGCCCGGCGATATCGCCGAGGACGTCCCGTTCGTGGATCTCGGCGCCGACTCGCTCGCGTTGATCGAGCTCGTCGAAGCGCTCGAAGAGAGTCTCTCGACGTACGCGGCCGGCTTTCACATCGACGACGAGGACCTCGAGGGACTCACCTCGGTGCGCGACGCCGTTGACTACGTCGCGGTCAAGCTGCAGGTTGCCTAACGGGGCACGTGCGCCTCATGATCTCGACTCTCGACACTGTCGCTGAGCGTGTGGGTCTCGCCGCGTCGAGCCCCCTACTTCTTACGGCCCTCACGCACTCGAGTTACGCCGCCGAGCACGACCTCGAGTCCAACGAACGTCTCGAGTTCCTCGGTGACGCCGTCGTGGACCTCGCGATCGCCGACCTCATCGTGACGCGGTACCCCGAGCTTGACGAGGGCACCGGTTCACTCGTGCGCAGTCGTGTCGTCAACGAGGGAGCGCTCGCCGAGGCCGCGAAGAGTCTCGGCCTTGGTGACGTGATGCGCGTGGGCCGAGGCGTGAAGAAAGAGCACGGCACGGAGCGGCCCTCGTTGCTGGCCGACGCGTTCGAGGCCGTGGTGGCGGCGCTGTACCTCGAACGCGGCTACGACGTCGCGAGGACCTTCGTGCACGACGCGCTCGAAGACGAGGTGCGCCGGGCGTCGAAAGTGCCCGGCGACGTCGACCCGAAGACCCAACTTCGCCAGTGGGCCGAGGCGACGGGACGCGGTACGCCGGTCTACGACGTATCGTCGAGTGGCCCCTCGCACGACGTGACGTTCACCGCCACCGTGCGTCTGGGTGACGCCGTCGTGGCGTCGGGCGAGGGTCGATCGAAGAAGAGCGCCGAGGCGCAGGCGGCGCAGGTGGCGTGGCGAGCGCACTTCGATGCCTGAGCTCGCCGAAGTCGAAACTGTCCGGGCGTCGCTGGCGCGCGACCTCATCGGCAAGAAGATCAAGAGCGCGTCGGTCACCAACGGACGCGCCGTACGCCGCCACAAGACGGCGAAGGACTTTCGCGCCCTCGTCGAGGGCCACTCCATCAAATCCGTGCAGCGTCTCGGCAAGAACCTCGTGCTCGGCCTCGACAACTCGACGCACCTGGTGATCCATCTCGGCATGAGTGGTCAGTTGCTACGGGCCAAGGGCGCGAAGGATCCCAAGCCCAAGCACACCCACGTCGTCTTCACGTTCGTCCAGGGCGGAGAACTGCGTTACGTGGACCCGCGGACCTTCGGTGAGCTCTACGTCTCGAAGGCGCCGAGCGAGAGCGATCCTCCGGTCGAGATCTCCAAGTTCGCCCGTCTCTCTATCGGCGGCGAAGGATTGGCCCTTCGAAGGGCCGTGCCCGAACTGGCCCACCTCGGCCTCGATCCCTTCGAGGACCAGATCGGCTGGGACCGGTTCGCGGCCATCCTTCGCAGTCGCTCGACGCCCCTCAAGGCCGTCCTCACCGACCAGGACATCCTCGCGGGCATTGGCAATATCTACGCCGACGAGATTCTCTTTTCGGCCGGACTGCGCTTCGACCGTCCGGCCGAGTCGCTCTCCACGATCGAGATTCGCCGACTGCACCGCGCGATCACCGAGGTCTTGACCGAAGCGATCAAGCACGGCGGTTCGACGCTCGACGATGAACAGTTCGTTGACCCCGACGCCAAGCCTGGCAACTTCCAACAGTTCCATCAGGTCTACAACCGTGAGGGTCAGGCCTGTTATCAGTGTCGCCAGGCGATCCGACGTGAGAGCGTGCGAGGGCGCTCGACGTTCTTCTGCGAGAAGTGCCAGGCGTAGGGCCGAGACGACGACCAGAAGGTTGCTAGCGTCAGTGCGTGTTTCTTAAGCGATTGACCATGAAGGGCTTCAAGTCCTTCGCCGACACCACGATTTTGGAGTTCGAGCCCGGTGTCACGGCGGTCGTCGGACCCAACGGTTCGGGCAAGTCCAACGTCGTGGACGCCGTCACCTGGGTCCTCGGTGCGCAGAGTACGCGCGCGCTTCGCAGCTCGAAGATGGACGACGTCATCTTCATGGGCACGTCAAATCGAGCGGCGCTCGGGCGCGCCGAAGTAGCGCTGACCATTGACAACTCCTCGGGTCGACTGGCCATCGAGGGCGCGGAAGTGACCATCTCGCGCACGCTCTTTCGAAGTGGCGACTCCGAGTACGCCATCAACGGCACGACGTGTCGCCTCCTCGACGTCCAAGAACTCTTGGGCGACTCCGGCGTCGGGCGTCAACAACACATGATCATCGGTCAAGGACAACTCGACTCGATTCTGTCGTCCAATCCCGAGAATCGCCGCGCGGTCATCGAAGAGGCGGCCGGGGTCCTCAAGCATCGACGCCGCAAGGAACGATCCGAACGCAGACTGGCCTCGACGCAGGAGAACCTCGAGCGACTCGGCGACCTGGTGCGCGAAGTGCGACGTCAGATGCGACCACTCGAACGTCAGGCCGCGTCCGCGCGAAGCTACTCCGACGTCGAGAGCGAGTTGCGCGACGCTCGTCACGCGCTCTTCGCGTCGCGCTTGCATCACTTCGATCAGCGTCGACGCGAACTCGAACACTCACTCGAAGAGTCGTCCATCCGAGAGCGTGAACTCCGCCACGAACTCGTCGCCTTGGACGCCAGGGCGACGGCCGCGGCCGCGGAGATGGCGTCGCGGCGCGAAGAGATGCTGGCGTCGACGCTCGGCACCTTGCAGGGACTGGCCGAACGCGCGCGTGGCACTTCGTCGGTCATCCAAGAGCGTGAACGTTCGCTACGCCAGGCGCTCATCGCCTCGGCCGATGAAAACGTGATCGCGACCCTCGGGGCCGACGCCGCGAGACTGGCCGCTGACCTCGAGGGTCTCAGCGTCAACGAACACTCGTTGAACGAACTGCGTGAGGCGCTTACTTCGTCGCGTCGGCTCTTCGCCGAGGTTGAGGCCGACTTCGAAGCGACGTGGGCGTCGTCGTCCACCGAGAGCGACGAGGCGGCACTCGCCAACGCTCGTGAACAGATCGCGCTCCTCGAGCGTTCGTTGGCCTCACTCCAAGAGAGTGAACGGCGCGCCAGCACTCGACTCGCCAGCGCTCGCCTGCGCAGTAGTGAGATCAAGTCGGGCCATGAGCAAGCGGTGAAGGAGAAGGCCGACGCCGCAAGCACGCTTGAGGCCGCCCTGAAGGAGTCCGCCGAGGCGGAGGTCGCGGCTGAAAGCGCCCAGAGTGAACGGCGCCAAGCCGACGTCGCGCTGCGCAACGGCGCCGACCTCGCGTCGAGTACCCAGGCACGCGCGTTGACGCTCGCGCGAGCGCTCGACGAGCTCTCGGGCGCCGGTGGGCGCGCCGTCATCGGCGAACTCGAAGGCGTACTCGGTGCGTTTCTCGACCTCATCGAGGTGGACGAGGGCTTCGAACGCGCCGTCGAGGCGGCCGCGGGCGCCTCCGTGGGCGCGATGGTCGTTGACGGTCGTCGCTCGGCGCGCGCGGCGTTGGCCGCCCTACGGCGAGAGGGCGAAGTCGGGCTCATCCTTCCCGTCGCGGAAGGTGACGTCGCGACGTTGGCGACACCCGAAGGAACGAAGGCGCTGCGCACACTCGTGAAGGCCCGTCGTGACGCGCCCGCCCACGTGGCGCGGGTGCTTGACGCGTTGTTGTCGCGAGCTTTCGTCGCGAGCAACTGGGAGTCGGGCATCGAGGTTGCGATCGCCAACCCCGACCTCGTCATCGTGACCTTGGAGGGTGATCGATTCGCCTCGTCGGGCTGGCGGGTGGCGTCGGGTCTCGCGATGGTGACGCGCGCCGCCGTGGAACAGGCGCGAGAAGACGCCGAGCGCTCGAGTCGTGAGCTCGGACCACTTCGCCAGCGACTCGTCGACGCGGACGCGGCGCTCGGCGAGGCCCTCCAGCGATACAACCTCGCGACCGCCGCCCTCGCGACGGCGCGCGGTGAAGACGAGCGACTCGTGGGCGAGATCGCTCGTCTTGCAATCGAGGGTGATGAGTTG
>Ga0307374_10005115_pt1 | contig 21442 bp, 15 predicted proteins | sample OX3MG_FD_202532 | JGI IMG/M metagenome (GOLD analysis project Ga0307374, IMG submission 202532) | Soil microbial communities from Risofladan, Vaasa, Finland - OX-3 | ecosystem: Environmental > Terrestrial > Soil > Coastal area > Acid sulfate soil | place: Finland: Risofladan, Vaasa | collected...
CTGGAGAGCGGCAATTGTGGGCCTTCCGGAGACCTGTACTTCATCTTGGAACAATTTCCTAGCTTGGGCGCCATCTGCCGACTGCACACGGGGGGCAAGACCTCGGTTCCCAATCTGTCAAATGCGGTAGCGCAACTGCACCGTTGGAACGGCGGCCGTTTGAAAGGAATCAAGGCTACTCTTAAGGTCACGCCGGAGTTGCGTTGGCATCCCGGAAAAGACCGAGGTTGGGAAACAGCAGTTGTCCCGATTCTGAGCCTGGAGATTGGCGGCACGACACTGCAAAGCCTCATCACCGACATGACTGGGCCCGCAAGACGCCTTCAAGAAGCACAGGCTGCCTTTACTGGTGAACAGTGCGGACCGTATGTCGTGCGGGAAACCGAAGAGGAACGCGCCCCGGAGATTGTCGATGAGTTTTATCCGCAGAACAAGAGTCTCGGGGAGGAGCAGGCCAGCGCGACCGTTGAATCCCCAGAACACGCAGAGCGGTGCGCGACGATCTGCGACTTGGCGCGGAAACTTGGATACAATGAGGCGAAGATAAGGACGCTTCTGGGACAGAAGGCAGGAAATTCTGTCGGTGTTGAACGGGAGTTGCGAAACCAGCTGGACGAACGACCCGAGGGTGGGGTCCCTCTGAAAGGGCGGCAGGTGGGCTGAACTCATCTAAACCCATCGGCCGGCCCGCCACTTGTCGAACGGCTCAATGTCGGTTGCCCTTGAATGGCGAGAGTCTGACGGGTGTATCAAAGCCATTTGAAGGCGGGCCCGGAGGAAATTCCCTACTCCGACCGGGACGGGATGAGGCACAGGGGCAATGAATATCGGAAAATAAATCGGCGTCTCCCCTTTTTGGTCCCATTCCCATTCTTTCCTGAGTTGTGTGCCGACACGCGAGCCAGCGAAGCTCTCAACAAAGGCCTCCGACGCCATCCGGCAAGCCAGTCAAAACGGAGGAATCGCTGTTTCCGCCATCACATTATGGGAGCTAGCATGGCTGGCCACTCACGACCGTCTCGACATTGCGGGCACCGCCGAAACCTTCGTCGAGAAGATCACCTCGCGGACCGCCGTCCGGCCCATCACTGTAAGGGTTGCGGTTCTGGCCAACCAACTTCCAGCCAGCTATTCCCGCGATCCGTGTGACCGGCTAATCGGGGCCACCGCACTGGCCGAGGGCATCGCGCTCGTGACTAGAGATGACAGGATGCGCGCCTGCACGCAGATCCGCACGATCTGGTAGACCCGCCCCGTCACCAAGCTTCCTCCCTGGAGGAGACGTTTCGGCAGCGCTCGATGGACTGCCTTTTCCTTCGTGCAGCAAATCCTTCTCGTCCTGCTAGTCCGAGCGGGCCCCAGGCGAGAAAGACTGTCCCGGTGACGGCAGTCTACGGGCACGCCGCGACGAGCAGGGATTCTCTGCGTTCGGGGCTCCATATCCAAAACAGGATAACGCGACAAGTAGCCTCTCTATTCGCCATCTACTGATAGTGTATCTTACGTACACGTCATACACACTGTGCAATATGGTACAGCAGGGCGCGATGGGCCGCACTAGGCTGTGGGCGTTTTTCGTATGTCGGAGGCAGGTCGCGGAAAGGGGTAGGGCGATGCCGAGCGAATTTCGCAGCCGGGCTGCAGAAAAGCCAGAAATGCTCGATGGACAAGGGACGGGGTTTCGGGCACGTCACTTTCAAGCCCTGGCGCAACTGCTCCAGGAAATCAACATCGAGAAATCCATTCGTCCCATATTCGCGATTGCGGCCGAAGGCGCGCGCACGATAGTGGGCGCCGATCGGGCGATTGTCAGAGTCTCCGCTAACGACACGACGGGGACCCAAGAAAAGCCTTCTGGCTCGCTCTCCGATGAGCTTTTCGCCATGTGTTTTTCTGGCAGCCGATCGACGGGCGATTCGATTGGCACACTGGCCGGCGATATCCAAGACACGACGGAAATGCCGCGGGCAGAGTCAGGCCTGCGATCCCCACTCCGCAGTGAGGGCCCGTCCCTGGCGAAACGGCCGGTGTCGCCCCCCTGGCTAGCCGTACCGCTCCTGGGAAGGGAGGGCCGAAACATCGGATGGCTGGGGCTCTTCGGTAAACTACTAGGCGGTTTTACTGCGGAAGACGAGACGATTTTGGCATTGCTGGCGCAATTTCTGTCCATGGCAATTGAAAACGACCGTTTGATGAGATTCGCGGAAGACGAACGGGCGAAGTGGCAGAAGGAAGCTGCAGAGAGAAAGCAACTAGAGGACCACCTCCGGCAGAGCCAGAAAATGGGGATCGTTGGTCAATTAGCAGGCGGTATCGCACATGACTTCAACAATATTCTCACCGCCAGCCTGGGCTATAGCGAGTTGATGATGAAACGCCTGGATCCGGCTAACCATCTGTATCCGATGGCCCAGTGCATTCGACAGGTTTCCATGCAGGCCAGGGAACTGACCCAGCGCTTGCTCGCGTTTAGCCGTCAGCACGTAGTCGAGCCTGAGGTAATGAACCTGAACGAAATCATTTCCGGTGTGGCGAATATGTTTGAACGGCTGGTCGGTTATGAGATCACTCTCGTGCGGGATCTCGATTCCCAATTGCAGAACGTACGGGCCAATCGTAACGAGATGGACCACGCGCTCCTGAATCTCTTGGTGAATGCCTGCGACGCAATGTCGAACGGCGGCACGGTAACGGTAAGAACGTCGACAGTCGATCTCCAGAACGAATTTTTCCGCGCGGGCGAGGCGGCCAAGCCTGGCGTATGGTCCTGTCTCGAGGTCAGTGACACGGGTTGCGGAATGGACAGCGAAACAATGTCTCACGTATTTGATCCCTTTTTCTCGACCAAGGGTATCGATCGAGGAAGCGGACTTGGGCTCACCATGGTCCTTGCAACCGTGCAGCAAAGCGGCGGCGTCATTCGGGTTGACAGTAACCTCGGAGTGGGGTCCAGCTTCCGAATCTATTTGCCGTCCACCCATGAGGCGGCCGTTGCCGAAGCGCCCGAACTGGCAGGCATTCGCCAACCGCAAGCACTGGAAACCATCCTGGTCGTCGAAGACGACATAGCCGTGCGGAGGCTCCTCTGTGAATCCCTGACCGATCAAGGTTACGAAATCCTGAGCGCAGGCGACGGCCTCGAGGCAATTCGCATTGCGGAATCTGATTCGCGGCGTATCGACCTTCTCTTGACCGATCTCATCATGGCGGGCATGAATGGAAGAATCTTAGCGGAGCGCTTCAATCAACTGCGCAGCGAGTCGAGGGTTCTTTTCATTTCAGGTCACCGTGAGAGGCTTGACGGCATGGAGACCATTGATATGTTCTACCATGCGTGCCTTGCCAAACCCTTCACACCGGATACTCTTGTCGCTGCGGTACGTGAAATATTGGATCGAGAAATCCGCAGAAACTCCTGACTTCGGCCGGGGCCCGCCGCTACTTGATCCCGGCGATGCAGCCATCCCCCGTAACTCCGTTTTGAAACACGCTTGGCCGTTAGCCATCCCAAAACGAAACTCTTACACCGAGAATGCAGATAGCCGTTCAGTAAATAGCTCTCGGTTCTGACAACCCTGCGCCAGATCCACGTCATCGAGCGGCCCAGCAATTGCTTGTTCACTCGTCACGAACACAGGCAAGAATGCCTCTACCCACGAATCGCACAGCTACCCCCGAGAGGGGCCTGACTTCCCCTCACCGTAAGGTGCTGCTCGACGAGTTCGGAATCCCGGCGTTGTGGTAGGCGCCACGAGCGTGAGCGACTATGTACGCACCCATCATCGCGAGTGTTGCGGGCTTTTCCAGCCATATTGCTGTATAGAATGGGCGATGTGCTTTCTTCCAAGAGTCAGGCAAATCGTGAGTTCCCATCATGCCACTGTTTTTTGTTCCGAACCAGTTGAACCAAAGAAGAGCGGAGTCAAAGGCTGCGCTTTCACCCCACAGTCGTGCCGCCGACGGATGCGGGCCATACAGGTCGCTGGCTTCCACGCAGGTCGGACAGCGCCGCTGGGCCTGAATCGTCTCCTCGGTGTCTGCGAAGTCCGAAGCCAAAAACATTGCGGATGTAATCAGGAGGAGCTTATGGTGCTTGACAAATCCAAGCGGGTGCGGCTTCTTGAGGTGAATCGGTCCAGCCGATACGGGGAACGACAGTGCCAGAAAATACGCAAGGCATACAATACTCTTCATCATCAGGCAACTCCATTACCATTTTTCGGTATGCTCGAGCGTGGAGGGTGGGCTCCGAGCAGGGGCTTGATCAAATGAATGAGCAATTGCGTTGCCGCGAAGGTGACGTTTGTTTTGCCTAGAGTCTGCGTGGAATCTACAGCGATTTACTGAGCAGGTGATCGGCTGTGCCGCTGCGGAATTCCCGTTTTGGAAGTGTGTTTCATTTCAGTGTTCGTCAGCGCGCCGGATTCGAATCACCATCCTCGTGAGTCGCTGCGTTTCCTCGCTTCAAGCCCGGCGGCCCCTTTTGCCTTGCGCATCCGCCTCTTGGCCCATCGGCGTGATTTAATCGTCAGATGTGGCGGGTCGAAAGATTCAGAGACGGCTTCTCGATTCCAGTCCGGGCGGCAACGGCAATTCGTCATTTTGGCGATGCCAGAACCATAATTCTTCGCAAAATTGCTCCTTCTCAACGTGGCAAGTGTGAGATCGGGGCTCAACCCGAAACGTGGCGGGCCGTTCCGCCAGTCCCAGGCGGCCTCTCTCCCGCAATGCGCATCGCCAGCCCGGTCACGCGGCCCACGATTTCCGCCTGGGAAGGGTAATCGAACCGCCGAACATCCTGGTGGGAGTGAGGGTGGGGAATAACGATTAGCTGATCTCGATCGACCTGACACCAACTGCAGATGTAACCGTTTCGAAGTTCGACGAAGTAAATGGGACGGTCAAATTCTGTCTTCCACTTCTCCGCGCTGAGCTTCCTTTGGCTGGCATCAATCTGCACGAGCGAGCCGGGCCGGATGAGGGGATAGAGCGTGTAGTCCTCGAGGCCGATGTAGCCATAGACGGATTTGCGAAGATCAAGATGCTGCAGGAGTGCCACGGGAACCTCGTCCCATTTCTCCACGACTTGCGCCAGCAGGCTCGTTTTCTCCAAGTGGAATCCTGCCTTGAACTCGACGGGCACGGTAACCTTTTCGATCTCGCCGTCAGCTCCAGTATCCAGCAGATGTGTTTTCGGGATTCCGACCGACGCGCGATCGCGGTTCAGGTCTCCGATCCGCAGTCCAAAATAGGAAAGAAGCTCGACAAACCCGCGGTGATATACGGCGCTGAGGCTGTAAAACTTATAAATGCTCGGCGTAAACTTTCCATTCTCGATGTCCGTCAGCCAAGCGTGCGAAAGATAATACTCCCGGTTGTGCTTTTCATCCGCAATCGCCTGGGTCTTCGTCTCGACATCCCGCGTGGTCAGTCCTAGCCGCGCGCGCACTTCTTTCAGCCTTTCTCCGGGTCCCGGACTCGGCTTGCGTGCGTCCATTGGCGGGAATCCTACGCTGGTGGCTCGTCCCTGTCCAGCTACGTAACTTTCTTAGCTATACATGGGCAGCGCCAGCGTCGCTCAAAATCTCGTACCTGGTCGCAATTGCGGCCACTCGGTCGATTCTCTCCCATCGGTCGCCGAACCCTTGGCTATATGCCAAAGGCCAATATTGGCGTCCCTGCGAATGCATCGGGCTGAACAAGTGCGGCAGATTCTCTCGACCAGGAGTTTGAGTCTCTACCGCGTGTCTCGCCAATCGGCCGAGATCTTTGGCCGTTCCTCGCGATTTTTCATTCCTCACAACCTCTATTGCGACCTGGGCGATCCTTCTTCGATTCCCGCCATTCACCAGATACTCGCTCTCAGTCACATCACAAACTACCGGATCGAGGATTGGTTGGCCGTGTTCGGACTGAACCTAGACCTGATTCCGAGGCTTCGGCTGCTGGCTCCCGCACGCCGCACGGTACTGTTGGACTCCTCCGTCTACGACACGCATGCCTGGATTCCCTGGTTTGCCGACAGGAGCCTTGCGGGAACGCCGCCGCCCATCGCTCCGCTGCGGCAGTTATTGGCACAGGCTGCGCCGCGGCGGGCGATGGACATCCTCGCGCTCGGAGGAAGAAGATTCTTGTACGGCAAGGTCGGAGCCGAAGACGTCTACGCGCTCCCGCACTTTGCTCCCGGCAGCATTGTCAGAGTGGATGTGGCGCGTTCGGAAGAGCCGCTCTCCGGCGCCAAGGCCGGTCGTGAAAGACGATTTTTCCTTGTGGAACACAATTTTGGATGGACCTGCTCTCAGCTTGTTGTGCTCGCCAGGGACAGAGTGGTATTGCATTCACAGCAATATCCTTTTTGGTCCGAAAGCGAGCTGAAGCTTGGCAAAGAAGCGCGGATCCTCGGAGCCGTGGACGCCGAGATTCGTCCCATTGCCGACCTCGCCTGCGTGCGAAGCCCGACGCCTTTGGCTGCGCTGTCCATGCCGCAGCCTTTGCGCGAGCCCGCACAATCAAGCGATCTCAAGGCTCTTCTCCGCGGCTCCCGCATGCGCGTGGGACTTTCCTTTCGGGAAGCGTCCTCGGTCAGCCGCTCGATTGCAAATCAGCTTGCCGACCCGTTTTTTTTCGCCGCCGCAAGCACGCTGTCGGACTACGAAACGCTGTCGTCCCCGCCGCGGCACATCCAGAAGGCAATCACATTGTGTGTTTTGTACGGCATCGACTTCCGGCAATTCCTGCGCACCGCGGGAGTCCCGCTCGACCAGGCGGGGCGCGACCCGATTCCGGACGAACTGATTGGCAGGCAGCCAGCCGGCGGCAACCAGGATTTTCGCGCCGCAAATGAGCAAAAAAGCATCGAGGAGCCCGGCAGCCTGCTCGGCTCCGTCATAGAGCAATGGGAGGAAGTTCCGCTCTTCCTCAGGACATCCTTACCTGAGATCACCGGCCTCAGGAATTTCTCTCTTTCCGATGTGTTTTGGGTGGGTGGGAACCGAGCGCCGCTCCACCCGTGGCTCATCCACGCCACTTTCGTCACCGTCAACCGCCGGATCAAGCGGCCCGCTTCCTTTGCGACCCGCGACGCTCGCGAACAACCCCTCTACCTGATTCTCAAGCGGGATGGCGGCTATTTGTGCGGCCGGTGCACCGTGCATCAGGGCAATCTCGTTGTGCCTACCTATCCGGGCGGGCCGCCCGCTCCGCGGCTATTGAAGAACGGAATTGACGCTGAGATTGTCGGACAGGTCACGACGATCGTGCGACGCTTTCCCGCGAGCGGCTGACCGTGCCGCGAACACCTGCGGCGGCCGCATCGCCCCTCGCCCCATCGCAACCCGATATCCTTTCAGCGCGGCAGTTGAGTTTGCGAACAGATGCTGTGCGACTGGTACGGCCATGCCCGTTCGTCTACCGTTGGTCGCGCCACGCATCGCCGCTCTGGTCAATCATTTCGACGCCTATGCCGAACGCGCTTCCGCCAGAACTTCGCTGGCTCTTTCCCAAGGTCAAACCGCAGTTTCTCCTGCACGCGGCGAGTTTTCTGTGTTTGACGGTCGCGAGCCTGCTGGCCCTCGTCACGCCGCTCTCGATTCGATGGCTGATCGATTCCATTCTGCCAACTCACAATCTTCGTATGCTCGTCATCGCGATCGGACTGATTTTCGGTAGTTACGAAGGAAGGGCGGTTCTCAGTGTCCTCGGCGGCTACCTCACTTTCCGCGCCACCCAGGGCACGGCTTTGCATTTGCGCATGTCGCTTCTGCGGCACTTGGGCTCCCTCTCCGCGGATCATTTCGATCGCACGCCCGTCGGGGAATTGCTGTATCCGTTTGAGCGGCCCATTGACGAAATTTCGTACTTCGGTTCGGATCTCTTCCCCTCCCTTCTCCGCACGGCGATCGCGGCGGCGGTGACCTTATCGGCCATGGCCGCCCTGAGCCCCACCCTCACGCTTGTGGTTTTCCCTCTCGTTCCCGCGTTTCTGCTCCTTCGTCACCGCTACCGGGCGAGAATCAACCATGAGGCTGACTTAGTCCAGATCGCCAGGAACAAATTCAGCGGCTTCCTGCAGGAACATCTGGCCGCTTTGACGCAGATCCAGCTTTTGCGGCAGACCGCTTCGCAAGAGCGCAAGGCCTCCGAGCTCCTCGCGAACGCGATCCGATCCCAGGACGCGCTCTACAGGGCCGGGGCTTTCTTTTCGGCTTTCTCGAATCTCGCCATCGTGTCTGGAATCGCCGTCATTTTGACCGGTGGAAGTTTGCTGGTTTTCCGCAGCCAACTGACAACGGGAACGCTGGTTGCCTTCTACAGCCTGGGGGTCCAGCTCTTCGACCCGCTCAGCACCGCGATGGAGATGTATGCGCGCGCCCAGCGCACGTTTTCGAGCATTCGCCAAATCCAGGGCGTTCTCAAGATCGTCCCGGCGGTCGGAGAACACCGCCGGGCCAAACCCATCGCTTCCGGCGTTCCCGCACACGCTGCATTCCGAAACGTTTCGTTTCAGTACGAGCGGTGCAGCAATTCGATCCGGATTCCCCGCCTCGACATTCTAGAGGGGGAGCGGGTCGCCATCGCCGGCCCGAACGGCGCCGGCAAGAGCACCGTGGGGAAACTGCTCGCGCGCCTCTACGATGTCGAATCGGGCGAGGTTTTGATCGCGGGAGTGAACGTCCGCGCGCTCACGCTGGCCAGCCTGCGATCCTCTGTCTGCTATCTCCCCGCGCAACCCCTTCTCTTCCATCGATCGATTGGCGACAATTTACGAATTGGCAGAGCGGAAGCCACCTGCGGCGACCTCGAGCAGGTCTTGCGGATCGTCGAACTGACAAAATATCTGGAGGGTTATCCTGATTCCCTGGAAGCGTGGATTGAGCCTAGCGCGTCGAACCTTTCCCACGGGGAACGGCAGCGAGTGGCCATTGCGCGAGCGCTTCTTCAGCGCCCGCGAATCTTGATTCTCGACGAGACGACCTCCTCGCTCGATCCAGACTCCGAAGAGTCCATTGTTCAAGCGATTGGACAAAGGCTGCCCGAGTCGACGGTCATCCTGGTGTCTCATCGTTTGCCCGCGCTCGCCTGGACAGGAAGAATCCTCGTGATGCGGGCGGGACAAATCGTCGAAGACAGCAAGCCCTCGGTTCCGAGCTCCGCCGCGGGCTGTCCGGGCAGCGCCTGACGATTCCGATTGCGGCACGTTCGAGAGTATCTCCTGCGTGCCAAGTACAAGCACAGGGTCGGGGCTTCGAGTCCCTCCGCGCTGCTGATCGTCAAACTCAACGGGCACAGAGTTTTGGGTAGGGACAGGGCTCGACGGAATCCGGGATAGCAAAACTCAGGCCTCCAGCCGCGGGCGCCAAGCAGAGTGAGGACGCGAAGATCTCCACAGCATGCAAACGGGTTAAAATAGGCAAATGCAAGATTCGGAATCTGCAAAGCGTATTTCGGCGCGGATGGCCGGCGAGGAGCATCGATGAAATACCGGCCTCTCGGTCGTACCGGTTTTGACGTGAGCGACATCGCCTGCGGGTTATGGGGCATGAGCGGTTGGAGCGGCTCGGACGACCAGGAATCGCTCGCCGCGCTGCAACTTTCCGTCGATCTCGGCTGCAATTTTTTCGATTCCGCCTGGGCGTACGGAGATGGAAAAAGCGACGGCCTCCTCGGCGAGATCCTTTCGCGCAATCGAGGCAAGCGCCTGCTCGCCGCCTCGAAGATTCCTCCCCTGAATCTCCAATGGCCCGCGTCGCCGCAATTTAAATATCGCGAGGTCTTTCCGTCCGCGCACGTCTTTGACTACGCCACGCGCATCCGAGAAAAACTCCGCGTCGATTCGATCGACCTTCTTCAGTTTCATGTCTGGGACGATAGTTGGGCCGCGGAACCGGAATTTCGCGAGACGGTGGAAAAGCTCAAGAGCGACGGCTTGATGCGGTTCTTTGGCCTGAGCCTCAATCGCTGGCAGCCCGAGAACGGCATCGCCGCGCTGCGCACAGGACTCGTGGACGTGGTGCAAGTGATCTACAACATCTTCGACCAGGCGCCCGAGGACAACCTGTTCTCCGTGTGCCGCGAGCTGAACATTGGCGTGATTGCCCGAGTCCCCCTCGATGAGGGCAGCCTAGGCGGCAAAATGACGCCCGAGACTAAATTCCCGGAAACCGACTGGCGCGCGAAGTATTTCGGCGCGGCCAATCTCGCTAAGACGCTCGTCCGAGTCGACCGCCTCAAAGAAACCGTCCCGCCTTCGATGAGCTTGCCGGAAATGGCTCTGCGTTTTATTTTGTCGAATCCCGTGGTCAGCACCACGATCGTGGGTATGAGGAAGCCGCATCACGTGAAGCAAAATATCGCCGCCAGCGATGCGGGGCCGCTCGATGCGACCCTGCGGCACACCCTCCAGCTTCATCGCTGGGAGCGCACTCCCCAGCGCTGGTCGGATTAGAGTGCGTGGCTTATTTTTCCACCACCTCAAGCGGAATACTCTGCGTTTCGGCGGAGCTTGGACCAACCATGATGTCGAACATGCCCGGCTCAACCACGCGTTGCATGTGCGCGCCAACCAGCGAAAGCGCATCCGGAGTCAGGGGAAAAGTAACCGTGGTTTTCTCTTCGGGCTTCAGCGCCACGCGCCGAAAACCGCGTAGCTCCATCACGGGCCGCGTGACGGATGCCACTCTCTGGTGAATGTACATCTGCGCCACTTCGTCTCCCTCGCGATTCCCGGTGTTCGTCACGTCCACGCTCACCGTCGCCGTTCCGCCCTGCCCGATCGTGCTCGGATCCACGCGCAGATTGTCGAACTTGAACGTCGTGTAACTGAGCCCGTAACCAAAGGGGAACAATGGCGTGCTGTTCACAAACTCGTAGCTCCGGTTGAGCGACGGTTTGTGATCGTAATAATCCGGAAGCTGGCCGACGTAGCGAGGGAACGTGACGGGCAGCTTCCCGCCCGGGTCCACGTCGCCGAACAGCACATTCGCCGCCGCCGTGCCCCCCTGCTCTCCGAGGTACCATCCCTCGAGGATTGCCGGCACGTGCTTCGCCACGTAGTTGATCGAAAGCGGCCGCCCGTTGATCAGAAAGACCACGGTTGGCGTTCCTGTTTTCACGATTGTCTTCACGAGCTCGGTCTGCGCGCCCAGCAGATTGAGAGAGTCGCGGTCGCCCAAATGGTTTTCGGCCCACGCTTCGCGATTGGTTCCTTCGTTCTCTCCCACCACCACAATCGCCACATCGGCCTTTTTCGCGATTTCCGCCGCGGCGCGGATGCTGTCGCCTTGCGTCTTCCGGTCCGCGAGCTTCACATCTTTTGCATACCATTCCGACCAGCCATGTTTCGGCGTCGCCGTAATCTCGCATCCCTCCGAATAAAGCACTTTCACATTCGGTCCCACGCGCTGGCGAATTCCATCCAGAATACTGATGCTATTGCCCGGTCCGGGATCGCGGCTGTATCCGCCCAGATGCACGTCGGCGGCATCGGGCCCAATTACGGCGATGGTTTTGATTTTCGTCAAATCGAGCGGCAAAAGATTATTGTCGTTCTTCAGCAAAACGATGGCTTCCCGCGCCGCTTGCAGCGCCAGCTTTTTGTGCGCGAAACTGTTCGTAATTTGTTCGGCGTAATTGGGGTCCACGTAGGGGTGGTCGAACAATCCCAGGCGGAATTTTTCGCGGAGAATTCTCGAGACCGCCGTATCCACTTCACTCTCGGGTACGATTCCCTGTTTCACTTGATCGAGCAATGTGCGATAGACCGAGCCATCCGACAAATCGTAATCCACGCCCGCGGCGAGCGCCATTCGCGCCGCACCGGCAAAATCCGCGGCCACGTGGTGTGTGGCAACGAGCATCTGCAACGCGCCGCCGTCCGAGGTCACGTATCCGCGGAAGCCCCACTCGCCGCGAAGCACGGTCCCCAGCAGCCAGGGATTTACATGCGACGGGATGCCGTCAATTTCATTGTAGGAGGCCATCACGCTCCCCACATGCGCTTCCTCCACCGCCGCCTTGAAAGGCACAAAGAAGTCTTCTCGCAGAGTGCGTTCCGATACGTTCGAGGGCGCCCTATTTCTGCCGCCCTCCATCTGTCCGTGCACGAAGTGCTTCGCCGTGGCCAGCACGTGATGCCGTTCGATCATGTAATTGGGGCCTTGCAATCCCTCGATCGCCGCCACTCCCATCCGCGACACCAGGTACGGATCTTCGCCATAGGTTTCCTCGGTGCGGCCCCAGCGCGGATCTCGCGCCAAATCCAGCACGGGTGTGAACGCCTGATCGTCGCCCGCGGACGCCATCTCGTCCCCCGCGGCCGTAAATACCTGATGCACAAGCTGCGGATCCCATGTGCTGGCGAGTCCGAGCACCTGCGGAAAACTGGTGCTTCCGTACTCCATGAAGCCGTGCAACGCTTCCCCCTGAAAAATCACGGGGATGCCGAGGCGTGTCTTCTCGATTCGATACCGCTGCACCGCGTTGCGGAAGACGGCCACATCATGCGGGCTCATGTGGCCGTTGATGCCGAACATCTTTCGGAACACCGCAGGTTCCTGATCGTCTTTGAATTCGCCGGTGGTGTCGAGGAGGTGGAACTGGCGTCCGCGAGTGAGCTGGCCGACCTTTTCTTCGAGCGTCATCCGCTTCAGCAAGTCTTGCACGCGCTGTTCGATCGGCAGATTCGGATTGCGATAATCGGGCAAACGTTCCTGCGCCGATACGCTCAAAAGAATCGACAATGCAATAACAAGACAGCAGAAGTAACGCATGATGACGTTCCCCCGAAAGGATTTTTACGGCCCTGCTTATAGCACATTCCCGTCCGTGCTTCATCTTGCCGGGCAATGGCCGCTTCATGGCCGGTCCAGCAGCTTGCTGTGATCGCGGCGGCCGATCTCGCCTGTTGCTTTGCGTTGCCAATGCGAACGCACCCCAGGGCAAACTGGCCTGTTAGCGGTTTCCATCTCTTATCATCACAGCAAGTTGCGCCTGAAGGTTTCTCCCCGCGAACAGAAAGAGCCGTTTCTCGAATTCCTTCCGGCCAGGTGTCACAGTGACCTGCGTGCGAAGCAGTCAGGTTCTCCGCTCTTTGCGAGGCTCTGTGGCGATGTTCAGAATCGCGAGCACCATTCGACGAACGCAGACAGAAGACGGAGGGATTTTGCTCGATATCCATCACGGCGAGATGTTTTGCCTCAATGTCGTGGGATCGAAAATTATTGAGTTGCTCGAGCGGGGCCTCGACGAGGCGCAAATCGCCGAACAGGTGAGCAGCGTTTTCGCGGCGGATATCGAGACGGTTCGCGTCCACGTTCGCGACTTCATCGAGGCCCTCCATCAGCACCACATCCTGCAAGCGCGCGACGCCCAGAGAATCGGTTGAGAGCCTAGGTGACCCATGAATTACGACGATCGCATTGAACGGCAAACCTACCGGCTGATCCTTACGCGCCGAAGCGCCACCGAGGTGCTTCTCGCAACACGCGGCGCGGGATGGGCCCTTCCCCACGTCGAGGTTCGCGCTCAAGAAAGGCTCGCGGAAGAGCTGACAGCCGCGGCGAGAGAGACCTGGGGAATCGAAACATACTGCCTCTTCACTCCTGGCCCAGGGAACACCGCGGAAAATGTGCTGGGAACGAAGTACGCGCTGCTCGAATCATTTGCGCAAAACGCCAAAGCGCCACCAGGAATGTACTGGGTGCCCGTGGCAACGACCACCGGGGAAGCAACCCTGGCCCGTGACGATCGCGAATCGGTCCTGAGCGCGCTCCGGGAAATGGATCAATATGCCGCTCGGCCCTCCACAGGACCGTTCGCCAAGCCCGGGTGGATTAGAGAACTGTTTCAGTGGGTTCAGGGCGAGATTGGTCCCTTGGGACTTCGCGTAACGGGCGGCTTCCGCCAGCTCAATGCCAGCGTCGCATTCAGCCTGATACGAATCGAAACGACCGGACCGGCGGTCTGGTTCAAGGCCACCGGAGAGCCAAATCTCGACGAGCTTCCGATCACCGTGGCTGTCGCCCGCCTGTTCCCTCGATTTGTCCCCACGCTTCTCGGTGTTCACGCATCCTGGAACGGATGGCTTTCGCGCGAAGCGCCAGGCGCAACGCTCGACAGCTCTCGAGAGATTTCCGCATGGAGCGCGGCTGCGAAGGCGCTCGCGGAACTGCAGATTGCTTCCATTGGGAAGGACGGCGAACTTCTCGGCAATCGATGCAAGGACCTTAGAATGGAGCGGCTCACCCGCGAGATCGATCCCTTCCTCTCGCGTATGAGCGAGTTGATGGCGGCACAGAAAAAACAGCCTCCCGCCGTCCTGACAAATTCCGAACTCGAGATGCTTGGCGAGGAGCTGAAGGGCGCCTGTTCGGCGCTGCAGGCTCTGGCGTTGCCGGACACTCTTGGCCACATCGATTTCAACCCGGGGAATATTCTAGTTTCTCCCGGCGGGTGCGTCTTTCTCGACTGGGCCGAGGCGTGCGTGGCCAACCCACTCATCACTTTTGCCTACCTTCGTGAACACGCCGAGCGGCAGCACCCCGAAGCTGGGGGATCCCCGGAAGACATCGCGGCGGCGTACCTCAAACCCTGGCAGGCATTGTTCTCTCCGAGCGACCTCGATCGGGGAATGGCCCTTTCGTCCTTGGTCGCGGTTTTTGCCTACGCGGTCAGCGGGGACGCGTGGCGTTCCTCGGAACATCTGGGAGACCCGGCACGGACTCGATATCTTCGCAGCCTCACGCGGCGAATGCATCGCGACGCCGTCGGCATCCGGGAAAGGAGCGAGCCATGCCTGCATTGACGCTCCCGCCTCCGCAGTCGCCGATCGAGCCCGTCATCGAGGTTTTTCACGGAGTCGTCGTCACCGATCCCTATCGCTGGCTCGAAGATCAGAACTCCGCTCGGACACGCGCATGGATCGACGCGCAGACACGCTATGCCCGAACCTATCTCGACAACGTCCCGGGGCGAGAGGACATCGGAAAACGCATTCGTGAATTCCTCGCGATCGAGACCTACGACTCGCTCCAAAATTCGGGCAATCGGTATTTTTTCCGCAAGCGCCTTCCCGACGAGGAGCAGCCGCGCATTTACATGCGCGAAGGACCCAATGGCGAGGACCAGCTTCTTGTCGATCCGGCCGAACGTGGAACGGGCCAATACACCTCGGTGAAGCCTCGGCGTGTGTCGCCCGACGGCCGGCTGCTGCTCTATGAGATCAAGGAGGGTGGAGAACGTACGGGAACATTTGCGCTATTCGATGTCGCCACGCGCCGGACGCTCCCCGATTCCCTTCCCCGCGGGTACTTGCGCGGGTTCGCCTTTGCGCCGGACGGGGGGAGTTTTTATTACGTTCATGAAGCGTTCGACGCCGAGCGGCCTTTCCACCGAGCCGCGTACCATCACGTGCTCGGCACGCCGTTCCATGAAGACCGGGAGATTTTCCGCGCGGGCGAGGACGCAAACATTCGCCTATGTCTCACCTCCGATGAGACGCGCCTGGGATTCCTGGTGTACCGGTTCCGCGAGAAAATGCGAACCGATTTCTCCCTGCGACCGTTTGACGCGTCGGGTGCGCCCGAAATCATCGTCAAGGACGCGCCCTATAGTTTTGGCCCGCTGTTAACTTCCGGGAAAATCTTCGCCATCACGGACCGCGACGCGCCGAATCTGCGCATTGTGGAACTTCGACTCCAGGAGAACGGGGAACCATTGTGGGTCGATCTCGTTCCGGAGAGTGACACGCGCATCCATCAGTGGACCGCTGCCGGCGAGCGGATCTTCGTCTGCTACGTTCGGGGCGCGGCCTTCGATATTTCCATTTTCGATTTCGCGGGAGAACACGTGGGGAAGATGCCGGTTCGCGATGGCGAAACCATCCGGTTCACGGGAGCCTCGGCCAGGACCGGCGAGCTATTCCTCGAATCAGAATCGTTTACCGAACCCATCGGCATCTTCCGGCACTCGGTGGCGACGGGACAACGGTCGTTATGGGCGAAAAGGAACATTCCGTTCGATTCCTCGCGCTACGAGCACACCGAGGTTTGCTACGCATCGAAAGACGGGACGCGAATTCCCATGTTCCTCCTCGGCCGCAGGGATGTTCTCGCCAGAGGAAGTCATCCCGCGATCCTGACGTCTTACGGTGGTTATGGTGTCTCGATGACGCCGCAATTCAGCGTCTTTGTCGCTTTTCTGGTCGAGCGCGGATGCCTGTTTGCGCTGCCCAATATCCGCGGGGGATCGGAATTTGGCGCAGCATGGCACCAGGCGGCGAAACGTCACAACCGCCAAACCGCCTATGATGATTTTCTGTGCGCGGCCGAATGGCTGGTTGCGTCCGGGCGAACCGCACCAGAGAAACTTGCCATCTTCGGAGGGTCAAATTCCGGCTTGCTGGTTGCGGCGGCCATGACGCAGAGACCCGAGTTGTTTCGCGCGGTCGTCTGCATGGTGCCGATGCTCGACATGCTGCGCTACCACTTGTTCGACAACGCGCACGTCTGGCGGGAGGAATTCGGCACGGCGGAGGATCCGGACGATTTCGCCGTCCTCGCGAGCTACTCGCCCTACCATCACGTTCAAGACGGCGCAGCTTATCCCGCGACGATGCTTGTTTCCGGCGACGCCGACAGAAACTGCAATCCACTGCACGCGCGGAAAATGGCGGCGCGTCTACAGGCAGCGAATGCGTCCGAGCATCCCGTGCTGCTCGACTACAGCCCGTTTCGCGGGCATTCCCCGGTGCTTCCGTTGAGCGAGCGGATTGCAGCACTCACCGACCGCATGGCGTTTCTCTGCGATCAATTGGGACTGCGTGTTTGAAGAAGGAGGTTTCGGCCATGCGGTTTCTTGTCCTGAGAGCGTACGGAAAACTGATTCTCTTCGATCTCTATCTCGCGCGCGGGAATTTCGAGGCCCTGTACGACAAGGTGCGCCGTTGTCCAGTCCGGGAAGACCGGGACGTGCCCGACGCCGCCCGGCGAATCTGTCGGGCGATGGACATGGCCTGCATCTGGTACTGGAAAGAAGCACGGTGCCTGCAACGTTCCGCGGCCACCACATGCCTCCTGAAGCAGCACGGCGTGCCGGCGCAAATGATCATCGGCGCGCAGCAGATGCCGTTCAAGGCGCATGCCTGGGTCGAAATCGATGGCCGCGTGGTGAACGACAAACCGTATATGCGGGAGATGTACGCAGTGCTCGACCGGTGCTGATGGCTATCCTCGAGCGCAGACAGGGGAACAGATCATGAGCGTGCAGTTTGGAAGATGGAATTTCGACAGCGTCCCGCCAAGCCCCGGCTACCTAGAAAAAGCGAGCAGCCTTCTCGCCCCGTACGAACCCGATGGCGGCGATTCCTATTCCGCTGCGGGCGTGGATATTCTCTATCGCGCCTTCCACACGACGAAAGAATCGCGCCGAGAAAAACAGCCCCATGCCGCGACTTCGGGTGTAGTCGTTACCTGGGACGGGCGGCTCGACAACCGCGAAGAACTGATCCGCCAGTTGAGCGACGGGCTGTCCACGGAATCGACCGACGTTGCGATCGTGGCGGCCGCGTATGAAAAGTGGAGCACCGACTGCTTCGCCAAACTGATTGGGGACTGGGCGTTTTCGATCTGGAACCGAAGAGACCGGGCACTGATCCTGGCAAAGGATTTCGTCGGCACCCGGCATCTCTACTACGCGATCGAGAAGGACCAAGTCACCTGGAGCAGCATTCTCGACCCTCTTGTTCTTCTGGCTGGAAAACAATTCGCACTCGAAGAAGAGTACATCGCGGGCTGGCTCGCGTTTTTCCCCGCCACGCATTTGACGCCCTATGTCGGCATCCGTTCCGTCTCGCCGGCCTCGTTCGTGCGCATCAGCAGCGGCAGACAAACGGTCCACAAGTATTGGGACTTCGATCCACGGAAGAAAATCCGCTACCACAGCGACACCGAATACGAAGAACACTTCCGAACGGTGTTCGCGGAATCGGTCAAGCGGCGGCTGCGCAGCGACTCACCGATTCTCGCCGAGTTGAGCGGGGGTATGGATTCATCGTCGATCGTGTGCATGGCGGACAAGATCATGGAAGAAGGATTCGCAGGCACGCCAAGGCTCGACACCGTTTCGTACTACGATGATCGCGAACCGAACTGGAACGAGCGGCCATATTTCACCAAGGTGGAAGAGAAGCGCGGGCGGACCGGGTGCCACATCGACGTCGGTTCGGAGGACGCTTTCCAGTTCCAGTTTTCGAACGACCACTTCGCTGCCACGCCCGCTTCCCTGCCCTGCCACAACGAAGCAAGCCGACAATTTGCGGCATGCATGCTTTCCGGAAAGAATCGGGTCGTGCTCTCGGGAATCGGCGGGGACGAGTTCACGGGGGGAGTGCCTACGCCGATCCCGGAACTCGCGGATCTCCTCGCAAGAGGCCGGCTCGGCGCACTCACTCATCAACTGAAAGTCTGGGCACTCGACAAACGGAAACCCTGGTTTCACCTGCTCTTTGAACTTGCGCGAGGATTCGCTCCTCCCGCGCTCGTAGGCGTATCGAAACATAGACCGACAACGCCCTGGTTGACTTCGCGTTTCGCCCAGAGGAATCGAGCTGCCCTACGAGGGTATGAATCGAGGTGGAAAGCCCTCGGCCCTCTGCCGAGCTTCCAGGGATGCGGTGACACGCTCGATGGGCTACGTCGGCAGATTGCGAGTGCGGTTCTTGTCTCGCGACCGCGTTATGAGATGCGCTATCCGTATCTCGACCGGAATTTGCTGGAATTCATCTATGCCGTTCCGCGGGAACAGTTGGTGCGGCCAGGCCAGCGCCGCTCGTTGATGCGTCGCGCCCTCGTAGGCATGGTCCCGAGCGAAGTCCTGAACAGAAGACGTAAGGCGTTTGTCGTTCGACGGCCGACAGAAACCCTCTTGGCCGAATGGGCGAGATTGGTCGAAATGTCCAAGCATCTGACCAGTAGCTCCCTCGGTATCATCGATTTTCAAGTTTTTTCCGAAACCGCGCTCAAGACCGAGCGCCGCCGGGACGTCCCGATCATTGCGCTGATACGCACTTTGGCCGTCGAGTTCTGGCTGAAGAATCTTGAGGGTCGCGAAATCCAGTTCGACGGGCACACCGGCGATACGGCACCCGCGTGTAGATTCGCTCGAAGATCACGGTCAGAACTGTTCTCGACCGAAAGGGATTCAATCCAGCCGGATTGAATGCACGTAAATACCAAGGAGGAATCAACAATGACTTACATCAAGCCAGAACTTACTCAGTCAGCGACTGCCCTGAGTACAATTCAGAGCAGCCAAGAAAAGCCGGGTACCATCAACCCCGATGCAGGCGTGCCGCATATGTTGGGTACCGCAAGCGCATATGAGGCAGACGAATAACACCGCTGTTCGGGGCGCTCGATAGGGTCGAGCGCCCCTCTACTACTGAGATGTTCCTTATCTAACGCGCCTATGAGCATGCGTTCTTCGGGCGGTAGGCCTTGATTCTGATAATTCGAGTTCCCTTCGGATGGCCGCATCGATCGGAACTGTGGTCCGGAGACACTTTTTCTAATCGAACCGAAATGGAGTGGCCCGTCAAAAATACTTGCACGTCCGCCTGCATTCGCGCCACGCCTTATGGGCAGGTCGTTTGCAGAAAAGCTCTAGCTTCAACCTCAAAATGAAATACTTTTCTTGGGCCGCAGGATTCAAATGTGAAAAGTGGAAAATCAGCGGAAAGGCGGGAGTCGTAGAATCCGGAGCTAACGAGCCAGCCTGCAAGACTGAAGAAAGATCGACATAACCGCTGTCCAGAGAGGACTGTGGCCCGGGATCCACGAGCTCAATATTCCCAAAGTCGGAGCTGATTTTGTCGATTTTAAGGTAGAACGGAGCCGCGATGGCGCGGGAACTGTTATTTCGGAAGGAAAGATCGATCATCACAGAGTTCGTTTCCCGATCAATGCGCTGTTTTCCCCCATAGAGTGCAGTGATTTCATCGGTTACATCCGTAAGGGCGGGTACACGAACGAGCGGATTGGCAACCGACCTGGATTCGTGCGCGATTCGTACTCTTGCCGTGCGCAGCTCATCGCCGCCGTTCAAAGTTGACCAGAGCGGATGGAAGACTCCATCGGGTGTGGCACAAATGCCCACTCGAGTCAGATAGTCTCTCAAGGTCAGCAAGTCCACGGAGATTGGCTCTGCGGCCCCCCGCCGCGAAATGAAAGTTGCAAGGTATGCCGAGGACTGATCCTTGAGAAAAGCCTCATCCACACACGCTGAAAGCGAGACAGTGTCGTCCAATTGCAGACCATCTCGGGAAATGGAGAAGAACCAACAGCCAGGCGATTTTTCGGGCGTCCCTCTCCACAGCAGCCCTATGAGGCCGTCGCGATTGACGGCCAGTACCGGAAAGTACATCGAGCGAGAGGACTTTTCATGCGTGTGAAGGTCGCGAGGAGGGGACCAACTGTGACCCCCATCGTGCGAGTGGGTCAGCATGATCGCACAGTGGCCTTGGGTGTACTCATTGTAAGCTGCATAAAGCAGGTTGCGAGTTCTGTCATAAGCGAGTGAATCGGAAAGAGTCAAAGGGCACCCGGGTGGTTTGTTCCTAGCCGTAGGGGTGGCAATGATCGTCGGAGCCAACGGGCCGCGAGAAGTGAGGTGAACTACTCCGATCTCAAGACGGTCTGTAACAGCGTTCGTTGTGATTTTTTCTCTTTTCCGGGCGGCGTAAAGAACGATTACCGACCCGTCGTTGAGCGCTACCGACGAACTCGGATAAACTCCTTGGTAATTCTTCTTGGCCATATCTGGAACAGTTTGGCGCCCGCTTACCTTCGTGCCATGTTTTGATACGGTGAAAAAATCCAGCGTGCTGCCAAGCTCCTTCGAAGAATTGTATTTAGAGTTGCCATTGTAAAAAACAAATAGCCGTTGATCGCCTTTGTCCGATTCCTGGCCCACCACGGAACTCGAATAGTCAGCCCAGCCGGTACTTGCAGTCTTGACCCAACTTTCGCCCGCGTCAGATGAGACAAAGACGCGCGCAACCCCAAGAGCGTGATGTGGCTCATCATCAATCACTTTGGATGCCTCGGAAATGAAATAAGCCCTGTGCCCGGGGCCAAATGCGCACGATTGTTCCGATACCCAAGTGCTGCTACGATCTTCGAGGACCTTTTTCCAGCTCTGACCTCCATCGCGCGTGGCATAAACGACGCCGTAGTAAGCATTATCCTGAGCATCTCTTTCTGCACCACAGACGATCAAACGGCTCGCGTCCTCCGGATCGGCTTTTACTTCGTACCAATTCAAGAGGCCGCCTCCTGGGCTGGTGACAGGCACATTCCATTCCACTCTCAACCGCGTACTCACAGAGGCGGAACAACCGCTCCCGGTTAGGACCAAGCAAAGAAGAGCAGCCCAAGCTATGCGGAGAATC
>Ga0307374_10005119_pt1 | contig 21426 bp, 22 predicted proteins | sample OX3MG_FD_202532 | JGI IMG/M metagenome (GOLD analysis project Ga0307374, IMG submission 202532) | Soil microbial communities from Risofladan, Vaasa, Finland - OX-3 | ecosystem: Environmental > Terrestrial > Soil > Coastal area > Acid sulfate soil | place: Finland: Risofladan, Vaasa | collected...
CCGAGAGGACGTCGCGCCGCTCGGTCACCCACGCCACCGATTCCACGCGCAAGGGATGAATCGCGAAGAAAAGCGCCGCGAACGCCGCTGCAATGGAGACGCGGGTCTCGTCCGTTTCGCCGGATCCCAAGCGAAAGAGAAGTCGGGCCGCGAAGTAAAACAGCACGGCGCTGGCCGCGTGCAAGATGAGGTTAGTAAGATGATAGCCGAAGGGATTAAGCCCCCACAGCGCGTAGTCCAAAGAATAGCTCAGCCAGGAAAGCGGCTGGTAACAACCGCCGAAGGACGTGGTCGCCATCCATTTCAACTGGGCCAAGCCCAGGCCGCGGTAATGCCAGTTGGCCAGCAGGTTCGCGGCGTCGTCCCAATTGACGAAGCCCGCGCGCAGGACGGGCCCAAAGGCCGCGAACGTCGCGGCGGCCAGACCGAGGGAAATAAAGACCTGCCTGCGCCGCGCCGCGGGCATCAGGGCTCGCCGTACTCCGGCAAAGTGATCGCGTCCAAAAGCCCGCGCCCGAAAACCAGGCGGGCGGCAAACGGAAGCGAAAGGGCCTTGGCGATCTGGTCGCGCAAGAACAAGCGGAAGGCCGATTTCGGCGCGAAGGCTCCCGCGAATCCTATCGCCGCCTTCTGCTTGCCTGCCATGAACGGCGAGAGCATTTCCTGATAGCGCGAAAAGGCCCGCTGGTAATCGCCATCGGCGCGCGCAAGCTCGCCCGCGAGAACGTAGGCGGCGATCATCGCCAAGGCCGAGCCTTGTCCGGCCAAGAACGACGGGCAAAAAGCGGCGTCGCCCACCAGGGCCGCGCGCCCGCGGGACCACTCCGCCATTTTAATCTGGCTGACCCGATCGAAGTAGAGCTCCGGGCTTTTGTCCAGAAACGCGAGAATCTCCCGGCACTCCCAGCCGTCGTTTTCAAAGCGCGCGCGGAGGACCGCCTTCTGCGCTTGAATGCCCGCGCCGGCGATATCCGCGTCGGCGTCGGTGAAAATAAAAAGAAACATCGTACGATCTCCGCGCAGAGAAAAGCGCGCGATTTGCCGGCCCACCCGAGTGTAGGTCACGTAGGCATTCTCGTCCCGCGGACGGTAGCCGGAGGCCTCGAAAGCGGCGGCCTTGTAGCCCAGATATTTCTCGAATCGCTCCTGCGGCCCGAAAACCAGCCCGCGCACGCTGGAATGGAGGCCGTCGGCGCCTATCACCAAATCAAAATCGCGGGGCTGGCCGCGCTCGAAAGAGACGCGGACGCCGCCGCCATGTTCCTCGATAACGTTGACGCCGTTTCCGAATACGGTTTCGACCCGGCCCTCGATCTTCCTATATATCGCCGCCGCCAAATCGCCGCGCGGAAGGCTCACGTAGCGGTGGCGGGTCAGCCTGTCGAAGGAGGAGACGGGAAATCCGCTGACTCTCCGTCCGTCTTGGCCGACGATGCGCACCTCCTTGACGGCGTAGCCCAGGTGCCGCAACTCGGGCACGAGCCCCATGCGCTCCGCGACGTCGAAGCCAGCGCCCCAAAAATCGATGACGTAGCCGCCCGTGCGCAGCGCCGGGGCGCGCTCGATAAGCGTCGGCTCGAAGCCGTAACGCAGGAGCCAGTAGGCCAGCGTCGGCCCGGCGATGCCGGCGCCGGAGATGAGCACCTTCATCCGAAAATTCTATAAAAATTTGGCGCGCGCCCCGGACCCAGGTGGGCTAAAAGCTTTTCGATTGCTAAAATATCCGGCTTGATCGACATCGCCATCTTCGTTTTTTATTTAGCCCTCGTGGCCGGCCTGGAGTGGGCCGGCGCTCGGCGGCGGCGCAGCGGCGTGGGCGACTACGTGCTGGCCGGGCGCACGCTGACGCTGCCGTTCTTCGTGGCCACGCTGGTGCCCTCCTTCTACGGCGGGGTGCTGGGCATCGGCGAATTCACCTGGACCCACGGCCTGTCCAACTGGCTGGTGATGGCGCTGCCCTACTACGTCTTCGCCGCGTTCTACGCCCTGTTTTTGGCCGGGCGCATCCGCGCCAAGCCGGGCTTGACCATCGCGGATCACATCGAAAGCGCCTACGGCGTCAAGTTCGCGATTTTCGCGGCGCTGCTGGTTTTCCTGCTCTCTTCTCCCGCCGACGAGTTCGTGATGATCGGCACTCTGCTGTCCTACTTCTTCGGCCTGTCGCTGAAGCCGGCCATGGCCCTGGGCGCGGCCGTGTCCCTATTTTTCATGCTCAAAGGGGGATTGCGATCCGACGTGTGGGCCAACGCGCTTCAGTTCCTGCTGGTGCTGCTGGGTTTCGCCGCGATTTTTCCCTTCGCCGTCTCGCGCGTGGGCGACCCCGCGCATTTGGCGACGCTTTTGCCGCCGGGCTACCTGAGCCTGACCGGCGGACTTTCCATCTGGCAGATTCTGGGCTGGTGGCTCATCGCGGCGTGGACCATCGTGGACCCCATTTTCCACCAGCGCGCGGCCGCGGCCGGAAGCCCCGCCGTCGCACGGCGCGGCATCCTGCTCTGCATCCCTTTTTGGATGGCCATCGACGCCATGACCACCTTGGCCGGACTCTACGCGCGCGCGGCAATTCCACATTTAAGCCATCCCTTGATGGCCTATCCCAAGCTCGCCGATCACGTTTTGCCGCCGGGCTTTCGCGCGCTGTTTTTCTGCGGCGTGGCCTCCTCCGTACTGGCGGGGCTGCAGGGACGCATCCTGCAGTCCGCCATCAGCCTGGGCAAGGACGCCCTGGGGCGCGTCGTCAAAGCGGGGGACGCGGCAAAGGAGAAACTGACCATGATCGCCATGATCGCCAGCGCCGTGCTGGGCTATTTCCTGGCGGTGTGGATTCCCTCGGTGGTGGGATTATGGTACGCGCTTGGCTCGGCCGTCATCCCCGCGCTCTTGTGGCCGCTCTTGAGCGCCTATTACCCGCGCCTGCGTCCGGACGTCAAAGTCGCCTTCGCCGCTTCGGGCGGCGCCTGCGCGATTTCCTTTCTCTGGGTGGGTGCCGGGCACATCTTCGGCCATCCGCTGCTGGGAATGAACCCCATGTTCCCGGGCCTGGTCTATTCCATGGCGGTCTGGGGCTTCGGGCTTTGGGTCCTGCCCCGCCTGAAGCCGCGGCGGGCTTAGTCCGCCCCTAGCGCGCCGCGCGCTTCAGATTTTTTCTGCCAGGACATCGAAATCATATCCATATTCAAGGCCTTCCCAACGCCAGAAGCCGCGCCATTTGGAGGACAGGAAATAGGACGGCCATGAGGGCTGGGGCGGGATGGCGCGCTTGCATTCCTCAAGCGAGGGCGGCGCGATGCCGTCGGGTGAAGGAGCTTCCGGCATTCGCTTGAAAATCTTGTAGGCTCCGGGCTTCAAGCCCCGGGCCTTCAAGCCCGTTTGAAAATGAAAGTTTTTAATCGAGAGCGGGCGAAAGCCCAATCGCTTGAGCAGAATGGCCAGCGATTTCTTGGAATAGAAAAACAAGTGTCCGCCGTGGCGCGTGACGACGGCGCGCTTCCATTTGAAATAAAGGTCCTTGGTGGAGCGTAAATCCACCGGGCCATTGGGCACGACCAGGCGCAGCCGGCCTTTGGGGCGCAATAACCTAGCGGCGGCCGCGAGCGCGGCCTCGCCGTCGCGCTCGTGTTCGAGGACGTTGTTCATATGGATAAAATCCACGCTCTCGGCCGGCCATGGCGCGCCGGACAAATCTCCAACGGAGGCAATTTCCACTTTGTTGAGTTCGCGACCTGTCTGCGCGGCCCATGGGCTGAATTCCAGGCCGAGAACTTTCCAACTTGAATAATCACGCGCGCCGGCCAGGAGCGTGCCCAAAGCGCAGCCCACGTCGAGCAGAACCCCTTCTTTTTTCCAGGCGGCCAGCTCGCGCGCCAGCATCCGGCCTTTGTAGTAATCCTTCCAATACTGCTTGAAGAAATCAAAGTAGTAGGCATGGGGGTAGCAGCGCGCGACCTCTTCGAGGGAAGGCACGGGCCAATAATAGGCGGCCGCGCACCGCGGGCAGAGCAAGATATCGCGCTCGCAGCCCGGGTAAAGGATTGCCTTGCAGGCAAAGGCGGGCTCTCCCGAGAGGCAGACTGGGCAGCGCGTCAACCGGGAATTCATCGAGTGGGCTCGATGATACAAAGTTTATTGGATAGAATAGTCCTATCATGGCGCACGGCAGCATAACGATACGCGAAGCGCGTCCCGAAGAAGATTTTCAAATAGGAGAATTGCTGGTCAACGCCTTCATCGCGACTTACGCGCGCAAAATGCCCGAGGTGGTCTACGACGGCGCGCGAAAGGCGGATTTGAGGGACGTGGCGGCCAAGCGCGGCCGCGCCACCGTGCTCGCGGCGGAGAGTGACGGCAAAGTCATCGGGACCGTCGCCATCTTCAAGCCCAAGGCGCCCACCTCCGAGGCGTGGCTGCCTAATTTCGCCGATTTAAGGCATTTGGCCGTCGACCCCGCTTGGCACGGCAAGGGCGTGGCCAAGCCGCTCATGGATCGCGCCGAGGCCATCGCCCGCGATGAATGGAAGGCCGCGGGCATCTGCCTGCATGTGCGCAAAGGCGCCGACGGCGTGGCGCGTTTCTACCAGAAGCGGGGCTTCGCGCGCGAGCCTTCCGGAGACCTGCAGAAACCCACGGTCACGCTGGAAGCTTATGTTCTGCGCTTCTAGTTTCAGCTAAAATAGACACAAAGCCCCCGTAGCTCAATGGATAGAGCATTCGCCTTCTAAGCGGACGATCGAGGTTCGATTCCTCGCGGGGGCAGTCCGGAAGGAAGGAGGAAACTTATGCGCGCAATGAAAGTATTCGCCGTTATCGCCGCCGGGCTCGCGCTCGCGGCGCCGCAAGTCTTCGCCGACATGTCTCCGAAGCAGATTTACCAAAAAGACGCCTCGGCCGTGGTTCTCATCATGGCCGCCGATTCTAGCGGCAAGGGGGAACTCGGCAGCGGCAGCGTCATCGACAAGGACGGCCACGTGCTCACTAACGCGCACGTGATCACGAATAAGGAAACGGACGGAATCTACGGCAACATCGAGGTCTATTTCAAACCCGCGCACCTCACCGGCGACCCGCAGACGGACTTGGTCAATCCCGTGCGCGCCAAGGTCCTGGCCGAGGATCAAAAGCTCGACTTGGCGCTCTTGTCCTTGTCCCGCGCGCCGGAGAACCTCCAGGTCATGCCCATCGGCGATTCGGCCGCCGTGGGCATGGGAGATCCAGTCGTGGCCATAGGGCACCCCGAGGAGGGCGGGCTTTGGACCATGACCGGCGGCATCGTGAGCACCGTCATGGCGAATTTGGACGGCGTAGGCGGCAAGAATGTCTTTCAAACCGACGCCTCCATCAACCGAGGCAACTCGGGCGGCCCGCTCATCGACCGCGCGCAGGGCGCCATGATCGGCGTCAACACCGCCATGGCCCGCAAGGCTCCGGACGGCCTGGCCATTACCAGCGTGAACTTCGCTATCCAATCGAGCGTGGTCCGGCGCTGGCTCGCTAACGTGGGCGAGCAGCTCCCGCAGGAGGACGAAATCGCGGCAACGACGGCCGAGCCGGTCGCGAACGTCAAGGAGCCGGAGCAGGTCGCGGCGGTCCGCGGCTCTCGTGAAATCACCATGCCGCCCGCGGCCAAGCCCGACGTTTCTTCCCAAGCCGCGCCCCAAGCCTCTGCGAAAACCGCATCTGCGCCCTCCAAGCCCGCGATTCTGACCCCCAAGAAGCCCTACAGTATCAAGGCTCTTCTGGCCAAGAAAATCGCCCGGATGGAAAAGATGGGCAAGGAGATGCAGGGGGAGATCAACAACGGGCCCAACATGAACGGCAGCTTCCAGGAACTCGATCAGGATTCCAAGAATAAGATCCCGAACAACCTGCCCTAGATCGGCAAGCGGACGTCGGCGCGTCGGCGTTCAAAAGATGATGAAACTGGCGACGATGAGAACCGCGCCCCATAGCATCTTCTCGGGCTCCTGGTTTTTCTTGCCGTAGGCGAGGAAATAGAAGCCGACCACGCTCAGGATCAGGGAAAATCCAGACTTGACGATGAGCCCGGTCGTGATATGAAAGCCCAGCCCGGATCCGGTCGCGGCGGGTGGCGCTCCGGATAAAAGCTGTTTGAGGTTGGGCGTCATGGAGCGACGCTATTCCTCCTCGATGCGGCTGTCCCAGTAGGCGTTGTCGACGAATCTTTGCCAGGAGCGCTTGACCTTGAAGGGCGCGCGCAGCGCGAAGGTCAGTCCCTGGCGGAACTTGGGTTTGGAAATGCGCACCTTGAGCTTCATGCTGGCTTCCGTCGGCAAGCGGTTGCCCTTTCTCAGGTTGCAGGGGATGCAGGAGGTGACCACGTTGGCCCAATTCGTCAGCCCGCCGCGCGAGCGTGGAATCACATGATCCAGGTTCAATTCCGACGGGGGGAAATGTCGGCCGCAATAGCAGCAGCGATGCCCGTAGTGCGCGTAAATGTTGCGGCGCGTGAAGGGAACCTCGGAACGGGGAACCTTATCAAAAAATTTGAGCGCGATGACGTCCGGCACTGCCACCTTCAGCGTCGCGGTATGCACGAAACCCCGCGGATCGTCCTTCATCATCTTGGATAAATCGATCCAATCTTGAAACTCGCACGTGCCGAACTCCTCATCAACCACGAAGGCTCGATCCAAGTAAAGCAGGGTCAGCGCCCGCTCCCAGGTGGTCACCTGGATGGCGTAGAAATTACGATTGAGGATGAGGACTTCGCTGTTCATGGCTGGGAAGGCCTTACTTTGTAAGTTTAACAGGAAAGCGCCGAAATTCAAGCCCTCTTTCCTTGGGCCGCCGGGCCAATTTGATACAATTCGCGCAATTACGATGCTCAAAGACATCAAGCGCCTGACGAAAGAAACGTTTATTTACGGCTTTTCGACCATCGGCGGGCGGCTGCTTAATTTCCTGCTCCTTCCTATATATACCCACGCCCTGACCCCGGCCGATTACGGCGTCGTGGCCACCATGTTCTCCTATTTGGCCTTTTCCAACGTGATTTACGGCTACGGCATGGATTTCGCCTTCATGCGCTACGCCAAGCCCAAGGAACAGGGCGATCCCTGCTTCTCGACCGCTTTTTACTCGCATTTGCTGACCTCGGTGGTGCTCTCCTCGTTCATTTACTGCTTCGCCTCCAAGCTCACCGTTTGGGGCGGCATGCCGGCTAACCTCTCCGTCATCACCCGCTACGCCGCGCTCATCCTGCTCTTCGATACCCTGTGCCTAGTGCCTTTCGCGGACCTGCGCCTTTCGCACAAGCCCAAAACCTACGCGGGCATCAAGATTTTCAACGTGGTCCTGAACTTGGCGCTCAACTATGAGTTCCTGGTGCGCCGCGGCTGGGGCGTGCCGGGCGTCTTTTTGGCCAGCGCGATCACTTCGGCCTCTACTTTTCTCCTGGTCTCGCCTTGGCTTCTGCGCCGACTGCGCCTTGTCTTCGAACGCCGACTTCTGCCCCACCTGCTGCGCTTTAGCCTGCCGCTGGTCCCGGCGGGCTTGGCCGCCATGGCGGTGCAGGTCATCGACCGGCCCATCCTGCAGTTTTTGACCAACTCGGCCACGGTCGGACTCTACCAAGCCAACTACCGCTTGGGCTCGGTCATGATGCTGTGCGTCTCCATGTTCGACGCCGCGTGGCGGCCCTTCTTCCTGGAAAAAGCGGAGGCGGAAAAGAGCAAGGCCCTCTTCGCCCGAGTGATGACCTACTTCGTCGTGGTCGCGTCCTTCTTGTGGCTGGCGCTGACGTTCTTCACCGGACCCATCGTGTCCTATCCGATTTACCACGGAAAGGCGCTCATCCACTCGACCTATTGGGTGGGATTGCCCTTGGTCCCCATCGTCGCCTTGGGCTACATTTTCAACGGCGTCTACATCAACCTGCTGGCGCCGGTCACCTTGGCGCGCAAAACCGACCGCGTTGCCTATGCCACGGCCATCGGAGCCGCCGTCAACATCATCGCCATTTTTGCCTGGACGCCGCACTGGGGCATGATAGGCACCGCCTGGGCGACCTTGGCCGCCTACGTCGCCATGGCCGCGAGTCTCTACGTCATGGCCCGCAAGATTTATCCCATCGACTACGAGTTGGGACGCGTCGCGCGGGTGGGGGGAGCCTTGGCCGTCATCGTGATCGCGGCTAAAGTGCTCAAGGTGGGAGTCGTCGCCGGATCGCTCTGGCTCAAGCTGGGGCTCATGGCCGCGTTTCCCGTCCTGCTTCTGGCAAGCGGATTCTTAAGCGCCGACGAGAAAGCCGGGTTGCGCCGACGCTCCGCCGCCTAGAAAAAAGCCGCGCCGCTACTTGGAACTTCCGTCGAAGTCCGCCTTGACCGATGGCGGAAGGCGGAACGCCGGGCCGCTGACCTGGAAGCCCAGCACGGGATGAAGCTCGATGCCGTTGGGCGCCACGCCGTCCTGGTTGTGGATAAAATCAAAGAAACCCGCGCCCCAAATGGCCGCCCGGACGTTCAAATGCAGCATGGGCTGGGGATAGGCCCCGGGCGCGCCGAAGGTCTGGTCGAACTGAGAGCGCACGGCCGCCAACTGCGAGGCATAAGGGGACGTCTGCACGCCGGCGTTGTTTGGATCGGGAATTTCCGCGATCATGGTGGCGCCGGTGTCCGGGTCCCGCAGAATGACGTGGTAGTCGCCGTCGCTCTCATGCCGCGCGCCGACCAAAACAACGTTGTCGAGTCGCCAGACCTGCAGTTCCGCCGGCGCGCGGCCGGAAGGCTCGGTTTTCTCGGAGGTAATGGGCGAAGGCAGCGAGGTCAAATTGCCGATAGTCGTGTCCTCCGGCGTCATGTTGACCTGGTCCGCCTGAGGGTCGGAGAGCGTTTTAACGTCCCAGCGCCAGTGGTCGCTGTCCGCATGGACGCCGCCCGCGTTCGGATCGGCGGGAGAAGCTGCGCGCGTTCCCCACGGCAGGGAAAGCGTCGCGACCGTCAATGCCGCCGCTATTTTTCCGCTTCGGGTCACTTCGCCATTCCCGCGGCGGCGGCGTGGAACCGCGTCATCCAGTGGGACAGCGTGTCCCTCCCAGCGGGCTCAATGAGCTGCCTCACGAAATCCGGAGCCGGCGACATGGGCGAGAGTCCTTGGCTTTGCTCGTCAATTTGCCGGGCGAAACCGCGCACGATGAATTCCGCGGAGGCGTCGCCCGAGACGCGCGCGTAGTCGCCAGCGATATCCTGGGACTCCGCCAAGAACGCCCGGGCCTCGGCTACGTTCATCGGAGCGCCCGGCGGCGGCAGGGAGGCCATCGCCTTGCGGTAGCGCGCGTCAAGGCGGGAAAAAATCTGCGGAACCTGAGCGGCCGAAGCCTGGGCCGGGATGCCCGGTCCCACGAAGAAGCTCACAATCCGGAAAATCTCGTAGCGAAGCCAGACGGTGAAGTAGCCCGCCCAGAACCGGGCGACCTCGATGGCTCCAGCCCCGTGCCGCCTCAGATAGGCGGCGGCTTGCGAAGGCGCCGAATAATTTTTCGCTTGATCGGTTTGAATAGGCTCGGGCAAAACCGGCAGCACCGCGAGCAAAGACGGTCTGGCCGCAAAAGAGGCGAAAACATCCTTGGGCACGGGCGAAAGCGGAATGCGCGCGACAAAACCGCGGCGGCCAAGCGGAAAGGCCACGCGCGGCAAGGCGGGACGCGAACCGGGGGACGCCGCCGACGCCTCGTCCTGGACGCGCTGGATGTCGCTCTTCAACTCGGCTAAATTTTCAACGGGCCGCCCGGCTTCTTTAAGCAAGGCCTGCCACTCATCCAGGGCACCCGGTTGCGGCGTCTGAGCCCAGTCCGATTCGCCGCCTTTGCCCACGCCCAGAATTCCTTCAAGAGTCTTCTTGCCCGCGGCGGAAGAATCCGCCGCGGCTTTGTAGGCCTCGTCGGCCAATTGGGGCAGCGCGGTCTTGGCGCGGCCCACGGCGCTAGTCAAGATGGCCGCGACCAGCGCGCTCCCGTCCGCGGGCCGCAAAAGATTCTCCTGTGCCGAGGCGGATTCCTTGGTCTTGTCCATCGCGGCTTGGTATAGCGCCGGCGACTGCTCCGGCGCGACGCTCGCGGCCTGGGAGACCAGGTACGCGATGCGCTCCTTGGCGTCCGCCGCGCGCCCTTCGACTTGGGCCGATCTCTGGCCGCCGATGCCAGACCGCCTGTTTCTTTCCGCTTCGAAAACCCGGTTCAAGACGCCCAAAACCGCGCCGGGACTCGCGCCCGAGGCTTGCGCTCCTGAAATTTCCGTCGCGGCTTGGCTCAAGCCCTCTTCGGCCTGAACGGGCGGCGCGACCTGACCCAGGGCGCGCGCAGATTGAGAAGCCCGCGACATTGATTGCACTTGGCTCGCGGCGGGAGTTTGCGCGGCCGATTCCGGCGGCACCGCAGATGGCTCAACGGCGGGCGCTGCCAAAACAGCCTGGGGCTGGACCCTCTGCGCGGGAGCGGCGGACGGAGCCGCGGGCGAGACGGCTTGGGAGGCCGGCGCGACCTGCGGTTCGACCTGCGCTGGGGCAGGCTTTACCGAGGAAGGAATTTGAGGAACAAGGCCGCCCTGCTGGCCGAGCGGGTTGGTCAAGTTCTGGCCATTCATGTCGAGCGCCGGATTGAGACTGTTGCCGCCGAGCTGATTCTGTCCGGCGGGAATCTGGACGGAATGGGCGCCAGCGTCCCCGCCTTCCGCGGCGTTATCGCTGCTTTGGGAAAAGGCCGGCATGGCCGCGACCAATAGGACGGCTAAAATTTTAAGCATCGCGCAAAATTCTCTCTTTAATTATACTTAGTTCCCGGGCTCATGATAAAATAGACGCGATGAGACTTCGCCGCCAGGGCCTTTGGACCTATCTGGGATTAGGCGTCGCGCTGGCCTTTCCGGCCGGCGTCCGCGCCGCCGCGCCGCGCCTGAGCCTGTGGAGCCCGGCGTTCAAAAGCGAGGGGACCATCCCGCGCGAATACACCTGCGTGGGCAAGGACATGGCGCCGCCTCTGGCTTGGAGCGGCGTCCCCGCCAAGGCCGCCTCGCTGGCGCTCGTGGTGGACGACCCGGACGCTCCGTCGGGAACATGGACGCATTGGCTGGTCTATAACCTGCCCGCGTCGCTGCGCGGCCTGCCCGAAGGGAAAGAACTTCCCGCCGCCGCGAAAGAAGGCCGAAATAGTTTCGCGGTGGTCGGCTACGGCGGCCCCTGCCCGCCGGTCGGGCGCGCGCATCACTACCGCTTCCGCCTCTACGCTCTGAGCAAAGAGGTTCTCCTGCCGCCGGGCGCGGGCGAAAAGGATCTCTTCGCCGCGATGAAGGGGCACATCCTGGCCTCGGCCGGGATGCGGGCGACTTTCGGGCGGCCCTAGCGGGCGCCCCAAGCGGCCAAAACTTTCCTCACCTGCGGCTGATCCGGAAACATCTCCAGGCTCCGCCGCAAATCGTCCGCCGCTTGCGCCTTAAGCCCTTGCGTCCAATGCACGCGGGCCAAGCCCAAATAGGCGAAGTAAAACCGCGGGTTTAGGCGCAGCGCCGCCTCATACTGCAGCTTGGCCAAATCCGGACGCCCCAGCGCCATGTAGACGTTGCCTAAATCGTAGCGGGTCTGGGGATATTCATCGTTGAGCGCGATGGCGCGGGAAAAATCCGCGACGGCCTCCTGATATCGCCCCTGGTCGGAGAGCGCCGCGGCTAAGTTGCTCCAGTGCTTGGCGCTGCGCGGCTCGTAACCGAGGATGTAGCGGGAGTAGGCTTCCTGGCTCCTTAATTCTAAGTTTCGCCGAAAGGTCATGACGCCGTAGATCGCCGCCAGCGCGGCCAGAAAAACAGCCGCGGTTTTATCCGCCCCGGGCCGTCTCCCGCGACGCCACAAGCCCGCCGCGGCCAGGACCACGCCAACGGAAGGCAGATAAAACCAGTGCTCCCAGAATAAGGCGTCGATGACAGCCACTAAGTTGCTCATCGGCGCGTAGGCGATGAAGAACCACAATATCCCCGCCGCGGCCAAGGGCTTGGTCTTTCTCCAGCGCAGGCAAAGAACGCCAAAAAAAATCAGCAGGGCGAGCGAACCCAGAACCGGCGCGGACCAGAACGAAGTATAGACGACCCAGGAGCGCTCGGGGTGAAGGCCCGTGGGCCAGACTAAAAGCCTGAGACCGTAAGCCAGCGCGGTCCACAAGGTGTAGAGCCGGTAGGTCCAATGTTCCGTGAAGACGTTGGGGTGCGCGTAGAAATCCGTGGTCCCGCCGAAATCAAGAACCGTCAAGCGCAGCCAGACGTAGGCGCCGGCCAGAATCCACTGCGGACCATGCCGCAGCGCGTTTTGCCGCCAAGTTCTGGGCGGGCGTCTGCCCAGGCGCAGCGCGGCCCAATCAACGACGGCCAGCAATGGCGCGACGATGACAGCCGCTTCCTTGGAGCCGATGGCCAGGGCGGCCGCTCCCAAAGCGGTCCAGAACCTGTCTTTCAAAAAAAGCAGGCACGCGGAGAGCGTCCAAAAGACGTAGAGCGGCGTGGCTAAGCCGTTGGCCGTAGCCACGTCCTCAACCTGGATGGGATGAAGCGCCCACGCCAGCGCCAAAAGTGCCGGAACATAAGCTGGGACGGAGTCCTCCATAAATTCCCGCAGGAGAAGATAGACTAACGCCGCGTTGGCCGCGTGGTAGAGCACGCTGACGGCATGAAAGGCCCAAGGAGCGGGTCCGAAGACCTGCATGAGGAAAAAATAGTGCAGAGACTGCACGGGCCGGTAAAAATTGGAGGCTAGGCCCGAGCCCGCCTGGATGTTCTGAGCCAGCAGATCCGGCAGAAAGCGCCAGTGGAGAAGATATTGGTTGCGGGTGATGAAGGCCTCGTCGTCGCCGTAAAGGAAAGGATTGAAGAAGGCCCGCGTGTAGGCCAGCAGCACGCAGAGGGGGAGGATAAAAAATGGCCAGCGCTGGGAAGCGGGAGCGGATTTTTCCGGCGTTTGGGCGCTAGCCTTCATTCGGGGCAGGCGATTTCCCGCGCCTGGCCCGCCAGCGCGAAATCCTCGGGCAGGGGCGCGCGCAGCCGCAGGATTTTGCCGTCGGCCGGATGGCGCAGTTCCAAGGTCCAGGAATGGAGCATTTGCCGCGCGCCGCCCAAAGCTTCGAGGTCTTCCTCAGCGATTTGGCCGCGCGCCATTTTAAGGTAGGCGCGTCCGTCGTCTTGATAAAGCTTGTCGCCCAAAACCGGGTATCCGAGCCAGCTCAAATGTGCGCGGATTTGATGCAGGCGGCCGGTCTTAGGCTCGGCCGACACCAGCGAAGCCGCTTCGCCCGAGACCAGTCGGCGAAAACGCGTCACGGCCGGAACACCGTCCGCGCGAACTTCTTGGCGCACCCAGATGTCGCCGCCCGCGCGGGAGAGTGGCGCTTCGGCGAGCTTCTCCCGCCAAGGCACGCGGCCCCGGACCAACGCGAGGTAGCGCTTTTTGACGCCGCGCGAGACGAACTGATCCGTCAAGTTTTTCGCGGTTTCCTTGGTCTTGGCCAGGACCAAAAGCCCGCTGGTCTCCCGATCGAGACGGTGGACCAGGTGCGGCCGCACGCCGCTAAAATGGGCGGCCAGAATTTCCGTGACGCTGTCGCGCCGAACCTTATCGGTCGGATGGCTCAACAGCCGGCCGGGCTTATTGACCGCCAGCAGATACTCGTCCTCGTAAACCACCGGCAGGCTCTCGTAGCGCGCCGGAGGATCTTCCCGGCGGGCAAAGCGCACGAGGACCTCGTCCTGCGCGTGAACGCGGTCCGCGGGCTTGAGCGCGCGACCGCCGCGAAAGACTTGGCCCCGCTCCATCCACTCTTGGATTTCACCGCGCGAGCGCCGTTTCATCTTGGCGCGCAGAAAAAGGTCCGCGCGCCAGCCGGCGTGTTCGGCCCCAGCGCGATAGGACACGTCCACCCAGGCGGATTCGGCCATGGGCTTTATTGTACACCATCGGCTTTGGCGCCCGCGCGAAGCGGCCGCACCGAAAAATAGACGTCCCCGAGTGTAAAGCGGTAAACTTTGGTCATGGCGAAGAAGGTCCGACCGAAAAAAGATCACACCGCGACGCGCGTGTTGAGCGGGCAGGGGCCTTGGACCAGTTGGGAGGCGATTTACCGGGGCGTCAAGCCGGAGGAATTGCCCTGGAACGCGGGTGAGCCCGATTCCGAACTGGTGCGCCTAGTCAAATATGGAATCCTGAAGCCCGGGCGAGCCGCCGACATCGGCACGGGACCGGGCCACGACGCGATTTACCTCGCGCAACGCGGATTCCGCGTGCTGGCCGTGGACATCGCGCCCGCCGCCGTCACTCTCGCCCGCGCCAACGCTAAAAAGGCCGAGGTGGAGTCGGCCATCGAATTTCTCGCGGAAGACATCCTGAAGCTGTTTCTGCAGCCGGCCTCGATCGACTTCGTCAATGATCGAGGATGTTTTCACGTGCTTGACTCCTACGGCCGCAAGGCTTATCTTCGCCGCGTCGCCGGCGCGCTGGCTCCCGGAGGACTGCTGCTCCTTAGAACCTTCAGCGACCAAGAACCGCCGGGACCCGGCCCGCGCCGCTTCACGAAGCGGGAGCTTAAGGATTTCTTCCGGCCCAAGTTTGAATTTTTAGAACTCAGGCCCGGCGTTTTCGCGGGCCCGCGAAAACCCAAGGCATACATCTGCCTCCTGCGCAAGCGGGCTAATGTATAATCTAACGCTGGAGAGGTGGCCGAGCGGTCGAAGGCGGCGGTCTTGAAAACCGCTAGGGGTTTAACCGCCCCTCGTGGGTTCGAATCCCACCCTCTCCGCGCCCTGGGCCCTTGGGCCTATTAAGAGAAACCCGGAAGCCTCTGTTCAGCGCCTATCCATCCCGGATATACTTTTGCATCGCACCATGATTGAAACGAAGCGGCGCGTCGGATTATTTCTATCGCTTCTTGGCCTTTCTCTTTGCGTCGCCACCCTTTCTTGGGCTCAAATCGACGCCATTCCAGACGATATCGACGGGAACGCGCTGGGCGCGCTGGCGCCCTTGACGCCGCAGCTAGATCTCCCGCAGCTTCAAAATCTCTCCGAACTTTCGGCCGGCCTGCAAGACGGCGCGTGGGCTAAGCCGCTTGCCGAAACCCAAGCCTCCTTGCCGCGCTATGCGCCCGCCGCGCCCGAAGCCGAAAACGAGTTCGCGCTCACTTTAGGCGGATCTTCCATCCGGGTCATCGAGGACGCCAATGCGTTCGTCTCGGAGAGCCTCAAGGTCATCAACGGAGCGAAAAAGTCGCTGGACGTGGAGATGTTCATCGTCCAGAATCAGCAGTTGGTCGACGCATTGGCCGCGCGCGCCAGAGAGATTCCCGTCCGCGTCGTGCTTGATCCGTTCCCGGGCTGGTCGCCGCGGCGCATCCTGCTTAAAATCAAGCTCATCCACGAATTACGCCGAGCCGGCGCGCAGGTCGTCTTTTACCCCGTCAGCGAGTTGCACGGGGCGCTTTTCAAAATCGACCATGCGAAAATTCTCATCGCCGACAAGACCCGCGCCGTGGCGGGGGGGACCAACTGGATGAAGGACCCCGGCGAAAACCACGATTACAACCTGGTGCTGCAGGGCAGCGTGGTCGACGCCTTGAACAAAATTTTTGCGCAGGCCTGGGCGCTCTCCAACGGTCTGCCGCTCCCCGAGATAACGCCGCCGGCCATGGATCCGGACGCCAGCATCGAAGCGCTCTTGACCGACGCGGATCACGAGGAAACGCTTCAAGCTCTGCTCTACCACATCGCCCGCGCCAAACGTATCAGGGCCGAGGAGTACATTATCAACGATCCGCGCATCATCAAGGCGCTCATCGCCGCCCACAAGCGCGGCGCGGACATCCAGATTCTCCTGGATGACAGCGACCTCGGCGGGGTCAACGCTAAAACCGTCCAGACCTTCCTGAGCGCCGGCGTCCCTGCGCGCTTCTTTCACGATCCTAACGGCAGGGAGAAACGCCTGCACGCCAAAGCCGCCGTCTTCGATGGCAGCCTGGTCATCCTGGGCTCGACCAACTGGAGCCGCCATGCGCTCCGCGTCAACCACGAAGTCGCGCTCATGTTCCGCAACGCCCAGGTCGCGGCCCAACTTGAGTCCGATTTCGCCGCCGACTGGGACGACCGCTCGCGCATCCCCACGCGCGCCCACGGCCTGCGGGAGCTTCTCATCCTCGTCACCGCCGCCGTCGGGCGCATTGTCGCCTAGCCTCGCGCAACAAATCGGAAATTCCGCCGCGGCACAATAGCTTCATGAACATCATTTCTCTTTCCGCCGTTCCCAATTTCACGCAAGCCGCGTCCGTTCCGGCCGGCAACGCGTCGCTGGTTCTTCTTCTGGGAGTTCTCGCCTTGGCCGCGGTGGCCGTCGCGGCGCTGACCTCGCGGAAGGCCGCGGTTTTCAACCCCGTGGAGTTCTGCGGCCCAAAGGACAAATCCGGCCCGCTCGGTTAGGGCGCGCCGCTTCCGGCGCCGGCCTGGGTGTCGAGCCAGAAGTTGACCGGGCCGTCGGTCTCCGACTCCACGTCCATGGGCGCGCCGAATTCGCCCGTTTGGAGGGAAAAACCCTTGTCGCGCAGGATTTTGCCGAAAAGCTCGTAGACGGGCTTGGCCGTTTGCGGCGGGGCGGCCTGGGAGAAATCCGGGCGGCGGCCCTTGCGGCAATCCGCGTAGAGCGTGAACTGGGAGATGAGCAGAATTTCCGCCTTCAGATCCAAGACCGAGCGGTCAAAGCGCCCGGCCTCGTCAGGAAAAACGCGCAGGACGGCGATTTTCTCCGCCAATTTTTCCGCGACGCCCGCGTCGTCCTGCGGACCCACACCCAGGTAAATCAATAAGCCCCGGCCGATGCGGCGGGTTTCTCCGCTGGGAAGCTTTACCGAGGCGCGCGTGACGCGTTGGACCAAGGCTCTCATGTTCCTTATATATACTAAGATTTGGGCCGTCTGCCTTCCCATGAGGCTTTTCATCGCGGTTCCCATCTCGGAAGAGGCACGCCTCGCGCTCTCACAAATCCAAGCGGCTCTAGCCGCGCGCCTGCCCGGCTGGCGCTGGAGCAAGCCTGAAAACCTGCACCTAACGCTGGCTTTCCTTGGGGAAACAAATCCCGAGAAAATCCCGCTCATTGAAGACATCATCCGGCGCGCCTGCGCGTCCATGCCCGCGTTTGGCATTGGTTTTGGCGGCTTCGGCGCGTTTCCCGCCGCGCGCGATCCGCGCGTGATTTACCTCGGTTGTTCGCGGGGAGAGAAAGAACTCTCCGCGCTGGCCCAAAATCTGCTTCCGGATCTTTTGAGCGCGGGCGTCCTGCCCGACGCCGAAAAAGGCAGGGCTTTTCGCGCCCACCTGACCTTGGCCCGCCGCATGCCGAACCTCGCGCGGCAGAAAGCCGCGGCGGACTTAAAATTGCTCATCGCGGCGCAACCCGACTTCACGGCAGCCGCCTCGCCCGCCGACGACGTCGTCTTATATGAAAGCCGCCCCTCCGCTGGTGGCTCCGAATACCGGCCGCTTTTCCGGCTGGGCCTTGACAAGCAGTCGTAATTAGTTTATACTTAAACTGTTATGGAAGAAACTAATTTCGCGTCCCGCCGCGCCGTCAAACCCTCGGTGCTGGCCTGGGTGCGCGTCATGCGGCTCTACAACGCCGTCTCCCGCCTGGGCGCGGCGCAGCTCGCGCAAGAAGGCTTAAGCGGACCGCGCTTCGACGTCCTCGCGCAGCTGGGGGTCTTGGGCGGCGCCTGCGCCGCGCAGGACGCGCTGGTGCGCCGCCTCATGGTCACCAAGGGAAACGTCTCGACGCTCATCCACAAGATGGTCCAAGACGGCCTCATCTCGCGTAAGGAGGATCCGGCGAACCGCCGCCGCAACCGCCTGGCCCTGACCCCGAAGGGGGAAACCCTGCGGCGCAGGGCCGTGCCCCGTCATGAACAATGGCTGGACGAGCTTTTCTCCGTCTTGAGCCCCCGCGAGCAGAAGGCGCTCGAGGCCCTGCTGACCAAGCTTTTATCCGGAATTAAAAAATGCAGCGAACTTCAATCAACAAAAAGGAGAAAACCATGAAATACCTAGTCCTGCTGGGCCGTGCGCTGTTTTCCGCCATCTTCCTTATCGCGGCGCCCAATCACTTCCGCGCGGGCACCATCGCCTACGCCGCCGCGCAGGGCGTGCCGCTGGCGTCCTTGGCGGTGCCGCTCTCGGGCCTTATCGCGATTCTTGGTGGCTTGAGCATCTTGACGGGCTTCAAGGCCAAATGGGGCGCTTGGCTCATCGTGCTCTTCCTCGTCCCCGTGACGCTGATGATGCATAAATTCTGGGGCCTGTCCGATCCCCAGGCCGCCATGATGAACCAAATCATGTTCATGAAGAACATGTCGATGCTGGGAGGAGCGCTGCTGATCTCGTATTTCGGTTCCGGACCGTTGAGCCTAAAGGCTTAAACGGAGAAGAGTCAATCGGGCGAAAGCCCGAGGAGGCCGCGCCATGAACGCGAAGAATCAAGAAGGAGTCATCGACGTGCGCAGGAAGGACGGGAGATTCCTGACCCGGACCGAGTGGCTCAAGTCCCACCACTCCTTCAGCTTCGGGCCGCACTACGACGCCGACAACATCGGGCACGGCCTCCTCATCGTCAACAACGACGACGTCATCCGCGCGGGCACGGGGTTCATGACCCACCCGCACCGGGATATGGAAATCGTCACCTGGGTCCTGGACGGCGAACTCGAGCACAAGGACTCAGAGGGACACAAGGGCATCATCTACCCGGGCTTGGCGCAGCGGATGAGCGCCGGCACGGGAATTTGGCACTCGGAGATAAATCCGAGCAAGTCCAAGGACGTGCGCCTAGTGCAGATGTGGGTCCTCCCGGACACCGAATCAATCAATCCGGGCTACGAGCAGCTGGACGTTTCCACGCAGCTGGGCAAGGGGGGACTCGTGCCCCTGGCCTCGGGGCGGGGGCACGACGCCGCCATTTCCATCCGACAGAAAAACGCGGTCTTGTGGGTCGGACGATTAAAACCCGGCGAGGCGGTCAAAGTTCCCGACGCGCGCACGGCGCATCTCTACATCGCCAAGGGCGCGGCGGACTTAGAAGGCGCGGGGACACTGCGCGAAGGCGACGCCGCCAGACTCTTGGGCGCGGGCTCGCCCAAGCTCATCGCGGACGGCCAAAGCGGCGCAGAAGTGCTGATTTGGGAGAACCGCTAGCCCTTTAAATCCTCGATGAGGAATTGCCGCTGACCGTTGGGAGGGACGAAAAGCTGAGGAGACTGCTCGCGGTTGTCCCGCCGGGCCTGATCCTCCACATTCGGCGCCAGGTAGTCGTAGAGTTGCTGGACCGTGATGCCGTCCGCGTTTCCGGCCGCGGCGCCGTTCAAGCCCTTCAAAAAATAGTAGGTGAAGAGCCCGTGGCCCTGCCCCGGCGCGGTCCCGGTGATTTCATTTTGGCCCGCGGCAGTAAACACGACGAGGCGGCCCATCGCGCCCAAGGCCGAATCCACGCGCGTGACCAGAGGCCTCGTCCCTGAGGCGATGACAGAGCGCCCGCCTTCGCCCGAGAAGCAGGAATCGAGCACCACGTAAATCTGCTGGGCGGGCAGGGCGTTTAAGTCCTGGTAAAGCTTCTTCAAAGGGTACCCCGTCTGCGCGAGATACTTCGCGTCCCCGTCCCAAGGCATCAGATAGGCCTCGCCGTTTTGCGGGTCGGGGGCGCCGTGTCCGGCGAAATAGAAGAACACCCGCGAATTTTTATCGACATTTTTAGGCAACCAGGACTCCAGATATTTGCTCATGGCCGAGAGCCCGGCTTGGCTATCCCTTAATAGGATGATGTTCCGCGCGGGGTAACCCAGGTGCAGAAGGTGATCGTCCATCGCCTGGGCGTCGCGGTCGGCGAAAGAAGCCGCGGGCAGGGAGGAATAATTCTCCACGCCGACGACCAACGCGTAGCTGTCCGGATTCGCGGGCGCTTGGTAATCGGGAACGTCCACGTCGGAATGATACCGCGAAGCCGCGGCGGGCGCGGAGGACGCCGCAATCGTCATGATCGGTTCGTCAATCACCGGACCGCCGTAAGGTTCGTAGACGCCGTCGGAATAAACGTAAATCGTCTGCGGCGACGCCGGGTTCTGCCACCACCAGTAGCCGTTGCCATAGTACACCCAGCGCTGCCACAGCGGGTCATACCACCACCAGCGGCCGTACTGCAGGCGGGTCCAGTAGTAGGTCGAACCCGAATAAAAGCCGTACCAGCGCACGCCGGCCGCGTCGCGGTAGAGGCAGTAGCGCACGCCGCCATCGTTGTGCCAATAGTAGCGGCCGCGCCGCATCTCGGAAGTCCGTTGGGTCGCGACGCGCTGCCTAAACACCGGATTATTGAAGGCGATGATTCGAGGCGAGGGCGGCTGATGGAGGGGCTGCCCGGCAATCTTGGCGCCGGTCCAATCGCGGCGCGGGGGCGGGATAAAGCGCCCATCCCTTACAAGGCGGCCCGCGTCTCTAATGACGCGGGGGCGGGGGAAACTGCGCCTGGGCTTGAAATTCGGGCGGACAACGGCACGCGGCGCGGTTAAAAAATGCGGACGGCGCAAGTCATTGGGCCGGTTTTTCTCCGGTCCAGATTTCTCTCTTTTGCGCTCCACCCGGTTCCACCAATGCCGCCGCGGCGCGGCCTTGGCTTTGCGATTTTCCCTGGCGCGGCGCTTGGCCCGCGAAGGCCGGCGCGTCTCTTGAGAGTCGTGATGGAATTCATCGTGCCCACCGTCGCGGCCCTGCGCTGCGGATATCCGCGGCATCGCGACCGCGGTTAAAATCATGAGGCACAGCGGCAGAAAAAATTTTTTCGGGATCGACTTGACAGTTTTCATGCGATTGTTTTAGATTATAGGGGACGTTATGATTCGTGCTTTTAATCTTACCAAACGTTTCGCTTCTCTCGCCGCAGTCGACAAGATAAGCTTCGAAATCCCCAAAGGCCAAGTCGTCGGATTTTTGGGCCCCAACGGCGCGGGCAAGACCACGACGATGCGCCTCCTGACCGCGTACCTGCCCGCCAACGAGGGCCGCTGCGAGGTCATGGGCCACGACGTATCCGAGCAACCCCTGGCCGTGCGCCGCTGCGTGGGCTATCTCCCGGAGAACAATCCGCTTTACGAGGACTTCGAGGTCACCGACACCCTGCATTACATCGGCAAGCTGCGCGGCCTCACGGACTCGGCCCGGCGCATGGATAGGGTCAAGGCGGTCATCAAGTCCTGCGGCTTGAAGAGCGCCGTGGGCAAAAAAGTGGGGGAACTCTCCAAAGGCTACCGCCAGCGCCTGGGCTTGGCCGGCGCCATCATCCACGATCCAGACGTGCTGATTTTGGACGAGCCAACCTCGGGCCTCGATCCCAATCAGGTTTTGGAAGTGCGCGAGCTCATCAAGGACC
>Ga0307374_10005120_pt1 | contig 21418 bp, 10 predicted proteins | sample OX3MG_FD_202532 | JGI IMG/M metagenome (GOLD analysis project Ga0307374, IMG submission 202532) | Soil microbial communities from Risofladan, Vaasa, Finland - OX-3 | ecosystem: Environmental > Terrestrial > Soil > Coastal area > Acid sulfate soil | place: Finland: Risofladan, Vaasa | collected...
GTTCAAGGCCCAAGCGGCGGCGCGAGGGGCGTCTCCCCCCACGCCCCTCGCCCTCCCAAAACCAGAACTAACCCAAACCGAGCAACTCATATTATGATTTGGACCAAAGAAGGGGAGCAGGTCACGCCAAGTGGCGGCATAAAGCCGCCTCTACGTCAAATGACCCACTACCAACGAGTACAAATGGTTGACTTTATATTTTTCGAAAAATAGAATGAGAACTGCCTCCCTATACAGAATAGGGAAAGGGGGGAAGGCGGGGGATGTGGGTATGAACACTTTTTTTAGGCGCTACATTACCCGATGGACCACGGGGATGCTGATCGCTGCGACCATCGTAGCGGCTTGTACGGTTCCAGTTTTTGCTCATAACGACCAGAAACTTAGCAAGGAAGAGCGTCGTCGCCAGAAAGCCATTCAGAAGGAAATGGAGAGCCCTTATAAGAAGTGGATCTCAGGGCCTGTTTCTTATATTATCACGCCCCAAGAACGGGCTGCCTTCAAAAAGCTCAGCACTGACGAAGAACGGGACCGCTTCATCGAGAATTTTTGGGAACGGCGCAATCCCAATCCTGGTTCTGCTGATAATGGGTTCAAGGAGGAGTTTTACCGGCGCATTGCTTACGCCAACGAGCATTACGCTTCCGGTATTCCTGGCTGGAGGACCGACCGCGGGCGCATTTACATCATGTACGGACCACCGGACAGTATTGAATCGCACCCAAGTGGCGGCAGTTACGTGCCGAATCCCTCCCAGATGCCCTGGGCGGGCCCTGGCGCTGCCACCACGATGACAACGTACCCTTTTGAGGACTGGACCTATAATTACATCCCGGGACTTGGGAATAACATTGAACTCGAGTTTGTGGACCCGACGTTGACCGGGGAATACCATCTCACCATGAACCCGTGCGAGAAAGATGCAATGGCGCAGGTTCCTAATGACAATACCGGGTGTCAAGGGAGTGTAGCCATTGGGTCGATCTGGAATCCGAATATGGTGATTAATCCCGGTACTCTTTCGTCGGGCCAGCAGAATACCGGTTCCTCGGTGATGTCTAATTTGAGTGGTATGTCGGAGAACATGAATGAGTTCACGCGGCTGGACCTTTACGCAAAGATTTTCCAGCCGCCGGCGATCAAGTTCAATGACTTGAGGGCCGTCGTCACCTCAAGGTTGTCCGCACAATTGCTACCCATGAGTGTTCGGACCGATTATCTCAAGATTACCGACGAAACTGTTCTCACCCCAATTACCGTCCAAGTCCCAAACCGGGAGATGCAGTTCGTAAACAAAGACGGCGTGATGCATGCTGTTTTGGATATATACGGGCAGCTTTCAACCCTGGGAGGCAGAATCGCCGATACATTCCAAGACAGTGTAGCGGTGGACGTTCCCCAGCATGACTTCCAGAGTTATGTGAACCAGAAGTCCGTTTACCAAAAGGCCGTGTATCTGCGTCCCGGCCATTACAAGCTGAGCATTGTGGTCAAAGACGACCAGAGCGGACACATGGGCTCGCTGAACCTGGGAATCGTCGTTCCCCAATACAGCGACGACAAACTTTCTAACAGCTCTCTTATCTTGGCAGACCTTATCGAACCCTTGCCGACAAACCAAGTCGGGTCCGGACCTTTTGTCATCGGGGGGACCAAAGTACGGCCCAGTGTTAATCAGACGTTTACGCAGAAGCAAAACCTTGGGATCTACATGCAGGTTTACAACCTGGGGCTAGACCCCAAGACGCACCGGCCATTGGCGGATATTGACTATCGCATTATGAAGGATGGGAAGCCCGTCTTGAATCAGACGGAGGCGGCGGCCAATATCAAGAACGCTGCTGAGCAGTTGACCATAGAGAAAACCTTGCCCGTCCGGTTGCTCCAGCCCGGTAAATATACTTTGCAGATCAAAATCACGGACAAGATTAAGAACCAGACGGATACTCAAACGGCTAGTTTCCAGGTGGAGTAGCGAGCTGTAAGCCTTCATTCCCCGTTGAAAGCCGGGGAGTGCGGTTTCTAAACAACGGATTGATCGAGGCACAATGAGGTGTTCCAATATCTTGATCCGGTCCATGGGATGGTTAGCTGCCGGAGTGTTGCTCTGTTTGGCGATGACAGTTTCTCGCGCAGGCGCTGCCGAGTTGGGACGAGTGTCAGGGACGGTCACGGACGGCGTGGGAAACCCTCTGATGGGAGCGACGGTTTTGCTGGCAGGTTCGGGAGTCGAAGGGGCGGGGGAAATCGGAAAGTCGGTCGAACACGTATTTACCGACGCCCACGGAGAATTTTCGATCGAGCGCGTGGCGCCCGGCTGGTACGCACTGCAAGTGATTTCACCGACTCGGCTCCCGGCGTTGCGGACTGGCGTGCGGGTAAGACCCGACGAGACAACGGAGGAATCCTTCGCCCTCGGCGATGTTTTCTCCCGTATCCGCTGGCAGGACCCCAAGCCGCATTTCCGCGCTTGGGGAGATGAGTGGAAATGGGTTCTTCGGACTTCAACTTCGACCCGTTCGATATTGCGCTTCGAGAAGACCGGCGGAGCTCATCAACAGGCAGCCAAACGTCCACCCCTTCCCGGGAAGCGGGTGGTTGCAATGATTCCAGGGTCGGCCCCGGGAGACGCGCTTGCGGCTGATCCTGGAATGGGGACCGTTGTCGCATATCTTCATCCCCTGGATGAAAATTCCGATGTTCTGGTTGCGGGTTCTATCAGCAGTAACGACATCGGAGGCTCCTCATTTACGACCGCTTATCGGAAAGGCCTCCTGGAGAGGAATCGCCAGGAGATCACTCTGGCCGTTCACCGACTGAACCTGGAAAACGCCCTGCCCGTTTCATTGCCAGTCGCTCGCGGTTTGGCAGATTCCGAGGGAATGGTTTTCCGTTATAATCAGACCCGGCAGCTTTCCAATGCGTTGACGGTCACCGCCGGGGTGGAAGTACACTATCTGAACTCGGTCCAGGACGCCAGAACAGCCCATCCGCAAGTAAGCCTTGCATACCGGCTCAACCCCGCCACTCTGCTCACCTTAAGCTATGGAACGGTGGATGGCAATGAGGCGCCCACCCTGCTTGATCGCATCAGTGACCTGAATGCCTTCCCGCGCATAACATTGCGCAATCACCGTCCACTGCTCGAGGATGCGACCCACGCGGAGTTTCGCTTTGAGCGGAACCTCGGGCCGGATTCCAGGATTGAGATTGCGGCCTATCATGATGCCTTCCGTGATGTGGCTGTCTGGGGGATCGGCGGGGTTCAAAATCTGGATAACATGGCAATGGAAGGAAATGTGCTTCTAAAACCCGGGGGAAGCACGGCAGTCTTGAATGGCGGCCGGTACCGCTCCTCGGGAGTTCGCGCCGCTTATGAGCGAGAGCTTGGCCATCACACTCGGATGGGTGTCATGTACGCTTTGGGGGACGCTCTGGCCGTTGGGCCTGGGGAACGCCCGCTCGAGTCTGCGTCATTCAATGCAGAAAGCTTGTCCAGCCTTCTGCGCTCTGAATTTACACAGTCCTTCTCAAGCAAATTTTCTGCTCGCATGCCGGGCATTAGAACACAAATTATTACCACTTATACGTGGCTACCAGCCGGGCGCGTGACCGTTGTCGATCCCTACGGGCAGAGCAGGATGGAACTTCAGCCGTTCCTCGGCCTTGAGATCCGTCAGCCCCTTCCGAGAATTGACGCATTGCCGGTTCGTATTGTGGCGTTGGCGGATTTTAGGAACCTGCTAGGACAGGGCTCTGTGGCTTTGGCACAGTCGAATGGAAGGCCGATCTTCCTTACTCTTGCTTACCGCACCGTGCGCGGTGGGTTTGCTGTCCAGTTTTAGAGGTCAAGCTCAGAGCTTCCCGGGTACCCGGGGCCAAGGTGGGTTTCGCACTCACTGGGATTGGTAGCAGGCTAGGTCATGGGTCAGCAATTCCAGGGGATGCTACAAGGTGGCGCAGCAAATATATGATATTGCGTATTCCTTGAGTTTAGTCACTATCGTTTTTCGGCTTGAATGCAGCGAAATATCATATATGAAAGATTTGGGACCGCGGATTGGAACCTGATTTGCTCGAACCACCTCTAAAAATTTTATTTCTTTCCCGGATCAGGCAACCGCAGTGAGTTTACGCGCTCCATATCGTTTTTTGACCCTGCTGCTCGCGATTGTGAGCGTTACCCTGGTCGTCTTCGCGGTAATCAACCTTCAGCAGGAGAGAATCTTTCAGCTTCCCACGGATGGTGTCTCGTGGGTGGAGAGCCAGCGGGGACTCGAAGCCTGGAGCGTTGCCTCCAATACCCCCGGGCAGAAGGCAGGAATCCGGGCGGGAGATATCCTGGAGGCCATTAACGGCCGGCGAGTCAGGACGACCGTACAGGCGGTGCGCGAAATTTTTGCAAGTGGAGTATGGTCGCGCGCGACCTATGACGTGGTTCGCAACGGAGAATCGTTTGAGACTACGGTTATTATTGCACCGGAACACAATTCACGTTCCATCCGCGACTACCTGGAAATCGTTGGCTTTCTTTACCTGATCATCGGAGCTTTTGTTTTTCTGCGCCGGTGGTCTGCTGCAAAGTCTTTGCACTTCTACATTTTTTGCCTTGTCTCCTTTGTTCTTTATAGTTTCTCTTACACGGGGAAGCTAAATCTATTTGATACAACCATTTACTGGCTTGATGTTGCGGCTCTGTTATTGCAGCCTGCGATTTTCTTGCACTTTTGTCTGTCATTCCCTGAAAAGCCCGACTTCGTGCGCCGGCGTCCGTACGTACTGCCGGCCTTGTATTTGCCTGCCGTCTTCCTCTTGACCTTCCAAGTCCTGGTGATGGCAGGGTATGTCACTTTGCCGCTGCCGGAGCTTTCTGTGCGCTGGCTGCTGGATAGTCTGGCAATGGGTCACTTGGCTGTTTATCTTACCGCCGGGGCATTTTTCCTGTTTTGTTCTTACCGTCGTGCGCGGACTCCTTTGGCGAGACAGCAGTTGAAGTGGGTGACGCGGGGCTCCTTCGTTGCGGTGATTCCCTTTGTAGCGCTTTATGCGATGCCCTACTTTTTAGGGATGGCGTTTATTCCGGCCTCGTGGATGAAGCTTTCTGTTTTTTCCCTGGTGTTGCTGCCTCTCACCTTTGGCTACGCGATTGTGCGGTATCGCCTGATGGATGTGGACATGATCTTCCGGCGCGGGATCGCGTACGCCTTGGCCACCGCCGCGATCGTTGGATTCTACTTTGGGCTGGTCTTCCTGCTCGCCGACTTTTTCCGGAGTGCCGCGCTGATTACCAGCCAGGGAGGCTGGTTGCTCGCGATCGTCGCTACGGCTTTGCTTTTTCAGCCCATGGTGAACTGGATTCAAGTTCGCCTGGACCGTTCTTTTAACCGCGAGCGCTATGACTATCGGAGGACGCTGCTCGATTTCGCGCGGGATCTCAGTTCCGAAGTTCACATGGATTCTCTGCTGGACCAGACAGCGGAGCGGCTGGCAGAAACTCTGGGCGTTGACCGCGCGGCGGTCTTTCTGACTTTGCCTGACGGAGGAGCTTATTTAGCCAAGTCCAGGGGCATTACGTTTGACGGGCCGCTCGACCTCGGCTTCCTTAATGCCGAGCATCTCGAAATGCGGAAAGGGTACCTGTTTCTTGAAACCCTCAAGCCGCGTCTTGATTTTTCGCCCAGCGCGCAGTCGGCCATCGAACGATTGGGCCTGCACTATTACTTGCCTCTGAAGGTCAAAGGGAACACGCTCGGTTATCTGGGACTGGGAAAAACCAAAGAGGACGATTTCCTCTCAAGTGATGACGTCGACCTGCTGCGGACCATTTCGGGGTATATCGCGATTGCGATTGAAAGCGCCCGCTTATACGGGTCGCTCGAGCGCAAGGCTCTTGAATACCAGACCCTGAAAGATTTCAGCGAAAACATGATTGAATCCATTGATGCCGGAATCATCGCCTGGAATCTTGAGCAGCGCGTGGAGTCTTGGAATGCTTCCATGGAGAGACTCTACGGGATTGCGAGCAGCGAGGCTAAGGGAAAGCTTCTTGCCGAAATCTTTTCTCCGGATCTGCTTTCCCATCTGCCCTCTGCTTCAGAGCCGTACCGGGTGTTAAGCCTTTATAAGTTCCGCCTGCACAATGCGGCAGGAATGCCGCTGATCGTGAACCTCTCCACCGTGCCGCTGCTTGGGAAAGACGATCAGGTCATCGGACGCTTGCTGATTCTGAACGATCTTACCGAGCGCGTGAACCTGGAGGACCAGCTGATCCAAGCGGAGAAGCTTTCGTCCATTGGAGTTTTGGCAGCCGGCGTGGCGCATGAAGTGAACACTCCATTGGCCGTCATTACCTCCCAGCTCCAGATGCTAGAGAGGCAGTTGCCTTCGGATGGCCCGCACTCGCGAGTGCTGGAAAGAGTTGTCAAGCAGGCGTTCCGGGCTTCAGAAATCATCAACAACCTGCTCAACTTTTCTCGCGTCAGCGGCAGCGAACACGCAGAACTCGACCTGAACAAGACCATTCAGGAAACGCTTGTGCTGGTCGAGCCGATGCTGCGAGCCACAAAGATTAAAGTTAATCTCCATCTAGAGCGGGACCTGGCTCCAGTCTATGGAAATGCCGGAAAGTTGCAACAGGTCATTATGAACCTCATCATGAATGCGCGCGATGCCATGCCGTACGGCGGTGAACTGATGGTCGCGACTGAATCATTCGATTCCACGGTCAACGTCGATATCTCCGATAATGGCGTCGGCATCCCCCCCGATCATCTGCGCAAGATCTTTGACCCCTTTTTCACAACCAAAACGACCAGCCGGGGTACCGGACTTGGCTTGGCGGTCAGTTATGGCATCATCCGCGAGCACTCCGGAGAAATCCACGTTGAGAGCCGCGTGGGCCACGGCACATCGTTCCGCCTTGAATTCCCCGCTGTCAGGAAACCGGTCAATGTCCTCTAGGAAGGGATCGATTCTCATCGTTGACGATGAGAAAGAGATTGTCGAAAGCCTTGAGGAACTTCTAAAGACAGAAAGTTATCAGACCGCCACGGCGCTGACCGCCGAAGCAGGCCTGCAAAAGCTCGGTCGTGAACCGTTTGACCTTGTTCTGCTGGACGTCAACTTACCTGATTCAAACGGTCTTGAAGTGCTGCGTTCTATCAAGCGAGACTCTCCAGAGACCGCGGTCATCATGATCACCGCATACGATTCCAGCCAGATTGCCTTTCAGGCCTCCCGGGAAGGGGCGGAAAGCTACATCACGAAGCCTTGGGATAATGGCAAGCTGCTTCTGGAAATTCGGAATCTGCTCGACCGGTCCCGGCTTCAGGTGGAAAACGTTTTACTCCGGCGCGCGCTCAAGCGATTCGGCCTGCCCAACATTATCGGCAAGAGCGAACGCATGCAGAGGGTTTTCGACTTGATCACCCAGGTGGCCCCAAGCCGGGCGACCGTGCTGATCACGGGCGAGAGCGGGACGGGAAAGGAAATGGTAGCCAAGACGATCCATGCGACAAGCCCCCGCGCCGATAAGCCGTTTGTTCCCGTGAACACCGGATCGATGCCGGTGGATTTGCTCGAAAGCACTCTTTTCGGCCATGTGAAGGGAGCGTTCACTTCGGCCATCGCAACCAAGCGAGGCCTTTTTGAGGTGGCTGACCAGGGCACCATCTTTTTCGATGAAATCGGGACGGTCGGCGTGGAGACACAAGCGAAACTCCTGCGCGTGATCCAGGAGCGTGAGTTCATGCGGCTGGGCGGTACGGAAACCATTAAAGTGGACGTCCGCATCCTGGCTGCCACCAACTCTGACCTGATGAACATGGTGCAAGCCAATACCTTTCGGGAAGATCTTTACTATCGTCTCAACGTCATCAGCATTCCGCTGCCTCCGCTTCGGGAGCGCATCGAAGATGTTCCCCTTCTGGTTGAGCACTTCTTAACGAAATACTGTGCCGAGAACGGCCGTGAGGGCTTGACGATTTCTCCGGAAGCGATGAAATTCTTGATGGATCATGATTGGCCTGGAAACGTGCGAGAGCTGGAAAACGCGGTTGAACGGGCGGTGATTCTTGCTTCCGGGCCTTTGATCGGACCCGAAACCTTGCCGGAGCAGGTGTTTGAAAATCATCGGCGCAGCGCGCCAAGTTATTCCGCCCAGGAGATTGAAGGGCGGTCGTTGTTCGCACTTGTCGAGGAGTTTGAGCGAAAAGCTATCTTGAATATGCTTGCACGATCCAACTGGAGCCAGACGGAAGCAGCGGACCGCTTCAAGATCCCGCTTTCCACCCTCAACCAGAAAATCAAGCGCCTGAGAATTGATATCAAGCAACAGCGCGGAATATGATACAAAGGGGAGTGCTGATCATAGGACTCGGGGAAAGGTTTTCGGTGGGAAAGAATATGCTCCTATGCGCGGTGGCTTTCATACTGTGCGCAAGCGATGTGCCAGCTCAGGCCTCACCGGGCCTGAAGGGAAAAACCGTCACTCTGACTCTTTTGCGGACTGTCAGTTCCGAACAGCGGAGCGATGCCCCTTTTGAGGCTCGCCTTGACGCGCCGGTTGAAGCGGGCGGAGAGGTTCTCCTTCCCCAAGGAACAATATTTACGGGAGAGGTAGCTACCAAACACGCCCGGCGTCTCTACCGGTCAGGGTCGCTCCGCTTTGTATTCAACTCCGTACGCCTTCCTGACGGGAGAACCTCCTTGACCGATCTGTCGCTGGAGGCAATTCAGCCTGATGCGAAGGAGCGCGGTCGCGTTCCGGTGCGGCTTGATGATGAAGGAGGATTGCATCCACACTTGAGCAAAAAGAAGTTGTTGCTCAACATCGGCCTGTCACTGGCGATCGGCAAGATTGCGGATGACGCTTCCGAGACGATTATCCGGTCTTTGGCTGTGGCGGGCGCGCGCTATTTTGCTTGGGGAAGCGGAGCGGTATTTCTGTTACTCCGTAGCAAGGGTGCGTCTGTAAATCTGCCTCAGGGGACGCGCTTGGAAGTTGTGTTCCAGCGAGATCCTTCATTTCAACCTGCTCTTGGGGTCTTCCCTCTGGGTGAACTCCACGGCTGCCTTGACATGTTTGATGAGGTCCATCCTTAGATACCGCGAGCAGTGGGATTGCTCTCCGTAGTTCTTGTGAAATCCTTGAAATTAGACTAATCCAACTCTTGTGATGCTCGACGCGTCAAAAGTGCGGGACGCCGGGAAACTTATGGAAGTGTTGCGTCTGAACATAGAGGAGCAGCATCTGGCTGCCGTTGTAGGCCACGTGGAGAATATAACTGGGGGTTACGGAACGCGTAAGACCTCGGACCGTTGAAAACACAATTCCCACAACCAAAATCATGATCAGGCTCTGCCATGCACCCCAGTACTCAGGGATGTGAAGCCCCGCGAACAGCAGGGCCGTGGACACGATGGCGAACCTGAGTCCGCCGTGCTTTTCGAAGAAGGCGAAGAGCAGGCCGCGAAACAGCAGTTCTTCCATGAACGGAGCGATTAGAACGGCAAACAGCGCAATCGCATACGCTGAGCCAGAAGAGCTGAACATCTTTTCGAGCGGAAAGCCTTTTTTCTCCGGCAAGAAACGAGGCGCGATCAACACCGCCAGCGAAAGAACAGCTCCTCCCAGCAAGTAGCGCAGCGCGTTGTTGGCCGTGAGTTTTTGCCATTTCAGGCCTTTCCAAAAAGGCAGGCGGTAGTAAACGGCGACGAGAAAATAGATATAAGCCAGCAGTAGGGCGTACCAAACCATCTGCATCGTCAGAAGGTAAATCGCGTTTTTCTGAAGCTCGAAGATGGGCATGGTCCAGCCCACCAGCGGAGCGAGGATGACGTATGCAACCGATACCACCACGTTGCAGACGAGCACGATGATCATGGCCACGCCGACAAAACCAATAAAGAGGAGAAGGTCCCGCAGCCGCCAGGTCTCACGCGGCGGGAGTGGTTTGGCCTCGAGAGCGGGTTGGGGCTCAGCCAGGGCTTGAGGGATGTTTTCGCGGTCAGGATCCTGTTGAAAGGTCATGGGTCTTCCTGTTTTTAGCTAGAGCTGCAGCGAGTAACGAGATTACGAGTTCATGCTGACCGGCCAAGGCATAACCGTGACTCGAGATACGGCCGCCTGCGCTTTCCTCTGTCGCTGGCTGGAGGAGCACAGTCTGGACCTTTTGATGGTGCCGGATGGCATTCATATTTCCGGTCGCGATGTAGAGTGGCGCATGCCGAAGATTTATGTCTGAGCTAGCAGACTTGAGAATATTTCCGGCAGCACGGCCGCCGAGCCCAGCTTATCCGAGCGGACCTGGAGCGAATAAGCGCGCTCCGGGTTGAACCGCAGAGAGCGTTAAATGCTCATAAGTCGGTCACATTCGAGTTCGGCGGATGAATCCAGTCTGAATATCCTACCGGACTGACGACAGAGCCTGGGCGCGGGGAGAGGATCGTCGGCCTTGGTTCAGAACCGCCGCTAACGCCTGGCCCGTAAAGGACCTTTTCACACAGGCTACCTCTTCGGGAGTCCCTTGAGCCACGATACGCCCTCCGGCCTCTCCGCCCTCGGGCCCTAGATCGATGATCCAGTCGGCCTGCTTGATTACGTCTAAATTGTGCTCGATGATGATGACGGTGTTTCCCAAGTCTGTCAAGCGATTGAGAACCAGAAGGAGCTGTTTGACGTCGTCGAAATGCAATCCCGTCGTGGGCTCATCGAGAAGATAAAGGGTGCGGCCGGTTTGGCGCCGGCTGAGTTCCCGGGCGAGTTTGATGCGCTGGGCTTCGCCCCCGGACAGCGTGGTGGCAGGCTGGCCGAGATGAATGTAGCCGATGCCGACGTCTTCGAGCGTCTGAAGCTTTTGGCGGATTTGAGGAATGTTCTCTAATGCAGGCAGCGCATCCTTCACGGTGGAGTCAAGGAGGTCGGCAATCGAGTAGCCCTTGTATTTTACGGCCAGCGTTTCCGTATTGTATCGTTGTCCGTTACAGACCTCACAGGTAACGAACACGTCCGGAAGGAAATTCATCTCGATGCGCCGCATGCCTTCGCCTTGGCAGGCTTCACAACGCCCTCCCTTGACGTTGAAGCTGAAGCGGCCGGCCCGGTAGCCCCGCTGCCGGGACTCGGGCAAAAGGGCGAAAAGCTCGCGGATGGGAGTGAATACGCCCGTGTAGGTTGCGGGATTCGAGCGCGGCGTGCGGCCGATGGGAGACTGGTCAATCACAATCACTTTATCGAGCTGATCCGTGCCGGCCAGCGCGCGATGAGCGCCCGGCTCCTCGATGGCGCGGTAGAATTGTTTTGCCAGCGCGCGGTATAGGATGTTGCTCACCAGCGTTGACTTTCCTGATCCCGAAACGCCCGTCACCACCACGAGCAGACCCAGCGGGAAATTGACATCAATGTCCTTGAGATTGTTCTCGCGCGCTCCGAGAACGGACAGGACCTTGCCGTTCGGCGCGCGCCGGACTTCCGGAACATGAATTTGCCGCCGGCCGGAGAGGTACTGGCCGGTCAGGGAATCCTCGCAGGCGGCCAATTGTTCCGGGGGGCCGCAGCCCACAAGGTACCCGCCCTGCTTGCCGGCGCCCGGGCCCAGGTCAATCACGTAGTCGGCGCGGCGGATGGTTTCCTCATCGTGTTCGACCACCAGAACGGTATTGCCCATGTCGCGCAGGCGCTCGAGGGTTTGGAGGAGCCTTTGATTGTCCCGAGGGTGCAGCCCAATGCTCGGCTCGTCGAGAACATAGAGCACGCCCCGGAGTTTCGAACCGATCTGAGTGGCCAGTCGAATGCGCTGGCTCTCTCCGCTTGAGAGCGTCGCCGCGGAACGGTCAAGGCTCAAGTAACCGAGGCCTATCGTGCTCAGAAATTCCAGACGAGCGGAAACCTCGTTCAGAATGCCGCGGCCCAGTATCTCCTCCCGCGCGTCGAGCTTGATCTTGTTGACGGTTTTCTGTGATTCAGTGACCGGCAGGGCCGTGAAATCGGCAATCGAGAGACCTGCGACGGTGACGGCCAGGCTTTCCGGACGCAGACGCTTGCCTTGGCAGTCCGGGCATGGTTTCGCAGACATATACTGTTCGAACCATTCGCGGTAACTTTCAGAATTTGTTTCTTTGTGCCAACGCTCGATCAAAGGAATAATCCCCGCGAAATTCGCCCCACCCCGAGAGACGCGTGGGACTTTGCCGTACAGGAGAAGGTTCTGAATTTTGCTCGGAAATTTTTCAAAAGGAGTCTTTAAATCAAAGTCAAACTGCTCGGCGAGGCGGGCTAAATTCCGTTGCACGAACGATGAGCCGGAACCGGGTCCCAGGCCGCCGGCCAGCAAGGGACGCGACCAGTCCACCACAACCTTGGCAGGATCAAATGAGAAGCGGCTGCCAAGCCCTCGGCAGGTTTCGCACGCGCCGTAAGGGCTGTTGAAGGAAAAGGACCGCGGTTCGAGCGCGGGAATATTGATGCCACAATTCACGCACGCCGATTCCTGGGAGTAGAGTTGTTCTCTCCCGTCCACGACAGCAACCTGCACGATTCCCTTGGCCAATTTTATGGCGGTTTCGATGGAGTCCGCGAGCCGCTTTTCGATGCCCGGCTTCAGCAACAGCCGGTCAACAAGGACCTCGATGGTGTGATTGCGCCTTCGGTCGAGCCGGAATTCCTCGTCGAGTTGCCGCAACTGCTTGTCGACGCGGACGCGCACGAATCCTTCCTGGCTCAACTGCTCAAAGAGTTTTCGGAATTCCCCCTTTCGGCCCCGCACGATCGGTGCAAGGATCATAATTCGCTGGCCGGCGGTTTCTTGAGAGGGTCTCCCTTCGAGCGCCATAACCGATGAGACAATTTGCTCCGTCGTCTGGCGTGAAATTGCCCGTCCGCATTGGTGGCAGTGGGGCATACCGACTGTAGCGTAAAGCAAGCGGAGGTAGTCGTAGATTTCGGTAATAGTGCCCACGGTAGAGCGCGGGCTGCGGCTGGTGGTTTTTTGTTCGATCGAGATGGCCGGGCTTAGGCCTTCGACAGAGTCGACGTCAGGGCGTTGCAACTGGTCGAGAAACTGCCGCGCGTAGGCGGAAAGAGTTTGGACGTAACGGCGTTGCCCTTCAGCATAAATGATGTCAAAAGCCAGGCTGGATTTTCCCGAGCCGCTCAACCCGGTTACGACGGTGAAGGTGTTCCGCGGGAACGCCACATCAATGTTGCGAAGGTTGTGCTGGCGCGCCCCTCGAACTGTGATCTGCTTAATCATACTCCCTGCGCCTCTCAGGAGAGTTCTGCGAGGTTAGGCCAATCCTCCATGTTAAAGCTGGCGGCAAATACCCGTCAAGCCGCACCGCCGAGTGAAATTGGAAGACAGAAAGGTCTCTCGGGAATTCCTCTCCCTCTGCCTGCACAAGAACGTCAGGAAGCGGCCGGTAGAAGGGAGTAAAGCAGGTTAAGCGCAGATGGTAGCCGTACCCCCGCAGCCAGGCACACCATCGGCTTATGGGGTGACATGCGTTCTGAAGTGTGAATGCTGGGACAACACCCTCAGGATTTCGGGGCAACCCCGGCCAGCAAGGGGAAATATTATTTGACACTGCCTGGCTGCCGTGGGGACTAAAACACGTGAACGCCTGGCGCTCTTGGTGTCCTGGTTCCGCGTGAGGACTTCTTTCCTGGGTAGAGCATTCCGATCCCAAAATCATCAGTCTGCCAGGAGCAGCATTGTTCAAACACGCCGGCAGCGGATTTCACGGTCAACGTATGGGACCAAACGTACGGGACCGCGCCAGCCATCGCGATCAATGTTTTTGAGGATGGGGTGATATTCGCCCACGGCACAAGCGTTGGCTGCGGTATTCGCGACCTGAACTTTGATGCGGTTCATGCCTGCGTGAAGGTGTTCGGTAGCCTCAAAGATATACGGCGCCCACGGACGGGACCCCACAGGATTTCCATTAATCCATGCTTCAGCTACAACACCTACATCGCCGCAATCCAGCAGAACGTGCTCGGCAAGCAGGCTTGAAGAAACCTGGATGTCCTTTTCATAAATCATGCGACCGGAGAAGTGTTCCAGGCCGGGTGTTTTCCACGTTCCCAGCGGCAAAGAAGCCGATGCCGTCGAAAAGGCGAAGGGAGACTCAAGACGCTCGCGGGCGGCCACCTGCAGCACGACACCCTTCGTTCCTTTGGGCAACGGAATCTCCGGGTTCGCGCTTACTTGTTTGCCATCGACGAAGGCCAGCCACGGAGACTTTATTGGCGGGACCTTCAATGCCGACGCTAGCGCCGGTACTGGAAATCTGAGCCACCGGAAACCGGACGGGACCTCGCGTTGCGGGTCGTTCAGTATCCTCGACGACGCGAGCAGGCCGTTGATGGGCGTTCCGTCTGAACGCTCCACGCGGCAGGTAAAGTTTGGTCCACTCGGGTTTTCAGCATTGTGAAGAAATTTCAAGAGCAAGCTATTCCAGCCCGAGTGCAACCGGACCGGCACGCGGGTGGCAAAGCCGTCTGTCAGGCGGTTATACAAAGGCCGGAGCCAGCGGGAATAGACTTTAGCTCCGTCCAGGAAAGCCGCTCTCGGACTTGAAGTGGCGAGGATGATCACGGCGTCAGTTTCTTCAGGACTATAGACGTTGGTCTGGGCAAAGACAGTCCCTTGCGGTGGTGAAAGGCGGAGAGGTTCGCCGTAATCGACAATAAAACTGCCCGAGGCGTACGGCCCGCCCTCGATGGTTACCGTTCCCAGGCTCCACCCATGCGTCGGATGTTCATAGCGATAGTCGGCAGCATTCACCTGGCGCCAGTGGAGTTCCCGCCCTTGCTCTCCCGAGTAAGCCGCGCTGTAATCGATCCCCTGCTCGGGCGGATAGGTTTCTTCGAGGCCCCTATCTTGCGGATTCGGAAACGGGCCAATTACATTCCACTCGCGAATGGAGTGGTTCATTGGCGAAAGCCACAGGGCATTCCATTGAACTTGGTCGCGGTTCCGCGCATACCATCGCTCGCGCATTCCACGATCCTGCGGGTCATCCGCGGCGAGGGCATACGGCAAAGGGATGGATGATCCCTCAACGGTGACATTCCAGTTTCCCGTCACTTCCAGTGGATTCAGGTCAGGCGGGTTATAAAGGCCCTGAAATTGTTGCCCCCCTCTGCTCAGGACTGCAACAAGGGAGTGATTGTTTGTGACAACTGCCCGCCCGCGAATCGTCACTTCATCATCCTTGGTGCTCGTGATGTAAATCTCGTCAAAATTCGTGGACTTTAGCGCTAGGGTTTGTTCTGACCCTGCGGCGTCAAAGACAACGTAGGCGGCGTCCCAAGGGCCTAGAGACAAGCGGACTGCCGTTCGGTCCCCAAGGCTCTGATAGAAGAGCGGAGTCCGTTCTGCGGTATGCGCGTTCCATCGCTCGGGGCGGCCTATGGCGCGAAGTTGCAAAACATTCGTGCGGGCTGCGGGCGTGTCATTGACAACCCAGTAGAGATGCACTTCTTCTTTGATCTTATGCAGGGCATAAAGATGATCCGCCGCTCCTTCCATCACTTTGACATCGGGGTCGATTGCGTCGCGAAGGGTTTCCAATAGGTTTGGAACAGATCCTGGCACGAAGTAGGCGCGCCCGCCATTGGCATTTCGTTTTAGCCGATAAGCCTTCAAGGTGGGCCGGATATCGAACGTTTCTTCCCATATGGCTTTCAAAACTTGGTCATCCCGGCCGGATTCCGTCGAAGTAGTTGGAAGACGACGAAGGGCGATAACGGCGCCACCCGCCTTGAAGAAGTCTCGGGCTCGTTCCGCAGTGGACCGCCGCACGGTGGACATCGGTGGCAGAATTAGCACCTTGAATTTTGAATCTGAAATCCGCAGCAGATTGCCTTCGATGCGGGATTCGCCCATGTAGTAGTCGTCGGCCACTTTAAAGTCGAGGCGTTCCTCGGTTAGTCGCAGCTTCAGTTGGGCATATTGATCGTTGGTGTCTACGGCATCGCCACTCCAGGAAGAATTGTCCAGAAGATCTCCCATATTCTCGCTGCGAAAGGCGGGAGACGATTGTCCCCAGATCGAGACCTGTGGATAGAGGACCACAATATCCGCGACGTGGTGGCTTTCGCGGTTGACGAAGCTGATGCGCCGCATCAAGTCCGCATAAGCTCGAAACCAGGGCAGGTACGGCTGGCTGCGGAACCAGTCCGGCGGGAAATTGATTCGTGACAGATCATAATCAAAAGCATGAGGGATGAATTCACCGATATTCCAGGCTCCCAAGCAGTTTGAGACTCTCCTCATGCCCTCCGGGCTTAAATAGGAATCTTCCCCCTGGACACCCTGGTTTTCGCATACGACATGCCGACCCTCGAAATCCGCCACCGAAGCATTCTCTTTGAGCCACACAGACTGCCGCCCCCACTCAACCAAAGTGTCACACCCAGGGTTGCTCATGGAACGCAGGATGCGAAAGAAATCTCCCTGCTCGGAGGGCCCGAAAAATAAGGATTCCTCCCAGACGTGGCCGGAATGTTCAAGATGGTGCCCGTGGCACCAATCGGTCACCTGCTTGAAGAAGTTGTCGGAGTAAAGTTCGCTGACCGTGTCCAGTAGGTCGCATCGCACTTTTTCTGTTCTGGAGCCGATATCATGGGTGAGTGCAGGCAGACAAGATTCCAGCGGATAACCCGCCTTGCGCCGGAACGTTTCAAGCAGGGCAGGAGTCCAGGGCAGCTTGGCGCCATAATCGCCCTCGTGATCCGCAAAGGTGGCTGGCATTGCGTTGCCGAAGTATTCTCCGTACCTGCGGTGAAATTCTTCGTAGTAAATCTCAATGAACTTGGCAATTGCCTCGCGGCTCATCAGATCCACGGTCCCGTGGTCCGGTTGGCCTATGGCGACCTCCACGCCGTAGGTAAACACAATCCACTCGCCATCGGGAACATCCCATTCCACTTCTTTTGCGCCGTTTTCAAATGGAATGCTTTTCAGGCTGTCGCCGTCGAGTGCTTCATAACCGATTTGTTTTCCGGCCACCACCGCGACGGGTTTGGCGGGCAACGGAATGCGAACGCGCCGGGGGCCATGAACCGGCGTTTCCTCGGGATGCAACCGATGGATGTGAAAATCAGGATTGGCGGCCACCACGCGGCTCTTATTGATTCCCTCCATCCAGTAATCCCGTGCTTCACCGCTCGGCCACTCAAACTCATCCACCATGCAGAGGGAGAAGCGGTATTCGCGAGCAGCTTCGAGGGCTTCACCTACGGCTTGCCACCAGGCCTCCGATAGGTAAGGGGTCTCGAGCCCATCCCTGTTGTGGGCATAAGCGCCGTACACGCCGTGATCGGTCATCTCCTTAATCTGGCGGCGCAATTCCTTGCCCTCGAGCCGGCCATTCCAGAACCAAAATGGCCGGATGCTGTAGCGACGATCGGGGTCTTTGAATTTTTCATAGAGGGCCTCCATGCTGCTTCCTGCACTCCCTTGCTGTCCGCTTAGCGTCCATGCTGGGCCCAGTGCCAGCCCGCCGAGCCCGAGCGCGGTTATTTCCACGAAGCTACGACGATTGATTTTGTTCACCTTGATCTCCTTGTCTACAAAAACTTAGGGCCGTCGCATTTAGCCCAATACGACTCAAATTCTTTTTCTTTGGCTCCCGAACTTTTATCTTTCCTTCAAGATTTCTCTCGCCGCTCGCACAGAGACGATCCTACTTTTTGCTCAAAGCGCGCTTCATTATGGGAAGGTGATGCTGTCCGCTAAACTCGCGTTTCGAAGTAGGGTATCAACTTAACGTCACCGAGCTTTGAAACATAGGTGTACCGTTCGATATGCTCAATCTCAATTTTGTTTGGTCCCGGCTGGACGCTCGACCCGAAATCAAAACGGAAGGGATACGTAAAGCGCATCCCCCCAATCTTGCCGTTTAGCTTCACACTGATAACCTGAGTCATATTCGAAAGAAGCAAACAGGCAGAGGCGGTTGAGTCATAAGGCCAATTGAAACTGCCTCTGTAACGGGCGCCGTTTGGTTCGACCTCGGTTCGGGCCCATTCCTGAATTATGACGGGCGCCAGCCCCTGCTGCGGCGTCTTGACTTGCTTTGACGTAATGGCGCCATCCTGTTCCCAAAGCGAGTAACGCAAGGTACCCGGCGAATACATTCGCAGGCGAATTTGCCCGTCCGTGCCGCGCACAACCTCGTCCGCATTGGTGGTGACAACGTGGGGCAATGGCTTTGCGACGGGATTCAGGACCGCAAAGACCGATTCGTAGCGGTGCAAGTGAAGGTGCAGGCAGAGTTCTTTTGGGTTTGAAGAGTAATACGGAGCTTGGGAGATGCGGCCTGAAACTGGGTCCCATAGTTCGGGGACACCTTGTGTGCCGCGGAGCCGGACCGTGGTGCTGACTTCCGCTCCTTCGTTGTTAAAGAAGTATAGGTCGCGCCCGGCGAGCCTTCGATGGTAGTACTGGAGCAAAGTCAGGTTTGGATCGATCCATACATCGTGAAGATTGAGGGAATAGAGGAGCCGGCCGACGTCCTTATAGGTTTCAATGTAAGATTGGCCGCGCTTGCTTGCCTGGTCACCCCAAATTTGCGCGACCATCTTCTTTACTTCTTCGTCGTGCAAGCCGTCTGCGGACCGGATGGGGACTCTGGGAACGATTTCCAGCGAATCGGTTTTCGGAATAGTCTCAACTCTTATTCCAGGGCCAAGGGAAATTACGATTCCTCCCTTTTCGTAGAACTCCAGCAGGCGCTCCGCCACAGCAAGAGGTATGGCATCGACACTTGGCAGGACAACAAGTTCATAGTCTTCGTGTCCGAGATGAATTCTGTTGCCTTCAATCCTGCACTTGGCCGGGTTCGTGAAGAATTCATAGGAGACGTTGTCATAATCTAAATGCGCCTGGCTGAGCGCCTTGTCCGATTTCCAAAGGTCCTCAACCTTGCCGGCCCAAGCGGACGCTGCGGTGTCCAAAATAATCGCCTTGGCGATATGACGGCCGCCTCGAATCAACATCGTCTCCCGATTGGCGACGACCTGGTAATTCCGGAAATAGGGCGCGAGAGGATTCTTTCCATGCAGCCAGAATTCGGGCTGGTCCTCCCAGTCGGGCGGGTTTTGCGTATCCAGGCCGCAGGGCACGGTACGGTTCAACCCACGGCAGGTGGTCCAATCCATCATCGCCTTCATTTCCGTTAAGCCGGTCCGCCAGCCGGCGGCCGCGAAGTGTTCCACCATGGCCTCATCGAGCGGCGTCTCGATGTAGTGGCTGACGGAGCTGGCCATTTTGGACTGCCTCCAATAGACGTCCTCGTCGGGCATATACCATTGGTCGAAGATGTTGTCGAAGCCTCCCATGCTGTACGACTCCAGCATGCGGAAGTCGCTTCCTGTGCCTAAACCGAGCTGGTAGGGAGATGACTCGACTACGTGGCCATTAATTTGCATCCCATGGCTTTTTGCAAATTGGGTCTGTTTGCCGAGAAAGAGACGGTCGTACTCAGTACTTACAAAGTCCATGTAGTCGTGACGGACGGTCACTGTTCTCGGACCCTGCTGGACCCATAATAGCGGCAGCCACGGGCGCAGCGAATATCCGTACCGGCGCTCAAAACGCGGGAAGAAGTCCGGGGTGTAAGGAAACCCTCCGGGCTGGCCGAGCACCACACCGCTTGAATGGAAAGCGGGCTCATCGATGTAAAACCCCTTCCAGGTTTTCCCCGCGTGCTCGTACCCGATGGCCTGACATGTCCCTTCGAGGACAAGCTGAACGTACAAGTCTGTTGCTGCGGGACTAAGAGGGTCAATGTAGCCGCGAACCTCACCACGGATAAGGTCAGGATAGCCCGATGGCTTATCGATGCCCGGCTGCCATACCCCATGAACAAAGATTTCCCATTCCCCTTGAGGCACATCCCACCGGAGTTCTCCGCTTGAAGCTGCCTCTGTGAGATCGTGGAATGTGTCGGCTGGACCTGCCGCCACCACGGCAACAAGCTGCTGTTCGGCTGGCAGAAGCTTCTTGATGCTAAGAACAAGCGATTGGGGGCCATGGTGCTTACTTTGGTGCGCAAGGGTCACTTCCCATCGCGCCAGCTTTCGGTCCCTGGCCACCACGAGGCCTCCGGCATAACCGCAGGGATAATTCTTATCGTCTTGCTCCCAGACCGTTAACCCCAGTTTGCGTGCTTCGTTCACAACGGTCCGCCAGCTCTTCCAATTATTCTCCTCGAGAAAACCCTTGTAATCGTAGGGGTGGAGAGTAACTCCTTCAAAACCAAACCGGTAAATGACGCGCATGAATGCGCGGAGTTCTTCATCGGTCTCATTTCCATGGACCATCCAGAAAGGGCACGAACTGCGGGTGGGGTTTGACCCCTGGAATGCATCCGCCAAGGAGCGCCAGTCCATTTCCGCAGTTGGGGTTGCGGAAAGTGCCGCCGAAAAAGGGGTTCGACCGTGAGGGCCGGTTGCAGCCACTCTAAACTCATAAGCGGCGCCGTTTTTAAGTCCCTGCACGGAGTAATGCGAAACCAAAACTTCTTCAACGGTTTCTTTTACACCAGCCGTATCGCTATATTCGACAATATAAGACTTTGCATCTGCAATTGGCGTGAAGGAAAGGACGACTCGCTCGTGTTCTGCGCGAGCGGAAATAAGCCGTGGGGGACCCCACGGCCGAGGAGAAACAATATTTTCTCCGCCCCAGAGTGGAGTGCGCATCAACGCTGTAGCTCCCATCAACGATATGAAGGACCGACGTCTCATTTCTGCTCCTCACGCGTGCGTCAACACTGGACGCTCGCAAGATATTCCCGGCTTTCAACCCGCATTCCCAAGTCACGCACCCCCAGGTTATCAGGCCTGATGGGTGTCTACTGGTAGTTGCCGATTGTAGCGGAGTTGCGCCGAGGGCGGGTTAAAAATCGCTCCTGTACTGGAAGGGATAGCGAAGCAGCATCAACAAACGCTAGGACTGGAACCACAGCGACCCCCATCAAGGCTTATCCCTGGCTCTCGTCGACGCGGAAGAATCGCACCGAGCCCACTTCAGACTCTATAACCCGCCTCCCTTTCCGGTCCAGTAGATTCCAGAAACCCTAATATAACCCGTGGACCAATTTGAGGGGAGAAGGCCAGTAGAGCACATCTCCGCAGGTTCAAGCGTCCTGGATAAGAGAATGTTCGGTTGAGGATGGTATCCTCGGAGATCAGCGGCCATTCGCAAAATTGATTTGCAAGGAAGCCGCCCGAGGGCATCAATTTTTCCACAACAGCGAGACGCAGGTCCTGAAAGGCCACCTGACCTGCCCCCCGAAAACAGTACCAGTGTAAACGAGAGTTTTCCAGGGTATAAAAGCCCGAGGAGGACAGGAGATGAGGCAGAGCCGGTTCACGGAGGAGCAGATCATCGGGGTGCTGAAGCAA
>Ga0307374_10005121_pt1 | contig 21416 bp, 20 predicted proteins | sample OX3MG_FD_202532 | JGI IMG/M metagenome (GOLD analysis project Ga0307374, IMG submission 202532) | Soil microbial communities from Risofladan, Vaasa, Finland - OX-3 | ecosystem: Environmental > Terrestrial > Soil > Coastal area > Acid sulfate soil | place: Finland: Risofladan, Vaasa | collected...
GCCGGCGGCTTATCAAGGCCGGCTGTTTACGCTCAATCAGCACGGGCGACGGATGAACGTCGAGCGGCTGGAGCGTGAGGGGAGCGGTTACGTCGGAAGGCACGAACCCGACATCTTGCAGTCCGGCGATCCCTGGTTCCGCGGCGTCGAAGTTACCTATGGACCCGATGGCGGCGTGTATCTCGTCGATTGGAGCGACACGGGCGAATGCCATGAAAACACGGGCGTACACCGCAATTCGGGCCGCATTTACAAGGTCACGTATGGCCGGCCCGAAGCGAAGCCGGCCGATGATCTCACGCGCCTGGACATCGCGGAACTGGTCGCGATCGAGAGTGGTGCGAACGAATGGCTGGTGCGTGCCGCACGCCGCGAACTGACCGATCGAGCGGCCCGTGGCGGCGACGTGCAGCCGGCGGTCGAAGCACTTAACCGGCTGGTCGCATCCGACGATGCTGTGGTGCGCCTACGTGCGATCTGGGCGCTTACATCGCTGGCCGCCACGTCTCGCTCGCAACTCATGGCCATGCTTGCCGACCACGACGAGCACGTCCGCACTTGGGGCGTCCGTTTGCTGACGGATCTTTGGCCGCTCGACACGGCCATGGGTACCTCGCGGGCCGAAGCCGTCGTGCCTGATGAAGAGGTGCTCGCCGCACTGGTCGCGCGAGCTCGCGACGACCATTCCGGCCTGGTGCGTCTGGCGTTGGCATCGACGTTGGGACGCTTGCCGATCGCCCTTCGACCGAAGCTGGCCGCGGCACTGCTGGCGCATGACGAGGACGTGGCCGACCATAATCTGCCGGCGCTGATCTGGCAGACGTTGATTCCGCTGGCCGACCGCCAACCGCGGCAGCTCTTACCGTTGGCCGTCGATGCCCGGCTGCCGCAGTTCCGCGTGTGGACCGCGCGACGCCTGGCGGAGCTGGCCGGCAAACAGCCTGAGCTGCTGGCCGAGTTGTTTCGCCGCGTCGTTGACAAGCAGTATGAAGTGCGGCGCGACGTGGTGTTGGGCGCGGTCGTCGGGCTGGCCGGGCAACGCAAGGCGTCCCAGCCCGATCGCTGGCCGGCCCTACTGGCGTCGTTCTCGCCGCCGCCGGCCGAAGTGCAAGACGCCCTGCGGACGTTGGGCGTGGTGTTTGGCGACGGTCGGGCCTTGGATGAGGTCCGGCGACTGGCGCTCGACGACAAAGCCGAGCTCGACCACCGCCGCGCCGCTCTCGAAACGCTGGTCGAAGCCGGTCCGTCGGACTTGCGCCAGGTCTGCGAAAAGCTGCTCAAAGTGCGGTTTTTGAACACCGCGGCCCTGGCGGGGCTGGCGCGCTTCGACGATCCGGCCATCGGCCGCCAGCTTGCCCGAAGCTATCGAAATTTTCATCATTCCGAACGGGCGGCCGTGATCGAAACGCTCGTCTCGCGGCCGAGTTTCGCCGGCGAGCTGCTCGACCAGATGGCCGCCGGTGCAATCGCCCGCGGCGACGTGAGCGCCGTACAGGCCCGGCAGATTCGCAGCTTCGGCGACGCAAAGTTGACCGAGCGACTGGCCGCCGTCTGGGGCGAGCTGCGCGACTCACCACAGGACAAGCAGCAGCTCATCGACACGCTGAAGCAGCAACTCTCGGCGGCGCGGCTCTCGAACGCCGACAAGAGCCGCGGCCGTGCGATTTTCGCCAAGTCGTGCGCCACCTGTCACCGGATGTTCGGCACGGGCGGCGAGATCGGCCCCGATTTGACGGGCGGCAACCGCAAGAACCTCGATTACTTGCTTTCCAACATCGTCGATCCCAGTGCCGCGGTGAGCAAAGACCATCTCATGTCGGTGCTGCTGCTGAGCGACGGCCGCGTGGTGAACGGCATCGTGCTGGCCGAGACCGAGGCGGCCGTGACCGTGCAGACCGCGCAAACTCGCCAGGTTATCTCGCGGATCGAAATCGAGGAGCGGTCACCCTCGAAGTTGTCGTTGATGCCCGATGGCCTGTTGCAACCTTTGCAGCCGCGCGACATCGCCGACCTGTTCGGCTATCTCATGAGCGACACGCAGGTGGAGATGGCGGCGAGCGCGGGAGCGTCGAGCGCTGGTGCCGGGCCATAGTTATCAGTGTTTTGCCGGCGGAAAGGGACCGTGGACCGCGCAAATGAGTTGCTCGGCAAGAAGCTGCCGGTGCTTAAGCGAATCATTTGTTTCCGGCTCGCCGAATGCAAGACTTGGTATCTCGGCATGTCCTGGCGCATCGTCATCTGGTTTAGGCACGATTTCAATGCCTGCGGCGCGCAAGTCGCCCGCGCGCAGTTCCAAGACATAGTAACCGTGCTTGCTCGCCCCCCGGGCCGTTTCGTCCAGTTTCCTGAACTTCGCGCGAAAGACGGAAAGGCCGGTAGTATCATCACGGCGAGGCTGAAATGCTTCCGGCAATACCTCGTCGACGCTCTTCACCCAGCCTGTTGACACCGGGACGCGACGATAAAGGACCTCGTCATCTGCGATCGTTTCGTGCTCGCCGGGCAGAGGCATGTCGCACGCTATCTTCGCTCGCTTGCCAGGTAGGCTCTGTAGACCAGTGCCGAATTCCTAAACCCAACAACTTCCATTTCACCACGACGATTGACGGTCAGTCTATCGACGCACTGGCCTGATTTCCACTCAAAGACGACGCCGCCGATCGCATCTTGGATGACGTGGGTAGGAGCGACGGCGCCGTTTTTGCGCAACTGTCTTGCAAGGTTAGATGCTGACGCGATTGCCTGCCCGCTCGGAAGCATGTAGCCATCCTCGTCAAGGCGCTCCTCGGGGTCGCTATGCTTTGGACCAAGGTCAATTAGCTGGTCCTGCACGTCGTCCCAATCGTGGTCAATCGATGTCAGTGCTGGGGTGGCCAAGCTCTCCGACAGCGCAACGGTCGTCTTGGCCGCATTGATGGCCGGGCTAGACAGGCTAAGAGCCGACTCGATGGTCTTCATTGCGTTCGATTCCAGATCCGTTGGGCGTATTCAGTCGTCAAATCCGCAAATGCCCTCACAATGGTTTCGTGACCCAAATCGAGACCGGCGAGGAGATCTGTGCCGTCGCTGTGCGCAGGTCCGCGCGCAGTCAACACGAGCAAGAGAATCGCTTCTGGACCGTCGTTCTTACGCCAAGCGCTTTTTAGCTGCACGTGCAGCCTGCCACGCTGTGGCACTATCTCATAGTGCCACTCGCCCCCAAAACTCTCGGCTTTGGTCCCTGCCGGGCTTCCTGGAGAAGCAATCAAATGTCGGAACGGGGCCGCCCATTCGTGAGTGTCCTTCCACACAGTGCCCATGGGGAGATGATTCAGGTAGGTCACCTCCCATTGGTTTGGGCGAAGGTCACCAAGCTGGTGTTCCGATAAGAAGTGGCTTAGGCGTGCTGCCGCAGCTTCGAATTCTGGCCTGACGAAATCGTAGCTCGGATATCCGATGCCAGAATCACCAAGCCAATTAAAGGAAAGACGGCCATTCTGAAGCTGGATCATCCGATCGTTGGAGGCATTGCGCGCTTGCATCCGCAGCGCGATTTCCTGTGTCAACTGGAACTGAACGCCCATGTTTTCCCAGGAAACTACCGGCTCAAATCGCTCGAATTGGGCAGGCAACGGGGGAGCGTCAGATGCATTCGCCCACTCCTTGCCGAGATAATGAAGAAAGAGGCCCAGGTGGGTGTTGTTGAATTTAGGGACCGGGTCGAACTGGACGCTCAAAGCAGTTTCGACAACCGGAGGATCCTTGAACTTCGGCAGTCGCTCGACGTCAGCCATGGTCTCAAGGTCGGGTGTGTTCAGAATGCCTTACCTTAATCGCCGCCCCTCGAAAAGGCAATACATTCGCATGGCGGCTTAATCGATTCTAGCATCCGATGGCATCGAAAGGCGACCTGACGTTTTTCCCTGTATCGCCGCGATGAGCCGCCGTAAGAAGGTGCTCCCCTTCCTGATGGGCATTTGGTGGCTGAGCACCACGGGGTTCCAGACTCACTCGCAGCGCAAGCTCGCTTGTCCCACCCTATGCCCGGCTGCTACGATTAACTCGCAGAGGCCGGCACGACGTAGCGGTCGGCCGCCGATTCATCCTGTTTGGTCCGGACCTGAGTCCGGTGTTCGGCTGTTGACGATTTACCAGCGTCTGGCAAAGGGCGTTTCACGGTGGTGGCTGCCGGTCATGTTGATGTGGCTGGGTGTCGCCGCGGGCGTGCGCTATGCCGCGCCACGATGGGATGACGTCACGCGCGACGGCGACCTGGCTTATCTGCCCGACGAAACGGCCAGCGTTCGCGGCGAGAAACTGCTTCACGAAGCGTTTCCCAACCACCGCTCGAGGAGCCAGATGGTGCTGGTCTGCGAGCGGGCCGACGGACCGCTCACTTCCGACGACCGGCGAGCGCTGTTCGACGTCTCGACGCGGTTGGCCGCCGGCGACGACGAGGAGCTGCCGGTAGTCGATGTCTGGTCGCCCTGGACCGAGGTGATCGGCAAAAAGCTCACCAGCCACGACCGGCACGCGGCCTTGATTGTGCTGCTCATTCGCAATGAATTCATGGCGGTCGACAATATCCGCCTGTTGGCGCGGCTGCGGGCGCTGGTCGACGAGGTGCGGCACGCGCCCGATTTTCCGCAGGGGCTGCGGCTGGAGATCTCCGGCTCGGCGGCAATCGGCGGCGACATGAACGACGCCGCTCAGGAGAGCATCAAGAATACCGAAGCGGCCACGATCGCCCTGGTCGTGGTGATTCTGTTGCTGGTCTATCGGGCACCATTTCTGATCGCCATTCCGCTGATCACGATCGGCGTATCGATCGTGGTGTCGCTGGGAGTGGTGGCGGCGTTGACCGAGCACTGCGCGCTGCCTCGATGGCAAGTGGTGGGCGGAAACCCGACGCTTGAGTGGCTCGACTTCAAAGTGTTCAAGACCAGCAAGATTTTTATCGTGGTGATCTTGTTCGGCTCCGGCACCGATTTCTGCCTGTTTCTGATCTCGCGGTTCAAGGAGGAGCTGCAACGCGGGGTCGATCGTGTGCAAGCCGTGACCAACTCGCTGGCCAATGTGGGCGAAGCCCTGGTAGGCAGCGCCATGACCACGATCCTGGGCCTGGGCACGATGCTCTTCGCCGATTTCGGCAAGTACCGCAACAGCGGACCGGCCATCGCCATCTGCCTGGCCGTGACGTTGGTCGCCTGCTTGACGCTGGCCCCCGCCTTGTTGCGGGCCATGAGCCGTTTCGTATTCTGGCCCTTCACGCCGGCCGTCCGTGCGGCTACTGGGCCGAGCGAAACCGAGACCGAGGGCGTGGCGCTGGGCGGTCTGTGGCAAAAGATCAGCCGCGGCATCATCGCCCGGCCGGGGCTGATCCTGACGGTGAGTTGCTTGGCGATGGTGCCCTTGGCCTATCACGGCCTGTCGGTGCCCGTCACCTACGATCTGTTGGAAGAATTGCCGCGCACTTGCACCAGCGTGGTCGGCACGGAGCTGCTCAAACAGCACTTTCCGGCCGGCGACATGGCGCCGATCACGGTCCTGGCCGAGCGGAGCGACGCCGAATTCGACTCGCGCCAAGGGATGAAGCAGATCGCGGGCCTCACCAAGCTGCTCTACGACCTGCGCGGCGTGGAAAGCGTGCGCAGCCTAAGCGAGCCGCTGGGCGACAAGCCGGGAGCGCTGCGCCTGGCGAAGCTGGCGGTGCTCCGCCATCCGCGCACAAAATCGCTCTACCTGGCCCAGTCGGAAAAGCTGGCCGGACAAGTCACGCGTTTCGACGTCATCACGCATTACGACCCGTTTTCGATCGAAGCCGCCGACCTGCTCGACCGCATCGACCGCCGGCTCGACAAGCTGACTCAGGACGAAGCATCGGTCTGGCACGGCACGAATTTCGTCTATGCCGGAACGACCGCCGGCGTGCGCGATCTCAAGGCGGTGACGCTCAGCGATCAGTGGCTCATCGAACGGCTGGTGGTGATCGCCGTGCTGGCGGTGCTGATCGTCATTCTGAGGCGGCCGTTGATCTGTGTCTATTTGATCGTGACGGTGCTCTTCAGCTACCTGGTGACGATCGGGGCCACGGAGTTGGTGTTCTCCAGCATTTCTCAGCCGTATACGGGCCTCGATTGGAAGGTGCCGATCTTCTTGTTCGTGATCCTTACGGCCATCGGCGAAGATTACAATATCTATCTGGTGACGCGGGTGCTGGAAGAACAGCGCCGGCACGGGCTGGTTGAGGGGCTGCGAGTCGCCGTGGTCCGCACCGGCGGCATCATCACGAGTTGCGGCGTGATTATGTCCGGCACGTTCATTTCGATGATGTTCGGCTCGCTGCGGGGCATTTCGGAGCTGGGTTTTGCCCTGAGCCTGGGCGTGCTGCTCGACACGTTGGTGGTGCGGACCGTGCTGGTTCCGGCGTTCCTGGCGCTGGTTTACCGCTGGCGCGAGGCCGTGCCCGAACCGGCCCTCGAACCGCCTCGCGACGGCGAATGGGCCGGCGGGGGATAGCTGCGGACTTACGTCGGCCGTACAATCCAGGCATCGAAAATCCAAAACTCGAACAAGCCCATGCCCACACCACCCCTCGCTGAAACCCTTGCCGGCGTTCCGCTGTTTGCCGGTTTCAACCCGGACGATCTCGACAGCTTGTTGAAGAGCTTCGAAGAAGTCTCGTACCCGGCCGACGGTATCGTGTTTCGCGCCGGCGAGCAGGATCCGGCGCTCTATCTGATCATCAGCGGCGCGGTCGAAATCGTACTCGACGTGCCGGGCGGCCAGGAAGCGGTGATCGCGACGCTTGAACCGAAAAACGTCTTCGGCGAGAGCAGCTTCTTTCATCCCGCCCCGCACAGTGCCACGGCCCGCTGTCCGCGGGCGAGCACGCTCATGCGGCTGTCGCGCCGCGAATACGAGCGCTTGCTCGATGCCGGATCGTTGGCGGCCTTTCGTTTGGCGACGGCGGCGGCGGAGATTCTGGCGGCCCGGCTGCAAGCCACCGACAAATGGACCGCGGATCTGCTGAGCGAAGAAAACCAGCAACTCGCGGCGACCTGGCGCCGGTTTCGAGAGCAGATCGGCGTCTCGTTCGATTTTCCGCATGGGTTCGTGCATCCGTACTAACCATGGAGCCCTCGATGAAAACCAACCCCGTCAAACGCCTGCTGCGCGAAGGGAAGCCGACGTTCGGCACCTGGCTGTCGCTGGGCGACCTGTATGCCACTCGCGTGCTGGCCCGCAGCGGCTTCGACTGGCTGACGCTCGATATGGAGCACTCGCCGATCGACTGGTCGCAGGCGGCCACGGTTTTTGCCGCCATCGCCGACGCCGGCTGCGTGCCGCTGGCCCGCGTGCCCAAGGGGAACCACGACTACATCAAGCGCGTGCTCGACGGCGGCGCCTGGGGCATCGTGGTGCCGATGGTCGACACGGTCGAGCAGGCCCAGATCGCGGTCCGCGCCGCCAAGTATCCGCCGGTCGGCAATCGCAGCCTCGGCGGCGGCATGCACGCCATGAACTTCGACACTTCGTCGGGCGAATACTTCCGCAAAGCCAACGACGAGATCCTGGTGGTGTTGCAGACCGAAAGCCCCACCGGCGTGCGCAACGCCGAAGCGATCTACAGCCTGCCGGGCGTCGATGCCATCTTCGTCGGCCCCGTCGATCTGCGGGCCAACATGCGGTCGGCCGACGGACGCGAGGCCGGCGACGCCGAACTGGAAGAGATGCTGGCCCGTGTGGTGGCGGCTGGCAAAAAGGTCGGCACGCCGACCGGCATGCATACCATGGATCCCAAAGCGGCTCTGGCCCGCGCCGAGCAAGGGATGCAGTTCATCGCCATCGGCAGCGAATTGCGGTTCATGACGCAGCGTGCCCTGGAGGTGATTCGCGCGGTGCGGCCGGAGCTGGGCGACAAAGACCTGGCGCGATATTGAGCGATGGCCGAGTTCGTTACCATTACGAAAGCCGGCTCGATTCCCGAGGGGCAGGGCGCGACGTTCGTGGTCAACGGCCGGCTGGTGGCGGTGTTCTATGAGAAGGGGCAATATCACGCCATCGACGACCTTTGTCCGCACATGGGGGCGTCGCTGGGCGCGGGCGAGGTCTGCGACGGCGTGGTTACTTGCCCGTGGCACGCTTGGCGATTCAGCGTCTGCGACGGCACCTGGCGCGACAACCCGAAGCTCAAGATCGAGCACTTCGAGGTGCGGGTCGTGGGCGACGAGGTGCAAGTCTACGTGCCAGAGAAGAAGGCGGCGGCGGGGTAGGTCTACTTGCCCAATCAGGCCGCTAGTCCTATCTTAGCGCTATGCCCGACGACTTGCCGAAATTGCGTGCCACGCTGGTGGAACTGCGCCGCGAACTTGAAGCGGCGGGCAGCCTCGACGCCGATTCACTGGCTATGATGCGGCAGGTGATGGCCGATCTCGAGCAAGCCATCGCGCGCAGCGAGGAGGCCGGGCGGCCGTTGGATGCCCAATCGGCGCAGCGCGGCTCCGTCGTGCGACGGCTGGGCGACGCCGCCCGCGGCTTCGAATCGACGCACCCCATGCTCTCCGGCGCCATCGGCAGCGTCATCGACGCCCTGGCCCAGATGGGAATCTAGGGATTGTGGATTTTCGATTTTGGATTTTGGATTGCGAGCACACAAACCCGAAGCGCAAGCGAGGCGCACCCGCTCGTCGTCCTCGCTTGCGCTTCGGGTTTGTGTTTAGCCTGCTGGCCAGTGTGGCTGGTGCGCAAGAGGCGCCGCTCGATGGCCGCGAGGGGCGAGAGCTGCTCTTGGATCGCTTCCGCCCGCGGTCGCAATTGAAGGTCGAGCCGCATCCGTTGACGCGGGCCAAATTTCCGGCCGTCGACGTTCACGTACACCCGCGGATTCGCCTGCGGCACTCGCCCGAAGAACTGGACGACTTCGTGCGCCTCATGGACCGTCAGAACATCGCCGTGTGCGTCAGCCTCGACGGCGGCATGGGCGAGGCGTTCGACGAACACTCCAAGTATCTCTGGACCAAGTACCGCCCGCGGTTCGTGATCTTCGCCAACATCGATTGGCAGGGCGACGGCAAGTCCGGCGAGCCGGCCACCTGGGACTGCCAGCGGCCCGACTTCGGAAGGCGGATGGCCAAAGAGCTCGCGCGGCTCAAAGCGGCGGGCATCAGCGGGCTGAAAGTCTTCAAGGATTTTGGCCTCAAGTATCACAACGCCGATGGCTCGCTCATCAAGATCGACGACCCGCGCTGGGATCCGATCTGGCGGGCATGCGGCGAGTTGGGACTGCCGGTGATCATGCACACCGCCGATCCGGGCGCGTTCTTCGAGCCGCTCGACGAGACCAACGAGCGCTGGGAAGAGTTGCACCGCCATCCCGACTGGAGCTTTTTCGGGCCGCAATGGCCGTCGCGTGCGGAGTTGCACGCGGCGCGAAACCGCGTGATTGCCCGGCATCGGCAGACCACGTTTATCGGCGCCCACCTGGCCAACGACGGCGAAGACCTGGCCCAGGCGGGCCGCTGGCTCGACGAGCACCCGAACCTGGTGCTGGAGATCGCCTCGCGGATCAACGAGCTAGGCCGTCAGCCCTACACGGCCCGCGACTTTTTCCTGAAATATGCCGACCGCATTCTCTTCGGCACCGACGGTCCTCGCTCGCCCGACCGGTTGGTGCTTTATTGGCGGTTTCTGGAGACGCGCGACGAATACTTCCCGTATGCCGAGACGCCGTTTCCGCCGCAGGGCTTTTGGCGAATCTACGGCCTGCACTTGCCCGACGACGTGCTGAAGAAGATTTATTCCGAAAACGCCGCACGAATTATTCCCGGCGTAAAGGAGCGGTTGGCGAAGCGAGCCGGGGAATAAACGGCCCGATGAACCCCATTCCGACTCCGAATCGCCTTCGTTCGCTTCAGCAGGTGTGGCGAGCTCGTCGCACGAAGTCGGCCTGGGGCGGAGCAAGCTGTGCGAGCGATGCCTCGTCGATGCGCGTGCCGATATCGAGCCGGGCCGCGCGGGGCTCGCCGGCAACCGTGAACGTCGCACCAAATAACGACGCTCCCCGAAGGTCGGCGCCGTTCAGGTCGGCGGCACTGAAGTCGGCGCCTTCCAGGTCGGCGGCCGCGAACGTCGCGCCGCGCAGCTCTGCGCCGGCAAAATGGGCGTTCGCCAGATTGGCGCCGTCGAAACTGGCCCGTGCCAGCACGCACTCGCGGAAGTCGGCGTTGCGCAACACCGCGCCCCGCGCGTCAAGGCCGGTCAAGTCGTGGCCACGCGCCTGCAGGCTGAGCAGGTTCAGCCCCGCGAAGCTGCGAGCGGCCAGCAGGCGCCGCATCTCGTGCCGGCTGACGTCGGCCGCGATGTAACGCTCTTCTCGCCACGGGTCGGCCACGTTGTGGTAGCCCGCTTCGCCTTCCCAGTAGCCCAAGCGGTCGGCGGCCAGTAGCTCGATCCGCTGGAGCCATTTGAGGCTTTTGTAGAAATAACGGCCCGGAACCACCAGCCGCACCGGCCCGCCATGCTCCACCGGCAAGGGACGGTTTTCGACCTCCAATGCCACGAACGCCCCCAAATCCAGCGCATCGCTCAGCACCAGTGAAGTCGAGTGGCCGCGATCGCTGCGGGCGACAAACGAGACGAAGCGGGCCAGCGAGGTCGGCTCGGCCGCGGCCAGCAGGTCGGCCAGTTCGACGCCGGCAAAATCGACCGCCAGTTTCGACCACCGCGTCACGCAATGAATATCGACCGGCCGCCGATGCCAGCGCAGCCGCCGCAACGCCGCAAGGTCGTAAACGCGGGGCGTGGCGACGCAGCCGCTGACGGTGACGGTCCAGTCGCCGTCGTGCTGCGCGGGACTACGCTCGCCCACCAGAGGCCATTTGCCGGGCGCGGCGAGTTGTTGACCGGGAGGTAGCGGAGGAGCGTCGGGCATGGGCGGTGGTTTGAAGTTGCCTCCATTCTAGCGACGGTTACGATAAACACTTATGCCAACGATTCAATTCGGCTGTCCTCGATGTCACTCGACGGTACAGGCCGACAGCGCGCAGGTAGGCAGGGCGGTCAGTTGTCCGACGTGCGGCAGCTCGGTGTTCGTCGCCCCGCCACCACCACCTGTGGCTGGCGCTCCGCCCCCTTTGCCGAATAAGGCCCCGCCCGTCGCCGGTGGACCGCCGCCCATCGCCGGTTTTCCACCGCGACCGGGCACGCCGCCGGTTCCGTCGGGGCCGCCGCCGATCGGAGGCGGCGCGGGAGCCGTTTCTTCGGTCCCACCGCCCAGGCCGGGCATGCCGCCGCCGATGGTCCGCTTCCCGCCGCCGCCGGCCGCGGCCCCAGTTGCCAGCGCACCGGCCACGGCTGTGCCGGCCATGGGGCTGGGACGCCCGGACGGTCCGCCTGCGCCGGCACCGATCGCGGCGCCATTCAGGCCCAGCGCCGTGCCCGTTTCAGCGCCAGGACAAGCGCAATCGTTGCCGCGAGAGCGCGATCGCAACATCGAACGGTTGACGATGGAAGAAAAGGAGCAGCGGCGTCTGCGCCGCAACATCATCACCGCTACTGTGGGCGTGGTGTTGTTGCTGATGTTGACGTTGATTCTGATGAAGATCGCGGGGTAGGGATGAGAGATGAGGGACGAGAGATCAGGGACAGGGATGGCCCTCGTCTATCCCTCATCCCTCATCCCTGTCGCAATGCCGTAAAGCTCTTCGGCGTCGAGCAACTGGTCGTTCGTTTCGAACAGACGCTGAATCGCCCGCTTGTGAATCTTCATTTTGAGGCCGCCCACTCCGACCGCTCCGTAGCAGATCACTCGCTCGCGTTCGACGCCGCGGTCCGTGACTTCCACGCCGCCCAACCCGGCGGGCGGCACCGCGTTGAGATCGATCGCCACCTTCAAGCTGCCCGCCCTGTGCCGTGCCTCGCTCGACGCCAACTCCACACCGGCCGCGCCCGTCGCAATCACCAGCGAGGCGTCTGTCAGAGCCGTGATCGTTTCTTCCTCAGAACTGGCCCGTGCGGGGACGATCTTCGCCGCCGGATACCGTGCGGCAACGGCGTCGCAAACGGCCTGAGCCCGTTCGAGGCGACGCGAAACGACGCGCACGGCCGCGCCTTCCAGGGCCAACAGGCGCACGGCGCGTTGGCCCACCGGTCCCGTGGCGGCCAGCACGACCGCGGTGGCGCCGCAAAGCGTGAGGTGCTTGCCCGCCGCCGCCACCGCCGCCGCGGCGGTGGTGTTGGCGCCCGAGGGATCGAGCATCACCGAGACCTTCATCGGTCCGAAAAAGGCGCGGCGAACTTCGGCCAACACCGCTTCGGCGGCGGCGACATTCGAGCCCCCGATAAAAATCGCCGTGTGGTGCAAGTCGCCCGGTCCGCGGGTGAAGATGGCCCCGTGGACGCGGTCGCGCACGTTCTCGGAGGTAATGGCATGCTGGCGCAGCAGGTGATCGGCGCCGGCGTCGATCGCCACCACGCTGTCAAACACGCTCGGCTGCTCGTCGGTGTCGAGCTGCAACAGGATCTTCGGCTTGCTCATCGCAATCCGACGCTAGAACCCGCGGAACGGATGCTTGGCGCTGTCCTTGCCGGCGATCATTTCTTCGACGCTCGGCTTGCTCTTCATCGCGTTGGCGATCGCCATTTTCGTCGCTTCATAGTTGTAGTCGTGGATTTTCTTGTCGTCCTCGGCTGCCGGGTGGATGAACACTCCGCAGACGATCACCAAATCTTCCGCCTGGTCTTTGCGAATGACGCCGGCGGCCACCGAATCGGCCACCGCCTTGGCCACTCCCGACTGGGCCGGGCCGAACATCTGCACGGCCTGCTTCATGCCCTTGATCGTCACCTTGGTGATGAGCACCGTCGCCGGCTTGACCGCCAAGTTGGGGGTTAACACCGCCAGCAGGTTCGAGTGGCCTTCGCTCTGCCGCGCCAGCGCATTGGCAAAGGCGTTGCCGACAGGCCCGTCTTTGCTGCCGATCAACAGGTCGATATGAGCAATTTCGTTGCCGTCGCCCGCCAGAGCCTCACCGATAAACATCGACATCGCCGGATCTCCTTAGTTGCTTGTAAGTGGACCATCGCCGCGCTCGCGATGGATGGCAAGGGGCAACAATAACAAACGCACGGCCAAATGCAATGACCCCGCGGGAAAGCGGGTGCCTCGCCACACCTTCCCCGCCGCCACCCCCTTGCAACCTACCGCCGGGCTGCTACATTAGTCCGCTTCGGCGGAAAACTCCGCTCCCACGGAAAAGGCTTCACAGTCTTCCCACCTTGCCGTCGCTCGCGGCGGCTCATGGATGGCTCGGCCCGGCATCTTCGCCGGGCGGCACTGAGCCTACACACTAGGCACGAAAGTCCTGCTGCGCACTCGTTTTACGTTCGGACGACGGTGTCCGGCCACGCGCAGGACTGCACGAATCGGAACGGCGAACGTTCCACACACCAAGGAGGAGAGCAACGATGCTGTTTGAGTCGCTACTTTTAGTTGCCGCGATCGGCTTTTGTGACGGGCCGCAGGCGGACGTATCGGAGGCACCGAAGGCGGAGACGGCGAAGCCCGTTGAGGCCGTGCCCCTTTTCCCGGCGGAAAATGAAATCGTCCAATGGACGAACGCTCAGCGAAAGCGGCACGGCCTGCCGCCGCTGGTGGTCGATGCGTCGCTGGAGAAGACCGCCCGGAACCACACCTTTTGGATGGCCTCTGTGCAAAGCTTGCAGCACGCGCAGGGAGCGTGGGCCGAAAACATTGCTCAGGGGCAGATTTCTGCCCAGCATGCGGTAAGCTCTTGGATGAACTCGTCGGGTCACCGGGCGAACATTTTGAACCGCCGGCACCGCCGCATCGGCGTGGCCGGCTTTGTGGGCCGCAACGGCCAGGTCTACTGGTGCCAGCAGTTTAAGGAGTAACGGCGGCAAGTGGGTACACCGCTCCTGATCGTGGGGGCGAGCGTGCGGGCCGCCGCCCAGTCGGCGGTCCGGCTGGGGCTGGTGCCCGTCTGCGGCGACCTTTTTGGCGACGCCGACCTGCCCGACGTCAGCGTCGGGCAGGTCGCGCGGTCGTTTCCCCGCGACCTGGTCCGTATCGCGGATCAGGCGCCGGCCGGTCCCTGGATGTACACAGGTGGTCTGGAAAACCATCCGCGCGTCGTCGCCAGAATCTCGCGGCGGCGCGAGCTGCTGGGCAATTCGCCGGCCAACCTGCGCAAGCTACGCGATCCGTTCACGTTGGGCCGCGTGCTCGATGACGCCGGTTTCCTTTTTCCTGAATGTCGCGATTCGAGCGACGGGCTGCCGCGCGACGGCCGTTGGTTGCGAAAGCACCGGCGGTCGAGCGGAGGTCTGCGCGTCGAGCGATGGTCGGGCGAGCGCGGGTCGTCCGAGGCACGCGGCTCCTATTATCAGCGCTACCTCGACGGCCTGCCGCTGGGGGCGGCGTATATAGCCGCGGCCGGGCGATCGCGCCTTCTCGGCGTCAGCGAGCAGGTCGTGGCCGGCACTCCGCAAGCGCCGTTTCGCTATGGCGGGTCGATTGCGCCCATCAAGCTGCCGCCACAGCAGCACGAATATCTGTCGGCACTCGGCGAGGTGCTGGCTCGTCAATTCGACTTGCGGGGTCTGTTCGGCGTCGATCTGATTGCGGCGGCCGACTGTCTTTGGGCCATCGAAGTCAACCCGCGCTACACCGCTTCGGTCGAACTGTTCGAGCGAGCATATTCGTTCAATGCCATTGAACTGCACCTCGCCGCGTGCCGCGATGGTCGGCTGCCGGATCTACAGACGAAGCCGCACGCGCGATGTTACGGCAAGTCGATTCTCTACGCCGACCGTCCGCAACGTGTGACGAATACACTCACATCCGCACTGTGTGGCCTCAACGCATCGGGCATGTGGCCGACAGTGGCCGACATTCCGCGTGCCGGGACGGAGATCACGACGGGTCAACCGGTGGTCACCGTGTTTGCCGAAGCCGCGGACCGGTCGACGTTGGGAGTCGCGCTACACCGCAGGATGGAGGACGTTCGATTCCTACTCGGCGCGTGAGGGTTCGGCATCAGGTTTCAGACGCCTGGCGCCTGATGCCCGACGCCTCAATTCGCGGGCGTGTTTTGTTCGTTTCCGGGCGGCTTGGCGCGCAACGCCAGGTGCGGTTGCGGCCGCGGATGGGGTGCGTCGAAAAGACGCCGCAAGATCAGCCGGCCGACGAGGCGCGGTCGGGCATGGCTCGTACGCATGGTCATGTTGGCACCTTTGCTCTCTGTCTCTCCCTCGCTCCCTCTCCCTTTCTTCCCTCGCCGACCGTCGGCCTCGCACGCCGCCGCCCTCAGGACTGTGGCGGCGGCCGCGCGAGTGCCAAACGCAGGACGACGACCGACCGCTTACAGGGCCGGTTGCACGGTCGTCATCGGACCGGGCAATCCGCTCTCCATGCTCGGAGCGCCCATGCACGGATCGGTATAGGTGCTCGCGGCAGGATAAGCCTCCGTGGCCGGATAGCCGGTCGCGCCAGTCGCGCACGGATTGCACTGCGCGCCGCGATTGAACCAGCGCCAGCAGCCGGCGGTGCTCGCCGTCAGCAGCGCCAAGGCCGTCAAAATCAAGAGCCTCTTCATGGCTTGTCTTCCCTTTCAGAAAAATCGGAACTGCCGGGCGAGGCTGTGGGGTCAAGCAACTCTACAACACGCCGCACGATGTGCAAACGCAACGCACGGATTTTTTTCACCGAGCGTTGCCGTTTGCCATCACGCCCCGGTTTTAGCGGGTACATTTCAATAGCCCGGCGGTTCTCCGGCCGGGCGGCAACCGACGAAGGCATGAATTGGCAACTTCGATGCGGCAGCGTTTCGCTTTGATCCTGATGCTCCAGTTCGCGGCCTGGGCGGTGCTTGGCGGCCGCGCCGCCGCCGTCGAGCGCGCGGCCGACCCACGGAGCGCGGAGACGCCTTCGCAACAAGGCTCTCTAGGGAACGCCCTCCGTGGCGTTCCGCCCTCTGTAGGGAACGCCCTCCGTGGCGTTCCGCGGCCAACCGAGGGATTTTCCCTTGTTTTGCCCCGGAACGCCACGGAGGGCGTTCCCTACACAGCCAGCGACGTTACTCGCGCGGATAGTTATCCGCAGACCGCCGCACCAATGGTCCCCAGCCAGCTCTGGCTGGTCAGCACCCGTTCGTTGCCCCACGGGCCGCCCGGCTCCTCGCGCCGCGCGGTGCCTGAGGTCAGCCGATATGAGCAAGACGTCTGGCAGCCGTCGTCGCTCGACGATCTCATGGCCGCGCGCGATCCGCGGCTGACCACCGTCGTGCTGGTCCACGGCAACGACACCGACGACGACCAGGCGCGCAGCAAAGGACTGGGGGTGTATCCCTCGCTGGTCGAACGGGCCGACCAACCCTTTCGCTTGATCATCTGGTCGTGGCCGGCCGATTACGTCCGCGGCAGTATGCGGCAGGACGTTCGCGTCAAAGCCGAACGGGCCGATTTCGATGCCTTTTATCTGGCGCAGTTCATCGACGAGCTCAACGGCAGCGACCCGGTCAGCCTCGTGGGCTATAGCCTGGGGGCGCGCGTGACTACCGGCGCCTTGCACCTGCTGGGCGGCGGCCCGTTGGCGGGAAGAAGCATGGCTGCCGAGCGCCGCGCGGGTCGGCCTCCCCTCCGCGCGGTGTTGATGGCCGCCGCCGTCGACGAAGACTGGCTGTTGCCCGGTCGCCGGCAGGGCCACGCCCTGGACGTCGTCGAGCGCATGGTGTTGCTGGTCAACCCGCGAGACCGCGTGTTGCGCTGGTATCGCTTCCTTTCTCCCGGCCGCGGGGCCGCCGCGCTCGGCTCGCGGGGATTTACGTCGTTGGCCACGTTGGGCGCGCTGCGTCAAAAAATCGAGCAGATCAACGTCAATCCGATGATCGGCGGCCAGCACGGCTGGGCAAGCTATGCCAGCTCGCCGGAGATTCTGGAACAACTGAAACGCGAGGTGATGATCGGCACCGTGCGGCGGAAGGAGCTGTTGGGCGGGCAGGTGGAAAGCCGGCGGTAGGGAAATCGCGAACGGCACAATGCCTGACGCGATCAAAGAAAACCAATCGTCTCGCTCCTACAATCCAGGACTGACCACCGCGGTGATCATGTTTCTACCCGCTGGGGCCTTTGCCATTCTTGAACTGTAAGTGACCGGCGAGGTTGGCTGGCGTTACCACGTGCTCGGACTACTGACGGCGATTGCGGGCCATGTGGCAATTGTCGGCTACTGTTTGCGCCGTACCAACCCGATGCGCCAGCCAGGAACGTGAAAAAGAGGGCAATACTTCGCTTGCGATTCGCGCATAGGGAAATCGGAACGGATTCAGCGAAGCTTTACGGCCCGCGAGACGTGAATCCCCGAGACCCGCGCTCCCTTCCGCGTTTCCCGTTTACCGTCTACCATTGAGTCATGGGAGTCGCTCAAGTCGTCATCGTCGGCCGCCCGAATGTGGGCAAATCGAGCCTGTTCAACTGGATCATCAACCGGCGCGTCGCCATTGTCGACGACCAGGCGGGCGTGACACGCGATCGTTTGACCCAACTGATGTGCGTCGGCGATCGCTACTTCGAGCTGGTCGATACCGGCGGCATCGGCATCGAAGATGTCGACAACCTGACCAGCCACATCGAAGAGCAGATCGAAACGGCGATTGAGTCGGCCAATATCATCCTGTTTGTGGTCGATACGCGCGACGGCCTGGTGCCGCTCGACGAGGACGTCGCCAAGCGGCTCCGCTACACCAAGGTGCCGGTGATCTGCGTGGCCAACAAGACCGACGCGGAACCGCTCGACGCCCAGGCCAATGAGTTCTATCGGCTGGGCCGGGGCAAGCTGGTCCGCGTCAGCACCCAGCAAAACCGCGGCAAGCAGGAGCTGCTCGATGAAATCTTCGAGCGTTTGCCCGACGAGACGGCCGAGGGACCGCCCCCGGAACCGATGATGAAAGTGGCCATCGTCGGCCGCCGCAACACGGGCAAGAGCACGTTCGTGAACACGCTGGCCCAGGCCGAGCGGATGATCGTCAGCGAGGTGCCGGGCACCACGCGCGACAGCGTCGACGTGCGGTTCGAGCTCGACGGCAAGGCGTTCATGGCCATCGACACGCCGGGCCTGCGCCGCCGCAAGAGCATCTCGACCGACATCGACTTTTACAGCACGCACCGGGCCGAGCGGAGCATTCGCCGGGCCGACGTGGTGTTGCTGTTCCTCGACGCCACCGAGCGAATCAGCAAGGTCGACAAGCAGCTTTGCGGCTACATCGCCGAACAATACAAACCGTGCATCTTCGTAGTCAACAAGTGGGACATGATGGCGGCCAGCCTGCCGACGGAAAAATGGGTCCACTACCTCCGCGACACCTTTCGCACCATGCGCTACGCGCCGATCGCTTTTGTCACCGGCAAGACCGGCAAGAACGTCAAGGCGTTGTTGAATCACGGCCAGATGCTGTTCAAGCAGGCCCGCACGCGGGTGAGCACCTCCGACCTGAACCGCCTGCTGAAAGCGGCGATCGAGAACAATCCGCCGCCCTTGTATCGCAACCGCCAGCCCAAGATCTATTATACCACGCAGGTGGGCGAGGAACCGCCCACGGTAGTGCTGTTTTGCAATCAGCCGCAAGCCATCAGCGAGAACTACCGCCGTTACCTGCTGGGCGTTTTCCGCGACAATCTGCCGTATGCCGAGGTGCCGATCAAGCTCTATTTGCGGAAGCGCGAGAGCGCCGAGCCAGCGGAGGCTGTGGAAGGAGAGAGGCAGCCGGCGGCAAAATAGGTCGGTGGCTGGGGCAGAAGCTGGCCGGGGTGCGGTCGTGCAATCCGTAAGACGCCGTCGGCCAGCGATGCCCCGGTGGTGCTGCTACCGGGGCATCGCTTGGCCGCAGGGCTTGTTGGCAAATCCAGCCCCACCCGGCCAAGCTCTGCCCCAGCCACCACCAATCCAGAATCCAAAATCCAAAATGATCGTCGGCGTTCCCAAAGAGATCAAACGCGATGAATACCGCGTCGCCATTCTGCCGGTCGGCGTCGAAGAGCTGACGCGGGCCGGGCACACCGTGCTGGTGCAATCCGGGGCGGGACTCGGTTCGGGGATTCCGGACGAGCGCTACGCCGAGCAGGGTGCCAGGCTCGTCGATCGGGCGGACGAGATCTTCGCTCAGGCCGAGTTGATCATGAAGGTCAAGGAGCCGTTGCCGGCCGAATGGCCCCTGCTGCGTAGAGGGCAGACCGTGTTCACCTATTTCCATTTTGCCGCCGACCGCGAGCTGACCGAGGCGGTGCTGGCATCGGGAGCGACGGCCGTGGCTTATGAAACGCTGCGCGACGATCGGGGCCGGCTGCCGCTGTTGACGCCGATGAGCGAGGTCGCCGGTCGCATGAGCATTCAAGAGGGGGCAAAGTATCTGGAGCGGCCGCAAATGGGGCGCGGCATTCTGTTGGGCGGCGTGCCCGGCGTGGCGCCGGCCCACATTACGGTTCTGGGTGGCGGCGTGGTGGGGGCCAACGCGGCCAAAGTGGCGGCCGGATTCGGGGCCAGCGTGGGCCTGCTCGACATCAACATGGACCGGCTGCGGTATCTCGACGACGTCATGCCGCCCAACGTCGATTGCCTGTTCAGCGACCGGCACACGATCCGCGAGCAGCTCAAGCGGGCCGACCTGGTGATCGGCGCCGTGCTGATTCCCGGCGCCAAAGCGCCCCGCCTGATCGACTACGACGACCTGAAACTGATGCAGCCGGGCAGCGTGATCATCGACGTGGCGATCGACCAGGGCGGTTGCGTGGCCACCAGCCGGCCGACGACGCACAGCGAGCCGACGTTCATCGTCGAGCAGGTGCTGCATTATTGCGTCACCAACATGCCCGGCGCCGTTGGCCGCACGAGCACCTACGCCTTGTGCAATGTGACCTTGCCGTGGGCCATGCAGATTGCCCGGCGGGGCATCGAAGCGGCCGCGCGGGCGCTGCCTCCCATCGCCAGCGCCGTCAACATTATGGACGGCGAAGTCACCAACGAAGCCGTCGCCGCCAGCTTCGCGTTTCCCTTCCGCCCGCGCTTCGCGGAAGCGTGAGCTATTCGATCGTTCTACGTCGCGCGGCCCGACCCAGGCTGGTCACCTCGCGGAGCGCCGCCCGTCATCGTACTCGGAACTCGGCGAAGGAGTCGGGTCACACGACCACCGCCAGATGGTCGAACTTAACCGTTTCACAGGAGCGACTGGAGCCTTTCAATGGCCTTCCGTTCTTCGCGGCGACGCTTGCTGCGCCGGCGCTTGCGGGAGGTGGTGGCTTTTGCGGCCGCCTCGCCTTTTGGAAGGCTGCCAACCCCGTCGAAGGCCGCAACGCTTGGCGCCGCGTCACGCCGCAGCTCCACCTCCAACACGGCGGAATTTGGAAGGCTGCCAACCGTTTCGAAGGCTGCCATCCGCGGCGCCGCCGCGCCGTCCGAAACAGTTTGTTCCGCCACGCCCGAATCAGGAAGGCTGCCAACCGTTTCGAAGGCTGCCACGGTTTGCGACGATTCGTAACGCCGGAAGTAGCCGAGCAGTTTTTGGCTAGTTGAAAGCATCGTGATAGTTGCGCGAGCATGATCGAGCACAACAGTAGATGAGATTGTCGTCGCTGTCGTCACCGCCGGCGCACACGCGGTGGTAATGATCGACCGACAATGCGCCGGCCGAATCCGTCTCCGAGACGCCGCAGTAGCCGCACAAATGCGAGAATCTCGCCCTGACCTGCCGGTGTCGCTCGTGGGCCACGCGGCTTCATTCCTTGACGCCAAGCAACTGGCGCGTCCGTTCACTCAAGGCGGCTTCCGTTGCCGAAATCTCGGACTCAAGCTCGTCTCGGCGGGCGCGTAGCGCAGCTTCTTGCTGTTCGAGCTCCGCGATCGCGCGCTTGGCCGCCCCGAGCGCGGGCAACTCAGTGGGGGCGCACTCGGTGTCTTGAAGCCGTCGGAGCCAGTCCGCGTAAAACTGCCGATCGGCGTCAGACAGCGATTGCCCGCGAGTTGCTTTCAAATGCAACGGCCACCAACGGTCGTAATCGTGCTGATTCATAGCTGTCACTCCTCCGGCCATTTTACACCCCGGCGGCACCAACATCAATTTGCGCGGTTCAAGTCTATGGGTTCGCCAATGCGAGCCGCCGAGCCAAAGCAAAACCCGCCTCATTCTTAAGTGCAGAAAGGCCTGTCGATCTTCCGTAGCAGCTCCACGTCTTCAATCCGTCGAACCTCCGGAGGTCACGCGATGATCTCTTCCATCGGCTCGCCGTAATCGATCTCCAGCCGCTTGTGGCCCGGCACTTCCAGCCGGCGGGCGTCGAGACCGAGCTGCCGCATCAGCGTGGCGTGAACGTCGGTCACATAGTGCGGATGCTCGACGGCGTGGAATCCGATCTCGTCGGTCGCCCCG
>Ga0307374_10005125_pt1 | contig 21411 bp, 14 predicted proteins | sample OX3MG_FD_202532 | JGI IMG/M metagenome (GOLD analysis project Ga0307374, IMG submission 202532) | Soil microbial communities from Risofladan, Vaasa, Finland - OX-3 | ecosystem: Environmental > Terrestrial > Soil > Coastal area > Acid sulfate soil | place: Finland: Risofladan, Vaasa | collected...
AACCCGCGACAACACGATTATGAGCCGTGTGCTCTGACCAACTGAGCTACGCCGCCATTGGGCGAGCCCCCGGTGGGGATTGAACCCACGACCCCCTCCTTACCATGGAGGTGCTCTGCCACTGAGCTACAGGGGCGCCGCGGGTACATCCGCGAAGCGTCAATGATAGCCAGGCCTTGGGGACGGCTGCCTCCGACACCCCTGGATTTCGCCACGTCAATACTACCATCGGCGGATGCGGATCCGCCTCGCCGAGCTGGCCGACGCCGAGGCCATCCGTGCCATCTACAACGTCGAGGTGCTGGGGAGCACCAACACCTTCGACATGGTGCCCCGCAGCTCGGTCGAGCAGGAGGCCTGGATCCTGGAGCACAGCGGGGTCCACCCGGCCCTGGTAGCCACCGAGGCCACCGACCCCGGGGCCCCCGGGCGGATCGGGGCCAACAGCGAGATCGTCTTGGGCTTCGGCTCCCTCTCCTCCTTCCGGGAGCGCTCGGGGTACTCGGCCACGGCCGAGAACTCCGTCTACGTGGACCGGGCCCAGCGGGGCAAGGGAGTGGGCAAGGCATTGCTGGCCGAGCTCCTCGTCCTGGCCTCCGCCCACGGCTTCCATTCGGTGATCGCCCGCATAGCCGGCCACAACGAGACCTCCATCGGCCTGCACGAGGCGGCCGGCTTCGAGCTGGTCGGGGTCGAGCGCGAGGTCGGGCGCAAGCACCGGCAGTGGATCGACGTGGTGGAGCTGCAGCGACTTCTGTGAGCCCGCCGGATCAGGGCCCGGCGGAGGGGCGCGGCCCACGCCCCGAGCTCAGGACTCCAGTGCGGCGCTGGTGGCCGGCAGGATCGGCAGGCGCGAGCGGTCGAGGCGCCACGAGGTCGTCCAGGTGCCGAGCGGGACGATGGCCACGGCCCACAGCACCATGACGGCCAGGACCATGCTGGCGGGTTCGGTGTGCACCAGCTCGCTCAGCAGGTCGCTCCCGCCGGTCAGGCCGATGAAGGGCGCCGCGGCCGAGAGGCCGAGCACGGCGTAGAGCCACCGGCCGGTCACGATCGGCGCCACAATGATGATGCCCCAGGTCAGGTACCACGGTTGGACGACCGGTCCGAGGAGGACGAAGGCCATCATGGTGCCGCCCACCGCGCCCAGCACGCCGATCCGCTCCCGGTTGCGCAGGCAGTAGACGGCGATGACCGCCGCCCCGACGAGGCCGATGGCCCGGGTCAGGGTGAGGACGCCGCCCAGGCCGACCCCGATGCCGACGAGGTGGGCCGTCCCGCTGATGAGGAGCCCGAAGCCGGTGGCCGGCGCCATCCACGAGCGGACGGTGCCGGGGGTGCCGAGGTTGGCTATCCAGCCCCAGCCGAGTCCCGAGACGAGCGAGAGCACCCCCATGACGACCACGGTCACCAGGCCGGCCCGCACCAGCATGCGGGCGCGGCGGCGCCAGTCGGCGAACGGGCCCGCCCAGTCCCAGGCGATGTAGACGATGCCGATGGCGGCCGGGACCTTGATGGAGGCGGCCAGCGCGCACAGCACGACGCCCCACACCGGATGGAAGGAGCGTGCCGCCGTCACGCCGGCCAACAGCAGGCCGACCATGATGGCGTCGTTGTGGGCGCCCCCGACGAGGGCGAGCAGGGTGAGCGGGTTGAGCACCGCCAGCACGAACGCGGGGCCCGGGTCACGACCGAAGGAGCGGGCCAGCTTCGGGACGCAATAGGCGATCAAGGCGATGCCGACCACCGACTGCAGGCGCAGCAGCTCGATCGTCAGCAGCGCGTGGTGGAAAGTGAGCGAGGCGGACCAACCGGCGAGGATCAGGAACAGCGGACCGTACGGGGCGGGGGTGTTGGCCCACAGCGGATCGACACCTGCGTTGAACGGTCCCGAGCCCAACGTGCCCGGACCGTAGTGGTACGGGTTGATGTGGTGGCTCATCATTTCGCCCTGGGCGGCGTACGAGAACACGTCGCGGCTGAACAACGGGGCCACAATCAGAAGGGGCAGGATCCACAGCGCCAACATGTAGGCGAGCGGGCGGATCGGCACGCCACCGCGGGCCCGCAGCGTCTGGAAGAGTCCGTACCAGACCCGGACGAACAGGATCATGCCGCCGTAGACGGCGACGACACCGGGCAGCATGAGTGCGGTCGACGGCCAGGCGGACTCGCCGAAGAACCACGTGCCACCCATCGCGCCTTCGAGCTTGAACGGCGAGCTCGGCAGCGAGGCCCCGACGCAAATGGAGATCACGGCGAGGAGGCCGAGCAGCGCCGGTCGGCGCAGGAAGGACAGGTCCTCGAGGTCGCCGGACTCGGGCTCGACCCGCTCCGTCAGCGTGACGCCGCGGGTGAGGCGTTGGCGCACGTCGTCGGCCCGCACCGAAAGGCGGCCGAGGCGCGCGCTCAACCGGTCCAGGACCGGGGTTGACGTCGACATCGCGCTCTCGTCCACGGGGTAATCAGTCTCGCTTGTCATATCCGGTCCCGACAGGGCCCGGTGGGGGGAGGGGTACACGCCGCCTGGGAAGCCCATACCCCGCAATCGACCTGAAACAGCATTGTAACGGCACTCGGCAGGTGGCCTGAAGCCGGGTAGCCCCAGGATTCCGACCGGCGGACATGCGTGGGCCGGGAAGGATTCGAACCTCCGTAGGTGTTAACCGACAGGTTTACAGCCTGTTTCCTTTGGCCACTCGGACACCGACCCGCAGGCTGCGAGATTAGCCGGGCCACGCACCTCGGATCTGCCGGTGGCGCCCCGGTACGCTGGGCTCATGCCTACGTTTGACATCGTCTCGGAAGTCGACATGCAAGAAGTGCGCAACGCGGTCGACCAGGCCAATCGCGAGGCCGCCACCCGCTTCGACTTCAAGAACACCGATTCGGCCATTGAGCTGAACGAGAACGAGCTGGTCCTGCGCTCCTCGACCGAAGACCGCCTGCGGGCGCTGCACCAGGTCCTCGACGAAAAGCTGGTCAAGCGCCAGGTCTCACTCAAGGCCTTCGAGGACGCCAAGGTCGAGGAGGCCCAGAAGGGGACCTCCCGCCAGAAGATCGCCATCCGGGCCGGCATCTCGTCGGACCACGCCAAACGGCTGAACAAATTCATCAAGGAGCTCGGGCTCAAGGGCGTGTCCTCGCAGACCCAGGGGGATCAGCTCCGCGTCACGGGCAAGAAGCGCGACGACCTCCAAGAGGTGATCGCCAAGGCCAAGGCGGAGGACTTCGGCATTCCCCTGCAGTTCAACAACTTCCGGGACTAGCAAGCCGTGCCGGCCGGGGAGGGCCGGCCGTGATTCAGTCCTGGTTCGAGTGCTCGGACGCCGCCACCTTCTCGGCGTGGTGCTCCTCGTACTCGACCGGGGCGACGTGGAAGAGCTTGTTGTAGATCACGAACTTGACGACCCACAAGATGGCGAAGCTCAGCAGGTTGGCCAGGTTCACCAGCAACGCCGTCGCCCCGTGCGACAAACCGTGCGACCGGGCGATGTCGCCGGCGATCCAGACCGCCAGGCTCGAGAACGCGAGGCCGACGAAGGAGAGGATCCAGAAGGGGGCCACTTCCTTCCAGAAGTGCGACTTCCCGCTCTTGCCCCAGACCCAACGCCGGTTGAGGACATAGGAGGGGATGGTGGCCAGGACGTTGGCCACCAGGTTGGCGGGCACCTCCGACATGACGTGGAAGACACCGAAGGTCAGGAGCAGCGTGACCTGCGACACGATCGTCGAGATCACCGACACGCCGGCGTACTTGATCACCTTCACGCTCGACGGGTGCGCCCCCATCTGGCGGACCCGGATGTAGAGCGACTGGTCAGACGCCCAGATGTGCTTGAGGGGCGGGTGTCCGCCGGGCTGCGTCGCCGGCTGTTCGCGCTCCTGGGCGCTCGCCGCGGGCGGAATCGGCACGCGCTTACCCTAGCGCCACGGGCAATTCATCATCGGCGCAGGATCAGCCTGCAGCCGCTGTGGGCAATCTGTTGCTCCGGGCCACCTCGCCGAACCAATGGGCGCTCGGCTTGGGCCGCCGCTCGAACGTGCCCGGGGCCACCGCCACCAGTCCGAACTTGGGCCCGTAGCCCAGGTGCCACTCGAAATTGTCCAACAGGCTCCACACGAAGTAGCCCCGCAGATCGATGCCTTCCTGCAGGCAGCGGTGGGCGCTGCGGAGCGCGTCGGACACGAAGGCGATCCGCTCGGTGTCGTCGGCGGTGGCGATCCCGTTTTCCGTCACGACGATCGGCCTCCCGCTCACCGCTGCCGCCCGCCGCACCGTGTACTCGACGGCCTGTGGCCAGCGCTCGTCGCCCATCTGGGTGACCGGAACGGTGGGATCGTTCGGGGCCTGCCCGTCCGGGCCGAAGTGCATGCGCGTGTAGCACTGCACCCCCACGAAGTCGTCGCCCTCCGTGGCGCGCAGGAAGATGTTCTCGAGCATCTCCTCGGCCGCGTCGCGCAGTGACTCCCCGCCCTCGGTCGCCGTGATCTCGGCCATGGAGAGCGTGAGGCCGACCGGGAAGTCCCCCGGGCCGGCGCGCAGGACGTCGACCGCCAACCGGTGGGCCCGCACCATCGCCTCGTTCACCGCGGCATAGCGCGCGAAGTCATCCTTGACGCCGGGCGGGTACTCGCCCTGGAAGTACCCCATGACGGCGACCACGTTCGGCTCGTTGATGGTGCAGGCCCATCCGATGAGGTCGCCCAGGTAGGCCGTCGCCCGCTCGACGAAGCGGGCGAAGCGTTCGGGCGCGTCGGGCGCCTCCCACCCACCGCGGGCGCTGAGCCACAACGGGGTCGTGAAGTGATGGAACGTCACGACCGGGATGATCCCGTGGCCGTGGCAGGCGGCGCACACACGCCGGTAGTGCTCCAGCGCGGCAATGGAGAACTCGCCTTCGGCGGGCTCAATGCGGCTCCACTCCAGCGAGAAGCGGTACGCCCCGAGCCCCATGTCGGCCACGAGTTGGAGGTCCTCGCGCCAACGGTGCAGGGAGTCGCACGCGTCGCCGCTCGGCTCCAGCGTGCCCGAGGCCGGATTGTGCTCCCAGGCCCACCAGTCGTTGTTGACGTTGCCTCCCTCAATCTGATGGGCCGCCGTGGCGACGCCCCAGGTGAAGCCCTCCGGGAACTCGAGCGCTCCGTCGTCGTCCCGCCCTCTGGCCGCAGTCACGCGCCGCAGGGTAGTTGGAGCCGGGACACCGTGCTCTGCGATGCCCGCCACAGCGGCCTGCGAACATGGGCGCATGAGCGCGTCCTTGGAGTTCCTCGTCAACCTGCTTGACCTCGAGCCCATTGAGGTCAACATCTTCCGGGGTATCCAGCCGAACGAGGAGCGCCAGCGCGTCTTCGGTGGCCAGGTGGCGGGCCAGGCGCTCATGGCGGCGGGGCGCACCGTCGAACACGGACGCGTCCATTCGTTGCACTCGTACTTCCTGCGCCCCGGCGACCCCAATGTCCCGATCCTCTACGAGGTCGACCGGATCCGCGACGGCCGCTCCTTCACGACCCGGCGCGTCGTGGCCGTCCAACACGGTCGGGCCATCTTCAACCTGTCCGCCTCGTTCCACGACCTCGAGGCCGGCCTGGAGCACCAGATCCCCATGCCCGAGGTGCCCGACCCCGAGTCGCTGGCACCGCTGTACGAGCGGCTCGCACCCTTCAAGGACGAGCTGACCGAGTGGTTCGACCGGCCCCACCCCATCGACCAGCGTCACATCGGCTCGCTCCCCTGGCACTCGAGCGAGGTGAGCGAGCCCTATCAGCGCCTCTGGATCCGCGCCGACGGCGAGCTGCCGGACGACCCGCTGCTGCACGCCTGCGTGGCCACCTACGCCTCGGACATGTCGCTCTTCGACACCATCCTGGCCCCGCACGAGACGAGCTGGGACGACCCCGAGTTCATGGGCGCCAGCCTCGACCACTGCATGTGGTTCCACCAGCCCTTCCGGGCCGACGAATGGCTGCTGTACGACACCGACTCCCCCGTCGCCGCCCAGGGGCGCGGCCTGGCCCGGGGCTTCCTGTTCGACCGGCAGGGACGGCTGTGTGTCTCCTTGGCCCAGGAGGGCCTCGTCCGCATGCGCACGCGAACGAGCGCCTGATTCAACCGCTAGCGGTTCTGTATCGGCTCGTAGTCGCGAGCCTCAGAGCCGATGTAGAGCTGCCGGGGCCGCGAGATCTTCGAGTCCTGGTCCAGCATCTCCTGCCAGTGGGCCAGCCAACCGGCCGTGCGCGGGATGGCGAACAGGACCGGGAACATCTCCATCGGGAAGCCCATGGCCTGGTAGATGAGACCCGAGTAGAAGTCGACGTTCGGGTAGAGCTTGCGCGAGGTGAAGTACTCGTCGCTCAGCGCGATCTCCTCGAGCTTGAGCGCGATGTCGAGGAGCGGGTTCTTCCCCGTGACCTCGAAGACCTCGTCAGCCGTGCGCTTGATGATCTTCGCCCGGGGGTCGTAGCTCTTGTAGACGCGGTGGCCGAAGCCCTGGAGCCGGCCGCCCGACCCCGACTTCACCGAGGCGATGAAGTCCGGGACGTTGTCGATGCTGCCGATCTCGGTGAGCATGCGGATGACCGCCTCGTTGGCGCCACCGTGTCGCGGCCCGTAGAGGGCGGCTGCCGCGGCGGCCGTGGCTGAGTAGGGATCCGAGTGCGAGGAGCCGACGACGCGCATGGCGGTGGTCGAGCAGTTCTGCTCGTGGTCGGCATGGAGGATGAACAGGACGTCGAGGGCCCGGGCCAGCACCGGGTCGGCCTCGAACCGGGGCTCGGCCACCTTCCAGAGCATGGAGAGGAAGTTGGGGGCGAAGTCGAGCGAGTTGTCGGGGTACACGAACGGCATGCCCACGCTGAAGCGGTGGGCGGCGGCGGCCAAGGTGGGCATCTTGGCGATGAGGCGGACGATCTGCTTGTTGCGGGACTCGGGGTCGAAGATGTCCTTGGCGTCCAGGTAGAAGGTGGAGAGGGCGGCGACGGCCGAGACCAGCATGCCCATCGGATGGGCGTCGTAGTGGAAGCCCTCGAGGAAGCGCTTGCGCACGTTCTCGTGGATGAACGTGTGGTACGTCACGTCGTGCTTCCACTCCGTGAACTGGTCGTCGTTGGGCAGTTCCCCATTCAGCAGGAGGTACGCCACCTCCAGATACGTGGAGTTCTCCGCCAGCTGCTCAATCGGGTAACCCCGGTAGCGCAGGATGCCGGCGTCACCGTCGAGGTAGGTGATGGAACTCTCGCAGGCCGCGGTGGACATGAAACCAGGGTCGAAGAACCAGACGCCGGGAAGGAGCTTGGACCACTCCGCCGCCGCGACCCCGCCGTTGACGAGCGGAATCTCAATGGACTCGCCATTGCGATTGTCCGTGATCGTGATGCTTTCGGCCACGTGGAGGCCCTCCAGTTCCTGATTTCTGTGCCACACGATCCTAGGACCACGAATCGCTGCGGTCGATACGAGGGGCGGCGCCCCGCCCGGTGCTGCGGCCTGCACCTCAGGTGCCGGCAGCGACCTGCAAGGTCTGCTGCGTCGCGGTCCCGGCGGTCAGCGTCTGGCCCGCCGGCAGGATGATCTGGACCGTGAGCACGTTCGTGCTGGACGGCTTGACCCGCATGGTCACCGTGGGGAGGGTGAACGAGGCGCCCAGGGGGAGCGACGCCGTCCGAACCTGGCTCGTGGTCGCGCCCGAGGCCTGATCGGCCAAGGTGAAGCGGACCGAGACATGCGGTTCGTTGGACGAGCCCTGGTTGGCCAGCACCACGGTCACGCCGATCCGGGTTGTCGGGCTGATCACCGACACGTTCGAGGGGGAGCCCTGCGGCGTCGGCAACGCAGCGGGATTGAGACGCACCGTACGCAGGACGACGTAGTGCGATGCCGCCAACGTCGAGGAGGTGGCGAGCAGATCCACCTGGGCCGCCACGCTGCCCGGTTGCCAGACCTGTGGGTGGGTCACCCAGACCGACGACGGGAGAGTCCCGTGGCCGGGGGCCGCCGCCAGCGACCGCCGGACCGAGCGGTAGAGCGAGTCTGAACGCGCCAGCAGCGCGCCGGCGGCCGCGATGCGATTCGTGGTCTCGGCGGCCGAGAGCTGGGCGGTCCCGCCCGAGCCGGTGGCGGCATCGTCTCCCGGCGCGTCGGCCGGAGCGATGGGCTGCATGCCGAGGAACCCGTAGACGGCCGCCCGGAGTTGTGCCACCGCTTGCGCCCGTTCCGCGAAGACGGTGGCGAACTGGGTCGCCACGTTGCCCAGTGGGGTCGACCCGGCGGCGAGCTGGGCCCGAGCCGCCTCGTCGCTCGTCTGCAGCACTGCGCCGTCGAGGGCTGCCTGCAACCCCTGGCGGGTCTGAGAGGGCAGGTCGTTGACCACCTTGCGCACGGTGGCCGAAGTGGCGTTCGACTGATCGGCCGCCACGGTGCCCTGCGCAGCCAGGGCGCGGTCGGAATTGGCGTCGTAGCCCGTCGACTGCCGTGACACCTGGGTGAGGCCACCCACCACAATGGCGAGCACCACCACCGCGGCGATCAGCAGGATCACCGGCTGGGCCGATGATCGACGGCGCGCGCGGCGGCGGGGCCTGCGTGGCGGCATCGCCACAGGAAACTACTGCGGGTGGAGCCCCTTTACACCGCGAGGAAGGACGCGTCCGGCGTCTCGCCGGATGTCGTCAGGGTGCTGGCACTCGAGCGCCACTGGACCGTGGGGGCGATGGCACGCACATCCACCCGGTCGCGGTGGCGCTCCACCAGCTCCAAAATGCTGGCGATGACCTCGTCGGTCAGCAGGTGAGGCTGGAGGCCGAGGTCGAGGAGCTTGGTGTTGGCGGCGTTGAAGTAGTGCTGCTCGTTCTCGACGCGCGGGTTGGACAGGCCTTCCGCGATGTCGACCCTCGACGGGCACACCTTCTTGACCATCTGCGCCATCTGGAGGACGGAGAACGACTCGGTGAATTGGTTGAAGACCCGGAACTCGCCGCGGTCGGCAGGGTTCTCGAGGGCGAGGGCGACGCAGGCCAGCGTGTCGCGGATGTTGAGCATGCCGCGGGTCTGTCCGCCGGCGCCGTACACGGTGAGTGGGTGTCCGGTGACCGCCTGCACGCAGAAACGGTTGAGTACGGTACCGAAGACGCCGTCGTAGTCGAAGCGGGTCGCCAGCAGCGGGTCCACGTCGGTCTCCGGCGTCGATTGGCCGTAGACGATCCCTTGGTTCAGATCGGTGGCGCGCAATCCCCAGATGCGACAGCCGAACATGATGTTGTGGCTGTCGTGCACCTTGGACAGGTGGTAGAAGGACCCGGGTTGCTTGGGGTAGGGCATCACGTCGGTGCGGCCCTTGTGGGTGATCTCTATGAAGCCTTCCTCAATGTCGATGTTGGGGTACCCGTACTCCCCCATGGTCCCCAGCTTCACGAGGTGGATGTCCGGGTCGGTCTCCTGAATGGCGTACATGACATTCAGGTTGCCGACGACGTTGTTGACCTGTGTGTAGACCGCGTGCTCCCGGTCGATCATGGAGTACGGCGCGGACCGCTGCTCACCGAAGTGCACGATCGCGTCGGGCTTGCCCTCGGCCACCACGCCGTAGGTGAAGGCGGCGTCGGTGAGGTTCCCGATGCGCACGTTGATGGCGTGACCCGACACCTGCTCCCATCGCGTCACCCTGTCCTCCAAGGAGGCGATGGGGACCAGGCTGTCGACACCCATCTCGCGGTCGTACTCCCGCCGCACCAGGTTGTCGACCACGGTGACCTCGTGCCCGAGCGCTGAGAGATGCAGTGCGGTGGGCCAACCCAGATAACCGTCTCCTCCGAGAACCAGAATCTTCATTTCACCCGTATTTTCACTCAGGCCCCGCGATTGTTACGGAGTCGTTTCAATATCATCATGGGGCATGGCCCTGAATTTTAGCTGTGGGGGGGCTGAAATTGCCGTGAGACCAGGGATCTTTTTCCCTTGGCGCCGCAGCCTGAACAATCGGCAACGGTCGCTGGGGATGGAAACCCGGACAACCCGCCCGGGTCAGGCCGCCCCGCCCCAGAGGGCCCGCCGCAGTCCGGAGGCCCGGGTGATCGGACGTTCGATGGCGGCCCGGATCGACAGTTCGGGGCCGACGACGATGAGCCGTTCCCTGGCCCGGGTCACCGCCGTGTAGAGCAGTTCACGGGTGAGCACCCGCGACTCCGGTCCCGGCACCAGGAAGGCCACCGCCTCGTACTGGGAGCCCTGGCTCTTGTGCACCGTCATGGCATAGACGGTGTCGACCGCGGCGAGCCGGGTCGGGCTGACCTCGGCGACGCTGCCGCGCCGCTCGAAGGCGGCCACCAGCCGTCCCCCCTCCGATTCGATCACGACCCCCGTGTCGCCGTTGTAGAGGTCGAGCCCGTAGTCGTTCTGCGTCACGATGAGTGGACGACCGACGTACCAGGTGGTGCCGGTGCTGAAGCCCTCCACGTCGGCCCGGAGCCAGTTCTCGATGTGCTCCATCCACGTCGCCACGCCTTCGGGCCCGCGCCGGTGACCGCAGAGGAGACGGAAGCTGCCCAGTGCGTCGATCGCCGCCCGGGCGTCGCCGGCGCGCGCCGAACCGATCACGGCACGTCCGGTGTCGACCGCCAACCGCCGCACGTCGCGCAACGCGTCCTCGGACTGAGTCGCCTCGGCCGGATCGGTGGCAATCCATTGGACATTGGAATCGTCCGCCCGGAGAATGGCCATCGCCCCGTCGGCGTCGTCCTCCCGGATGGCCCGGGCCAGTGCGGCGATCCCACCGCCATGGCGGTGCACGTTGCGCAGGACCGCGATCCCCTTGCCGAACGCGGCGGGGGTCGTGCCCTCGCCGGCCGGAATCGACAGTCCCGTCACGTCGGCCAGCTCCTGGCGCGCCGCCGGCAGCATGGCGTTGCCGCGCGCGGCGGGACCGACGATGTCACCGAGGACGGCCCCGGCCTCGACCGAGGCCAGCTGCTCGGGGTCGCCCACGAGCACCAGCCGCGCGTCGCTGCGGACCGCCTCCAACAACCGGGCCATCAGTGAGAGCGACACCATGGAGGTCTCGTCCACCACGACGACGTCATGGGGTAACCGGTTGAGGCGATCGTGGCGAAAGCGCGTGCGATTGCCCGGATTGAAGCCGAGAAGCCGGTGCACGGTCCGGCCGGACAAGGCCCCGAGGCGGTCCCGCCGTTCCTGATCGATCGCCATGGCACCGGCGCCCTGGCGGACGGCGTCCTCCAGCCGTGCCGCCGCCTTCCCGGTCGGCGCGGCGAGGGCCACCAGCGGCGGGCGTCGCCCGGCGGCGGCCGCTTGGGCCTCGAGCAGCGCCAGGACGCGGGCCACCGTGGTCGTCTTCCCGGTGCCGGGCCCGCCGGCGATGACGGACAACCGGCGCAGGACGGCGGTGGCGGCCGCCATCCGCTGGTCGGGATCGTCGTCGAACAACTCGTCGAGGCCGCGGCGCAGCAGATCCGTATCGACCCCGGGCGCCGCGCCGTTCGAGCGCTCGCGCAGCTCGGTCGCCACCAGGCTCTCGTCCGCCCACAAGCGGTCCAGATACAAGGTGGACCCCTCAAGGTGCAGCGGGCGCTCTTCGCCGACGATCCCGCTCGCCGCCATCTGGGAGATCCACGTCGGTGCTGCGGGCCACGGCAGTGCGCCGATGTCCGCCGGGGTATCCGTGTCGGCGTCCGCCGTGGTGTGGATGGTGGTCAGGTCCACGCAGACGTTGCCCAGGCGCGGCGCCCGCGCCGCGAAGGCGGCCCCGAGGGACACGACCTCGTCATCGACCCCGCTCAACCGGGCCAAGCGCAGCGCCACGTGGACGTCGGACGTCGAGAGGATGCCCGCGTCGTTGAAGGCGCGCAGCGATCCCGTGGTGCCGCGGGCCAGCCGGGCGTCGAACGCGTCGACGATCTCGAGCTCGGTCACGTCGGCAGCCCGCGGTCGAAGAGATCGCTCACGGCCTCGATCAAAGCGGCCGGTGGTCGCCATGACCACACGCCGGGAGGCGAGACCCCTTCCGCCGTCGCAATCATGCCGCGCACGAACAGGTAGAGGACGCCACCGAGATGCGAGTCGGGGTCGTAGTTGCGGAGCCGCCACCGCAGGTAGCGGTGCAACGCCACGGTGTAGAGCAGAGCCTGCAGCGGGTAGTGGGCGCTGACCATCTCGGCCTGCAACGCATCGGGTCGGTAGTGCCACGACGTCAGCGTCTCCCCCGGCGGGCTCAGCTTGTTGGTCTTGTAGTCGGCGACGACGAAGCGGTCGCCCCCCAAGCGAAAGACGAGGTCGAGGCTCCCGGTCAGATACCCCCGCAGGGCCCCCCCGAGTGCGGGGTCGCGCAGGTGTGGGGCGTACCGGGCCACCGGATCGTGCGCGGGAAGATGCTCCTCCAGCAGGTCGGCCAGGGCCCCCACGTGCAGCCTCGCCGTGGGTGAGTCACCACCGACCAGCGGGATCTCGAAGCTCAGCTCGTCGAGCCGGTCCCTTCGAGGAATGTCGCGCAGCCGGACACCGTCGACCATCGGCCCCAGCGGGCTCTCGATGGCGGCACACAGGCCCGAGACGACCTCCTCGGTGTCGCCCAGGTTCACGTTGCGCCAGGCAACCTCGGCGGCCAGCGCCTTCGTCACCGCGGACGCCAGATCGGGCACGTCGAACTCGGTGTGCTCGAACACGCCGTGGATCACCGTGCCCACCAGTGCGCCACCCGGCATGTCGGCCAGCTGCAGGGGCGGCGCACTGTCGCCCGGCGCCGGGACCGTTTCACGTCGGCCGAGCGGCGTCACCGCTACGTCTTCGTCCGTCGTCAGCTGCTGCTCCGGTTCGCTGCCCACCACGAGCTGGTCGTGCAACGCGCTGGTGATGCTCGAGTACGACGCCCGGCGCCAACCGGCGTCGAGGGTCCTGTCGAAGACCGCCGCCTCGAGCTGCGGCGGGACCTCGTCGCCCTCCTCCCAACGGTTGGCCGACGGCGTGCCGACCCGCTCCACCGAGACGCACGGTCCCAACCCGGCGAGCGCGGACTCGACCGCGGCGTCGGGCCGGGTCTTGGCGCCGTAAGGGCCCACCACACCCTGGGCGTCACGGTCGAAGAGCAGCCGGGCCAGCGGTGAGTGCTGGCTGTCGTAGGCCCCCGCCCACCACAGGACGGCCTGGTGACGCGCCCTGGTCAGCGCCACGTAGAGCAGCCGGAGGTCCTCGCCACGTGCTTCCTCGAGCTCCATCTTCTGGTGCTGGGCGAAGCTGTTCCCCTCGAGCCCGACGTCGATGGTGCGCCGGTTGTCGTCGGCCGGATCGTGGAACATCGGCACATGGGCGCGGGAGTCGCTGCCGAAGGCCCGGCCGTCCCACATGTACGGGCAGAACACAATCGGGAACTCGAGCCCCTTGCTGCGGTGGATGGTGATCACCTGCACCGCCTCGGCATCCGACTCCAGGCGGCGCGCCCGTTCCTCGTTCTCGCCGTCCCGCGCCGCGTCGTGGATGCGCCGTCCCAACCAGGTCGCCATGGCCGTGGGCCCGAGGCCCTCGGACACCCCGGCCTCGTGCAGCAACTGCGCAATGTGGCGCAGGTCGGTCATGAACCGTTCGCCCGACGGTCGCGCCAGCACCCGCTCGGGCACCTCGTGTGAACTGCTGACCGCCTGGTACAACGAGGCGACGCCCTGCTCGCGCAGGAGCGCGGCCCACCGGTGCAGCGACCAGTGCAGGCCCTCCCATTCGGCCTCGTCCGCCGTGGCCACCTCATCGGGGGTCCAGCCCACGAAGCAGGTGAGGGCCGCCAAGGAGGCGCGGTCACGCGCCGTCGGGCGCTCGAGTGCCTGGAGCAGGCGGAGCCATTCGAGCGCCGGGTCGGTGGCGAAGACCGAGCCGGATCCGCCGATCACCGCCGGGACACCGGCGGCGCGCAGCGCGTCGCGCACGGTGACGGCCTGGCTGTTCGCCCGCACCAGCACGGCCAGGTGGCCGGGGTGCACGGTCGTGCGTTCGACCTCGACGCCGGCCCGGTTCCGGGTGATGAGTTCGGGGGCATCCGAGAGGAGTTGGACCACCTCGGCCGCCAGGTCCCGTGCAATGAAGCTCTTGGCGTCGGGAGATTTGGGCTGCCGCCGTTTGTCCGTCAACGGGACCAGGCCGTCGTCGCCGTGCAGCATGCGGACCCGCAACGGCACTTCGACCTGGCACCCGACGAGCCGCTGCTGCTGGTTGGCGTCGGCAGCTCTGACCTTCCGGTAGGTGATGCCGGAGTAGCCGAGCTGCGCGTCGCCGAAGAGCGCGTCGTAGGCCTCGAGCAACGCCTGGTCGCTGCGCCAGTTGACGTCGAGGGTCCATTCGGACTGCACCTCGTCGCGCGCCTGAAGGTACGCGTGCACGTCGGCGCCACGAAACGCGTAGATCGCCTGCTTGGGGTCACCGATCAGCACCAGCGTCGCCCCGCCGTCGCCGAAGGCGCTGTGCATGATGTCCCACTGGACCGGGTCCGTGTCCTGGAACTCGTCGACCAGCACGACGTCGTAGCGATCACGCAGCCGCGCGCAGGCGGCGGGCCCGCGCACCTCGTCGAAGAGGGTTGCGCGGAGGCGACTGAGCACGTCGTCGTAGGTCAGGATCTTGCGCGCCTTCTTGCGGTCCTCCATCTCCTGGCGCACCGCCTTGGCGAAACGGCGCCGGATGGAGGGCAGGTCGTTGGCCTGCGACAGGGGCGGCACCATGGCGGCATCGCGGTGGCCGAGGGCCGCCTTGGCGATCTCCATGGCCTCTCTGCGGTCGAATTCGAGCGCGTTGGGCTTGTGCGCGAAGCGGCGCAGGAAGAGGTCGTCGACCACCTCCTCCATGAGATCGCTCACGTCTTCGACGAGCGTGACCTCACGATCGACATCGCCCGCCGTGCCGAGGCCGTACAGGACCTGCAGGCAGAACCCGTGCGTCGTCTCAATCGTGGCGGCATCGAAATTCGCAATGGCCTTCCCCAGCCGGTCACGGCGGGCTTCGACCTCGGCCGGCGCCCCGAGGGCCAGCAACTGCACCAGTTCGTCGTCTTCGTGACCTCCCTGGCCGGCCAGGAGGTCCACCAACCCGTCGAAGGCGCGGACCAGGCGCTCGCGCACCCGCTCGCGCAACTCCCCGGTCGCCATCCGGGTGAAGGTGATGACCAGCAGGCGCTCGATCGGAAGGACGCCTTCGGCGACGTACCGCGTGGCGAGCGCCGCGATGGTGAAGGTCTTGCCCGTCCCGGCGCTGGCCTGCAGCAGGGTCATCCCGGTCGGCAGCTCGCCGCACGCGTCGAAGGGCCGGGGAGCCGGCGCCACGACGGTCACCGGTCCACCACCTGTTCGTGCGCCAGGATCGCATCCCAGATGCGGTGCGCGTACGCCTCGAAACGCGTCGAGCCCGGCGGACCCCACCCGGCCTCGTCGGCGCGTGGCGCGCCGGCCGCCTGGAGCATGGCCCCGAATGGCAGGGCGGCCCCCAGCACCAACGTGTGCTCAGCCTCCTTGTCCTCTTTGGGATAGTCGTAGGCGGAGGCCCACTCGGCGGCAGCGGCCCGCTGCGGGTCCGATCCGCCCGCCACGGCGCCCGCCCAGGCAGCCGACGTGTGCGCGTACAGCGGCAGCGGCTCGCACATCCCACGCTGGAACACCTCGACCAACGCTTCCAGGTACGTCTCCGCCGTCGACTTCCGGCGCAATGCATCAGACCCCAGCGGCCCGATGTCGGCGATGGCGATGGTGGCGCCCCTGCGCTGGCTGCGGCCCACGGTGCGGGCCGAGAAGGGCCGCTCGGGCCATGTCGCGCTGAGAACGAGGAGCCGGACCCAGGCGATCAGCCGGTGCGCGGGCCCCAGCTTCGAGTACGTCACGGTGTGGACGACGTCGCCGCGCACGCCGGGCACCGTGCCGACGACACTGCGCCCGTCGGACAGATCCACGTGCGCGTCGAGCGACAGCGGGGACGCCGGGTTCTGGCCCGCGGCGACGAGCTCGGTCAACGGGTCGATGATCCGGCCCAGCTCGGTGTCGGCCAGCTGCCCGGGCGGCAGCGCGCCGCGCGCCCGCTCGGAATTGAGGCAGTCGGCGAGGTCGGCTCCCGCCAGGCGCTCCTGCAGCACCCGGTCGGCGATCTGCCATCGCTCCAGGCCGCTCAGATCGATGGGGATGGCGTCCTCGAAGTCCCGGGTCCTGCCCCCGACCCGGATGTCGAGCCGCTCGCGCAGGAATGCCCGGACAGGGTGGCGGAGGAAGCGCTCGAGCTGATCGAGCCCGATCGGGCCGGACGCGGTCGGCTCCAATGGGCGCTCTAGGAACGGTGGCGCATCGTGACGGGGGGCGAGGGCGGCCCGGGCTCCGGCCAGATGGATGACGTCGAAACTCCAGGGCCGGTCCGGCACGAGCTCGTCGGGCTCGAAGTTGCGCTTGTCGAAGGGTTGCAACGGGTGCTCAAACACGATGGCGTCGCGGGCACGGCCGGCCGGGGCGCGCACCGTGTGCTCCACCACGTCGAGCAGCTCCCCGACGGGGACGGCTGGGGGCCGTCGGAGATTGGAGCGCTCGTCACGGCCGGAATAGGTCACGACCAGATGGTCCTGGGCCGCCAGCAGCGCATCCAACAGGAGCTGACGATCTTCGCTGCGCGCATCACGGTCGCCGACCCTCTGGTTGCGCGCGGTCAGGTCGTCGCCGTCGCGCTCGATGTGGCGGGGAAAGCTCCCGTCGTCCAGCCCGAGCAGGCACACCACCCGGTGCGGGATGGAGCGCATCGGCACCAGCGTGCACACCGTCAGGTGGCCCGTCCGGAAATTCGCTCTCGTGGGTCGGCCCTTGAGCCGCTCCGACAGCAGCGAGCGGATGTCGTCACAGCTGAGGGTGACGGCGCTCGCCACCGCGTCCTTGCCGTCCCCGGTCGATTCGGTGGCCTCGCCGACCAACTCGTCGAGCAGCGCCGTGAGCTGTGCCCGTTGCCAGTCGTCGGCCGTGGCGGTGGCGGCGAGGGAGTCGGTGAGCTCCGCCAACAGCGCGCCCCACTCCGCCACGGTGCGGAAGCCGGCGAGCCCGTCGAGCCCGGTCTGCAGGCGTTCGAGGAACTCGGCCAGGCGCCCGGCGAGGTCGATGTCGCCGCTGTCCACGTCGTCGAGCGGGAGCGTGGCGCCGAAGAGGCGCTGCCGCTCGTCGGCCATGGTCACCCCGAGCAGAATCCGGTCGAGCCCCGCCTGCCACGTGTTGGCCGCAATCCCCTCGAGCTGGAACGAGCTCCGGTGGGCGCCATCGAAGCCCCAGCGCACGAACGCGCCGTTCACCCACTCCTCCAGCCGGTACAGGTCGTCGTCGCTGAAGCGGAAACGGCGGCGCACCGGGTCGCGACCGGCGAGATCCAGCACCTCGGTGGCCGTGATCCGGGCCGAGGCGAGCTCGAGCACTTCGGCCAGGACACCCATCACCGGGTTGGTCTGGCGCAGCGCGCGGTCGGCCAGCCGGATTTCGAGCGTCCGCTCGGGGTCGGTGTGCTCGCCCTCCAGGCCGCGCCCGCCGAAGGTCGCCTGGATCAACGGGGCGAAGGTCTCGATGTCAGGGCACATCACGATGATGTCGCGGGGCTCAAGCGACGGGTCGTCTTCCAGGAGGTGCAGGACAGCATCACGCAACACCTCGACCTGACGGCCCCGGCCGTGACACGAGTGCACACGGATGCTGTCGTCGTCCGCGGCGAGCAACGGCCGCCGGTCGACGTCGCCCCCGGCGCTTCCCGCCGGCGGGCGATCGGCCCGGACGTCGTCCTGGATCTGCTGCAGCAACGTCGGCGCGGCCGGACGCTCCGCCTCACCGCCTCGCTCCCCGTGCGCAACGGCCGAGCCGAGCACGAGCTGCATTTCGCGGGCATCCCGTCCCCACGACTGCAGCAGAGGATGCCGTGCCCCGCCTGCGGTCGGGTCTTCGGACCGGAGCAAGAAACGCGATGCGGGCCCCACGACGGGCTCCAACCTCTCCCAGAGTGCCGGCGACGGGTGCAGCAGGAAGAGGTGCACGTCGCGCGTCGCGCCCATCGCCTCCAGGACGTCGAGGTAGCTGGCCGGGAGCCGGGTCAGCCCGAAGAGGGAGAGGCGCGGTGGGAACGCCAGCAGCTCGGGCTCGTCGCGGAGCCGCCGGCAGGCGTCGACCAGGCGCTCGGCCGGGCTGGCCCGCCCGACCCGGGCCCGCAGCAGGCGCCAGAGCTCGACCTGCCAGAGCGCCTCGTCCTGGTCGTTCGTCCCCTCCGCCCAGCGCTGCACCATTTCGGGGCGGTGCACCGCGTAGCGGTCGAAGAGGTCGGCCACGTGCCGGATGCTGGAGAAACGCCTCGACTCCCGCACGGTCTCGGAGTTGCGGATGTGCTGGGCCAATGGCGCCAGCCAGGGCTCGTCGAAGTGTGCCTCGACGACCTCGAGCAGAGGCCAGACAGCCCGTTGGGGCAGCCAGGGATCCGAGTCCGGCTCGGTGTCCGCCGCCAGCGCCAGGGCGCCGTTGACCACCGACCCTGGAAACGGGAAATCGATGTTGGCGCAGACACCGTCGTGCCGTCCGGGCGTGGCGCCCAAGTGGGCGGAGAGGCGTTGCGTCAACCAGCGCTCGATGCCGCGGGTGGGGACCGAGACCACCTCGGCCGCCATCGGATCGTCCAGGGGATCGGCGACCACGTCCCGCAGCATCCCCACGAGCGTGTCGGCCCGCTCGGATCGGTGGACGTGCAGCACCCCGGCAGAGTACGTCGGCGCTGTTTCCGTCCGTCCGGACCCGCCAGCCCCCCTGCTCGGAGGGCTACGGGGGGACTACAACGAATGGGGGTCTAGGCCGTGCCGGTGCTGGCGCCGCCCTCGGGCAGCGCCACGATGGTCGGCTGCGTGAACTCGTCGTCGGGCGGCTCGGGCTGATAGGTCTGCAGATGGCGCGGGGCCTTCTCGATCGGGGCGAGCTCGGCGATCTCACCGGACTGCATGCCCACCACGCCCAGGCCGGGGAACTTCCGCGCCGTCACGAGCACGCGGGACTCGAAGGACCCGACGGCCTTGTTGTAGGCCTCGACGGTCGAGGAGAGGTTGCGCTGCAGCGACTCCATGTGCCCCGTCATGATGCGCAACCGCTCGTACAGCTCTGCTCCGAGCTGGCGCACCTCGCGGGCGTTCTCGGCCAGCGTCTCTTGTTGCCAGGACAACGCGATGGTCTTGAGGGCCGCCACCAGGGTGTTCGGGGTCGCCAGCACAATGCCCTTCCCAAGCGCGTGGTCCTGCAGTCCGGGGTCGGCTTCGCAGGCCGCGGCCAGCAACGACTCCCCGGGAATGAAGGCCACGACGAACTCCGGCGAGCGCTCGAACTGGCGCCAGTACTCCTTCTTGGACAATTGGTCCACGTGGGTGCGCAGCTGGGCGGCGTGCTTCTTGAGGAACGCCTTGCGCTCGTCCTCGTCCTCGGACTCGCTGAACTTCAAGAAGGCGTCGAGGGGGACTTTCGAGTCGATGACGACGTGGCCGCCACCCGGCAGGTGCACGATCATGTCGGGCCGCAGCAGGCCGTCCGCCGTGGCGGTCGTCTGCTGCTCGTCGAAGTCGCAGTGCTCGGCCATGCCGGCCGCCTTCACCGCGTTGCGCAGCGTCATCTCTCCCCAACGCCCCCGCGTCTGGGGCGAACGCAGCGCCGTGACGAGGTTCCTGGTCTCCTTCGAGAGTTGCTCGTGGCCCAGATGCAGCGCCGCCACCCGCTCGTTCAACGTGGCGTAGGCGCCCTGGCGTTCCGCTTCCATGTCGCGCAACCCGCGCTCGTAACGGGCCAGGGTCTCGCTCAGCGGATCGAGCAATTGTGCGATGGCCTGCTGGCGCTGCGAGAGATCGCCCTGGGTGGCTGTCCGGACCTCGTTGAGCTTGGAGTCGGCCAGGGCGAGGAACTGCTCGTTGTTCTTCGCCAGCGCCAGCGCTGAGAGTTCCGAGAACTCGCCGGCGAGGAGCCTGCGCTCCTCTTCTGCCCGGCGCGCCGCCTCCCCTGCGGACAGGCGCGACAGCTCCAGCTCGGCCACGGCGACGGCACGGGCCTTCTCCGCCTCGGCCGCCGCATCCGACATGGTCTGCAGCTGGAGCGCCAGCTCCCTCGACCGTCCCTGGGCATCGGCGAGGCGGCCCTCGGCCAGACGGGCGGCGCCGGCCGTGCGGTTCAGGCGGGCCAGGTGCCAGGCAACGCCGACGGCGAGGCCGGCGACGAGGCCGATGAGCGCTCCGAGGACCATGGAGCCAATGTAACGACGGGGTGTGTCAACGGCGGGGACCGCCCCCGAGGTGCGTGAGCACGACCTTTCCGGGGTCGTCAGCCCCGAACGGAGCCGGTAGCGTTGCCAGAATGCCGTTCAAGCTCGGTGGCAGCACGAAGCCGATCCCGGAGCATGTCGAGACCGACGAGCTCCCGCACATGCAGATCGGGCCGCTCGTCACCGAGCAGCCGCTGTGGCCGCGCACGATGCCCGAGCCCGACGAGGTCGACCGCCTTTTCGCGCAGGTCTTCGCCCTGGTGGGCGAGGGCATCGCCGGTGCCACGCACGCGCTGTTGGCCGGCGATCGGGACGCGGCCAAGGAATTGGTCAAGCGCGACGAGATCATCGACAGGCTGATCGGGCAGATCTCCACCACGGTCCAGGAGCAGCTGGTCCACGGCGAGACGACCCCCGACGAGCGCCGCGAGTTCGTGGCCATCCTGCGCATGCTCCCCGACATGGAGCGCAACGGCGACCTGGCCGAGCACATCGCCCGCCGGGCCGCCCGTGGCCTGGGCGCCGAAATGTCGGCCCGGAGCCGCGGCCTGGTCGAACGGATGGGTGAGGTCGCGACGACCATCTGGCGCGAGACCGGGGAGGCCTTCGCCGAGCGGTCCGCCAATGCGGCCTCGTCGATCGACGACCTCGACGACGAGCTGGACGACCTCCACGTCACCCTGACCGCCGAGTTGGTGGCCGGCACCATGCCGCTGCCGGTGGCGATCGAGCTGGCGATGGTGGCCCGCTTCTACGAGCGCTTCGGCGACCATGCGGTCAACCTGGCCCGCCGCCTGTCCACCCTGGTGATCGGCGGCCCCGAGCCGGTCTCGTCCGGACCGGACTGACCGCAGCGCCGGCCGACCGGCCGCCGACGCTCAGGAACGCAGGGCCAGCAACGCCTCGGCGATCTGCACCACGTTGAGCGCGGCGCCCTTGCGCAGGTTGTCGCCCGAGACGAAGAGGGCCAGCGCGTTGGGCGCACCCTGGGCCCGCCGGATGCGGCCGACATAGGAAACATCGCGGCCGGCTGCCAGCAGCGGCGTCGGGATCTCGGCCAGCTCGACGCCTGGCGCCCGGCCCAGCACCTCGGTGGCGCGCTCTGGGGTGATGGGACGCTCGAACTCGCACACGATGGCGGCCGAATGTCC
>Ga0307374_10005127_pt1 | contig 21406 bp, 22 predicted proteins | sample OX3MG_FD_202532 | JGI IMG/M metagenome (GOLD analysis project Ga0307374, IMG submission 202532) | Soil microbial communities from Risofladan, Vaasa, Finland - OX-3 | ecosystem: Environmental > Terrestrial > Soil > Coastal area > Acid sulfate soil | place: Finland: Risofladan, Vaasa | collected...
ATTTAGGGGTTTTCCTTGTCGAGCGCGCTTCTTTGCAGGAGGCCCGTTTCCCGCTCGCCGACCATCTGCAGTTCGCCGTACTCGGCGACCAGAAGGCCGCTGGGATTGGTTTCCGAGCGGGCCGTTTCGGCCAACCGCACGCTGTATCGTCCGATGATTTGATCGGTCGACTCCGCCTGGTTCTTCACGCGGTGAACTTCCTTAACGCCGAAGACGGTGTACGTCCACGGCGTCCCTTTCACGTGTTCCATCGAGCGGATCTCGAAATCGGAAATCATGTGGCCGCTCTTGATTTTCCCGACCGTGTCCTCATCCCGGAGTTTGTTCATGGAATAGACGCGCAGGTTTGCGGTCATCATGTTCAGAGCCTGGGCAAGATTTCGGTCCACTGAGTCCGGCGTGTAGGCAAGGTAGAGACTGAGAAACTGCCGCACGACCGCTCTGCCCTCGAGATCCGTGGGCCCGACTCCTTCGGAAGCGTCCGCAGAAAGACTGAACGCCGCACGGCCGCGAGGAGGCCCGCCCACAACCGAAGCGTTCCCGTCCTTGTCCACGCGGATCACGGTCGGCGGCTGCATGCGAACGTAGATGGCGAATCCGAGTGAGGCCATCGAGAGCACACCGAAAATCATGGCCAGTAGCATCGAGCGGTTCGCGTAGGCGCGGAGCATGCCGTCGTGCTCGTAATATTTGCTGTAACGAGTCACCTCGGGAAGCTCGCCGATCCGACTATCTTTTCTCATCTGCTATTCCTTTCCTTTTAGCCCCCTGTAGGCTGACCCGAGCGAGTAGCCGACGTACCAGGCTGCGGCGTGAGGAACGTTGAGACCGCGATATTGGCCGGGCCTGCCCGAGGAACGCCACGGCGACGCGGAAGGAGGCGGCGGAGACGCGGGTGCAGTCGGCGAGGGCGAGGCGTCGCTGGTTCCACCACTAGCACTGGAGGCACTTGCTCCATTCATCGCGCTGTCGGAGGGCGGCGTTGGAGACACGGAAGTGGAGGCGATTGCTGCAGTCCCGTCACTTCCACCTGGAGACACACTTGCACCAGCAGCAGGCGGCGCGGACGATGATCGAGCCCCTGGGCCACTCGGCGGCGGCGGAGGCGGGTGTGATGCTGCTGCCGCACCTCCCGCCGCTGCTTGAGAAGCAAGTACTCCTTCCCCCACACCGATGAACGACGCCGCGGCCAAACCGGCAACAGCGCTCGCAGCCGCAGTCATGGCGCTAACCATGGTCATCATGGTGCTGCCCACGTCGCCACGAAGGATGCGGCTCGAAATGAACGGAATGAGCACAATCGAGAAGGAGAAAATGCTTGCGGTGAGCGCCAGAAGAATCATTTGACTCGAGCCCACGAAGCTGTTCAGAACTCCGTTCGCGCCGAGCACGGCGTTGATGCTCGACAGATTCACCGCGGACATCAGGACTTGAAGGATCGCGTAGATGATCCCCCAGGCCTGAAAGGTCATGAGGTTCACCAAGTAGGTGCGCGACAATTGGCCCAGCCCGCGTGCCGGCAGCAGCGCCAGGACGAACGGACCCGTTACATAAAGCACCGACCCATATATGGCGTAGAAGAAAGTGAAAATCAGGTAGCAAACCGGGAAGATGACGAACGCACTCAGGATCAGTATCAGGCTGATGACACCCGAGGCCAGCCCGGTCACCAGATTCCACAGCGACGTATTCCCGTTGGCCTGCCAGTACTGCGCCAATTGACTCATCCAATTCGCGAAGAGATCTCCGACGCCCGTCGAGCTGTAAATGAAGTTAGCGACCGAATTGAACATTCCGTTGACGTCTCGGAAGACGGCGCCATAGTTGGCGAAGACCAGCCCCAAAATCAGATACTTGATTCCCGAGATGGCCAGCATCCGCACATCTCCGCCGGAGGCGAAAGCCTGATACGCGCTGTAGAGAAAGCTCAGGAGAAGGATTGTGCCGGCCACGCCCAACACCGCAGCCGTAACGTTGGCGCCGTCGATCCCGTTCAGCGCCGTTTGGAGGAGTTGTTCGAAATAAAACATCGTTCACTGCCTCTTGAGGAGGTTGTAAATCTGCTGCTGTATTGTCGCCGCATTGGCAGCGCCGTTTTTCACGTGGGCACTCGCATTGGCCAGACCGATTGCACGCACGCGCATCAGGTCGGCTGTTGCGGACTGGGTGTAGGCGTTGGCGCGAACCAGCCACGCATCGGCCTGTGCTTCAATGATTGGGGCGCTGCCGGGGGCAGCGGTCTGAATACCTTGGTTGATCTGGTTTGCCGCCTGGAGTTCGAGATCCGCCAGGGCATCGATCTCAATGGCTCTTTTCATGGCTGCCTCGGCCGTGGCGTCCGTCATATCGATCATGTTGCGCGTTTGGGGTGCAGCCGCGGTCGCGTTCGGCACTGCTCCGTACACGGCGCTGTATTGCGCGCTGGTTTGGGCAATCTGATTCGGATTCCGGGAAAGCAAGTTCTGTTCGAACTGCTGGGTGGCTGGCAGCGTCGCGCTATTCACCGGAACACGCATAATTCCTTGCATCTGGTTGAAAATGCCTTGGACGCTTCCTACGAGTGAGCGGGCTTGATTGATCAGGTTCTGCGGCCAAACGACCGTCTGCTCGAAATTGGAGATGTTTTTCTCAACGGACAAAATGCTGCCCAAGCCCCCGCCAATGATATTGCTGAGCGTGCTGCTGATCGTGCTCAGCCCTGTCGCCAGGATGACGCAGCAAGGGCCAAGGAATTGACTCCGGGCAGGCTTTGGAGCCAGCAGAGAAAAAGCCAGCAGCAGAACAACGGTGCGGACCTTGTGCCCCCAAGCCCACTGCAAACCGCGCTTCACATTCCGGATGGTTTTCGTCATTGCGACCTTCTTCTCCTAGTTCCGTTTGAGCAGATTCAAAATCTGCGTGTTTACATCTCCGGTGAACTTGGCTCCACGCTTGCGAAGGGCATTCTCGTGGGCCAGACGCGCGGCTTCTTGGCGCAATTCCGCCGCGAGCATTTTCTGCGTAAGGGCCTGGCTCTCGATGCTGGCTACCACTGCCGTGGCTGTCAGGAAGGGCGCCGAGCCCGGAGCGGCCTGCCCGGCTGCGTTCTCGATGTCATTGGCTTCCTGCAGCGTGAGATCGTCGGCGGCGTCGCTCTCCTTAAGCGTCTTCAAGTTATCGACCGCCAGTGCGTCGTCCATGTCCATCATCGTGCGGTCTGCCGGGCTGGCCGCTGTCGCAGTAGGGACGCTGCCATACACGTTTCCAAACGAAGAGGCCAGACTCGTGAAATCGTTGATTTGGTGATTGCGCATGACGTTTTCGAGGGCCGCTGGACTGGGCAGCGTGGCGCTCTTCAGGTTGATGTTGAAAATGCTCTGCATCAGACTTCTGTACTGGCTGATCATCTGCGTCACCATCGTTTTCGCCTGGTTGATCAGGGCGACGGGCCAGGTCACTTGCTGGTAGAAATTGCTGATTGCGGTTCGGACCGCGTTGATCGAGTCGAGCGCCGTCTTGATCAGGCCGTTGATGACGTTCAGCACGGACTGAATTGCCGCCACAAGGCTTCCCTGCGCCTGTGCAGACGGCGGGCTGACGAGCGCCACGGCCAGCACGCCTGCCAGCGTGACAGCCAGCACTTGTCGCCGGGTCTTGGCGACGACCATCGAGTAGGAAAAAAGAACAAACACTAAGCCGAACAGCACGCTCGTCAACGCAGCCATAGAAGCGCCTCCCATGATTTGACGGGATTGGGAAACAGCCCCGTAATCCAATCGATTCCACGGCTCAAAGCACCGAACAGGAACGGCAGGCTCGCCAGGAGCAGCACAATGAGCACGGCCCAAGCGGCGAATCGAAGTAACTTCCCGCAGCGGGGAGAGACGGCGTACGCGAGCCGGTTCATCGCGCTTCTCCTGTCACCGCGCCGGAGATCTCTTCCGGCAATGGCGGGACTTCGGCCAATCCGTGAGGGAACTCTTGCGCCAGTTCCTGGTAGGTTTCGCCGAGCGGCCGGCCGGCGAACTTCCCGAGGACCCAAGCCCTGTACCTTCTCTCCCGGGGAAACGTGGTGCAGATCCAGTAGTCCACAGCGGTCGGCACGATGCGAATCGTTTGCGTAGTCTCGGCCTTTTCTCCGAGGACCAAAAGCGCTTCGGCGCTCTCGCCCTTGCGCGGCGCGCTGAAGCGCTTGACTTCATTGAGCGCCACGGGATTCAAATACAGATGGTTCACGAGCGGCGTCATATCCCCGGGCTGCTGCCCAATGATCTTGATGCCAGCATTTTTGAGGATGCCCGCGCCATGTTCCCGCGGCTGAAACTCCGTTCCGACAAAATCCTCGACCGTCTGGCTGATTCCCCAGACACTCGCGTTTCTTTTCCGTGCCGTCCGGAAGAGTTGGACCACTTCCGGAGCAAGGGTTTGCGAGTCCAGGAGAAACCAGCATTCATCGAGAACCGTGATGCTCGGCTGGCCCGCCTTCCCGCCAGAGCGGGAGGCCACCGCATTCGCAATCAGCATGCTCATGGCGGTTTCAAGCTTCGCGTCCGAGCTCAATCTTTCAACATTGAAGAAGAGCCAATTGCTGTCGAGCCGCATGGTGGTATGGGTATCGAAGAGTTTGGCGTAAATCCCTTTCTCTCCGGTCCAGGAGCGCAGCTTGATGGCCGCCAGTCGCGCCTCATCGATCGTGCGCTGCATGCGCTCTTCATCACGCCATTGTGCCAGCTCCTCACGAAGATCGTTGAAGGTCGGAACGGGATTCGAATAACGAATGGCGCACCGTTTGTACGTCCGGGCAATCGCATCGCTCAACAGGTTGTCGACCAGCGAGTTGTCCGAGCCCGGACTGTCGCCGATCATGTGACGCGTGAGATTCTTCAAAAACGCAATCTTCTCCTTACTCGGCGCCGTTTCTCCTGCCGGCAGGTCCCAGGGATTGAGCGTCTCAACCCCGTCGAGCTTCACATCAATGACGCGGCCGCCCATCAATTCCACCAGCGCCTGGTAGGAATCGCCCCGCTCGATGATCGAGATTTGCGGGTTCGCGCGCGCCATCATGAGGAGGAACAGTTGTGCCATGAAGGTTTTGCCCCCGCCGCTCTTGGCCACGATCAACATGTTCGCGTCGCCAAGGCTCGAGTCGAACGGCGAGAACGGAACCAATTGTCGGTAGGGCGTTTCAAACAGCATGAGCGGTGAGTGCCGGGTCCCGCGCCAGGGAACCTCCACGGGCAAGAGATCGGCGGCGTTGAGCGTGAGCAAATCGAGCTCTCGCCGGTTCTCGCCTCCCATTGCCGGAAGGCCGGTGAAGAAGAGACGCTTCTGCGCCAGCGTTTCGGGAATCCCGCGACCGCCGTTCATCCTGGCGATGGCATGCAGCACTCGCTGGCGCCGGTCGGCCAGGATGCGCTCGGACTCTTCCCGCTCGAGCCGGTTTTGCGCGGGCTTCGACGTGCGCACTGTGACGATCAGGCTCATCTGGCAAGCTTTCAAGGAACTGGAAATCAGGTCCTGCAAGACCCTCACGAGCTGGTGCTCCGCCACCTGGGCGTCCACGTTGATGCGAAAGCCCCCGTGGAAATCCTTCTGAGCGGCGAGCATCTTCCGGAGGCGGCTCTTGTATTGTTTGATCGATTTGCTCTGATCCGGGAGGATGACCTCCGCATTGATCACGAGAGGAAAATCCATGACCACGAGTTCGCGCAGAATCCCGGGGAAGGTGGCGTCCGGCAGGTCTTTCAAGCTGATCCAGGAATAGAGCAAACCGCCGATTTTCAGGTAGTCGTCTTGTTCATCCTCGACGTTCACGTTCGCCATCTGGTTCCGCGCGCTCTCATACCTGAGCGATTCATCGGCTGGACGGTAAGGCAGCGTGTCATTCCCGAGGGCATGGAGGGCGCGCTTGATCTCGAGGAAGATGTCCTGGTGGGTCATCCGGCGAATCGGCATGCCCGTGGCCCCGAGCGTGGTTTCCACACCGGCCAGGAGGCTGTTAAATTCTGCGATCAGCTCTTCGTGTTCCTGCCGCGAACGTTCCATACACTTCTTGGCCGAGACACTGAAGCGCCCGCCCGACTTCATGGTTCGCTTCCATTCCAGGTCCGGAGACTCGTGATGAATCCGCGGATTCCAGATGAAATACAGGTGGAGAAAGTGCTCGAGGTAGAAACCCGCAGCCTCCCGGCTGCGCCACAGCTCGACGTGAAAACGATCGAGATCCCGAAGCACTTGGCTTTCGTTCCGGCGCTCCCGAATATAGCGCGAGACCAAATCGCCCGTGCCTTCGGAGATCTCAAAGCGCACCTGCATGCGCATGGAGCGTTCCGGCAGCGATCTCACCAGTGCTTCAAGCAGCCCCTTGAGTCGGTTCCTTCCCTCATCGCTTGCGTAATACGATGGAATGCCGAGAGCTTCATAGCCTGCCACCAAAGACCCGTCGATTTGCACCGCTACGTTGTCGAGCAGATCCCGGATGCGGAGCTGCTCGCACAGCGGGGGCGCGCTCATCGACTGCTCGTACCGCTCGGCAGTCAGCGGCATCAGTGCTCTCCCCATCGGATGTACTCGTGCGAAAATTCGCGGTCCCGCTCCAGCGCTGAGTACAGGTGCGGCTTGGCATGAAACATCACCCAGTCCTGGAGGTAGCCGCGCTGCTTGCCGTACTTGAACAGCATCAGCGCGGGAATGCTCAGCGCGGGCACGACGTACTGCAAGACCATGTTCATCGGCAGGCCGAACATCTCCCGGTCGAGAAACCGTCCGAGAATGTTGGCGACAACCGCGAGAGCCAGAATCGCGAACAGGTCTTCGGCCTCAAGGCCAAGAAACGTGACGCGCGTCCGTAGGTTGCGGTATACAGGTGTGACTTCAAGTGCCATCGTTCTCGCTCCTCCTACGTCACTCCGGCCGTCCCCTGGACTACGAAATATTCCGCCAGGCGGACAAACCCGGACAAAAGCAAACAGAGTCCCGCCGCTACAAAGTGCCGCATCCATCCTTCCGTGGGATGGACCCGCGTGATGACCCCCATGCGCAGCGCGCCCGCCGCCACCTGCAAACCCGCATAGACCGGCAGGAGCACGTTGCAAATCCAATCCACCAGGGTCACCAAGGACATCCAGTAAACGTCCGGGTCGTTCCAGGCTCTCTGTGAAGCGAACGTTTCCATCGCGCGCAATAAGCCCGAAGCCATGAGGCACAGGAAGCCGCCGTACATCGCCGCAGCATAGGGCTCCGAGCGGGCAAATTTCAGAACAGCGATGGCAAAGAACAGTCCGGCCAGCGTGGGCAGAATCACGTTTCCAGCCCAGTTCGTCAGGTGCAGAATTCCGTGCGTGAATGACATCGTCGCTCCTAGGTCTCCATCGAAAGCACCAGTTTCCAGATTCCCGAGACACAAAGCATCGCCAGGGCCACGGCCACCAAGCGCATGGCCGGACGGCGCGTGGCAAAATTGATGATCGCGCCCACAATCGCGAGTCCTGCCGCGATGGGCATGATGGTCCCGGCCAGGTAATTCCACAGGCTGTCCAGAACATCCGCAGTCGCAAACCGCGTTCCCGTGTTGTAGCCCTGAATCAGGGAGTAGGTTGTTTGTGTGCCGAGAAGGAACATCGCCGCCAGGACAGACGGCAGAGCCTGCTCTCCCGAGGCGGCGTCCAGTATTGCCCGCAGGACGAAATACGCCGCGAGAGTGGTCGCCATCCGGCCGGCGACAAAAACGGTGACGAAATTGGACGCATCGGACTCAAACGAAGCGAGCCACGAAGTGCCGATTCCTCCAGGCGGTAACGGTTGGGCGACTCCGAACGAAGAGAACCATCCGAGGAGAGGGGTAAGGGTTACAAACACGACGGCCCAAAACATCCACTTCGTAAAGCTGCCGCCGATGAGAAACGTCGTTCCGCCCTCGCGTCTCAAGCTGATTCCCGCGAGAACCAGGGCCACCAGGGCGGCCGCCGGCGCGAGCTGCAAAAGCACTTGGATGATGTCGTTCAGAAGTTGCGGTGCACCCATTTGCTCCCTCTTTCCTTTCGCTTCCCTTAATCAACTTGAACTAAGACTTGAGCGGACATTGGCAGGCAGCGTGATTCATTTCGCTCTTTTACTGAACTGCCTGCCAAGTCCGCTCCCGGACGCGCGCCGCCTCGGTTTACGTGACGCCTCCGGTGCCGTTGCTGATCCAAAACTCGATCAACCGGGTGATCCCTGAAACTGCCAGTAATCCGGCTGCTGCTGCGAGCCATCGGCCTACACCGCGCCCGTGCAGCCAAGAAACAACGGCGCCGACTACGGCGCCTCCGGCTCCCACAGGGGCGATGACGTTGCCAATCCAGTTGATGAAGTTCAGGAACGCGCCTTCCGGCTGGGCAGCGGTCTCCCCTTGAACGGCCACATTTGTTTGCGGCTGAGTTCCCAGGTTCTGCGCCCAGACGATCGGACCGATCTGAGTCACTAAGACGAAGCAGAGCGCGGATACGGCCAGTGGTCGTTTCCATGCGTCGTTCAGTTTCACCTTCATGAAGTGCGGTCCCCCTTTTCTGCTTCGCCGTTTTCCCCCCTGGTCCGGCGACCAGAGTGAAAAACATCCGAAGCGCGGGAAAACCTAAGACGAGTTCTTGTGTTTGTCAAAAAAGTGAGGGGGTCTGTGAGCGTGACCAACTGGCAGAAGTTAAAAGTTGGAGCGCAGGCATCCGGAAGTTTCAGGCCAAACCGCGGACGCGCTTCGATCGCCCATCCAAACTCGCCCGCTAACGCTTCAACCAGAAATATCTTCGGCTACCCGGCGGTCCACAGAGAAGAATTCCATGTCTCACGAGACCGTACCACTGTATTTCCCTGGTTGCGTCCGGCTTTCGACGCGGTCCCGGATTTGTTGCTTCTCCTCTTCCAGTCCTCCCGCATCCGGAAAACCCAGTCCGTAGCACCTTCGGCGATGCCGGCTGCTGTACGGCAGCCCGAAACCCGTTTCGATGAATGCGGAGAATGAGACGAAAACGTCGGAGCGGTCCGCTGGCGATAGCTGCTTTTTGCGCCTTTTCTCGCGAGAAAATGATCCAGAAAACGCTCACGCGACAGACCACGATGGCGGGTAAAATCAGTGGGGAACCGGTTCGGTTTCGAGTGGACCAAGGATTCGCGAAGGGAAACCTGCGATCCTCTAATGGATGGACACCTCTTCCGGGTGAATTTCGATTCGCTCGAGCGGAATGCCCGCCTTCTCTAAGGCCCTGCGCTTCTGCGCGATATAGGACTCGTCGTAAACGCTCTCCAAAGTCTCCCCGAGTTGTCGAAGAGCCATTTCCAGTTTGCCCAGTGCAGCGATCGAGTCCGCTCTTTTGAAACGCCACTCTCCGCTAGAAACGTAACAGCGGCCTGAATCATCCAGGTTCAAATACATCCGGGCCATCCCGTGCTTGTACAGGTTGATCCCGTTCACCCGCCCCATGAACATAAACCCGGCACAGCGTTTCTTGCCGAGCATTTTTTCGAGGGGCTTCCAGTTCGGTTTCATTCCTCGTCGCTCTCCTTCATTGCGGGTGTGCTTGCTGCGCCGTGGCTTGCACGGCCGGCTGTTGAACCATTTCGCCCAGTTCTCGCCTGAGCTCGATGAGCTGATGAAGTTCCTCGGCGCTGGGGAGCTGTGTATTGTTCGCTTGCCCGGTCGCGGCCGGTCGCGCTTCTCGCTCGCGCATCGTCGTGCCACTTTCAATTACGAGGTAGAACCTCGTGTTTGCCGGCACAGTGACGACAATCTTTTGGTTGAATGCCAACCCATTCAGCTCCTGGTCACCCGCGATTCCAATGTTGGTCGCAATCCTGTCTCGCAAGAAGGCGCTTTGCGACAGTGGCGCATTGAGCCTGCCCGAGCCGACGAGGTACGTCGCGGCCTGCCCGAGGCCCGTGAATGCCCGGACCAGGAAATTCGTTCCCGTCTTTTTTCCGCTGACCACGCCTTTGAGAGGCCCAAAGGTCAGACTCATGGCCGTTGCGTTGATCTTTTCCGCGGTCCCGTCGGGCATTTGAATCGTGTCGAAGCGGATCGCTACCGATCCAGACCGGTCCGCCTGTTGGAGGCTGCCGAGAGCCTCGGCCCCAGCAGGCACCACAATCTCCCCATCCCTTTCGTAGTTGTACTCGATCGCCGCGACAACCGGAATCCTGATGGCGCTGTTCACGACGGATTGGAGCCGGGCAAGCAAGCGCGTGCCAGCCGGCAGATCGAGCGTCGCCGGACTTTCCTCCAGTGCGGCCGAAGGGGATCCTATATCTGCACCCGCTGCACTGCTTTGGACGCTCCGAACGAACACCAAGGAAGGTTTCCGGAGATCCTCGGACGCCGCGTGCATTTCCAAGGTGGCGGATCCCGATGCCTGCTGGCGCGTCGGTGAATGTGAAAAATCGATTTTCGCCAATGCGTAACGTCCCGCATTGCCGGCAACCGGAACGGTCGAAGGCCGTGGCTGCGACTCAACAAACGGCTGAGTCGGTCGCGCCGTTCTGTCTACGTCTTCAGAAGTAACGTCCTGGCTGTTTTGGGCCTCTGCTGGCGCGGCTTGTGCGTTCAGGAGAGGTGTCACCGATCCCGCTGGCCGGGTCGCCGACTGGCCGGGAGTAACCCTGCGTCCCAAGTCCGGAGTTACCGGCGGGCGGGCGTCTGCCGATCTCCTGCCGACGTTGGAAGAGGAAAACACACCGAGGAACAGCAAGATCACTCCAATTGCCGCGCCTGCAAGCAGAAACAGCGAACGGCTGCGATCGCGCCCCAGCTCGCGCCGGTTCGTGACTCGCTCGTCCCGTCGCGCCCTCTCGAAGGCCTGACGAAAGATTTCACGCCATCCCGGACGAGTCGGGGCTTCCGTTTCGTCGATCCGCGGCTCTTCTGCAGGGGCAGCTTCCGCCATTCCGGGAATCTTGCTCTCAATTTCCTCCGCCATTTTGGCCCTCCCGCGATGTACTCACCCCGAACCCAATCGGCGCCAGCGCAGGACGGTCCACCGCCCCCGCCTGCGCCACTTGCAACAGCAGCGTCTCATTCGATTGCTTGTAGGGCGGGCGCTCGAACAGTACAACCCCATCCGCGCGCGCGCCTGTCCCAACTCTTCTCCTGCTCAATCGAAAGCCCAGGACGGGCAACTGTTCCGATGTCGCCCACTTGTCGTGGCGGATGAATTTCCCCGATGTTGTTCTTCCCGCCAATTGCACCTGGGGTGGCATCAACAAGATCGCGCGCTTGGTCGGATTAACGACCGAAAACAACACGATAACTTCTTGGCCTCCGTCAATCACGCGGCTGACTCCGGCGCGGACCTGGTTCCCGCCGACAGATTCCTCACTCTCGTGCTCGCCGTAGAGGATCGGCAGCGGGGCGGTTTCCTGCTGTTCGAGAAGCTTGTCCAGGCGCCTACTCTGGACGTCGCCTGGCACAGCATGACTCTGAATTGCCGAGGAATCTCCCGCGATCAAAGATTCTCGCGCCCTGGACGGAGAAACTTCTTCTGCTTTGGCCAAAGGGACGGTTTCTCCGACCAACGCGGCAGGAAAGGCCGACGGCGCCACAAAAAATCCCCTGGCCGGTTCGTATCTCACCAGGAAGTCGACCGGTGCCTGGTTCAGTGATGCAACCATTCCTCGATTGACCAGCAACAGGCTGACCTCGCGTCCGTTCGTCATCGAGATCAGCAGATTCGTTTCGCTTGGTCTCGCGGAAATTGCTTTGACGAAAACGAGTCTCGGCTCACGCTCCGAATGCTCGACCTCGAACTCGGACGGATCTCCGACGACGATGGAGTTGACCGTCTCAGGCAAACGGATTGTCGTGACAAACCTGGTTGCTAGTTCGACTATTGTGACTTTTCCCTCGAGGACCGTCTTGGTAAGAATCTGTGGCTGGACTTGGGGGACCTGTGCAAACGCCGCACCAACCCCAAGAGATAAACCCAAAAGGCAAAGTCCACCAATTCGTCCCATTGTTCACCTCATGGTCTCGTCGTCGAGCCGTATGTGGCAAGTCTCCGCGCAGTCTCACGCCGCAGCGCACGATAAAGTTGGGCCACACGATTGACGTACTTAAACGCTTCCCGGGAAGAGTATGCCAGGCCCCGCGAAAGGATCGGTGACTCGCCCACCTCGTAGGCCGCAACGGCCAGTCGCAGGTCGCCCTTGAACATGCGGACGAGCCAAGCCAGGTACGCGACTCCGCCTCGAATGTTCTCTTCGATATCGAATCGGTCTAGCACTCCAAACCGCATTGCCGTCGCCGGCATGAGCTGCATCAGGCCCGCTGCGCCCTTTCTTGAAACTGCATCAGGGTCCCAGCCTGACTCCACCTGGATGATGGCATCGACAAGTTCCGCAGGAAGGCCGAAAGCCGACGCGTAAAACGCCGCGCATCGCGTGGAGAAGTCCCGCACACTGGTTCGATCCGCAGCCCCAGCGGAAGGCGCGGCGAACAGAGCCAGGAAAACAAACGCTTTCGCAATCCTCGTCATCAGTCCAACTCTCAAGCAGCCGCTCGAGACATCCTGCTCGCTTGATGCAGCTTGTCTCTGTACACCTTCGAATCCGCAATGAGGCCATCGAATCCCTCGCGCAGCAGCAGTCTTCCGCGATCTCCCTCTGTCTTTGCCAGCAAGGGCAAGAGAACGTCTCTTTGTTCCGGCATAATCTCTTTGACTCCGAGAATTTCAAGCGCCTGCGCCAAGTCGAGCATTTCCGCGATCGAGGGCGGCTTTTCCATGTTCCAGCCGCGCAGGGCGTGAGCTAAGCCAGCCATCTGCCCGACTAGCGTTGTTTCGTGGTTTGCGCTACGCGCGGCAAGGATTTCGACTTCCCGCTCGACCGGTGGATACTCGAACCGCAGATAGAGGCATCTTCGACGCAACGGGTCACCCAAGCGCCGCTCTTCGTTCGAGCTCAAGACGACGAACGGGACCGTGTCTGCATCTGCCTTGACCGTTCCCAGTTTCGGGACGGTGACTTGCCATGCGCTCAGGATTTCAAGAAGGAGCGCCTCGAAGGCGTGGTCCACTTTGTCGAGCTCGTCGATCAGCAGTACGCATGGCTTCGACTTGCGCTGAAGCGCGCGCACGAGCGGCCCTTCGGCAAAGAAATCAAGCGAGTGCAGCCGCTTTCGGAGGCCATCCCAGTCATGACTTAAGCACTCCTTCTGAGTTTCCAGAAAGAGTCGCTGCAAAGATTCATCAAATTTGCCGATGGCCTTCTCCTCGGTGATTCCTTCATAGCATTGCAGGCGCTCTACGGAGGTCTCCGCGGCAGCAGCGAGCGCATAGGCCAGTTCAGTCTTTCCGCACCCAGGCGGACCTTCGACTAGGAGCGGCTTTTGCATCCTCGCCGCCAGGTACACCACCTGCAGCGTGACGGGATCGATTACGTACTGCGCGTGACGCAACCCCTCCCCGAGTTCTCTGGCCGACGCAAACACAGTTTCTGCCTCCTCGGTGCGGGCGAACATAGCCCAGAAATGCCAGCCACGCACTTGAGCCACAGGTCCCATTTTTCATGAGCCGCGCGAGACGCAGGCCGCTTTCGAGTCGGTATGGGGACTTCGCGTGTTCCCCAGGACGGGCCCAGACCTTTGAAAGAGAAGCCGATGTGGCGCCAGGAAGTGTGCGCTAAGGGATTCTTCTAGTATTCGGAGTGTCGTCTCGGAAGAATGTTTGGCCAATGGAATCATTCATAGCTAGCTTTCCATCGCTGCTCTCGGTCACGCACACAGACATCGCTCGTGCGATACCGGCCCCTCCTCGCGTCTGACCCCCGCCCGTCGGCAGGGGTGTGAATCAAGAAATCTCGCCAATCAGGTCTTTCATAGCTAACTTGCACCTCTCCGCACACTTATTCTCGCTGGCCGCCATCAATGAGTGGTGATGCCGGAAGAAAAAAGGATAATTTCGCCAATCGAACGCTTTATAGCTATCGTTGTGCCCCCCTATCGACCGCTTTATGAAAATCGGCGGTGCCGTGCTGAATCTTGGCCCAGATTCTCAAACCCAAGGAAAAATTTCACCAATCAAACAGTTTATGGCTGACGTTTGCGGGAAACATTCGACGAAGAATCCATCGCCACATAGCCTCGCCGGACGTGAAGTTCCCTTCCGTTTCTCCGCTGGTGGGACCGGCCCGGGGATTTTTTCGCCCGTCGAATCTTTCATAGCTATCTTTTGCCATGCTCGCTTTCGCCAAGTCTCCGCGGGAATTTGACAATCACCCAGTTATCGCCTAGAACCCGAGACGTGCGGAGCGCGCAACAGGCCGGATTCACCTGTGTCCAGGCACTCATCGAGCGCCAACTGCCCGAAGGCGGATGGCCCTTCGCCGGGAATGCAAAACAGATGGCCGTCGAACCGACCGCCCTGGCTCTTCTGGCGTTGCCGTCAACCCTGACGTCCAAAAGACAGGCCGCTATGGCGTCCCTGCTTCACGCGCAGAATCCCAACGGTAGTTGGCCGGCTTTCTCCGGCGATGACGAGCTTGGGTCGGGATACACGGGATTGGCCGTCCATGCTCTTGGCCAGTGCGGCGAGTCAGGAATGCCAACCAAGCGAGCGGTCGCCTGGCTTCTGCGCTCCCGAGGCTGTGAGTCCCAGTGGCTGTGGAAATGGAAGTTCCGCACGACGGACAGGCGCGTGCGCTTCGATCCAAATAAGTTCGGCTGGCCTTGGATGACGAAGACAGTCAGTTGGGTGTTTCCAACCACGTATTCACTCGTCGCCTTGAAACGCGCGCATCGAGGGTCACAAAAGAGATGCCTGGAATTTCGCATTCACCGCGGCGTCCAGATGCTTTACGACCGGATTTGTCCTGGCGGGGGTTGGAATGCAGGCAATGGCGTCGCTTATGGCACCCCCCTCACTCCGCATCCGGATGCGACGGCTGCGGCCCTGCTCGCTCTTTTGGGAGAACCTGCCAACGATTCCATAACGGCGAGCCTCGATTGGCTGGAGCGTCGCGCCAAAATGTTATCCACTCCTTGGAGCCTTGCCTGGACCATCCTCGCTCTCCACGCATTCCAGCGCTCCACGCAATCCTTGATCGACCGCCTCTGCGTTGTCGTCAAGCCCGAGGAAGCCAGGAATTGTGCAACCTTGGCTATGGTTTGCTTGGCCCTGCGTTGTGCCAGTGGTCCAAACGCGTTCGGAGCAGAAGCATGAAAGTTGAGCGCAGAACTTTCCTTCCAGGTTTTCGCGGGCTCGCTGCGAGCGCGGCCATAACCTCGCTGCTGAACAAACCCAGATACCGCATCGTCCGCGGACAGCCGCGGTCCCGCGTGGCCATCGTTCGCTCTGAATCTTACTCGCAGGATTTGGGTGAAGTTCTGCGCTACGGTCTCGACCTGTTCCACCTGGAAGTCCGCGGGAAAACCGTTCTTCTGAAACCCAACTTGGTGGATTACATTCCCGGAAACTACGTCAATACGCATCCCCTTCTGGTTTCCGCCGCCGTCGAGTGTTTTCGCCGGTTGGGTGCGGCCGCCGTGGTCGTAGGCGAGGGACCAGGTCACCAGCGTGATACCGATCTGGTCCTCTTTGAGAGCGGCATGGCTGACGTGTTGCACCAGCAAACAGTCCGCTTCGTCGATCTAAACCGGGACGAACTCGTTCGGACACCACTGCTCGCAGGCTATTCGGATCTGGGGCATCTCTGGTTGCCTCGCACCATCCTCGAAGCGGACTTCGTCGTTTCCATGCCGAAGGTAAAGGCTCACCACTGGTCTGGCGTCACTCTCAGCATGAAGAACATGTTCGGCATTGTGCCAGGGGCGAAGTACGGTTGGCCAAAGAACATCCTGCACTGGGAGGGAATCGACAGAACGATCCTCGACATCTGCGCCACCGTTCCTGTTCATTTTGTGATCGCCGATGCCATTGTAGCGATGGAAGGAAACGGGCCTCTGAATGGAAAGCCGCGGGCGCTCGGCCAAATCGTTCTTGCCGACGACCCTGTGGCCGCGGACGCTACGTGCGCACGGATGATGGGCCTTGACCCTGACAAAGTTGCGCACATTCGAGCTGGGGCGCAATTTCTCGGCAATTCTTCGTTCGAGCGAATCGACCAGCTCGGAGAGCCAGTTCGTCCTCCCCTATCCGTTTTTCAGTTGCTCCCTGAATTTGAATACCTGCGCGGGATGGACGCGGAGACAAGGTGCAGCCGGGCGCTGTGAGAATCGCTTCCATGCGGCAGCCGAAGGTACACTCTCAAGTGTCACGATGGGGTTAGGGGCTGCCCGCGATTCGAGAAACGAAGGGACTCAGCCAAACCGAGGTTGAACGTCGCTCCGGCATCTCGCGCACTTACCCTTTCCGCGCGCCTGTTCCGATGCGACAACCCTTCCCCGATGCCGTTTTGAAACGTACCTGGGCCTTCAACATCCCGAAATGGAAATCTCATAACGAGGCAACATATAAAAACTCAGCAAATGGCTGTAGATTCTGGGCAACTCCTGCGCAAGCTAGCTTTGGTCGGCGGCAACGCGATTGCTTGTTCATTGGTCAGGCCTCCCACGAAGGGCGGCTTGCTCGGCACCAATGTAGGCTCTCGTCCATGGTCATTGGTCAAAGACTCCGGGAACTCCGCGAAGCCAATAATCTCAGCCAAGGCGACTTGGAGAAGCGCACCGGCTTGCTGCGCTGCTACACGTCCCGCGTCGAGAACGGTCGTACCGTGCCCACAATCGAGACTCTGGAAAAGTACGCAAGGGCGTTGGAGGTTCCACTCTACAGGCTCTTCTACGAAGGTAAGGAGCCGTCAAAGAACCCGGAACTCTCTTCTGCCGAGGGAGCGAAGCCGATGTGGGGCGCGAAGGGTAATGAGCGGGACGAGCTACGCAAGTTTGCGAAACTGTTCTCGCGGATGGATGAGCACAGGCGAATGCTTCTGCTCGTAATGGCTCAACGGATGGCAGGCCGCAAAGACGCAAAAAGGAAGTAATGGCCGAAGCGAGGAATCGTCACCGACCCCTCCCTGCCCGTTTATCGTAAAGAGTTACCGTTCGCCACGTAGCGGCCCTCGCTCAGAAACCGCATCACCTTCTTGTCAGCACGCGCCATCTGTGCCCGAAGCTGCGATTACGCGCAGATCCACCTGCATATCCTTGATCCCGCCCACCCGGCGGATGACCTAACAGGGACCTCCCTAGGAAGCGTCTCGAACTCGCGCACAGTGAACTGTCTTTCGGCTCCAGCCCGAGAATAGAATCTGTCAAAAGAGGATTACGCGTTAAACCTTCGTCGGAAGGACATAGAAAAAAATCGCGAAGTAATGGCACACGCTACCGCCCAGAACGAACATGTGCCAGATAGCGTGGTTATACGGCAGTTTTCGCCACGCATAGAACACACTGCCCAGCGTATAAAACAGGCCCCCTGCCATAATCCACAACAAACCGTGCAAGGGCACGTCGGCCAGTAGCGGCTTGATGGCGATCACTACAAGCCAGCCGATTACCACATAGAGGCCAGTGGACACCGTCTTGAAATGACGCGCGAAAAAAATCTTAAACAGAATGCCAAGCAGCGAAAGTCCCCACACCAATCCAAATAATGTCCAACCCCAGGGGCCTCGCAGAACGACGAGCATGAATGGAGTATAGGTTCCAGCGATCAGCAGATAAATGGAGGAGTGATCGAGGACCTGCAATGCGTTCTTCAGCGAACCCGGCCGTACACTGTGGTACAGAGTAGACGCCGTATACAAAAGAACGAGGGTGAATCCATAGACACTGCAACTCACGATGCGCAACGCACTGCCATGTAAGATAGCGAGAATGAGCAGCACGACGAAGCCCGCAACGCTCAACGCCAAACCGAGTCCGTGGGTGAGGCTATTTGCGAGTTCTTCGTGTGGAATCCGCTGCGGCACGACTCTCATCATCTGTTCATCACCTGCGTTGCGGAGAGATGGCTGTCTTCAGCCTTCGCCCGTAAAGGTGCCGCCTCCGCATCCAAAATTCTTTAAGTTCATCGTGGCCTCTCATCACATCATCTCACTTGTTGAACCGATGTGGAAACGCTCCGACAGGTGGTGCCTGCTCTCTGGGGTTAGCTCGCACGAGCCAGGTGAGCAAAGAAAACCAAGCAAAGCTGGGCGTCGCGAAACAGACTGAAGGCGAGCCGGAGCGGAGGAATCTGAAACCAGCGCCGCTGAGCCCATCGTTGCCTGACCGTGTGCCAGAAGCAGTCAAGGTCGGCGCGAGTGAGCACTTTGCCCGGAGCCAGCAATGGGTAACACGTGGCCCAGAGCAGGAGGAGCTTCGAAGGGACGCGCAGCGACGGGAAGTGAGTCTTGGCTTGCCTGTAGGCAAGTTGCAGATCGGCCAGTTTCAATCGGCCATAGGCAGCCGTACGGATTTTGCACAGTTCTTCGATCACGCGCTGCTCGGCTTCGCCTCGCTGCCGGGTCTGCAGCCACAACTCTTCCATTTCGAATAGGAGACGAAACATTCCCGCGAGATGGACGCGAATCTCGCGCGCCCGAGACGTGGCATATTCCCAGCGGGACAGGACGGCATAGCCCGGCCGGCGATTCTTGCGGCCCTTCAGACGAAAAAGGCCGCACATCATCGGATGCCGCCCTTCCGTCGCGATGGAATTCTTGTACCAAATGAAACGGATGAAATTATTCCAGTAATCTTTCGGGGGGCAGCGTCGCAGCACCGCCTTCATATTCTCAAAACTGTAGAACGTGCGCCAGGCTTCGCGATAAAGATCTTCCCAAGCGCCATCTTTCAGGTTGGCGTGGGCCGTAACCGCGTGATGAGAATCGTAACGGTTGAAGTCCGGATGCATCCATTCCCCGCGGCGGAACATAATCAGGTGGTCCCGAGAGCCTGGCAGGGGCATGAGCATAAAGAAGGACGCATGGTCCGGGCGCACATTCTGCATAAGTTGAGCCAGGTCGCGGCGGACGGAATCCGCCGTGTCATTGGGGAAACCGATAATGTAGCCGACATGCGTCGAAATCTCCGCGCTGCGGTAGGCTTCGATCAATTGCGGGTATTCCTGAACGTGATTTTGCCTTTTGCCCGCCGCCTTCAAGTTTTCGGCGTTTAAGCTTTCCATGCCGATGAAAACGCTCGAACACCCCGCCCGGCGCGCCTTGACGATGAAGCTTGGAATCTTCCAGGAAAGTACGTCTACCTGCATCATGAACTTCACGGGGATTTGTTCTTCCTCGCGAAGGCGGATGAGGGCGTCAAAAATGGTTTCCCAATTCTTGTTGCGCGCGAAATTGTCGTCTGTAAAGAAATAGAAAGTAATGCCGTGAACCTTATAGTTATGCCGGATGGTCTGGGCAATCCGTTCGGCGGAGCGGAAGCGCATCTTGCGGCCCTGGACATTGATGATCGTGCAGAAACTGCATTCAAAGGGGCAGCCCCGCCCACAATCCAGCGTGCCGAAATTGGACGCAATGAATTTGCGCAAGTACTCCTTGCGAATTACTGGAAGGGGCTTCTCGGAGAGCTCCGGCTTGTCATTCGTGAAGTCATACAGAGGCTTCAGGCAACCGCTCAGGGCATCGCAAAGCAGATCGCCCCAAGTCTCTTCGACTTCGCCCTTCACGATCGTTACGCCGTCGTCCATTAACTTCTGGATGTCCGGCGGTATGCCAGGCAGCAGGGCCAGATAGCCGCTTACATGAAAGCCGCCGATCATCACCGTTAGGCCCGCACGGCGAAACACGCGGGCCAGATCGGCGGCGCGCGGAAACTGATTGGTTTGAACGCCCGCGAGACAAATGATCGTCTTGGTATGTCCGTCGCGCTGGGACCGGCAGATGCGTTTCACCGGAATACGATCCACGGTCTCGTCGAGCACGTGGACCTTGACCCGCACGGATTCACCCAGCCGCTTTTGGACCACCACGTCTTCCGTCAGCCCGGCCAGGCACGCCAGGGTGTTGCTCGGCAGCACGCCGCGCCAGTGCCGGACAATGTAGCCCTCGTCGTCATATTGCGTAGGCTTGATCAGATAGAGGTCCAGCTTCTTCAGCATTCACACGGCTCCTTCAAAGATGGCGGCGAATGATGCACTGCGTGTACGCGCTTCACGCCGAGCAACGCTGCGCCCAGCGCGCAGACATTCTCGCAGTAGTACGGAACGTGAACCTTCGCCTTCCAACGGTTCTCCAACGCCCGCACCATTCCTTGCTGCCGCGCGACGCCGCCGATGAAGATCAGTTCGCCTGCCGACCCCGCTCGCTTCAGGGGCATCGAGGCTCGATCCGTCAGGGAATCATAGATACCGTAGACAATGTCTTCGACACTTACGCCCGCACTGACGTGATTGATGATCTCGCTTTCCGCCAGCACGGCGCAGACGCTCGAGATGCGCTGAGGATCTTTCGCGTTGAGCGCCAATTCTCCAACGCCTTCCAGCTTGACTTGCAGGTACTTCGCCGCGCGCACAATGAAGCTGCCGGATCCCGTCGTGCATTTGTCATTGGTCTTGAACTGGCGCACCTTGCCGCTTCCACCCCTGCCTCGTCCAGCAGACCGAGCATCTCTTCGATGGAGTTATAGCGCGGCAGTCCCCCATTGTTTTTTCCCTTCGGCAGACGAGTTCGCCTTTCTTCGCGTCATCCCATTGCTGCATGAATTCCTGCGTCGCTACGTAATACATGAAATCGATCGCTGCAATCTTTTCGGCCACAGAAAAACCGCCCTTAAGAATACGCGCAAGCAAAAGTGCCTGCAGTGACGGTGGTCACCACCGCGTGTGACATCTGTCCTTGTGGGGCTCGCCGTGCGCACACTAGCATGCCGTTATTTGGCGGCCGATTGGTGAAAAGCTTCCTATTCGGCGTGAGCGCGTTCGACCCGCTTACCGTTTCCTGCGTCGCGGGCGTGATTATTGTTGTTGCGCTTGCGCTGGCCGCCTGCTACATCCCCGCGCGCCGCGCCACGCGCGTCGATCCCCTGGTAGCCTTGCGCTACGAATAGGAGCAGATGATATGAAATCTCTGCAAGCATTTCACTTAGCCACGCGAGAGAAATCCGCAGCGGGAATGAATCGATCCCCTGCGGCGACATAGACCCGATTGATTTCTTGCCTCTGAGCGACAGCAGAGAGCGTTCTGACCTAGACCTCAAGTTTTGCGAGAAATGGTGCCCCCTTGGCTGGCTCCGCTCGCTCGCCGGACTGCCCATGCGGTTGTTCAACAAGCCTCTGGAAGCCCCCGAACCACCAGCCTGCGCCCACACGCCGCCCGAACGTTCGTGCATGCCCAAAAATCGCAAGGTATCTTTCTGCGACCCGAGGTTGCATTGGCCCGAACGGGCTATCAAGGGTGTGAGATTCGCTGATGGCACTGGCCTCGATTCACTCGATGATTCCGAATGCCGAGGATTTGCTGGCCCTCGAACCCGAAGAACTCGCCACGGTGCTTCATTTGAATTCCTACG
>Ga0307374_10005128_pt1 | contig 21403 bp, 17 predicted proteins | sample OX3MG_FD_202532 | JGI IMG/M metagenome (GOLD analysis project Ga0307374, IMG submission 202532) | Soil microbial communities from Risofladan, Vaasa, Finland - OX-3 | ecosystem: Environmental > Terrestrial > Soil > Coastal area > Acid sulfate soil | place: Finland: Risofladan, Vaasa | collected...
GCCGACCGGTTGCGCGTCACCGACTCAGCCCTCGCGGACGCCGTGTTCTTGGATGTCACCGGGAGGACGGCTAAACGGCTGCTGGAGCTCGCGGGCGACCAGGAGGAATTCCAGCTTCCGATCACCCAGGAGGAGCTAGCCGGACTGGTGGGAGCGTCGCGCGAGCGCGTCAACAAGGCGATCGCCGCATTCATACGCCTCGGTTGGATCGAGCAGACCGATCGCAGGTACCGCATCGTCGAGCGCGAGAAGCTGGCGCAGCGTTCGCACTAAAGAGGTCTAGCTGTAGCGATCGAGAATGCTGGCCTCGGCCAGGCGCGCGAGACCGTCCTTGATGGTGCGGGCCGTGACCGGGTCGACGTCGGGCACCGCTTCGAGATCCTCAGCCGTCGCCCTCATCACCTTCTGCAGTGACCCGTAGCGAAGGACCACCGAATCCACGAGCGGCTCGGGTAGGCGCGGGATCCGCCCCAGGAGCCGGTATCCCCTCGGCTGCAGGCTGGCCTCGAGGTCGCCACCGTGGTCGAGGTCGAGGACGGTCATCACCGCTGCAGGGTCGAGCACCCGGTCGGTGGGCAGGAAAGCCAGCGCGAGCATGACCTCGTCGACGCTGTCGGGGTCCTCGGTGGGGATGTAATCGCGGACAACCTGGCGCCGTTCGTCTTCTACGCCGGCCATCAACTCGTCGAGCTGCAGGTGGGCGAGGCGCCCGTCGGTGCCCAATTCGACGATGTAGCCCTCGATCTCCTCCGCGATGCGGCGGACCATCTCCGCCCGTTGGAGCACGGTGACGACGTCGCGGGCAGTGACGAGGTCCTCGACCTCCAACGCCGACAGCGACGTAGTGACCGTGTCGAGGCGGTCCCGGTAACGCTCGAGTGTCTGCAGCGCCTGGTTGGCGCGGCCGAGCAGGCGCGCAACCGAGTCGAGCGCGTGTTTGTCCTCGCCGCGGTAGAGGGTGATAACGGACAGGTCTTCGGATACGGCGATCACCGGAACGTCGATCGAGCGGGCGACCCGTTCGGCGGTCCGGTGCCGGGTGCCGGTCTCGCTTGTGGGCACTCCGGGGTTCGGTACCAGGTGGACGTTGGCCCGTGCGATCCGGCTGGCGTCGGAAGCCAGGATGAGGGCACCGTCCATCTTCGCGAGCTCGGCCAGGCGTTGGGGGCTGAACTCGGCGTCGAGGAGCAGCCCTCCGGAGCAGATGCTCAGCACGTCCGGCCCGTCGCCGACGACGATGAGCGCGCCCATGTTGGCCTGCAGGATTCGGTCGAGCCCGTCCCGCAGCGGCCTGCCCGGGGCGATCGCGCCGAGCGCCTCGATCATCGCGGCCCGGGGGCGTTCCACCGGGCCCAGCCTACAGGCGTTGTGCCTCGCCGGAGGGGCTGGGAGCTAGTCGAGCGCCCGTTCCAACTACCGGCCCCGTCGCGCCGAACCGCTCTCCAGGAACACCGACCGGATCAGGTCATCGCGGGAGGCGAGGTCTGCGCTCGGTCCCTCGAAGCGGACCTGACCGCGCTCGAGGAAGTAGGCGCGCTCGGTGACGGAGAGGGCCATGGTCACGTGCTGCTCGACCAGGAGAATGGCGATGCTGCGCTCGTGACAGAGGGTCTGAAGCAGCCCGATGAGCTCCTCGACGACCGCCGGCGCGAGGCCGAGGGAGAGCTCGTCGACCATGAGAAGCCTCGGCCTGGCGACGAGTGCCCTCGCGATGGCGAGCATCTGCTGCTCACCGCCCGACAACGTGCCTGCGAGCTGCCTGCGGCGTGAGGCCATCCACGGGAAGGGGCGGGCGGCTTCGGTGACGGCGTCGGCGAGCTGGGCTTTGGGGAGGAGGTGGCCGCCGAGGTTGAGGTTCTCCTCGACGGTCAGTGTGGGGAGCAGGCCGCGGCCGCCGGGGACCTGCCCGACCCCCCGTGCCAAGACGATCTCCGGGGCGGCGCCGGTGATGTCGGTGCCCTCGAAGGTCACCCTCCCGGCTTTGATCGGCAGAAGCCCGGAGATCGCCTTGAGGATGGTCGACTTGCCGGCGCCGTTGGTGCCGAGGAGGGCGACCATCTCCCCTGGCGCGACCGTGAGGTCGATGCCGTTGAGGACCCGGATGGCCCCGTAGGAGACCTCGAGGCCACGGACCTCAAGCACGGACGGCCCCCTTCTTCGCCTGAGAAGCCCGCCTCGGCTTGGCTGCCGGCGCGTTCTGCTTGACCCACGCGTCGCCGAGGTAGCTCTCGATCACCGCAGGGTCGGTGATCACGTCCTGGGGTCGCCCCTCGGCGATGACCGTGCCTTTGGCCATCGCGACGAGCCGGTGGGAAAGACCGAGGACGAAGGGCATGTCGTGTTCGACAAGGACGACCGACGCGGCCAGCCGGCCGCGGATGGAGTCGAGTATCGGCCCGAGCGCCTCCACCTCTTTCTGCGCCATGCCCGACGACGGCTCGTCGAGAAGAAGCAGGCGCGGGGCGAGCGCGACGACGCAGGCGAGTTCGCAGAGTCGCAGCATGCCGTAGGAGAGCTCCTGCACCGGCTTGTCGAGATGGTCCTGCAGGCCGACGACGCCGAGGACGTCGTGCGCCCTGTCGGAGATGTCCTTCTCCTCGCTGGCCCCGATCCCGAGGACGGACGCCCAGAACCCGCGGTGGCTTCGGGTGTGCTGCACCGTCTTGAGGGTCTCAAGGACCGTGAGCGAACCGAAGAGACGTGCGTTCTGGAAGGTGCGCCCGACTCCGAGGCCGGCGCGCCGGTGCGGCGGCAAAGACGCCAGGTCCACCGGCGACCCGTCCGCCGACCGCAACCAGATCTCTCCGCCGTCGGGGTTGACGAAACCGGAGATGGCGTCGAAGGCGGTCGTCTTGCCCGCCCCGTTGGCGCCGATGACGCCGACGATCTCCTCGTCGCCGACGGTGAAGCTGACCGCATCGAGGGCCGTCACCCCGCCGTAGCGTTTGGTGACGTCGCGGCATTCGAGGAGGGGGATCACAGCGCGCCCACCGCGTCGACGAGTTGGCGGTCCTCGGCGACCAGCTCGCCGTGGACGGTCGAGCGGCGGCGGACGAAGCGTGCCATCGTCGCGACACCGCCGGGGTTGACGACCATGACGAGGATCAGGAGGGCGCCGGCGACGATCTCCGCTCCCGACCCGGTCGACGACGCGGACGCCCGGCTGGTGAAGACGAGGGGCAGCAGGCCGAAGACGCTCGACGCGAGAACCGCTCCGCCGATCGAACCGATCCCGCCGACCACGACGTAGGCGAGCCAGGTGATCGAGAAGAAGATGTCGGTGTAGTTGCCGCCCGGCTGGCCTATGACGTAGGTGAGCACCGCGCCGGCAACCGACGCGACCGCGCCGGCGAGGACGAACCCGCTGAGCTTGGTCCTGGTGGTGTCGATCCCGTACGCGGAGGCGACCGTGTCCGAGTCGCGCACCGCGTAGAAGGCCCTGCCCGGGCGGGTGACCGAGACCCTCCAGCACAGCAGTGTCACCACCGCGGCGACGGCGAGCAGGCAGTAGTAGGTGCCGAGTGTCGTGTTCACGTGCCAGCCGAACAGGTCGGGATGGGCGGCTCCCGCGTGGCCGAGACTCACGTTGCCGGCGACCAGGCGCGAGGCGCCGTAACCGAACGCGAGCGTCGCTATCGCGAGGTAGAGGCCGCGCAGGCGCAGCGCCGGCAGGCCGATGAGCAGGCTGAACGGCACTGACAGGAGCGCCGCGAACACCACCGGCAGGGGGAACGGAAGGTGCAGCGAATCGGAGCCGATCAGGGTGCCCACTCCGCCGACGGCGATGAACGCACCCTGCGCGAGGCTTATCTGACCGACCCATCCGGTGAGGACCACCACCGACAGGGCGAGCATGAAGTAGGCGAGGCCGATGGTGAAGTCGAGCCCGTAGACGTCGTGGTTGATGCCCGTCACCGGCCACGCGATCAGCGCCACCGCGCCGACGGCGATCAGAACCCGCTTGAGCCGCCGCTGCCTGGCCTGGTCGGACGAGGTCCAGTCGAGTCCGAGCGCTGACCGCCACAACCGCCAGGCCTGTATCGGGTCGAATGCCCGCGCGAGCAACGGCTGGCGCGACAGCGGCTTGGTCGTCACACCCGAATCCTCGTCCTCGCGGCTGCTTGCGAAGATCCACGACGGCCGCGCCACGAGCACCGCGAGAGCGACGAGGATGCTGGCCGCCTCGGGCATCCCGGTCTGGGTCCAGTTGTGCCCGAGGAAGTGGATGCCCGTCGAGGGGTAGTAGGCCTGGACGAGCTCCTGCAGAACCCCGAGGCCGATGCCGGCGCCGAACGCGACGGGCAGCGAGGTCATCCCGCCGATCACCGCGGCGATGAAACCGACAACGGCGGTCAGGGTGAGGTTGGTGGTGTTGAGGTCCACCTGCTCGGCCGAGAGCAGGATGCCGATGAAACCGGCGAGCATCGTGCCCCCGACCCAGGAGAGCACCGACAGGCGACGTGCGGAGACACCGCACAACTGAGCGACGTCCCTCTTTGACGAAAGTGCCCGGATGGCAAGCCCCGTACGGGTCCAGCGGAAGAACGCGAACACGAGACCGGAGAGGAGGAGCGAGAGGATGAGGATGCCGAGTCGTTCGTAGGTGAGGTACACGCCGAGGAAGTGGATCGTGTGCGCCCGGGAGAACGGGGCTTCGGGGCCGGTGACGAAGCGGTCCTGGAGGCCGAACATCTTCCCGGCCATGCCGGTCAGGATCAGGTAGAGGCCCACCGACACGATGATGAGAGCGATGGTCGGCGCCTCGGCGAACGGTCTCATCACCAGGCGTTCGATCAGGTAACCGAGCACGCCCGCCACCGCGAGGCTGACCGGCATCATCGCCCAGAAGGCGGGGTGGAAGCGGTGGTGCAGGTTCAGATGGAAGAAGAGAAGGTGCCAGTGGATCGCGTAGGTGTGTCCCGCGAGCGCCTGGTAGTGCAGCAGCGCGACGAACGTGGCGGTGGTGCCGAACGCGAAGTTGGGAACCCTCGTCGCCTTGTACATCGAGACGATGCCGAGCCCCATCACCGAGTAGACGGACCCGGCGATGACCCCCAGGATGAGCACCGTCGGCAGCGCGAGTCTCATCTGCTCACGCCTCCGGGTGGTCCACTGGAGCGAGGGTCACCCGCCAGGGTGCGACCAGGTTCAAGCCGAAGAGGGCGGCGAGCGCGGCGAGGATGAGTCCGGCCATCTCGAGCGTGGTGCGCGCCGGCAGCAGCGCGCCGACGGTGGTCACCAGCCGGGGCGGAGAGGGCGAAGCGGCGGCACGCGACGGAGTGAACGGCTGCGCCGGTGTGGCGAGCGCGGGGGCACCCGAGGCGAAGTCGGGCGCAGCCGGTGGCGCTGCGGCCGGGGCCACCGATCCGGGCTGCAGGCCCGACCCGATCCCGAGGTCCCCTGTGCCGATCCCGTATTGCAGCGGTTCGCTGCTCGCGTTCGCCTCGGTCCCGACGAAGCCGAGCAGCACCTGCAGTATGAGCGGCTTGACGGTGGTCGGGTTCAGGTTGTCGGGGACGACGCAGCGCAGCGCAGCGCCCGCAGCGGTCGAGCCGGCATCGCTGCCGTCGGCTTTGACGCGGTTCGGGAGCGGCGGGCGCGCGAAGAGGGTGCCTTGCGGGTAGTCCGCCGGGTTGGACAGCACGGTCAGGTTGCAGCCGACCGACGACGCCGACTGGTTGAACTCGTCGACGAGCGGACCCGCCTGAGACACCGGGACCGTCGGCCCGGTCCCGAGTTGGATCCCGTTCGGCCCGATCGAGATCGACGTGCCGGCGATGCTGAGGTCGGAGATGTCCACCTGCGCGTTCGTGGCGGCGCCGCCGGGCCGGCCGCTCGCCTGGCTCCAGCCGCTTGCTTCGACACCGGCGACGGTGAACAATCCCGTGATCGAGAAGTTGTGCACCTCCGCGTCGGCCGCGACCTTGGCCGCGCCAAGGGTCGTGTCGGGTCCGAGGAGTTCGTGGCCGGTGACCGCGCCGTTGACACCGAGCGGCACCGCAGAGAGGCCGAGCGTCTCGAGCTCGTTCGGGTTGGTGACACCGGCGTTGCCGCCGATCTGGGTCGCGTACGCCTGAGCGGTCGCCTGAGGGCCCGCACTGCAGGTCGCCTCTGACTGCGCCGTCTGCTGGTCGGTCCCGTCGAAGGGGTAGCTCTGCGCGTCGGTGTTCGGCTCGGAGGGGTAGACGCAGGTGGCCTGAGGGAGCTGGGTGTACTGGTGGCCGTCGCCGGTCGGGTCGGCGACCTTCGGCCCGATCACCGCGCCGAGGAGGTCGACCGCTGACGTGGCGTTGGCGAAGTTCTCCTGGGCGTTCACCTGCCCGGCCAGGCTCGGGATGTCGCCGGTGCCGACCGGTAGCGGCTCGTCCGCTTCGATGCGCACCGCGACCGCTTGCACGTCGCCGGTGAAGACCGGCGGAACCGGGCCTGGCGTCGCCGCAGGGTCGCCGGCGTCGTGCACACCTGCCGGGACCCCAGCGGACGCAGCATGCAGGGGAGCAGCGAGAGCCGTTCCGCAGGCCGCACCGAGGGCAAGCCCGCCGGCGAGGAGCCCCGCTCCGAGTTGACGGCGCGAGATCACGGCGCCTCCCTCGCGTCCGCCGCCGCGTTGAGCGTCCCCGCGACGGCACCGAGACCGAACCCGACGCCACCAGCCATCAGGCCGGCGAAGCTGCGAAGGGCGAGTGCACCGTCGAGCTGCGGCGGGTGTGAGAGAGCGTGGCCCAGCAGGTTCAGGACCACGAGCAGGCCGATCACCGCGAAGACGACCCCTTGCGGTGCGAGCCTGACCCGTTCAGGCAGGCGCATGCCCGCGGGGAAGACGACACGGCCTGCGTACCAGTCGGCGCGGCCCCACTGGCGACCGAAGAGGTAGTTGGCGCCGGCGGTTATAACGACCGAGCCGAGCAGGTCCGAACCCAGCGTCTTGGTAGACACGCCGTAGCGGTACGCGGCCCACGCGAGACCGACGTTGACGGCCGCGCTGAAGATACCGAGGGGAAGCGCTCCCATCATCCACGCGCGCCGCAGGAGCGGCACCGGCCCCACGGCGATGACGGGCAACCCGTGGGCACGGCGCCCCGCGAGGAGCACTGCTCGCCGGCGTCCGAAAGCGCCCGCAAGGACGAGCGCGGTCCCGCCGACCGCCGCCGCCCATCCCCACAGCAACGAGAACCCGATCGGACGGCCGAGCAGCCCGGCTGAGCTGAGCCCGAGCACGGCGAGGGCGGCGGCACCGGCCACGACCGCCGACTCGAGACCCTTGCGCCAGTGCGCCCAGCCCGAGCCGGCGAGGTCGGAACGGTCACTGCCTGCCACCTCCGCGCGCATGGTCCGCACGGCGCCGCGGGCGTGCTCGTCCTCGCCCGCCATCAGGCCGTTCGGGTACCCGACCAGTGCCGCTGCCGCGGCGAGGAGAGTGCAGAAGCCGATCATGAAGCCAAAGGACACTTGGTGATGCGGGCTTCTGGAGACCGCGAGGTGTGCAAGGAACCCTGTGAGGACGAGCGCTGAGACGGCGTTGACGCCCGCGACGAGCCGCAGGTGAGCCTCGGCGCGCCGGGGTCCCTGCCCGGCCAGCAGCGACAGGCGTGCTCGGGGTTGAAGCTCGACGATGCGGACGGTGAAACCCAGCGGGCCTTTCACCGCTGCGACCCGGTTGCCGCGGGTGTCCACGAGCGGGGGTGCGATCAGCGGGGAGCCGGCTGCTTCGACGCGACGCAGCGCTGCGTCGAGGTCGTCGGTGGTGACTACCAGCCAGGCGATGCCGGGCTCTGCCGCTTCCGGTTCGTCGGCGCGGACTTCGCTCTCTGCTGCGGGCAGAGCGTCGGCCGGATCGACCAGTTCGACGGTGATGGAGCGCCGGCGGGTGAGGCCTCCGAGGCCGACGTCCACACCCGGCGGGTCGAGGCCGACCACCTCGCACCAGCTCTCGACGGCCTCACGCCAACGGGGGGCGGTGATCGCCAGACCGGCGAGCTGCACCCGCCCGCGCCGGCTGCGGCCCGAGGTGCTGAACGCGATGGGGATGGCCGTCACGGCTCACTCTTGCGGCAGGTGTACATGGGGTTCGACGACGCCGGTTGCGTCACGTAGAACGGCATGTACGGGGAGGACGGATAGAACTCGTAGTCGCCCGAGTTGCTCGGGTTCTGCTTGACCTGGATGTAGTAGAAGCTGCCGAGACCGACGTGGCAGCCGGGGCGGAACGTGTAGCGCGGCTCCTGGCTGTCGGAGGGGTTGAGGAACGGCGGCGTCCAGTCCGTGAACGTGTTGATCACGTCGCGTAGGCGCTGGCGGGTTATGTCGTTGCCGAGCTTCTGGATGCCGGACGCCATCAAGAAGGCGGCGGTGTACATCCCAGCCGTCGGCGAGGAGACCGCCTCCACCTGGGAGTTCACCTGGTGCACGTACTTCAGGTAGGTCGGGTCCTGATAGACCGGGCCGAACGCGTCGACCGCGTACATGCCCGCGGAATAGGCGCCGATGCCCTGCGGGGTGGCGGGGACACCGATCAGGTACCCGCCCCAACCCTTGGCCGGCTTGTAGTTCTCCTCCTGCGCTGACAGCACGCACGGGATGGTGTGGCCCACGTCGAGCTCGAAGTCGATGAAGTCCACCCCGTCTCCGGCGGCCTTGGTCATGCCGTCGGTGCAGTCGCTCTGGGTCGGGTTCACCGACTCGGTGAACGCGACAGATATGCCGAGCGACTGGAAGTCAGCGCTGACCGCTTGCGCGTACGCGTCGGTGTAGTTGCCGCCGCCGGCGTTCAGGTAAAAGATCGCCGCCTTCTTCGCGCCGAGTTGCGCCGCCTTCTCGGCTATGGCTATCGAGCCGAGACGCTGAGGGCCGCCGGTGGCGAACCACCAGGGGTTGGTGAACTCCTCGTCGAACTGGCCCTCGGTGAACACGGGGATCCCCACCGACGACACGTACTGACCGAGCTGACCGGGCGCGTAGATCATGGTGAGGGCGAAAACGTGGTCGACCTCGACCAGCCGCTTGGTGTTGGCCAGCTGCTTCGCCGGGTCGGCGCCGTCGTCGTAGAGGACCAGCTGGAACTTGCGGCCGTTGACACCGCCTTCGGCGTTGATGGCATCGAGTCCCGCCTGAAGGCCGGTCGCAAGCTGGTCGCCGTACACCGCGGCGGGACCCGAAAGGAACGTGGAACCACCGACCAGGATGCTCGTGTCGGTCACGCCCGGGTCGTAGGTGTGGGGGGTGCCGGCGGCCCCGCTCGACACCGCCGCCGCTTGGCCGGAGGAGAGAGCGCCGGTCCCCGAGAGCATCTGCCCGGACCCGGCCGTTCCGGTCGTCGAGGCACCGCCCGCCACCGTCGTAGCCGTCGATCCGATTGCCGGCTGCCCCTCGCCGGACACGGTCAAGGTATGCGACGCCGAACGTGCACCCCGGTCGCGCTCCAAACGCCGCTGCCCGGCCTCGACCGACACCGCCACGAGGGCGAGCACGAGGATCGAGGAGACGGCAGCGAGCCCGAGCCGCCTTGCTTGTTCGGCCGACAGCCGGCCGGGCCGACCGTGCTCGGACCCTCGTGCCATCTCAGGACCCCCCAGCTACCTGACGTTTTGACACGACCCTAGACCTGAACGCGGACTCAGGTCAACGTGCCGTTCGATACCTTCGCCGTTGTCGCCCACCTTTCCTGCGCCGGCCACCGCTCGCCCGCGCTTTCGATGGAGAAAGACCGACCGCCGGCGCAACCAGCGCGCTTCTTGGGACTCTGGCCTTCGCCAGGAAGAGAAATCAGCGGGGCAACGAAACGGCGGTGATCAGCAGCGCTTGGGCGATGTTCATCAGGCCATTCAACGTGCCGGCGGTGCCAGCCAGGTCTCCTGCCTGGGCCGCCCTGCACGCCTCAGCCTCGATCAGGATGGCGAGTCGCTGGCGGACGGATTTCTCGCGGCCGAACTCGACCGCCGGGTCGGGCATCGAGCCCAGGACGTCGGAGTCCTTCTGCAGCCCGGCCGCCAGCGTTCCCAAATCACCGGCGGAGGAGGTGTCCAGGTGAGGTGCGACTTCGGCCGGTGACGTAACGTGCAGGGCGTTGACCGCCGCCGCCCAACGGTCCGATGCTTCGGTAGGGCGTGTCCCCTGCCGCACAGGGGGGTAAGTAGCTGCGGGCGGAGGAGGTGCCGCCAGCGGGGGACCTGCAGCCAGGCCTTCGGACACCCAGGCGGGCACTTCGGCGGGCAGCACGACGTCGCTCCCCTTGGGCACCCCCGGTGGGGTCAGGCCCTGCCCCGTCAGCACCCGCCCCTGGTCGAAGGTGCGGTCCGCGAGCTCACGCAAGCGCGTCGCGATCAGCATCACCTGGTTCCGGAGGTCACCGGCTGGTACGTCGAGCGCGCCAAGCTCGCACTCGACCGCGTCGAGGTACAGCGACGCGGTCGCCGCGTAGAGAGGGTCCACCAGAGGCGATCCGGGATAGGGCGGCAGCTGACCCGCCGCGGCGGCGGACGATTGCATCACCGCTTTGGCCTGCGTGAGCTCGACGCGGTACGCGGAGAGGGAGAGGCCGCCGGCGGAGAACTGATCCCGGTCCTGCGCCATGACCGAGATGCGCGTGGCGAGCGGGGTGAACGCGGCGGCCGCAGCGCCGTTCCACCTCGCAACGGCGGCGGCGTTCTTGCCGCGACCATCGCTCGACCCGCCAGCCAGCAACGCCGCCACGACAGCGGTCCCCGCGATGACCGCGACGACGACCACCAAGAGCACCCATCGACGCGGACGAGTCAAGGGCCCTGAAGCTACAACGACCCGGCAGGACGGCGTCCAGCCCCTGCCCTGCCGGTCGCCGGTCGCCTAGAACATGAACAACTATTCAGGTATGGTTCGAGCGTGAGCCGGTTGGACGCGATGACGCGGGAGCTACAGCGGAGCGCGACCACCGTACTGGGAGCGGACGCACGTTTCGAAAACGGCGATGAGCGGCCGCTCGGGACGCGCGGGCGGCGAACACGTGCTGCCATCCTGAAGGCGGCGTCCGAGGTGTTCATCCAGACCGGATGGAGCGGCGCCAGCATGGCCGCCATCTCCGAGCAGGCGGGCGTGGCGGTGGGAACCGTCTACCAGTACTTCCGCAGCAAGGAAGAGATCATCTCGGCGATCGTGGCCGAGTGGGCATTGAAGGCGCTCGCCGACATCAAGACCTGGGACCCGGCCGTCGGTCTCGAGGGTCTCGAGAGTCTGATCGGGCGCTACGTCGACATGTACGCGCGCACCGCCAAGTTCCAGCGGTTGTGGGAGGAGGTCAGCCTGGTCGAGCCGGCGCTCGCGGAACTGCGCGCCGAGCTGACGGACCTGTTCGTGCACCTCCTCGCCGAGGCGTTCGTCACCGCGTCCACTGCGGGGCTGCTCGACCCGGGTCCAGACCCGGTCGAAACATCGCGCGCCATCAACGCGATGATCGACCGTTACTGCCTGCAGGTCTTCGTTCGCCGGTCGCGACCTGCGGTGCGCGCCGAAGCCGCCAAGTTGCTCACGGGGCTCGCCCTGCGGGCGCTGAACGCCACGAGCCCGGAGGGAACATGAGCCCGATCCTCGACCCCCAGCACGACCTCGCCCACCCGGTCGAGGGCGACACGGCGTGGTCGGAGTCCTACTACTTCAACTGCTACGACCCGGACTCGGACTGTGGCTTCTTCACCCGCATCGGCGTGCGTCCCAACGAGGGGACCATCGACGTGGGTCTCTCCGTCTGGGCACCCGGTGGCGGACTGGCCCACATCCGCCACGTCGTGCAGACCGATCGCATGGTCGACTCGGACCTGCAGGTCGGCCCCGTCCGTTACCGCATGATCGAGGCGGGAAAGTGCTGGAATCTCACCGCAGGCGGTGACAGCAGCGCCGGCCCTGTCAGGATGGACGTCACCTTCGACGCCCTGACACCGCTCATCGGTGCCGACGGGCAGAACACGGCGGGCGGCGGGGCGTCCGGCGACACCCGCAAGATGGTGGGAAAGGGCCACCTGGAGCAGGCGGGCCGCTGGTCGGGCGAGATCAGCATCGACGGTCGGCCGGTCACCCTGGGCAGCCAAACGCGCGGGAATCGCGACAAGTCGTGGGGCCCGCGGCGCTGGGGTGCTCCGCGGATGTGGAGGTGGTTCTCCGTCAACATCGACGACGCCACCCATTTCGGCGGCATCCGCATTGGCACCGACTCCGGGGATCTGCACCGCGGCTGGGCGTGGGTCGACGGGTCGCTCCGGTCGATCAAGGTGTGGGAGGTCAAGACCGAACTCGAGGATGACGGCGTGACCCACAAGAGGAGCCACGTCGTTGCGGTCGACAAGACCGGGGACCTGCACGAGCTCGAAGGCGACATGCTCCGCGTCGAGCCGGGCACGCGCGGTATACGTCCGGGGGGCACGGTCGTCAACGAGGGCCTGGCGCGCTGGAAGTACCGCGGCAAGACCGGCTACGGCATCAGCGAGTACCTGCACCAATTCGACGACCGGGCCCGTCCGGTCGTCCCGATCGAGTAAAGAAGGCATCATGACTCGCGTCGACCCACAAGTGATCGCCGACCCCCTCTTCTGGCAGCTCCCGCTCGCCGACCGGATGAGCCAGTTCGCCGACATCCGCGAGCAGGCACCGTTCGTGGAGGTGACGACGGTCGACCCGCTCACCTGGGAGGAGCTGCCGTTCTACGCGGTCACCCGCATGGCGGAGGTGATGGAGATCAGCCGCCGCCCGCTCGACTTCTGCTCCGGTCGCGGCTCGACATCCATTCCCGACCTGCCCGCCGAGGCGATGGAGTTCTTCGGGTCCTTCATCGTCATGGACGACCCCCGCCACGCCCGCCAGCGCGGCATCGTCGCGAGGTCCTTCACCCCGCGAGCGCTGCAAGGCGTCCTCGACTCGGTCGAGAAGATCTGCTCCGAGGTCATCGACGGCTTCTGCGAGAAGGGCGAAGCCGACCTGGTCGAGGTGCTCTCCCAGCCCTTCCCGCTGCTCATCATCTGCGACATGATGGGCATCCCCCGCAGCGAGTTCTCCACGGTCCTGCGCGCCACCAATGTCATCCTCGGCGGCGGCGACCCCGAGATGGTCGGCACCGACAACCCAGAGCAGCTTATGGGCGCCCTGCTCGGCGCCGGCATGGAGCTCGCCAACCTCATGAACGAGCTCGCCGAGCACCGCCGCAAGAACCCCGCCGACGACCTCACGACCGCGCTGGTCCACAACGACGCCGGCGAGGACACCCTCGCACCCCACGAACTGGCTCCTTTCTTCATCCTGCTCGCCGTCGCCGGCAACGACACCACCCGCACCGGCATCAGTCACGGCATGAACCTCCTGGCCGAGAACCCGGACCAGCGCGCCATCTGGCAGGCGGACCTGCCCGGCGTCACCCCGCGTGCGGTCGAGGAGATCGTCCGCGTCGCCTCCCCGGTCACCTTCATGCGCCGCACCGTCACGCGCGACCTCGAGCTGTCGGGGCACCAGCTGCACGACGGCGATCGGATGATCCTGTTCTACGGCGCCGCGAACCGCGACCCGCGCAGGTTCGACGACCCCGAGACGTTCGACGTGCTCCGCGACCCCAACGATCACGTCGGCTTCGGCGGACCCGGACCGCACTTCTGCCTCGGCGCCCATCTCGCCAGGCGCGAGTTGGCGGTCGCCTTCCGCCAGCTTCTCACCCGCCTCCCGGACATCGAGGTCGCTGGGCCGCCTGTCCCCCTGGCCGCCCTGGGTATCCCGCTCGTCGGGGGGATCAAGCACCTGCCTGTCAAGTTCACTCCGACCGCGCCACTCGGCAGCCGATGAGACACCAGGCGCGATTCCGTCCAAGTAGTCAATGGGATCCTGCCGCCTCTGGTACCGCGTGACAGTGGTGAGCGAGGAGGGCTCTGAGGTCGACTGGAACGTAGGCGGTGCAGGCCGGCCCACCATGCAGGCGGTGGACACCGTCGCGCGCCTGGCCTTGCTGGCACGGCGGGGCGGGGCTTCGATCCGCTTGTCGGAGGTCGCTCCCGAGATGCGCGAGCTCCTCGATCTGGCTGGGCTAACCCTCGAGGTGCCCTGGCAGGCCGAAGGCGGGAAAGATCCGCTCGGCGTCCAAGAAGGCGTGGAATCCGGTGATCCGCCCCCCTGATACCTCGAGGACCTGCAGCCCCCACGGGCTTCGGCCGCCGGCGAGATCGGGCTTGTACTGACCGAACGCGATGCAACCGTTGGCGGCCACCGGTAGAAGCTTCGACCCGCGGCAAAGGCTCGGGGTCGGTTCGACGAGAAACCGTCCGATCGACCTCGCGCCGTGGATCCACATCGCGAACGGAGGCATCGACATGACCGCGTCCTCGTGCAGCAAGGACACGAGTGCCTCGATGTCGTAGCGCTCGAACACGTCCACGTAACGCCGCACCAGCTCTGAATCGGCCTGATCGAGACGGGCCGGTCCGGGATCGGGAGGCAACTCGGCCAGAGTGGCCCGCGCTCGCTGCAGGGCGCTGTTCACTGCCGCTACGGACGTGTCAAGAAGATCGGCTACCTCCGTCGCCTGCCAGCGCAACACCTCACAGAGGATGAGCACGGCGCGCTGACGAGCGGGGAGGTGCTGGAGCGCGGTAACGAAGGCCAAGCGGATCGACTCGCGATGCACGGCGACGTCGGCGGGGTCCGAACTGGCTGGCTCCACGCGCGCATCGGGGATCGGGGTGATCCAGGTCGTCTCGGGCAACCACGGGCCCAGCAACGACTCGTCCGGTGGAGAAGGGGGCCCCAGTTCCATTGGGCGGGCGCGGCGCTGCACCTGGCGGGTCATGTCGATGCAGACGTTGGTCGCGATCCGGTACAACCACGACCGGACCGACGAGCGGCCCTCAAACTCTTCGGCCGCTCGCCATGCGCGAAGCATCGTCTCCTGGACGGCGTCCTCTGCCTCGGATCCCGAGCCCAGCATCCGGTAGCAGTAGCCAGTCAGCTGCCTCCGGTACTGTTCGAGATCCTCGGTCTCGACGGCTGTGCCTGAGGTCACGCTTGACGACGCTACAGGCTCTAGGTGGTCGAGGACGGCCTGGTTCATCACCTCCACTGACGGATGCCGCGCCGTGAAGTCATCGGTCATGTTCCGGCCAGGCGCAGCGGGGGGCTTGGCGGTTGCGACGGTCGCGCGCCAAGAAAGCCGTCGATCGCGTCCGCGAGCGACGCGACCGGGTGGCCGCGGAGTCCGCCATCCGAAAGCGGCGCCCGGGACGGCACGACGGCTGCACGGAACCCGAGGCGTTCCGCTTCGGCGAGGCGTCGCGGGGTGTGTGCCACCTGACGCAGCTCCCCGCCGAGTCCGACCTCTCCCAACACGACCAGCCCGCCATCGACCGGTCTGGACGTCTTCGCCGATGCGAGCGCCATGCACACGGCCAGATCCGCGCCCGGGTCGTCGACACGGACACCGCCGACTGCCGAGACGTACACCTCGTGATCTCCGAGGTGGATTCCCGCTCTGCGGTCGAGCACGGCGAGCAGCAAGGCCAAACGCCCCCCGTCGTAGCCGGACGCCGACCTGCGCGGACTCGGTGCGTTGGTCTTCACGACGAGAGCCTGAATCTCGACCAGCAGCGGCCGATGGCCCTCCATTGCCGGAAAGACGACCGAGCCGGGTGTCCCGGGCCGGCGATCCGCGAGGAACAGCGACCCTGGATCCGCGACTCCCTCGAGGCCGGTGGCGGTCATCTCGAAAAGCCCAAGCTCGCCGGTTGCGCCGAAGCGGTGCTTCACGGCGCGCAGCATGCGAAGCGCGTGGTGGCGTTCCCCCTCGAACGAGAGCACCGTATCCACGAGGTGCTCCAGCACCCGCGGGCCTGCCAGCGCCCCGTCCTTGGTCACGTGGCCGACGAGGATGACCGAAGGCCCTCCCGATTTCGCCGCCACGGCGAGCCGGTGGGCGCAGTCACGGACCTGGGACACCGACCCCGGCGCGGACTCCAAGTCGGGGTCCCAGATCGTCTGGATGGAGTCCACGACGAGCACTTCCGGCTTCACCTCGCTCACCGCCTCCTGGATCGCCGGCAAGGACGTCTCCCCGACGATCCACAGGTTCGGGCTCAGAGCCCCGAGACGCCGGGCGCGCTGGCCGACCTGGGCCGGGGACTCTTCGGCTGACACCACGAGGCACCGAACCCCGCGGTCCGCCATCGAGGCGGCAATTTGCAGGAGGAGGGTCGACTTGCCGATGCCCGGCTCGCCACCGAGAAGGGTCACCGAACCGGCGAACAGTCCGCCACCCAGGACACGGTCGAACTCCTCGACCCCCGTCGACGCGAGCGAGCCAGCGTCGGTGGGCAGGTCGGCGAGCAGGACGGGCGTGGCGCCTGAAGGGGTCGCTGCCGCCTTCGGTTCGCGCCGCTCGACCTCCTCTACGAGGGTGTTCCACGACCCGCAGGTACCGCACCGGCCCGACCAGCGCGGTGCCGCTGCCCCGCATTCGGTGCATCGGTGGACGGTCCGGGCGCGGGCCATGCGCAAGACCTTACGGGCGGGGTGTGACCGGGCCGCGGACCGCGAGCTCGAAGCGGACAGGGTTCGCGGCTGGGCGGCACCGCGGGCGGATTCTCTGTCCACTCCTGACGCTCCGAAAAGCGCCAGGAACGAACAGAGTCCACGGATAGACCGGGCGAGGCGGCATTCTCTGTCCACTCACGGCCACGTGATGACGCCGGCCGGAGGGAGAACACCCGGCTCCGGTCAGATCCCCTCCCCCGGGATCGCCGGGGCCGATTCGCCAGGGAGCGCCACCTCGGCGTCGCCTACGCCGGGATGGAGCAGCCGGCGGCGCCGGCGGCGCCTCAGGAGCAGGCCACCGCCGCCACCGATCAGCACGAGGGTGGCGAGGACCGCGACGAGGATCACGTGGCCCCAGTCGACGCTCTCGCTGAGCGCGCCGACCACGGTCGACTGACCAAGAGGTGCCGACCAGGTCAGCGTGCCGTCCCGCGACACGGAGGGATGGCCCGTGACCGAGTCGGCGTGACCGGCGAGTCGCACAGCAAGGGAGAAGGTGAACACCTGAGCGGCGCCCTCACCGGCGGCCTGCTCCAACGGCTGTGGGGCGACTCCGAGCGACCCGCCCAGCGCCGACTGGAGGCCGGGGTCGCCGAAGCACTCCAGGCCGCAACGCAGGTCGACGGCCCCGCGGATCACGGTCTTGTGGGTCCAGAACCCGCCGCCGTCTGTCGCGCTCAGGCGGAACGGCCTGGGCCCCGGGCCGCTGCCGGCGAGGGCCGACATCAGCTGCTCCAGCTGGGTGCCGTCGGAGAAGCCGTGCGTCGCCGTAACCGACGCACCCCCGCCGGCGGAGGTCGTCGGGCCGGATACCGTCCAGCCGGCGGCCTCCAGGTCTGAGTACTGCAACTGTTTGGCGAGGTTCGGCTGCCCGCCGAATGCGCGTACCGCGGACGGATCGAACGCGACGGTCACGCGAACGGTTCCGGCGCCACCGGACTTCTCGACAACCGAAACCCGCGTATCCACGCGGCACCCGGCCAGCAGTACGGCCCCCGCCACAGCCACCGACACGAGCCAAAGGCCCCGCCGGTTAAGAAGCTGCGGGGGGCGAACCCCCCGCAGCGCTACTCCCCGCTGCCGGCGCCGGCCATCTCGACCGGCGGCGGCTCGAGACCCTCGACCGAGCGGAACACGAGGACGTGCTCACCTGTCTCGGGGTCGGGCTCGACGTCGACGATGATCGTCTCGCCGGCGCGGAACTCCTTCCACAGGATCTTCTCCGACAGCGGGTCCTCGACCAGTCGCTGCAGCGCTCGCCGGAGTGGCCGGGCTCCGAGGGTCGGGTCGTAGCCCTTCTCGACGACGTAGTACTTGGCGGCCTGGGAGAGCTCGAGCGAGAGGCCCTGGCTTTCCAGCTGATCGCGTAGTCGCTTGATCATCAGGTCGATGATCTCGGTGACCTCGTCGCGGGTGAGCTCGTGGAAGACGATGACGTCGTCGATCCGGTTGAGGAACTCGGGCCGGAAGTGCTGCTTCAAGGCATCGTGGACCTTGGCCTTCATCTTCTCGTAGGTCACCGCCTCGCTGGTCTTGGCGAAGCCGACCGATGCCTTGCGCAGGTCCGCGGTGCCGAGGTTCGAGGTCATGATGATCACGGTGTTCTTGAAGTCCACCGTGCGGCCCTGCGAGTCGGTCAGCCGTCCGTCCTCGAGGATCTGCAACAAGGCGTTGAAGACGTCGGGATGCGCCTTCTCGATCTCGTCGAAGAGCACCACGGAGAACGGCTTGCGGCGCACCGCCTCGGTGAGCTGGCCGCCCTCTTCGTAACCGACGTAGCCCGGAGGCGACCCCACGAGCCGTGAGACGGTGTGCTTCTCCATGTACTCGGACATGTCGAGCTGGATGAGCGAGTTCTCGTCGCCGAAGAGGAACTCCGCAAGGGTTTTGGCGGTCTCGGTCTTTCCGACACCCGACGGGCCCAGGAAGATGAACGAGCCGCTCGGGCGCTTCGGGTCCTTGAGGCCGGCACGGGTGCGGCGGATCGCCTGGGAAACAGCCTTGATCGCGTCCTGCTGGCCAATGACCCGCTTGTGCAGCTCGTCCTCCATGCGCAGGAGCTTGGCGGTCTCCTCCTCCGTCAACTTGTAGACAGGGATGCCGGTCCAGTTGGCGAGGACCTCGGCTATGACCTCCTCGTCGACGACGTCGAAGAGGTCTACGCCCTCGGCGCGCCACTCCTGTTCCTTGGCGACCTTGCGCTGGAGGAGGTCCTCCTCCTTCTCGCGGAATTTCTTGGCCTGATCGAAGTTTTGCTTCTCGATGGCCAGCTCTTTTTCCTTGCGGACCTTAACGATCTCGTCTTCGATCGCCTTGTAGTCCGCCGGCGTGGCCATGCGCCGGATGCGCAGGCGGCTGCCGGCCTCGTCGATGAGGTCGATCGCCTTGTCGGGCAGGTAACGGTCGGCGATATAGCGGTCCGCGAGGTTTGCCGCCGCTACGACGGCCTGGTCGGTGATCGTCACGCCGTGGTGCGACTCATAGCGGTCTCGAAGGCCTTTGAGGATCTCGATGGTGTGGCTGAGCGACGGCTCCTCGACCTTGATGGGTTGGAAGCGCCGCTCGAGGGCCGCGTCCTTCTCGAGGTGCTTGCGGTACTCGTCGAGCGTCGTCGCGCCGATCGTCTGAAGCTCGCCGCGGGCGAGCATCGGCTTGAGGATCGACGCGGCATCGATGGCGCCTTCCGCCGCGCCCGCACCGACGAGCGTGTGGAGCTCGTCGATGAACAGGATGATGTCCCCGCGGGTCCGGATCTCCTTCAGGACCTTCTTCAAGCGCTCTTCGAAGTCGCCCCGGTAGCGCGATCCTGCGACGAGGGCACCCAGGTCGAGGGTGTACAGCTGCTTGCCCTTGATGGTCTCGGGAACGTCGCCCGAGACGATCTTCTGCGAAAGCCCCTCGACGATCGCGGTCTTGCCGACGCCGGGCTCGCCGATGAGGACAGGATTGTTCTTCGTGCGGCGGGACAGAACCTGCATGACCCGCTCTATCTCGCGGTCGCGCCCGATGACCGGGTCGAGTTTGCGCTCGCGTGCGAGCTGGGTGAGGTTGCGGCCGAACTGGTCGAGGACCGGCGAGCCGCTCGGGGTCTCCTGCCCGGAGGGTCCGCCCGCGCCGGCGGGGGCGCCTTCCTTGCCGCCCGGCGACTGATAGCCGGAGAGCAGCTGGATGACCTGCTGGCGCACCCTGGAGAGGTCGGCGCCGAGACTGACGAGAACCTGCGCGGCGACACCCTCGCCCTCGCGGACAAGGCCGAGGAGCATGTGCTCGGTCCCGATGTAGTTGTGACCGAGCTGGAGCGCCTCGCGCAACGACAGCTCCAGGACCTTCTTGGCGCGCGGTGTGAACGGGGGGGATCCGGTGGTCGAAGACCCGGCCGGGCCTATCGTCTCCTCCACCTTCTCCCTGACCGCCTCGAGGCTGATCCCGAGCGACTCGAGAGCCTTGGCTGCGACCCCCTCGCCCTCGTGGATCAGTCCAAGCAGGATGTGCTCGGTGCCGATGAAGTTGTGGTTGAGGAGGCGTGCCTCCTCCTGGGCCAGTACAAGTACCCGTCGGGCTCGGTCAGTGAAGCGTTCGAACATGCTGGTCCTCCGTCCCGTCAGTGTACCCGGGAGCCCCCTTCAACGTTCGGCCCATCGGCGCGCCGTCCTTGAGGTAATTGCTCTACTCGCTGGCCACCAGCGGCTCTCAGGGCAGGTCGAGCTGGTCGAGCAGCCAGTGCCCGACCCCGCCCAGCATCCGGAGCCGCTCCAGCCGCCACTCCGCCGCGCCCGGCGAACCTCCCGCCGCTGCGCGAACCGGTTCCAGCGCGGCATCCGCCTTCGATGCCCAACGGCGGGCTTCAGCGACCGCCACTTCGATGGCACCGCTGGAGATCACCAGGTCACGGGCCTTTTCACGCGCCGGGGCGTCCAGAGGCGCTCCGAGAATCGACCGAAGGTCATCGCCGGCCCCGTTGACGCCGAGCGCCAGGATGACCGGCAGGGTGTAGGTCCCTTCGACCATGTCATGGCCCGCCGGTTTGCCGAGGGCCTCGTCGGAGCAGATGACGTCGCGCACGTCGTCCCAGATCTGGAATGCCATGCCGAGAGCTTCCCCATACGAGGTCAGGGCGTCGACCCAGGGGCGGGGCGCGCCTGCCACCAGCGCTCCGATCCGGGCCGAAGTGGACATCAGCGACGCGGTCTTCCCGGCAATCGAGGACCTGTACGCCTCGGCCGGGCGCCGGACGTCAAAGGCGTAGCGAAGCTGGCCGACCTCTCCTTCGCAGAGACGGCTGATCGTCCGGGCGAGAAGGGCGGCGACCTCGGTCCCGAGGGAGGCCGCTATCTCCGAGGCGCGCGCGAGGAGGAAATCGCCGGCGAGGATCGCGACGAGGTTGCCCCATTTCGCGTTGACGCTCGCGACTCCACGCCGGTTGGTCGCCTCGTCCATCACGTCGTCGTGGTAGAGCGAACCGAGGTGGACGAGCTCAACAGCGACTCCGCCGCGGACCGCTTCGTCGCTGACGGCGGCGCCGCGCCTGGCAACGTGACCGTCGGCTGCGTCGCGGGCCGCTGCCTGTGATGCGGCTATGAGAAGCGCCGGGCGGAGCCTCTTGCCACCCGCAGACGCGAGATGGGCGGCGACTTCGGAAAGGAACCGGTCTTCGGCCGCGGTGGCCTCGGCGAGAGCCAACTCGACCCGACCCAAGGCCTCCTCGAGGCCAGGGAGACGCAGCTCTTCCACGACGTTCACTCCGGGCGAGCGTAGGCGAGACCCGCGGGCTTCACGAACTGGCATGGTTGTCCGTCCATACCCGCAACGGGGCCCGCTGCCCTGGTCGCCGAGGGCTCAAAAGAGGTTCGCGCCAATAATTCTGCGAACCCCTCTAGGG
>Ga0307374_10005129_pt1 | contig 21401 bp, 22 predicted proteins | sample OX3MG_FD_202532 | JGI IMG/M metagenome (GOLD analysis project Ga0307374, IMG submission 202532) | Soil microbial communities from Risofladan, Vaasa, Finland - OX-3 | ecosystem: Environmental > Terrestrial > Soil > Coastal area > Acid sulfate soil | place: Finland: Risofladan, Vaasa | collected...
GAAGGACTCTGAGAGTAGCACCGTGCTAGGAAGTCTCCTACCGGGATTCATTGTGCCAACAGGTCTCCCGGGACGGAGACCCTTAGCATCCTATCTCAATCAGATTTTGCTAACGCGTCAATCAACGTAGGAGTTACGCGGTTGAACTCTTCGCACTCTCTGGTATAGCGCCTTCGATTTAACCTCTCTTAACGCCGTGCGGATGACGTAACGTGCGGATGAATCCCTCCAAGGTCGACGACACCGACTACATCAACTACCTCATCGCGGCGCAGAGGAGCTTCACATGCACCGAGGCCGCGAGGAGCCAGCCTCTCAGACAGGATCCGTCTGAGATGCCGGCCCACGACTCGTTCAACAGACTCCTAGAGAGGTCGTTCGACAGGAACTCCCTCTGGAACGAAGCCAGGCCGCTTGTCGACCTCCACGACGGGATTCTCGTGCTCGACGACACCACGCTCGACAAGCCCTACGCCGAGGAGATGGACCTCGTCACCTATCACTGGAGCGGCAAGCACCACGACGTCGTCCTTGGAATCAACCTCGTCACCACGCTCTGGACAGACGGGGACAGGCTCATCCCGTGCGACTTTAGGGTCTACGACAAGCCGATGGGCGAGAAGGGCCCTTTCGGCGGGAAGGACAAGAACGAGCACTTTCGGGACATGCTCAGGACGGCCAAAGAGAGGGGTTTCAACCCGCGCTTCGTATCCTTCGACAGCTGGTACACCGCACTCGACAACCTCAAGCTCATCAAGTCGCTCGGCTGGCACTGGCTAGCGAGGATGAAGGGCAACAGGCTGGTCAACCCCGATGGCAGGAAGGGCGGGAACGTCCCACTCGAGCGCATCGAGATTCCTGCGAACGGACGCAAGGTCCATCTCAAGGGGTACGGGTTCGTGAAGGTCTTCAAGTCTGTCTCCAAGAACGGAGACGTTGAATACTCTGCTACGGACGACCTCGAGATGAAGGAGAAGAAGCGTGAGGACATCTCGGACGACGCCTGGGGAATCGAGGTCTACCACCGCGGCATCAAGCAATGCTGTGGCGTCGAAAGGTCTCAGGTCAGGGTTGCAGTCAAGCAGCTCGCGCACATCACCTTGTCCCTGAGAGCGTTCCTGCGCCTGGAACTCGAGAGGCTAAGACACGGAGTGAGCTGGTATGAATCGAAGATATCGGTGATACGAGGAGCGATATCCGCCTACCTTGCGAGCCCAGTCCTCACTCTGTCAAGTGCGTAACTCCTACAACGATAGAATTATGCCCATGCCTCAAATAATTAATTGCATCCCTTCCGGCCCAAACGGTCTTGGTAACGGAGGCGCGCGTCACAAACCCCTGAAGTCATAGGGCACACTAGGACCAAAAACGGAGTTTAATCTCCCTCGTTGTGCCAGTCGAGCGCCGAGCGGGCGTGTGGGTGGTCCTCGTACCCGCACATGATAAGCGCCCTCGCCAGGTTCCCCGTGAGGCAGAGCTCGCTCCGCCTGGAGGCGTACTCTGGAGACGGCGGGGAGTCGAACCCACCGTCCTCCCCGCGGTATTGCTGGAGGAAGAGCTCGCAAGACTCTCGTATCCGCTCGTCCTTTGCCGTCATCCCGAGGTCTGCGAGGACTATAAGCTTCCAGAGACCGCTTTTGATGCGAAATGATTAGTAGCCGCTTTGTGTATCGCATCCTGCGCTTCAAAAGTCTTGGGCTACCTTGCCGTCTAATCAATTCGGTTGCTATTGAGTGCCTCAGATCCGTCCGGAGTAACGGAGAAAAAAACGGTGAACCCATCGGATGTTTTGGCAATTAGGCCCCGGTCAAACAAGTAATCTATTGCGAATTGGGACTCCGCCAAAGTAAGACCTGACCGAAAATATACATAGAAAGGAGCGAGCTTGTCGTTTTCTGCGAGGAACTTCAAAACGACAAAGGCATCCTGCTTTGCTTTGCCTGAGTCGTCAGCCAAAATCCTTCTTCCTCACCCTGTTTATTTTCGCTCCTTCGCGCTTCGCGGCTTTGTTAAGCCGCGCCCGGAAGTCTGTATTTCTTTTAGCCCTAGAATTTTCTTCTGCTTCCGAGATGCCTCTTTCTTTCGCCTCGAACGCACCAGTCATCCTCGTTGCGATTCCGGATAGGATTCCGGTAAATGGTTCAACCTGCTTTTTGATTCTCACACCCCCTCTTCCGATCTCAAACCTTCTGATCAAGTTCGAATGGCTTGTCGCCCTCATCTTTACTATTATCATGAACCTTGCCATTTCACCTTCGAGTTCTACACGCTGAAGCATGATAATACCATCCACAATGGTCGACAGGCCGGTTGCCATTCCCCAAGGGCCCCCCGCAGGACTATGAGCAGTCATGCAGCAGACCGACGTTACGTTATTCGCCTTTGTGATGCTGGCTAGCCGCTTCATAACGAAGTAGAATTCTCTATCTGACGAGCAAATCGATTCAAGTGCGATGACCCCATCAAAGACAGCGATTTTCGCTTTTGTCTTATCCAAAAGCCGTTCCAATAGGAGCAGGTGGGCGTCTGGCGTCAGTTGCTCCGGAGGAATGGATTCGACATTTAGGAGCCCTTCCTTTTCCAAATTCCCAGGGTTCTTAAATCCTAAATTTCGTAGCTGAAGCATCAGCTGCTCTTTCGGTTCTTCGTAGGATACGAACAGTACTTTCTGGCGTTGCTTGCTTGCGCATCTGTAGGCGAGCTCCAAAGAAAGGTTAGTTTTGCCCGTACCCGAGGCGCCCGTTATGGCGGTGAAGCTCCCTTGGGGAAGCCCTCCTCCAATTATGTCATCAAACCCGGAAATGTCAGTTCGTACTCTTTTATCAGAAATCGCTACAGGCATCGCCCCTGGCACACTCGGGTAGACGATTACCCCGCTGTCAGTTATGTCGTAAGTGCTGGGGTTCAGAGCGATTGGCATTCCCCTCATCTTCCTTATGCTTAAGGTCCTTCTCGGTATCTGTCCGACTTCCAAGAAGATATTGTCCATGAAAATTACCCCGTCTGCGACGAACTCTTCCAGGCTGAGCTTGTTTGTTCCCATGCCAACTGGAGCTTCCGAAACGATCAGTGTCGTGCATTTCGCTTCGTTCAGCACCTTATGGACTACGTCAAGCGTTGTCCTGGCTTCGTTTGAACCCTCAAAGCCTTGCATGGCTGCGTTGTATGAGTCTATTACGAGCCGCTTTGCTTTGAATCTCTGAACTTGCTCCAGGATCAGTTTCAATGAATCGGAAGCGCCCACTTTCGAGCCAGTAGAAGCGAAATCCATGAAGAGAAAAGTCCCTTGCTCTCCTTCGAGCTTTGCAAAATCCATACCGAGCTGCTTCATGTTTGACATGAACTGGCGCTTGTTCTCCCCATAAGAGACATAGATCGACTTTTCTCCGTGGGTTGCGCCATGATAGACAAATTGAGACGTGAGTATCGTCTTGCCGGTACCAGGCTGGCCGGTCACCAGTACCAGGCTGTTCCTTAGAAAGCCTCCTGTTATGAGCCGGTCTAAACCACCGATTCCTGCTGATGCTCTATCCTCTCTTCCACCCTTGCCGTCTTCCGACTTTGAGGCGGTTGACGTATTTTTTGCTCGACCCCCCACTTCTTTCCACTCGTCATTAATCAAGTTTCTATTTCTTACACACTGTAGAAATGCTCTTTTGCCTTCTTTCGATACTCGTCTAGTTTCGATTTGCTCAGAGAAAGGTAATAGCCTCTCAGCGTTTGAATATCAGTCATCCGACACCTACGTAACCGTCGCCAGCCCGAGCATCCCCAGTGATGGTCTCTAGCGGCACGCCAGCTTCCCGTAGAACATTGACGTGAGTTTTCCTGGCAAAGTGCGGAGTGAACTTTTTACCCCTGAGAAAGTCGAATTGCCCTCTTATCTCAGCGAATAGGTCAGTGAGGTATTGATAATCTATGCTGAGCATTGAACCGTTGGCGGGTTTTCCCTTGTCCTCCCAATACCTGCGGAAATCAGTCCTAAATTCAGGGTCTAGCACGTCCTTTCTGGCAATCTCAGTTACGCATCAAGCCCAACTAGACAAGTTACCCGTGAGGTGCTGTTGCGTTACTGAAAAGTTACCCACGGGTGCGATTTTCCGCTTCGCATCACATAACGCATCGCACGAGTGATGCGTTATTCGGATATTTGACCGTCAATATCCGCGCTCAATACTATCCAGATGGTCGCTTGGTACTTTGGCATGTAGAGGTCGCCCTTTCGACTCCCAAAAGCCGCCGTCATGCTGGTCGGCCAGGAGCTCCGCAGCCCACCCTCGCTGGGGGACCGCCGCGAGGGCCTGCCTGACCTGGTCGTCGCGGTCCTTCCTGCCTTGGACGTCCATGAGGACGCGGTAGACGACGGAAGGCTGCCCATCGTCGAGGAGCCAATCCATGAGGCTCGTTGTCATAGGGTCGGCCCGGCTCCTCGCCGGGTCAGTCGCTGAGGGCCTTGTTGCTTTCTCTCAGGCGGTGGATGAGCGTCTTGAGCAGGTTCATGGCGATCTCCTTGTGCGACTCGACGAGCCCCTGGAACTCCCAGCTCGAGAGCACTAGGCACGTCGTCGGCGCCACCGCCACCACGTCGGAGGATCTCGGGTTGCTGTCGAGCAGGGACATCTCCCCGAAGAAGTTGCCGCTCCCCAGCTTCGCCACGGTCCTCCCCTTCCGCCTGACCTCGACCCCGCCGTCAAGTATGAGGTAGAACCCGACACCGCCCTCCCCCTCGCCCACGATGACCTTGCCTTCCGGGTAAGACTGCTGCTTCCCGCTGGCCAGGACCGACTTTAGCTGCTTGTCCTTCAGGCCCGAGAAGAGCGGCACGGTGTGGAGCTCCTGTAGGAGAGCCTTCTCGGATTCTTTGACCAAGCCAGCGGTGTTTTTAGGCAGTTCGGGATTTAAGTCCATCGTTGAGCCCTTTCGGGAGAAAACCGACGCAGCGGGTTTATGACCCTGCCCCGACATCCGGGCTTCCCAGCTTGCCCCAAGCCGCGCGGAGACTCGCCGCAATCATGTTCACCGACATCGTGGGATATACCTCGCTCTCGCAGGCCGACGAGGAGGCGACCTTGCGACTGCTCGAGGAGCACCGGAGGCTGCTCAGGCCTGTGTTCTCCCGGCACGGAGGGCGGGAGGTCAAGACGATGGGCGACGCCTTCCTCGTCGAGTTCGCCAGCTCCCTCGACGCAGTCCGCTGCGCGCTGGACATCCAGGGGAAGATCGAGGAGAGGAACGCGAAAGGCGCGCCGCAGCGGCTGCGGGTGCGGATAGGCATCCACATGGGAGAGGTCATCGGCGCCGGCGACGACGTCTACGGGGACGCCGTGAACATCGCGGCCAGGATCGAGCCGCTCGCCGAGCCGGGGGGGATATGCGTCAGCAGGCAGGTCTTCGACCTCGTCCAGGGCAAGGTAGAGGCGCAGCTGGCGAGCCTGGGCCCCGTCGACCTCAAGAACGTCAAGGCTCCGATCGAGATATACAAGGTGCTCCGGACGAAGAAGGCAGGAGAGGAGAAGCGGCTGTCCTCCAGCTTGAAGACCCGGGTCGCGGTCCTCCCGTTCGACAACTACAGCTCGAAGTCGGGCGACGACTACTTCGCGGACGGCCTGACCGAGGAGCTGATAGGGACGCTCTCGAAGATCCACGGGCTGAGCGTCATCTCGAGGACCTCGGTGATGCAATACAAGGGCAAGCCCAAGTCGATGTCCGAGATAGGGAGGGAGCTGAACGCCGGGACCATCCTCGAGGGCAGCGTCCGGAAGGCCGGGAACAGGGTCCGTGTGAGCATCCAGATGGTCGACACCACCGAGGACAGGCACGTCTGGGCGGAGAGCTACGACAGGGACCTGGAGGACATCTTCTCGGTCCAGAGCGACATAGCCGAGAAGGTCGCCGAGGCGCTGAGGCTGAAGCTGTTGACCGCTGAGAAGAAGGTGATCGAGGAGGCGCCCACAAAGGACCCGGAGGCCAACCTGCTCTTCCTCAAGGGGGTCTACCACGGGGACAAGGGGTCGCCCTCCGACATCATGAAGGCGATAGACTACTTCGAGCTCGCGGTCGAGAAGGACCCCGAGTTCGCGCTGGCGTACGCGTCCATCTCGGGATACTACGTGGGGGCGGCCGGCGAGGCCATCCCGTCGGAGACGGCGTTCCCCAAGGCGAAGGAGGCCTTGGCGCAGGCGATGTCAATCGACCCGGACCTCGCGGAGGCCCACAACGCGAAGGCGTGGATCGCCTTCCAGTACGACTGGGACTGGAAGGGGGCCGAGAAGAGCTTCAAGGAGGCCATCGCGCTCAAACCGAGCCTGGCCTTCGCGCACGACTGGTACGGGAGGATGCTCGCGGCGATGGGGAGGTTCGACGAGGCGATCGCTGAGATGGGGCGGGCCTACGAGCTCGACCCCGCCTCCCCCTGGGTCATGGTCCGTTTCGCGCTGGTCTACTGGATGGCGGGAAGGAACAAGGAGGCCAGGGAGATGTTCAGCAAGGCGGCAAAGGCAAACCCGCGCTTCGCCAGGGCCCGCGGCGGGCTCGCGTTCGTGAACGTGACGGAGGGGAGGAAGGCGGAGGCGATCAAGGAGATCGACGCCGCCGTGGCCATCGCCGACGAGGCCTACTTCCGCACCCACCAGGCGGTGGTCTACGCGTCGGTGGGGTCGACGGAGAAGGCCAGGAAGATACTGGAGAAGCTTCTCGCGGGCAAGTACAAGGGGTTCGCGACGCCCGCGTGGATCGGCGCCATCTACTACTGCCTGGGCGACCAGGACAAGGGCCACGAGTGGATGGTGAAGGCCTACGAGAGCCGCGACCCCTCGATACCCTGGTACAACAAGTGGCCCATCCTCGACGTGGAGAGGAGGGACCCGAGGTTCGTCAAGATGCTCCGCAAGATGAAGCTCCCCTGAGCCTCGGTGTCCAACTTGAAGCCCTCAGCACGACCGCTCGACCTGAGCGCGATAGGCAACGCCGTCGTCAGGTCGGCCATCGCGGCGCTGAACGGCAGGGACAAGAAGCGCTGGTTCGAGCTCTTCTCCGAGCCCGCGTTCACCGACGACGGGATCCCGCACGACTTTGCCAAGTGGTGCGAGGAGGAGCTCTTCGGCTCCGCCCAGGCCTACATCGTCTCCATCGACAGGGTGGAAGACGGCGGGCTGACCTTCTACGCGAGGTACCACTCCGACAAGTGGGGAGACTTCAAGACGTTCTGGAGGTTTGCGGTGGTTGACGGAAAGATCTCCAGGTTGGACGTCGGCGCGACCAGCTACTGAGGCCCTGTTCGTCGTCGATGAACTCGGAGGCCTTCGGGGCCTCCTCTGGGAGGCCTGATGCTCGCGCGACATTATTGAGGTCAGCGCTTGCCGTGCGGAATGAAACACGGGGGAAACCGCGCCTCGATGAAACGGGAACTCCCCGAAGTAGGCGAGAACCTTAATTGGAAGAACCGTCGCAGGCGGTCAGGCATTTGGTAAGGGTATCCGTCTCGAGGATGGTCAACGCGCCCCAGGAGCGCGTCTGGGCCGTCGTTTCTGACCTCGAGCACTGGCCAAACATCGCCCCGCTCTCCGCAACAGACCGAGTGATAACTCACCCCGTGGTGAGTCGCGACGGGAATACCATAGTCTGCGACGAGCACGAGCAAGCAGGGCTGATAAGAGCCTCTCACAGAGACAGCTACACCCTCCACCCGATGGACAGTCTGGAAGAGACGATCTTGGAGGGTGACTTTCAAGGAGGCATCAAACTGACGCTTACCCCTCAGCAACCCGGCAAGACGCTTCTCCACGTCGAAGCCGATGTCTCACCCAGGAACCCGGTATTCAGGTTCGTAAGTGACATCGGGGGCGACGGGCAGGCCATGCTCACGAAATTCTGGGTCGAGTTCTTCGCCCAGATAGCCGGAGTCACCGAGAGTCCTTGCTCCCCTGCCGCTCCGATGTACTGCCCCTCACGCATGCTCGACGTATACTTCGAAGCGCCAACCCTTGGGATACAGAAACTGCTCAATGCGGGCGGAGACAGGGAGATTGACATCCAGAACAAGACGATTTTCAACGACCAGTTCTGGAAGGGGATCTATCCACCCGACTCGCGGGCCCCGGCGTGGGTCTTCCAGAACGGATTCAACAAGAAGTTCTGGACGCAGGATGGCGAGGTGAAGGGCGTCACGAGCACCTTCGACGACAGCATAAAGGCCCAAAACAAGCTTAGCGAGATTGACCCGAGCGACCCGTCGAAAGGGGTCCTCTTGGAGTACACCGAACCGCAGTTCGAGCTCTTCTATGACGTCCTCAAGCTGACGAGCGACGACATCGTGGTCGGAAAGGCGTTCGCCGGAAGACATCCACACGGGGTGCTACTCCTGAACTTTACCATGGCGAGGAGGTACAGCTTCGACTTTATGAGCGCAGAAGACCATCGAGAGCTCTTCGAGAAGTACGGGAAGGCGCCTGACCTCGGCAAGATAATCGGCGAATGGGAGGGGAGGATGGTCTCGAACGCGAGCCTCACGCCTCCACTCTTCAGGTTCTGGTACGGCCTGGACAGCGCGGGGAAGCTGAGCTGCAGGTGGAACTTCATGAACATCATGAAGGGCAGCTCGAAGCTCGAGATGACGCCAAGGCAGCTGGACATGTTCGACTTCACCAACTTCCACGACGAGATCAGGATGATCGCGGGCGACGCGATGGTCGGCAGGTACCTTCCGAAGAGCGACGAGCTCTTGAAAATCCTGGGAGACAAGGACCTGGGGCTGTTCCACTTCGAGAGGACGCCCGGGGGCGACAGGCCGGCGATCTACTATTACATCAAGAAGGTATCGGACTCCACGCCTCCGTCGTAAGTCCCTGCTGGCAGGAGGACCCGTCATCTAGACAGTATCGCAATCAGCGATGACGGATCCGGTCCCCGCTGAATCGGCCAAGGAGTAATTCTTACTCGTTGTCGACTAATTCGTCCGCCCTCGGCGGCTACCTATCGCTAGCCTCTGCGCCGTGTCCTAGACCTTTCCAGCTCGTTTCTAATCTACGAATGAATCTGGCCCCTGATCTCCCCGCCGGGGAACTGCGTTGTATGGACGTTCACATACGTGTTCCCGTCCTTGATTGCGGTGATGAGCTGGGCCATGTTCTGGATTGTGGGCGTAGCTGAGAGGCTTATGTTGGCAGCTGTTATCGTGCCCTGTACCAGGGTTCCCGTGAAAGGTCCGTTCTTGACGGGTCCGGTGAAGAGCGGCACGACCACCGGACCGCTCGTGGTCAAATTACCGAAGTGTATGTGAGCGGCCGTGATGTTGGCGAGATTGTTCACGGTGAGAACGAACTGAATGCTCGAGCCGTCGGCGCTTACGGTGAACGTAGCGGACCCAGTGGCCGAGCTGCCGGTCGGCTTGGGGACGACGCTGCTCCCGCCAAGAGTGGCGACGAAAACGGCGTTTGAGCTCGAGGAGGTGGTACTCGACGAGGCGCCTTTCGACTGGGAGAGGAATACCGCCGCTGCGGCAATCACGATCACAACTATAACAACGGCTACTGCAACGTAAGTCGCCACTCCTTCTCTTCGAGGAATCATCACTCTTGTGGCCCGGATGGTCGCCACTTATGTCTTTGGCCTCTCCCTTGGCCGACTCCGCGATCAGGGAGGAAGCGGGACGACGTCAGGGTCATCTCCATCCTCACCGGTGTCAACGCTGAAGCGGCGAATCATCCGTTAGGAAAAGACCCTGCACTTCAGCAGTCGACCCCGTGCGCTCCTAGGGAGGGCTGCGATCAAGCCTTCAGGGGAATCTCAGTACACCCAACCCACCTTTCCCGACTCGAGGAAGGCGCGAGTTGCCCGATCGCCCGGCCGGGTCTCTTCCTTCTTCGTTCCCCTTGCGAGCAGCCTTGAATTTCCTTTTCCCTTACTCGTTGTCGATGAACTCGGAGGCCTTCGGGGCTTCCTCCGGGAGGCCCTTGCGCTTCCTGATGGTTGCGACGAGCGGAGCGAGCATGTTGGTCGGGACCGCCTGCCAGAGCTTGAAATAGGTGTTCCAGACCGCCCTCCCCGCGGTCGCGCCCCTCATCTCCTGGCTGAGGTCCATGGTCTCAGCGGCAGGGATCTCTCCCTCGACGATAGTGAGCGCCTCGCGCTGCTCGATGTTGATGAGCTTGCCCCTCTTCCCGCTGATGACGCCCGTTATCGCGCCTATCTGGTCGGACGGGCCCTTGACCTCGATGCCCAGGACGGGCTCGAGGAGTGTGGGGTTGCCGAGGAGCATCGCGCCGAGGACGGAGCGCCTGGTCGCTGGCATGAGCTGGGCGTAGGTCCTGTGGGCCGCGTCCTCGTGCGGCACGTAGTGGGTGAGCGTCGCCTTGACCCCCCTGCAGAGCTCATAGGCGAGGGGGCCGTTCGTCATGACGTCCTCGAAGCCGGAGCGCATTGTGTCCATCGACTCCGCCAGGAACTGCACTCCCTTCGTCTCCTCGCAGAGCATGTTGCCCTTCGGGTCGATCTCCACGACCGTCCTCGACGTGTCCGAGTCCCAGCCGTGGTCGCGGAGAAGCTTGATTATCGTCTTCTTGTCGGTGGTGTCGCTCAGCTCCCCCTTGCGGATCATCTCGACGATGTCCGGGGCGAGCGGCTCGACCTTCATGAAAATCTTGTTGTGGCGGTTGGGCGACTTGCTCATGATGGGCCCCGCCGCCTGCCTGATGGTCTCACGGTAGTTGGTGATGGGCTCCGAGGTGATTATCTCCAGCCCCTGCCTCTGGAGCATGGTCGTGGCGATCTCCAGGTGGAGGACGCCCATGCCCGCCATCAGTGTCTCGCCGCTCTCCTGGTTGATCGTGATGATGAGATTGGGATCCTCGATGTTGAGCCTGCGCATCGCCTCGACGAGCTTGGGGAGGTCGCGCGGGTGCTTCGCCTCCACGGCCTGGGTGACCACCGGCTCGGAGACGTAGTGGATGCTCTCGAAGGGCTGGACGCCCTTCTGGGTGGATATCGTCTCGCCGGAGCGGATGTCGAGCCCGAGTATGGCGGGGATGTTGCCCGCGGGCAGGGTGTCGACTATCTCGCGCTGGAAGCCCATGAATATCTGGACCGACTGGATCTTCCCCTCCCTCTTCGAGTTGAGGAGGTAGACCTCGTCGCCGTTGCTTATCTGGCCCGAGAAGAGCCTCCCCACGCCCACCAGACCTGCCGCCGGGTCGACGACGACGTTGGTGACCATCATGACCATCGGGCCGTTCTCGTCGCAGGCCAGCAGGGCCTTGCCGACGTCGCTGGTGAGGTCCCCGCCCGACCAAATCTTGGGGATGCGGTAGGCCTGCGCCACGTCGGGCGGCGGGTGGTGCTTGACGACCATCCCGAGGAGCGCCTCGTGGAGCGGCATCTTCGCGCCCAGCGTTGACGGGTCGCCCGTCGTATAGGCCTCGTAGATGTCCTTGAAGCCCATCCCGGTCGCCTTGGCGATGTCGGAGTTGAAGCCCCACTTGTCCTTGCTAGAGCCGAAAGCGACCATCGCGTCCTGTATCCTGACCTTCCAGAGCTCCCTGTATTGCGGCTCCGCGTGGGTCTCTATGAGACGATTGACGTCGGCGACGATGTTGAAGAGCCACTTTTGCATCTGATCGGGGTTTAAACGGAGTTCTTTGATTAAACGGTCGATTTTATTGATGTACATGACCGGCCGGACTCGTTCCTCGAGCGCTTGCCTGAGAACGGTCTCAGTCTGGGTCATGACCCCCTCAACCGCGTCTACAACCACAATCGCGCCGTCCACCGCCCTGAGCGAGCGCGTCACCTTTCCGGTAAAGTCGATGTGGCCGGGCGTGTCAATCAGGTTGATGACGTAGGGCGTTCCGTCCTTTTCGTAGTAAAGCGTGACATTTGCCGCCTTGATTGTCATCTGCCTCTGCTGCTCGAGCTCCATGTAGTCGAGTGCGAGCGCCTGGCCGGCCACGGAGGGGGAAAGCATGCCGCAGGCCGCGAGGAGGGAGTCCGCTGTGGTCGTCTTCCCGTGGTCGACGTGCGCAATGATGCCCATGTTCCTCAGTTGGGAACGGTTGTGGACGATCTTCAGCGCTTCAGACGTGGACTTGAACTTCGGCATGGCCTATTCTCTGCTTCAAAACGCTCCCTCGCCCGTATAGTTATAATGTTTTACGTGATGCGAAGAGGATTGCCGTTGATTGCATCGCCTATTCGTCAGTCACGACCAATCTAGGCATGTTTGTCCCCGGAGGGTCGCTCTACTCAAGAGGCAACGTCTCTCCCTTTCTTCAGCATCAGAATGTCTCCGAGCACGAGATACGTGTAGATTACTACCCTATGGGCGTCTATCTCGGAAACTTTGGCGTGAAGAGCCGGCCCAGCGCCTTTTCCACGGGATTGTCTTCGGTTCCCCTCTCAGCCGGCGCGAGTTCGATCCTCTTCCAAACCTCCTCGGATGCACGCTTAATAGCGGACTTGCACTCTGAGTTCATGGGATTGACATCAGCCAAGGTCACTATCAAGGGCGAGGGAGCGAGCGAGGTGATAGAACTGCTCGTGGACACCGGCAGCATCTACACCTGGGTCGCCGAGAGCACGCTCTCAAACCTGCGCGTCAGATCGTTGGGCAAGCGAAACTTCAGGACGATCGAGGGGAGGCAGATAGTGAGGGAGGTCGGGGAAGCTATCCTGGAGTTCGCTGGGGAGAATGCTACAGGAATCGTGGTCTTCGCCAAGCAGGGAGACGCCGAGGTGATGGGAGTCGAGAAACTCGAAGGACTGGGGCTCGAAGTCGACCCGACGACAAAAAGGCTGAGAAGGGTCGAGGCCTTCGTCGCCTACTGAATGGGTCGACCTTCGCGGTTGTTCCTCAGGAACTCGTCGATGTAGTTGAGCGTGACTATCTCGTCCCCGAAGGTTTCAGGGCTTCTCGCCCAAGCCACAAGTGCCCTTCGAGCCACAACCTGTTTGTGGTCGGCGAGCAGCTTGCACAAGCGCTCGACGTCGCCTAGCGTCTCGGCCAATTCTTGACGACCTTGTCGATGCGAGCCTCGACGGCTTCTCTCAGCTTCTTCGGGTCGTTCAGCACATCGTCGATCCACCGCATGACTTCCTCATCCGATCCTGCGCTGGAACCGGGCAACTCGACTCGCTTCTCCAATGCATCGTCTCCGATATAAGAAGCGCACTCCCCCTAAAGAGCGCCCATGGCGGGTACCCGGAAGGTCATATCGACAGATACCTGTCTCCCTTGAGCAGCCTCATCGCCATGATGAAGAGCGTCATGTAGTAGGAGTCCATCTTCGGAACGAAGCCCCCCTTCGTGACCTCCATCTTCGTCTCCGTCGCCCTCCCTGTCCTGTCCCACTCGACCCCCGCCGCCTTGATCTTCTTCGCCCGTCCCGAGAAGACCCTCAGGCCGTCCCATATCCTCACCTCCACCAGCGCCCGAACCTCGAGCGGGTCGACCTCGTAGGCCCGGAGGGGCCGGTCGTCCCTGATGAAGAAGACCTCGGCTATCTCCCGCTTGGAGAGGCCATCGTGGCCCGTGACGTCGACCCGGCTCCCCAGGGGGACTAGCTTCTCCACGTCGGGCTCGAGGCCTATCTCCTCCTTTATCTCCCGCGCCACGTCCTCGAGCTTCTCCCCGGCCTTGTAGTGCCCGCCGACCGTGCTGTCGAGGAGCCCCGCGAAGGTGGGCTTGTCCTCGCTCCTCACCTGGAAGATCACCGCCCCGCCCTTCCTCTTAGTGACTATCCAGCAGTGGAGGTTGAGGTGCCAATAGCCCTTCCTGTGTGCCTCGCTGCGCGTGGCCACCCCGACCTTGTTGAGGGCGTCGTCGTAGACGTCTACCAGCTCGTCGTCTGAGAGTGGCTCTGCCAAGGAGACCCCGATGTGAGACCCCGCTAGATATACCTCGACGCTTATTCTCAAGAACTAGAATCTGGGTTAAATACGCACGTGCGGGCGCGCTCACCTAGAGGTAGCGAATCGCTTGTCCGATTACAAACACGTGGAAGCCGACGAAAAGGAACTGGAGAAAGAGGAGGACGAGTCCGAGAAAGACCAGCCCGGCGAGTACCAGGCCAAAGAGGTCGTGGACAAGAAGCTCAGCCTGACCCGACGAAAAAAGAAGAAGAAGACAGCAAAGCGGTCTGGCTGAGATCAGCCACGAGACTCACGCCGCTCTTAGGTTCAGGGAGGGCGAGAGGGCTTGGCTAAATCCGCACGCGGGGCCATCGGAGTCTCACGTGATGGAGATTACCTCCGCGACTATCGCATCCTGGTCGCCCTCAGGCGGGGATTGACTCGCCGGCGCGCTCCAGCACCCGCAGCGCCCTCAGCGTTATCATCTTGCTCGGCTTCCCCGCTGGCTCAAGCGAGAAGGGTTTCAACTCCTTCTTGCGCTTCAGATAGTACTTCGGCAGCCTCCCCGAGTTGAGGACGTCCGGGTGGATCGCGTCCATCTGCCAACGCCCGTCCTTGAGCCTCTTCCTCTTGAGCAGTCGGAGGGCTGGCTCCACCCGAGGGTCGCCCCCTCTGCCGAGGGCGGTGACGAACTCGAGCCCGACCAAGGCGTCGTAGTAGTAGTGGTAGGGGAAGTGGAGCCTGTGCCAGGGGTCGTAGCGGCCCTCGCGGAGGAGGCGGCGCTCCAGGTAGAACTCGAGGCCCCTGTCCACGGCCTCCCTCATCCCGCGCGTCCACTTCTGGCGCGGGTAGGCGGCGAAGGCGCTCACGCCCTCCCATCCGTCGATCACCCCGTTCCTCCCGAAGCAGTCCCAGCCGCCGTTGGGCTTCTGGTTCCTCACAAGCCATGCGAAGGCGCTCCTCACCTTGGGGTCGTCCTCGTACCCGAACCTCACAAGGGCCCTCGCGGTGTTCCCCACGATGCAGAGCTCGCTCGACTCCGCGCCGGGCGTGTCGAAGCCCCCGTCGGCCCGGGCGAATGTGTCCCTCCACATCTCCGCCGACTCGGCCACCCACGGGAGCTCCCTCGTCACGCCGAGGTCGGAGAGCGCAAGAAGCATCCAGTTGGTCGAGAAGTACTTGGGCCTGTAGAGGTCCTCGGGGTGGACCCAGTATCCACCGGGGAGTCGCTTCTCGAGGATTTGCTTGACCCATCCCCGGGCCGGTATCGCAGCGCGGGACTCCCTGAGGTCACTCTCGCTCGCGTCCAGCAGGTCGCGCATCGCTAGATATCGGACGGTAGGCTGGTCTTCCTCTGTGAGCCAATCCATCACGCCCTTCAAGATGCATCGAGAAAGGCGCGGCCCGGCTATAAAGGCCCACCCGAAGGTCTGCCAGTGGCCATCTGCCGCCGCGTAGGCGCCCTTCCGCCAACTACTGCGACGGCCCCGGAACCAGGGCAACTCTTAATTCTCTGCTGACATCCCGAGGCTGGACAAGCCTTGGCGGATGCGACGAAGGGGGTCACCTCGATAAGATACAAGCGGCTAGACGATCTGGTCAAGTTCCTGAGCATGACGCCCGCTCCCTTCCTCAACCACGCCGAGCGGGACGGAAGGCACCTCTACTTCGCCGCCCTCCCCTTCTCCGGGGGGCTGTTGGTCTACTACTTCGTGGCAGAGAAGAGGATCGAGGGGGAGTACGTCACTTTCAACCGGATGTCCGGTGTTACCTCCCCCTCCATGAAGCCCAGCTTCGACGCCCAGTCCCTCGACCTCCCCATCCTGGAAGTGGAGGCCTCAGACATCCTCGAAGCGATGAAGGCGTAGCAAGGGCGCGGGAGATTGAGAGCCTGAGCCATCGTGCCAGGCTGCGGCTACCGCGAGCGCTTGCGCAATCTCCGTGCACTTTGCAAGGCACGCCTCAAACGGGTCGTGGGTAGGTTGCGTGGGCGCTCAAATAGTGGGACAATACTTATCAATGTGGGCCGAGAATTGTCCGTGAAGATGTCAAAGCTGAGGGTGGACTCCAAGCACAGGGTGGTTCTCGAGACGGGCCTTCGCAGGACGGCCGGGATAGCAAGAGGCGACGAGCTGACGGCCATCGCGTTCCACGGCGGGATCATCCTGACGTCCAGCAAGGGCGAGAGGTTCGCCGAGAGCTTGAGAGGGTTCGAGTTCAGGGAAGGAGAGCACGAGGCGACGAAATACATCCTGAAAGGCCGAGTGGCGGAGACGAGAGATAACGCCGATCCTTGACACCGTGGTGCTGTTCGCCGCCGCCGATCCGCTAGACAAGTTCCACGAGGACGGCGTTCGCCACCTTCGGAACGTCGGCGGCAAGCTGCTCGTGGGGACTTCCGCGCTGGTGGAGTTCGACATCGTCCTGAAGAGCAGGGGGCTCTCCGGCAGCGACAGGATGATGGAGATGGCCTTGCTCATGAAGGACTATCCTGACGTGGCCTCGTCGGTGCATCCGGTCTCGCCGGCCACGCTGTATCTTGCCGCGCTGCATGAGCGGGAGTTTCGCCTAGACTATTTCGACGCGCTCATGGCTGCGGAGGCTTCCGAGCACGATGGTGAGATGGTCTCCAGCGACAGGGCATTCGACGCGATCCCCAACTTGAAGAGGGTCCCGCTGGAAGGTCATACGTAATCACCTGCACGGGAATCATAGGGGCTTGACCACCTTCTGGGACGACCTCTGGGAGCGCGAGAGAGCGTTCCTCGAGGAGGGCAAGGGCGACCTCCGTCACGGAGTCTCATCTGTTGGAGTCGCCACTCTCGCGGGCCAGTTCTACTGCGAATACAAGGTGGAGAACGAGTTCGAGTTCGGAGAGGCCCCCACCGAGGCGAAGGACCAGGGGACGGACCTCCACGACGAGCTCATCCCGCAGGAACCCATCACGGAGAAGCAGTTCGCCGAGCTCGTGAGCAGGATGGAGCCGAGCTACGCGGTGCTGAAGGTCTGGGGTACCGTCAGCGGCCTACGGATAGTCGGCATGCCCGACCACATAGTGTGGTCGGAAGGGAGGCCGCTCTGGCTCGTCGAGCTGAAGACCACGAAGGGGGACCCGGCCTCCCTCTGGCCTGACCAGATGAACCAGACCCGGATCTACGGCCTCCTCCTGGACCTGATGGGGTTCGACTGCTCCCGCCTGAGTCTCGCGCTGGTGAGGCTGAGGGCGGGGGAGCTCACGGACGAGGAGCGCGGGCTCTGGATGGAGAGGGTCTCGACCCACCTGGAGTCCGGGACGGTGGCGGAGCTCGAGGCCAAGTACCGGAACGCGATGAAGGTGCACCTCCTCTCCCACGACAGGGCCGCGGCGGAGGCCTGCGTGATGGAGAAGCGCGGATACTGGCTGGGCGAGCGGGAGGCCACCTCGAGCACGAGCGCGGGCAAGTGCAGGGCCTGCGAGTACAATTCGGTCTGTGAGAAGAGCCTCTTCAGGCCGCCTTGACTGGATGAATCTACTTTGCGGCCGTCATGAGCAAGACGCACACGCCATTTCGGCGCGAAGTACGCTACTACGTGCTTGCGCGTGAAATAATACAGAAGGATGGCCCCCAGACCATCCCGACGATCTGATGATGTCGAGGACCGCCCCGACCATGACCAGTATTCTTGCCCAGTCCTGCAGGAGAACAAGGCGAGGGCGAACAGGAGAGTCAACACGCCGATGACGATGACGAGCTCGAAAACCCAAATCTTCCGATCAAGAGGCTCGCCCCGATCGTGAGCAAAGACCCGAGAATCTGAAGCGCCGCGAGGATTGTCACACCAGTCGGTCTTATGGCCGACAATTCGACTACCCGATGTGCCTCTTCGCACAAGTTAACATGGTTGCGCATGGTGACCGAACCGCGGTTTCGCTTAACTCTCCGGCATTTGGATTGGAGCGTTAACTGTCGGCCTCTAGTTGGGGTCTCTGTGGGTCTTCCCTGATGGGTAGAGGGTAATCTTGTCGAACACGGGGTCGCCTATTCTCTTGAAATTCTTGGAGAGTGTCTCAGTCCTGATGGCTGCAAAGCCAGCTATTCGGGCATTGGGATAAGCTTCTCTTAGTTTGAGGGCAGACCCGACAAGGGTGGCTCCTCTTGTCACGAAATCATCTACCAAGACTATAGACTCAGGCGCCCTCAGTAACTCTTGGACAACCTTTTGTGAATCATGATGCTCTGCGGCAGAGGCTTTGTAACCGACCGCGTATGTCCTTGTCAGAGAGAGTGAGACAACAGACCCCAATCCTCTACTTTGCAAGGCGTCCGCAATCCGATGGGGGACCCAAATCATGTCCGGTTTCATCAAGGAGCTTCGCGTCACCGGCACTAGGACGGGGTTACCTTCGAATAGACTCTTGAAAGGCAAAGTGGTTCTTGATTCATGAATCGTCTTAGCGATGACCTCAGACATGGGTAGCTCCTTCCCCGATAGACTGACTATCTCGTCGTTCTTCACGGCGTATCTGTAGCTCTTCGATAGTAACTCCTCTTGGCTCTGCCCGTATGGAGAGTATGACCATAGCGCACCATAATCAAGCTGAAAGACTTCCGAAGTCACGAAATCTGACAGTTTCAACTCAAGCAGTTATCTTGAGAGATCTTTGCGTGGAGGGTAGACTTTCGAGAACCTCTCGGGGTTCGGAGAGCTTGATGGCGCCATACTTCGCCATCTCCTTTGGCCAGCTCAGCGACGAATCGAAGAGAGTCTTCCAGATGAAGAGCGGCCTCCCGAGTCTGAGAGCCTCGTAACCCTGTGAAATTGCTCCGCTGCTCTCTCCTGCTTGGACGATGACTGAGGCATCCGCGATAAGGGCCATCACCCGGTTTCGGCGGATGAAGTTCGACCGGACGACCGTAGAGCTTACTTTGAATTGAGAAACGGCAAGGTGATGTTTGATGATGTCGGCTTGCAGCCCCGCGTTCTCCATCGGATACGTTCTGTCCAAGGGAGTCCCGAGGACCGCGATTGTCCTTCCACCGGAAGCGATGGCCGTCCTGTGCGCGGCAGAATCAATCCCCTTGGCTAGTCCGCTAACTATCACCACGCCTTCTCGCGTCAGAATCCTTGCGATAGTCTCAGCTTGCGCTAGGCCTTCGGAGCTCGCTTGCCTAGTCCCGACAATTGCAACTTTCGGACGGGGAAGAGGAATCTGCATGGGGCCGGCAGCATAGAGAACCTTAGGAGCAAACTTCTCCTCTATGTCGTTCAGAGAACGACCGAGAAGGACACCGGGCGCCCATGTGGAGATTGTCAACCCCCCTGACTTCTCCATCTGCTTTCCCTTCTCCGTCGTTCCTTTTAACGATTTCACGACACTCGACCATTGATGGGAGGAGGCCGAAATTATTCCTTGCGCTCAACCTTGGGCTGGAAACTCGCGTTTTGCATCTCGTCGGTTCCAAGTGTCACCGACTTGAGGCGTAATCTGGTCGACATACTTCTCCATGAGGCCCACGTATTTCTTCACCCACTTGTAGACTCCCACGTTGGGAGAGGCACCTCCGGCGCTGCGGCACCACCCACACGCAAGAGCTCCAGTCCCTCCACGCCCCTTCGGCGACAGCGCAGGTCGAGAGCCCGGATCGGGGAATCACCTACGGCCCTCCCAGCGAGGACCACGGCGGGATAAACTGGAGGAAGGTGGGCGCCGCCTTCCTCATATTCCTGCTCATCGGCTCCGTGGTGGTCTTCTTCGTCCTCTACGCCCTTTCGCTGCTGTAAGACGGCGCCCCGCCTGCCGCGGCCGAGGCCGCCGAGTTGAGAGACGCTCGCGAATCAGGCCTGAAATGCGTCGCTTCTACTTTCGGAGCCGATGTAAATCAGGAATTCCCGGTTGGACTCGATGATCCGCTTGACCGTCTTCTCCCAGGCGGCCGTCTCACTCCGTGACATTCCTAACCAGTCTCTTGATTGCGTCACGGACCTCACTAAAGCTTGCTGCAGCTATTCCCGCGGGCTGTGGAGGCTTCGAAGGTCTTAAGGTCGAGTTCAGGGTCCAGGGGCGTCTAGCTCGGATGCCGGATCCTTCTTGAACCAGGCGACCGGCTTCCCACTGTCCACGCTGACGCGGGATAGCTTGTACCCTGCGCCCTCAATCCTCTTCGTCATGTCGCCGCCTATCTCGCCGTTTGCTGACTCCACGCTGAGGATGTCATCGACCATGACGCCGATGGTGTACGCGGGCTCGATCCTCCACCTGAAAGGCCTCAGGAGTCTGGAGATTCGGACCGCTTCCTTCATGTTCTTGGGCCCTCTTTCAGCGTACCAAGACCTCGAGACGAGCAGATAGTTGTCTTCCTCGACGTTGGTTTGGTGCGAGCCTTCGCTCGAGCGCATCGCGACCTCTTCCTTCCCCGCAGACCTTGCGGGCATCGAGACCTCCGTCGACTCGGGCGGGGGCTTTGTGGAGGCTTTCGGTTCGGGGGATGGGCTCAGGGAAGCCGCGACCGCGTCTGCTTGCGCCGGGGCCGGTGAGGGAGCCTCTGGCTGGGCTGAGGGATCGGAGGGGGGCGGAGATGCGGCGGAATCGGAGGGAACCGGAAGGGCAAGGAGAACGGGGGCCTCAGCTTGAGGAGCGGCTTCGTCGATCGCCAGGGCCGACCGCTCTCCTTCGGACGGAGCGACTTCAGTCTCCTGAAAATCCCCGGAGGTCGAGGGAACGTCGCTCCGGAGTGGCCCCTCGGTGGCCGGATTGGGCTCAGCGGGATGCGAGCCAACAGCCGAAGGGGGACTGATGCTCATCGCCAGCGTCGCTCCTTCCGAGAGGGTGATCGCCTTCGGTTCCCAAACGTACACCGTGTCGCTGGATCCGGAATCCAGGTACTTGCCCTTCTCGAGGGTCTCCCTGACCTGGTCGCGCTGGCTTGGAGACACCACCTGGACGAAGGCGCTCTTCAAGTCCTCTTTGACCCCGGTGATGGTGAAGACGGGGGATGTGTACGAGGGGAGCATCACGAGCTCGACCAGCACCTTGAGAAGTCTCACTTTTCCCCCGTTTTGGACGCCCCCCTCCAGCACCTCGTGTCCGGCGTGCTCTTGCCTGAACCCCTTGATGCTCGACTCCGAGTAGAACGACTCCGAGACGTCGCAGGTCTTGCACGCTACGCTGACCTTGAGCAACCTGGAATTCTTGCCTTGGCGGTCCAACAAGTCTCTGACCCTCTAGTGGTGCGTCCCTGGAACCGCCGTGAGGGGGGAGCCGCTCGCAAGCTCTACGACGCTGAGCGCGCTTGTCCTCCCGTTGCCGTTCCGAATGACATGACCGGACGACCTCGTGCAGGTCTGGTCCTCGTGTGCGAGGTAGGCCATCTTCTAGCCGTAGACGCGGTCGAATTCCCGACATATCAGTCGATTGACGCACGAATACAGATTGCAGCTCCATCTCGAGAATGGTTCACGCCAGGCCCGAGCCTGGCTCGAGTGCATTGTTCGTGACCTCGCCGGTCGCCCGTCATAAGTCAGTCTGCTTCAGCCGGCCGCTGACCAGACTGTTGCCGGCGCGGGGCCTCCCCCTGGCCGTC
>Ga0307374_10005131_pt1 | contig 21396 bp, 17 predicted proteins | sample OX3MG_FD_202532 | JGI IMG/M metagenome (GOLD analysis project Ga0307374, IMG submission 202532) | Soil microbial communities from Risofladan, Vaasa, Finland - OX-3 | ecosystem: Environmental > Terrestrial > Soil > Coastal area > Acid sulfate soil | place: Finland: Risofladan, Vaasa | collected...
ACCTGGACGTTCCTGGCCGACCTGCGCATCCTGGCCCGCACGCCGGGACGCCTGCTGCGCGGCGGCAAGGTGGACGTCGGGCACTGACCCAGGACCATCCACCTGCCTGGGTCAGCGGTCGGCGGTCGGCGGTCGGCGGTCGGCCGGACACGATCCACCGCGCCGCCACCCCCGGACGAAGTCGTCAGGGGGTGGCGGCGCGGGGAACCGGGAAGGGCGGTACGCCTATCGTCCTCGCATGCTGCATGAGCAACGAGAAGGGCGGAGTGAGGTCGACGCCGTCGGGCTTGAAGAGATACCCGGGGGCGGCGCCGGGGATGCCGGTCACACCGAACTGCCAGACCACCTGGTTCGTCGCCGGATCGACCACGATGACCCGGTCGTTCCAGTCGTCGTTCAGGAGGACATCACCGTTGGGCAGCGGGAGCGCGAGAGAGGGCCGGTCCAGCGCGGCTGCCCCGGCGGGGGCGTAGCGCCACAGGACCCGGCCGCTCGCGTTGAACTCCTCGACCACGCCGGGCTTGGTATAGGCGACCGTGAGGAAGACCCCCGGCGACACCTCGTTCGTGTCCGAGGGGTAGGTGATCCCCGGCGGGTGTACCGACCAGAGGATACGGCCGCCCGGTGACATCTCGTCCACCCAGTCGCCGTTGATCTCGGTGACCGACCAGTCGCCGTTGGTCATCGGGAACATCCCGTTCGGGCTGCCGAACCGCGTCGGCGGCTGATGCAGGCAGTAGGGGGTGGTCGCTCCGTACACGTGCACCGGAGCCAGATCGAACGGTGAGAGGTACAGGAGCCGGCAGTTCTTTATGTCCGCCGCGACGACGTTCCCGTCGGGCAGCAGCATCGCGTCGTCGGGGTTGTCGAGGTAGCCGGGGGCGGACCCCGGCGTCCCGAGGTGGCCGAAGCCCGAGACGAGGTGACCTCCCGGGACGGAGATCACCGATATGACGAACTGCGACTCCTCGGTGACGATGATGTGGTGGCCGTGAGGGCCGAAGAACGCGTCGTCGGGGGAGAAGTGCGCCGCATTCTGTCCGGCGCGGCCCGCCCGAGGGTACTGCCAGAGGATCCTGCCGTGGGGATCGACGAGCAGCAGGCGGGAATTGTTCCGGTCGGCGATCAGGACCGGGCCCGGCAGCACCGCCGGGTTCGAGCCGGGAGCGAGGTGACCGGGAACCTTGCGGGCCGTCGCCTTGGCCTCGAGTCGAGCGTACCAAGTCGGATGCGCCGCGACCCGGTCGAGGCGTTGGCGGCGGACGACGGCGCCAACGCCATCAGGGCACGGCAACACCAGCACCCCGAGCACGGCGAGCACGGCCACGACTCCGGCCGCAGAGACGGCGAGCGCTGTGGCATGGCGCGGCGCGGGGACGCTTCGACAGGACGGCGTGGGGCCGCCGCTCACGGGGCTCCTCACGTCCGGTCACGCTCGGTCCGGGTTACAGCCGCCCGACCGGTCATGGCTCCTTTGTATTCGCTTTTCGCCCGCTGGTGGTGTCGCGGCCGCCGAGCCTTGATTGACCGAGAGGCCGCCCGACGGCATTCTCCCTGTTCGCCGCCGGTCCGAGCCGCGGCCACAGGAGGGAAGGCGGTCGGCAGAATGGTCCGGTGCCGAGGAGCCGGATCCCGCCCACGGTCCACATGGCCGTCCCTGCGCCGCCGACCGTTGCTCGCGTGTCGGGCGTCTCGGACGGGATGGGAGATCGATCCCGGGAGACCGGTCGGCGGGAGCGAAGTGCTCCGGGAAGACGCGCGAGGCCCCGGATCCGGATCCGGAAGGTCGTCGTGACATTGGCCACCGGAGGCGGCGTGCTGATCTTCGCGTGTGTGGCGGGTGGTGCCGCGTTCTTGTGGACCCTTCCGAATGTCAGCAGCGCACCGGGCCGTGTCGGGGCGCTCGCGGCCGTGCATCACGCGACGCTCCATCCCCTCCCACCGCCGACGAAGCTCGGAGACTCCACGGTGGCGGTCGAGGACGAGCACTTCTACTCCAACGTCTTCTTCGACGTGGCGGCAGGTGCGCTGCGGGCTGGGCTGGCAACGCTGCACCGAAGCGGTGATCCGGGAGGGAGCACGATCGCCCAGCAGCTGGCAAAGGCGCTGTACCCCCATGCACCCGGCGTCGGCGGCACGGTGGCCGAGATCGGGCTCGGCGTAAAGCTCGCGCTCACCTACTCCAAGGCGTGCCTTCTCGACATGTACCTCAACGTCGTGTACTTCGGGAACGGCTACTGGGGAGCGGACGCAGCTGCCAAGGGCTACTTCGGGACAACTCCGGGAAGGCTCGACTGGGCAGAGGCATCGCTTCTGGCCGGCCTCCTTCAGGCGCCGTCTGCCTATGACCCGATCCATCACTACCGCCTCGCCAGGGAGCGACAGTCGCACGTCCTCGCTCAGCTGGTGGCGAACCACTACCTGACGGCGACTCAGGCGCGAGCGGCGTTCGACACGCCCATTCCTTTGCGATGATCGTGTCTGCGCCGATTGTCGAGCAGACCATGCTCACGGGCCTGCCGGTCGCGCATCGTTGTGCGGACGATGGTCCGCCGGCTTGCGACCGCGCCGTGGGGCAGCGTGTGGTTGACTCGCACCATGGGAGAGAGCGAGGGAGAGAGCGAGGGCGAGGGCGAGGGATCGCCCGGCGACGGCGTGTCCCGCTGCACGGACGACGAACTCGAGGACCTGATCCGGTTCCACTCCCGCGTGCAGCCCGAGCGCAGCCGACCCCTCGATGCTGCGCGGATCCGATGGCTCTTCGGTGCGAACCCATGCCGGCCGGGTGATGAGCTGACGATGTGGGTATGCCGCCGCGGGGGCCACATCGTCGGAACCTACGGTGCCATCCTGGTTGACCTGAAGGTCGACAATGAGATGGTACCGGCGGCGTGGTCGGTTGATCTCCTCGTTGACGAGCGGTGGCGAGGCAGTGGAGCGGCCCAGGAGTTGGCAGATGCACGACGGCAGGCGCTCGGACAGCGGACATACTGCGCACTCGGGATCTCCGAAGCAGGGCATCGCTTCGCCCTGCGCCGGGGTTTCGTGGACATGCCCCCGATGTCGACATACGTTTGGCTCGCGGATCCAAGCCGACTCTGGCACGGCACTGCACCGAGGCTCGCTCGAATGGTCCGGCCGCTGGCCCGGGCTGCGGTGGCGCCCGCGTATGGCCTGTGCCGGCTCCGTAGCCGCCGGATCGAGCTCGTACCGATCCAGTGCTTCGACGAACGGGCTGACACGCTGTGGTGCCAACTGGCCCCGTCGTACCCGGCACTCGCCCGGCGCGACACCGAGTGTCTGCGGTGGCGCTTCGACTCATGCCCCGATAGCGCGAGTTATCAGCGATGGTACGTCTCGATCGGCGGGTTGATCGTCGGGTATGTCGTTACGCAAACGTTGCTCAGGAGCGAGGAGCCGTTCCTCTCGATCGTCGACTACCTGGTCGCGCCCCACCATCTGGGTGCCCTGTTCGGATCGGTCGCACTCCGGGCACGTGCGGCGGGTGCTACCGGCGTGGTGTGCCGATCACTGCATCTCAGGGCCAACCGGGCCCTCCGCTCCCTCGGGTACGTGAAGCGCCGGCAGGACGTGCGCTTCATGGTGATGAGCCGGGACAACGACCCGCTGCGCCCAGTGCTCCTCGATGCGAGCAGTTGGTTTGCCACCGGAGCCGATAGCGACGTCAACTGAACGCCCCGAGTACCCGCACGCAGGGTGGGTAGCATCCGGACCTGCCCGGACGCGGTAATCCTCTCCTGTTGCCGTTGGTGATCGACGAGGAGATGCAAGACTCCATCCGCGGTCGCGTACGATCTACGCCTCACTAGTGCGGCGGCTTCGACGCCGCACCCGGGGTACGGTCGCTCCGTCATGCCGCTTCGAGCCCGACCATGACACAGAGCGACATGTCCAGCGCTTCGGTCCGGCCCGCCGACCAGGGCGGCACTTCTGCTGTGGGCCGGGATGACGAACGTCGACAACCGGGCCCCGAATGCGGGACACACCGCTGGTAGCCGGTCTGGTCAGTCGACCGGCAACGTGACCTCGTCCGCCCGCGCCTTCATCGCGGGCGCGTGCTCGGGGCGTAGTGCGCCCGCTTGGATGAGCGCGTCCACAGCAGCGTGCCACCGCCCAACGTACACAGCGTGACTCGGGTAGAGCCGGCGGAGCTCGTCGTGGGTGAACGGGCGGGCTGCGCCGAACAGCGGCGCCCTTCCGGTGCCGTGGGCCATGCCGTAGTACGCATGCGTGGGCACTTGGAGCTCGGGGAGCCTGATCCCGCCCACCGCGTTGCCGGAACCGTCGCGCCGGATGCTCGCGGGTGAGTCCGGGTCAAGGGCGATGCGCGGTTGCGGCGGTGCCGGCGTGCCGTGGGCGAGCCAACGGTGCACGGCGCGCAGCGCTGCCTCGTGCACCGGTTGGTAGCTGAGGCGGTTGACGACGCGTCCTCGGCTGTCAGGGTGGTCGCCGTGGCTCTGCGCGACACCGTGGGGTGTCCCCGCGACCTCCCAGACGCGCAGGTGATCGGTGTCGGCGGCGGAGATCGCCGCGAGGTGCGGGGTCTCGAACTCACTGTTGACGACGAGGACGGGTGTCGGGGTGTCGGTGCGAATGGACGTGCGGACCCCCATGGGGAGCGGGCCTTCCTCCGGCCGCGGTGCCCGGCCTTCCCATACCGACAGCAGGAAGCCGTCGAACACGCGCGTGAAGGGGTGGACCGCATTCAGGTAGGCGACGAGGCGCATCGCGGACTGCGAGCCACCCGTGGCGATGAGGCGTCGCACGTCGAGCCCGCCCATCGGGTCGACGTCGCCCGAACGCTCTGGGCCGACGACACGCCCGGCCTGGGTGAAGATGTCGAAGGATGCCGGATCGCCGGGGTGGAACAGCGATCCGTAACGCTGCGGATCGTGCTCCACGAGCGGACGGGCGCGGCGGCTGGCGAAGCGCTCCATGCCCGCGGGGAAGCCGTAGAGCCCGACCTCCTGGGCGCTGACGCCCACCCACGCGTAGCCGTCGAAGATCTCGTCGCCCGAAGGGCTGCCGATCTCGTACCCGGCCGACACGTTCTGCCAGTTCACCACGACGGTGCCGTTGAAATGCTCCGCTCGCTCCGGGCGCACGACGAGGATACGCGTGCGGTACGTCGCGTCAGCGACTTCCTCCACCGTCCACCGCCCGTCGATCGTGGCCTTTGTGCCCGGCGCGATCTGGTAGCCGACGACCGAGCCTTCGACCTGGTACTCCTCGACGACGTACCCCCGTGTGGCCACGTCTGCGCTCGGCGCACCCCACGGTGGTTGGGCGCCAAGGATCGGACCGACGACCGTCGGAGCGGGAGCGGACACCGACCGATTCTCGCATACCCGTAAGTGCAGGAGCTGATCGCCGGCGCGGTTCGTGCAGGCAGCTGACGGCGGCCTTCTCCGGGGTCATCAGGATGGGGACTGGACCCGGGTGTTTCGAAGCTGCCGGTGGTGAAGGCCGACGTGGTGATCCAATTGTATCGGGTGGGTGTCGCTGAGCTGCTGGAGGTTGACGCCAAGTCGCTGTTGGCGACCAACCGAACCTCGTTTTTGCCGAGGGTCTCATCGACGTTGTCGACCTACACGTAGGGCAGGACGCCCGCGTCCCCGGCGGCGGGCATCTCGGGGATGAAGTGACCGATGACGTGGCCGGTGCCGTCCTCGAAGGCAGGCGAGTGGCCGTCGTCTCGGATGCTTCAGGTGAACACCGCTCGGTAGAAGGCCACTGAGCGCGCCGTCTGGTCTATTCGTGGTCTGGTCTATTCGTGGTCCGAGGTCAGATTTCGACCCCCACAGGGCAGCGCGAAACCCCATAGCAGGGCCCTGAACAGGACTGAGCGAGTGGCAGAAGACGATGTCCTATCCGAACCGGACTGAGCTACGAGAACGGCTGAGCTCGCTCTCTCCTTGTCGGTGCGTTCGGTAGCCGGCGGTCAGACGCGGATGACCTCGACACCTGGGATGGCGTCGTAGTCGCGGTCCTGGGTGACGACCGGCATCTGCTCTACGACTGCGGTTGCAGCCACCAGGGCGTCGAGGATGGGAACCCGACGTTGGCTGGTCCGCAGGGCAGCCACGATGCGGGCAAACTGACGCGCCACCTCGGCGTCGACGGGCAACGGGTCCCACGTCGACTCGACAGCGGAGAGCGTCGCCACTCGCGTCGCGCGGTCAGCGTCGTCTGCCATAAGCACGCCGACGGTGAGCTCGGCCAGGGTGACGACCGATACCTCGGTCTCGGTCACGCCATCCATCTCGCCGAGGGGTCGCCCCGACTCCGTCGCGACGAAGAACGACGTATCGAGCAGCGCCCTCATGCGTCGTCTGTCGTGTCGGACAACACGCTCCGCACGTCCTTGAGGAGCCCTGAATCCGCGGCGTGACGAGAGGCGATGCTGAGCGCCTCGGCAGCCGGCACGGTTCGACGGCGACGCAGCGGCACGATTTCGGCGACCGGACGTCGATCGACCGTCACCGTCAGCCGTTCGCCGCCTTCGACCCGGCGCAACACCTCGCTCACGGTGTTTCGCAGGTCGCGGACGGAGATAGATGTTCCCATGGGTCCAGTGTAGCACATGTACCTACAAGTGGCCCGGTGGAGACGACGGGACTCGAACCCACGACCCCCTGCTTGCAAACTCACCCCAGGGGTGTCCGCCGTGGTTCACGGCGGTCCGTCCATCCGCCTGACCTGGACCGTTGCCATGGGCCGACCGACGGCGAACTTCGGCGAATGACCCCGCGCGCGCGATGGACGCGCGAGGGAACGTTTTGTCGAGGGGAGCCGAAAGAAAAGTCAACACCACAACCTCGGCACTATTGTTGTGTTAGCATTCAATGCCGTGGAACACAACGACTCCCGGCGGGGGCGCCCACCTCGCCGGCTCGTCTACCAACGTCTCGAGGAGGCCATTGCCGATCTCCGCGAACGCATGGGGGGCCTGCCGTCGCCGACCGAGGCAGAGGGCATCTGGACTTCGATCTGGCACCAGGAAGCCCATCACTCCACCGCCCTCGAGGGCAACACCCTCGTCATCGCCCAGGTCGAGGCGCTCCTGGCCGAGGGGCGGGCCGTCGGAAACAAGGAGCTCAGGGAGTACATGGAGGTGACCGGCTACGCCGACGCGGCGAAGTGGGTCTACGGCCAGGCCCTCGAGCCCGGAGACTGGACCTCGCGGGCGCCGCTCACGATGACCGAGATCCGCCACGTCCACGAGCTGGCCCTCGGCCCGGTGTGGGGTGTCGCCCCCCACCCCAACGCCACTTCCGAGGAGAAGCCGGGAAGCTTCCGGCGACACGATATCGAGCCCTTCCCGGGCGGGATGGCCCCGCCGTCGTGGGTCGAGGTGCCTGCGGCCATGGTCGACTGGGTCGACTCGCTCCCGGCCGTCACCACCGCCGACAGTCCCGTCGAGGCCATCGCCGTCGCCCACGCCGGCTTCGAGAGGACCCACCCCTTCCTCGATGGCAACGGGCGCACCGGCCGGCTCCTCTTGAACCTGCTCCTGGTTCGCCTGGGCTACCCCCCCGCCATCATCTACACCCGCGACCGCAACCGGTATCTCCGCGCCCTGCAGCGCGCCGACGGCGGCGATCCTGGACCTCTCGGCGAGCTCATCGCCCGGTCCGTCACCGACAACCTCTACCGCTTCGTCGTCCCCGCCGTGGCCGGGCCCCACCGGTTGGTTCCCATCGTGGCACTGACGACGAAGACCCAGAGTGTGACCATGCTTCGCGCTGCCATCGAGCGCGGCCGCCTCAGGGCGCAGAAGGGACCGGACGGCCACTGGCGGAGCACCCGGGCCTGGGTCGACGAGTACGTCGCCAGCAAGTACCAGCGCCCGTCCGTCATGTCCACGTGTACCGGGACGGCCGACCGGTGGTGAAGTGGGATCTGGACAACTGGCAGCCAATGAAGGGGCAGGCCAGCGCAAGGGTCGAGCAGCTGCTGAAGGAACTGGCGCAGGAAGGGAAGTTATGAAGATCTTGAGTGTTACTGCCAATAATCGTAAGCACGCGTTCGAGGTCCGGACGCGCCGCGAGACGCTCGTGCTTCCGTACTCCAAGACCGGCCTCTGCCCACTGATCGGGTGGCAGAAAACTTCGTAGACCCTGAGCTCGGTAACGAAGGATTCGCCTACAGGCTGACGTCGGGCGCCGAAGGCAGCGTGCACGTCGACGCTGTGCTCGAGTACAACGGTTCGAGGCCTCGGGCCTCTCGGCCCGCGAGGTTGCGCGCTGGCTCGGCACCTCCCCGACTCAGCTCTACCGGCTTCTGGATCATACGAACTATTCGAAGTCGGTACGGCAGCTGATCTCCCTTCTCTACGTCCTTGGCTGTGAGGTGGACGTCAATGTGAGGGAGCGCCCGCGGCGCCCTATCGCCAGCTGACGTGCATCCTGCGACCCATCGCTCCGAGTGACCTTCGAATATTTGCCCTGACCACCGACCAACGAATATCCCCGGCACACGCCGAATGACGGCTCGAGCTCGTTGCCGTCCCCGGCCGAACGGCCGGTTCCAGCAGCAGGTGAATCTGCCTTGGCGAGCACCCCCGACGTGCCGTTCTGCGCTCCTCCCGGAGAGCCATCCTCCATCACTGGCACAGCACGCTTCGGGTCCTCGATCTTCTCCATCGTCGGCCCTACGCTTTCAGGACACACCACTTGGCAGGTGCTCCTTGTGCTGGGGACCGATGTGGCGTCAGCACCTACATCGTCCCAGGTAGAGGAGCACTTTCCGCGTAAATCACACGGCCGTGACCAGCGCTGTTGCAATATCGAGGTCTGAGCGCACCGCCGGGTCGGGCAGCCAGATGGCGGGGACGAGATCCCGGCGGGAGAGCTCGGCGAGGACCCAGGCGTCGACGCGGTCCGTTTTGCAGCGAGAGGGGCCAGTTTTTGACTTTCCTCGCGCCGGCGATCTCCACTGACCAGCCCTCGAGCTCGAGGGTGTCATGCACGAAGCGCGCGCCGTTCATCGACTCGATGACCGACAGCACGTTCTCGTTGCCGTGGTCCCTTCGGACACAGCGGACGAGCGACCGCAGGCTGTCACGGTCAGGCGGTGCCGTGGTCACCTCCAGCGTCGAGCCGTCCTCGGCGAGGAGGTGCACATCGAGGCGACGTCGAGATAGATCCAGTCCAGCGTGCAACATGGTGGTAAGGCCTCCCTTGGTGATGGGGTTTCCGGTGACAACAACGCTGTCGCCGGGGGAGGCCCCTCTTCATGCCATTCGAATACGGCGGCGATTTGGTGGAGACGATGGGACTCGAACCCACGACCCCCTGCTTGCAAAGCAGGTGCTCTAGCCAGCTGAGCTACGTCCCCAGGAGCGCTCCGAGACGTGGCCCGGCACCACGCGCGTCAGAGGTGGACCTGCTCGGCAATCATAGGGCAACCGGGAGGGCGGCGGCTCCCAGCCCTCACCGGCGGGCGCCATCCCGGGACCCGTCGCCATCAGCCGAGCACCACAGCGACGCCGTACGCACTCTCCGTCACCATCCTGTTCGATAGGGTCCACATCCACGCCGCGCCACGTCGTGGTCTCCGGGAAACCAGGGCGGAAGAGCAGGGTCGGGAGGGGATTGCCGAGATGCGAGGGACCTGCCAGGGCGGCCGGATCGGGAGGACCCGGGAATGAAGCCCTCTCGCTTCCGGTACCACCGCCCCGGGACGATCGCCGACGCCGTCGGACTGCTCGCCGAGCACGGCGAGGACGCCAAGCCACTCGCCGGTGGCCAGAGCCTGGTCGCGCTGCTCGCGCTCCGACTCACCAGCTTCGAGCACCTGGTGGACCTCAATCGGATCCCCGAGCTGCAGGGCGTCTCCACCGACGAGCAGGGTGACGAGCAGGGCGCGGTGACGATCGGGGCCATGACCCGCCAGTCCGCGGTGGAGCGGTCGGGCGATGTCGCTCGGCTGGTCCCTCTCCTTGCCAGGGCGGTCCCGTTCATCGGTCACTTTCAGATCCGCAATCGCGGGACCATCGGCGGTTCTATCGCCCACGCCGACCCCGCGTCCGAGCTGCCGGCCGTGGCCCTCGCCCTCGACGCCCGGGTCCTGGCGACGAGCACCGCCGGGACCCGGACGGTCCCGGCGTCGGACCTCTTCTCGTCGACATGGACCACCACGCTCGAGCCGGGCGAGATCCTGACCGGCGTCACGTTCCCGGTGTGGGGCCCGAGGAGCGGCTTCGCGGTGGAGGAACTGGCGCGCCGCAGGGGGGACTTCGCCATCGCCGGGACCGTCTGCGGCATCCGGCTCGACGCCGCCGGGTTGATCGACCGGGCGGCGATCGCCCTGATGGGGATGGGGGACACGCCGGTCCGGTGCCATGCCGCCGAGGCGCTCCTCGTCGGGTCGGCACCGGACTCGGCGGAGCCTGCGGCCGTCGCCGCCGAGGCGATCGACGCCACCGAGCCCCCCGACGACATTCACGCGCCCGCGAGTTACCGGCGGCGCGTCGGCGCCCACCTGGTCGCCCGGGCGCTGGCCAGTTCGATCAGGGAGGCGGTCCATGGATGAGATCGACATCCGGCTGTCCGTGAACGGCGAGCCCGTGCACGGGCGGGCCGAGGCGCGCAAGACCCTGGCCGACTTCCTCCGCGAGGACGGCGGCCTCACCGGGACCCACCTGGCCTGTGAGCACGGGGTGTGCGGAGCATGCACGGTCCTCCTCGACGGCGAGGCCGTCCGGTCCTGCCTCCTGTTCGCCGTGCAGGCCGAGGGTTCGGAGGTGACCACCGTCGAGGGGCTCTCGCCTCCCGACGGGACCCTCAGCCCCGTGCAAGAGGCGTTCTGGGAGAACCACGGGCTCCAGTGCGGCTTCTGCACGCCGGGTTTCGTCGTGTCGGTCACCGCCTTCCTCCGGCGGAACCCCGACCCGACCGACGAGGAGATCCGCGAGGGCCTGTCGGGGAACCTCTGCCGCTGCACGGGCTACCAGGGGATCGTGAGGGCCGTCCGCGCCGCGGCGAGGGCGTCGGCATGACCGAGAGCCCGCAACGAGCCGCGCCTTCGGCTCCCGCCGCACCGGCGACCGGCGCGACCGGCGCTCCTTCGGCGATCGGTCGCCTGGTCGGCCAGCGGGTGAGGCGCAAGGAGGACCCCCGCCTGCTCACCGGGCACGGCCGCTATCTCGACGACGTCGTGCTTCCCGGGATGCTGCACGCCCACTTCCTGCGCAGTGACGTCGCCCGGGCCCGGATCACCCGGATCGACACCACCGCCGCCAGGGCCGCCGAAGGGGTCGTCGCCGTCCTCACCGCCGCCGACCTCAACCCCCACCTGGTCGGCGACATGCACGGGACCCTTTCGCCGGACAACCCCGGTCCCCTGCTCCCCCTGGCCGAGCACGACGTCCGCCACGTGGGCGACCCGGTGGCGTTGATCGTCGCCTCCAACCGCTACCTGGCCGAGGACGCGGCGGAGCTCGTTGAGGTGGAGTACGAGACGCTGCCGCCCGTCGTCGACATGGAGCAGGCGTTGAGCAGCGACGACATCGTCGTCCACGCCGAGCTGTCCGACAACCTCTGCAGCCGGATGGAGGAGCCGATCGACGACGAGCTCCGGCGGATCTTCGACACCGCCCCCTACGTCATCACCGAGACCGTGCTCCAGCACCGGTACCTCCCGGTCCCCATGGAGACCCGCGGGGTCATCGCCGTTTGGGACCGCCACACCGGGCAGCTCGAGATCCGGATCTCCACCCAGTCCCCCCACGACGTCCGCACCACCGCAGGCCGCATCACCGGGGTGCCGGAGCACCAGATCCGGGTGATCATGGGCGACGTCGGAGGCGGCTTCGGGCAGAAGGCCTACGTCGCCCGGGACGAGCAGGTGGTGATCCTGGCCGCCCACAAGCTCGGCCGCGCCGTGAAGTGGGTGGAGGACCGGCACGAGAACCTGGTCGCGGCCACGCACTCCCGCACCGAACGGGTGACCGTCACCCTGGCCGCCGACGAGTCGGGGCAGTTGCTGGGCGCCCACATCGACCACCTCGACGACGCGGGCGCGTACCCGGTGATGGGCTCGGGAGGCGCCGGGGCCTTCGTCGTCATGATGTTCAGCGGGCCCTACCGCCTGCCGAAACTGGCCTACCGGACCACCTCGGTGTACACGAACACCTGCACCCGGGCGCCCTATCGGGGGCCCTGGCAGGCCGAGACCCTCGCCCGCGAGCAGGTGATGGACGTCCTGGCCCACCGGATCGGGATCGACCCGGTGGAATTGCGCCGTCGCAACGTCGTGCACCGTTCCGAGCTGCCCTACACGATGCCGGGCGGGATGCCCATCGCGGAGGTGTCCCCCGAGGAGACGCTCGACCAGGCCATGACGATGATCGACCACCCGGGGTTCCGGGTCGAGCAGGCGCGGGCGCTCGACACCGGTCGCTGCCTGGGGCTCGGGATCGGGCTCTACATCGAGCCCCAACCCGGCATGGGCCCCTACGGATCGGAGCCGGCCCAGATCCGTATGCAACCCGACGGTCATGTCGCCGTCTACCTGGGCTCGGGATCCCACGGGCAGGGGCTCGAGACGACCACCGCCCAGATCGTCGCCGAGCACCTGGGGATCGAGCCCGAGGACGTGTCGGTGCACCAGGGCGACACCGACGCCACGCCCTACGCCTTCGGGACCGGCGGGAGCCGGAGCGGGCCCATCCTCGGGGCTGCCGTTCGCCAGACCGCGCTCGTCGCCCGTGAGAAGATCCTGGCGATCGCCGCCCACCTGCTCGAGGCGTCCCCCGACGATCTCGACATCGACGGGGGGGTCATCGCCGTCGCCGGGACGCCGGCCATCTCGGTCAGCCTGGCTCAGGTGGCCATGACCGCCTACCTCAACCCGGCGGGGCTGCCGCCCGGGATGGACGCCGGGCTGGATTTCTCGAGCCGCTACCAGGCCCCGCCGTTCATGTTCTCCAACGCCTGCCACGCCTGCACGGTGGAGGTCGACCCGGTGACCGGGACGGTCACCATCCTGCGCTACGTCGTGAGCGAGGACTGCGGCGTCATGATCAACCCCAACATCGTCGAAGGGCAGATCGACGGGGGCGTCGTGCAGGGGATCGGGGGGGTCCTGTACGAGCACTTCGTGTACGACGGCGACGGCAACCCGCTGACCACCACCTTCCTCGACTACCTCCTCCCGACCGCCGCCGAGGTCCCCGAGATCGAGCACGGGCACATCGAGACCCCGGCGATGACGCCGGGGGGCTACAAGGGGGTCGGCGAGGGCGGGGCCATCGGCGCTCCGGCGGCGGTGGTGAACGCGGTAGCCGACGCGCTACGGGCGCTCGGCGTGGAGTCGCTGTCCCAGCCCCTGGGTCCCGCCCGCATCGTCGCCGCCATAGAGGCCGCCCGCTGACCACGCGGCATGCGGGCGCGAGAGGTCCTGCACCCGAGAGCTCGTCCGGGCCCTACAGGTGGCTGAAGCCTCCCGCCTCCTGGGGGGTCATCCCGACGGTAACCGGGTGCTTGTCGAAGTGGGCGATCGCCGCCTGCAGGTCGTCGAGCAGGATGCTCGCCAGGTCACGGCTCACCCCTTGGCGGACGAGCACCCGCTGCACCACGATGTCCGACGCCGTGCCGGTCAGCGAGTAGGCCGGTACCTGCCAGCCCCGGACGCGCAGCCGGTCGGCCAGGTCGAAGAGACTGAAACCGGGATCCTGGCCATCCCTGATCCGCCAGGTCACCGCCGGGATGCCCTCCGCGGGGTCGCTCTCGCAGAGCAGCTCGAACGGTCCGAGCTCGGGGATCCTGGCGGCCAGGTACTGCCCCGTCGCGTAGGAGGCCTCGTGCACGGCCCGGTAGCCCTCGCGGCCGAGGCGGACGAACTCGTAGTACTGGGAGATGATCTGCCCGGCGGGACGGGAGAAGTTGATCTGGAAGTCCGGCATGTCGCCGCCGAGGTAGTTGACGTGAAAGACGAGGTCCGCGGGAAGGTCGCCGACGTCGCGCCAGATCACCCAGCCCACGCCCAACGGAGCGAGCCCGAACTTGTGCCCCGAGGTGCTCATCGACTTCACCCGGGGGATACGGAAGTCGAAGGCGACCTCCGGCGCGCAGAACGGGGCGAGGAACGCGCCGCTGGCCCCGTCCACGTGCATGTCGACGTCGATGCCCTTCTGCTCGGCCAGCGTGTCGAGCGCCTGGGACAGCTCGAGCACGGGCTCGTACCGGCCCGTATAGGTCACCCCGAAGGTCGGGACCACGAGGATCGTGTTCTCGTCGATCCGCTCGAGCATCTGCTCGGGCTCCATCCGGTACCGGCCGGGCGCCATGGGCACCTCGCGCATCTCGACGTCCCAGTACTTGGCGAACTTGTGCCACACCACCTGCACCGGCCCGCAGACGATGTTCGGCCGGTCCGTCGGCCTCCCCTCGGCCGCCCGCCGGGCCCGCCAACGCCACTTGGCCGCCAACCCGCCGAGCATGCACCCCTCCGACGAGCCGAGGGTGGAGGTGCCCACCGCGCTCGCCGCGCCGGGTGCGTTCCACAGGTCGGCCAGCATGTGCACGCACCGCCGCTCGATCTCCGCGGACTGGGGGTACTCGTCGCGGTCGACGAGGTTCTTGTCGATGGCCAGGTCCATCAGCTGATGGACCTCCGGCTCCTCCCAGGTCTGGCAGAACGTGGCGAGGTTCTGCCGGGCATTGCCGTCGAGCAGCAGCTCGTCGTGGATCGCCTGATAGGCCATCTTCGGGAGGGTCTGAGCCTCCGGGAAGGAGGTCTTCGGAAGGGCGGTGGCCAGGTCCTTCGACGCGAAGAGCGCGTCCGTCAGCTCCGAGCGAGGGGTGCGGCGCGTATGGAGAGCCATGCGGCGACGGTACCCCCTCGGGCGGGATGCCGGCCAGGGTCAGCCGTACGCTGCGGCCCGGACGGCCTCCCTGATGGCGGCGATGGACCGGAACGAGCCGCGCGCTGCCATCAGGGCGGGGAAGGTCACGCGGAACTCCTCCTCCACGGCGAGGAGGACGTTGATGCTGGCGTGGGAGGTGAGACCCGAGCGGTACAGGTCGTCGTCCTCGCCGATCGTCACCACGTCGTCGGGAAGGCGACCATGGTCGTCGAGGAGCGAGCGGATGCGGTCGTCGAGCTCGTCCCCGTCCCCACGGCCGGTCGACCGGCTCGGACGGGCGCCGCCCGACGAGGGGGGGAGCTGCTTGCACATGGCGGTCACCACCGCCGATGCCGTCCCGCCGCCGTGGCTGATGCTCACGCCGATCCGTCCGATCCCCGCCTCCGTCGCGGCGCGGACCACCTCACCCGACAGGCCCAACCCGCAGGCACCCTCGGGGTGGTGGAGCACCTCAACGGAGCGGAGGTCGGAAAGCACCCCCGAGGCCTCGAGCACTCTCAGGATCGCCGACTTGGCCGCGAACCGGGTGGCAAGGCCGGCGCCGGCGCCGGCATTCGCGTTCGCGGCGCCGGGAACGCTGCCACAGGTCCATAGCTCGTGATCGGTGTAGACCCTGCGCAGATAGCGGTCGCCGAACCGGTCGATCGATCCCCGGACGTCCCGGACCCGTACCAGGTCCACCGCGACCCGGCAGGTCGGGACGCCCACGCCGGGATCCTTCACCGCACCCTCCGTCATTGCGCACCCATCTGGGCGATCGCGCGGCGAAGGACGTCCTCGGCCCCGAGGATGCCGTCGGCGCCAACCGTCGTCAACGCCGACCGGACGGCCACCCCGGAGGTCCCCTCCGCGATGCTCCTGGTCGCGTCCACGAGGCGGCGCTCGATGGCTGCAGCGTCGCCCGAGCCGGTCTTGACCTCGGCCACCACCGCGAACGTGCCGCGCCCGATCCGGCCGAGGAGATCGCCGTTGCGCACGAGATCGCCCAACCGGTCCGCCACCGCCCTGAGGAGCGGATCGGGCACCGGTTCGGAGGTCGGTCCGGAAGACCGGAGATCGACCAGCACGAGTGCCACGCAGCCCCCACCCGACCTGCGCAACGCGCCCAACGCGCCCCCCAGGTGCACCAACACCGACGGCAGCCGGGCCAGTCCGGTCAGCGGGTCGAGTCCCAGGATGGTCCCGAGGACGTCACCTGCCTCGGGGACGGCCTCAACGGGGAGTGGCCGATGCGACCCGGCCGGCGGGGACGTGCTGGGGGCAGGGGCCGGCGGTTCGCTCGGGGCAAGGGGCGGGGCCGGAGGGGCCGGCGGTTCGCTCGGGGCAAGGGGCGGGGCCGGAGGGGCCGGAGGTTCGCTCGGGGCCGGCGAGACGCTCGGGGCCGGCGGTTCGCTCGGGGCCGGCGGGGGGGTGCCCGGAACAGGGGGAGTGCCCGGCGAGAAGGCGCCGGCCCCTCGGTACCATTCGACAACCGGGACCGAGGCCGCCACGTCGAGGAGCGCCTCCGAGTGGACGGCGGCCTGTTCGCGGACGGGGCGGGGCGGGGCGGGGGGCGCTTCCGCCAGGATGCGGGAGCTCGGCTCGAACCCCTCGGCGCCGCCCGACTCCTCAGCCGGAGCGGGCCGCTCGTCGGCCACCACGGTGAAGACGTTCTCAACGACTTCCTGGCGGGCCCGCAGGTACGAGGTCAGACGGGCGGCCATGGTGCCGAGCAGATCGAGGTGCTCCTGCTCGAACTGCCCGCTGGCCGGTTCGGCCACGCACAGCAGGCCCCAAGGGCGGTCGGCGGCGGCCAGGTCGCTCAGGGGAGCCACGGCCAGCTTGATCTGATGGTTCTGGCCCGGCCAGTTCTCTCCGGGGAGCCGGCCACTGCGCACCAGCACCCTGCCTCCGCTCAGGTGGGGATCGGCCCAGGTCTGGTGGACCAGCTCGTCGACCGCCTCGACGGTCCACACCGTGTCGGCACCGAGCGGGGGGAAGGTCGCCAGCGCGAACGTGCCGTCGGCGTTGCGCAGCGCGGCGAAGGCGACCGCCACCCCGCATTGGGCCCTCGCCATCCGGAGGAGGTTGACGACACCTCCCTGCGCACCGCTGTCCATGGTCACCTTCTCCGTCACCGAGACCTGCACCTCGCATTCTCCTCCCGCGGGCGGGGCCGGTGATCCCTTCGCCCTCCGTACGGAGCGAGTGCCGCCGATCTCGCCGCCCGACCCTCGTCCGTCGTGCACCTGCAGGGTAGATGGACGCCGTCCCGGCGTCGTCTGCCCTACGTCCCCCCTCGGCTGTCCGGCTCCCGGTCCGACGGCGGCGGGTGCGGCGGCTGCTCGGCCGGGAGCGAAGAGCCCGGCGGGGACTGCCACGGGGGCGCCAGGTCCGGCTCGAGCACGAAGGTCGCCGCCGTACCCGTCTGCGGCGGCCAGGGCCCGTGACGGGCAAAGGGGCGGTAGAGCGTCATGACGCCCACCGTGGCATCCCACAAAGCGGTGTAGAGACAAGCCTCCGCACCGCGTTCACGGCACGTGGTCTCCACCACCGTTCCGCGGATCCCTCGGGCCATGGCCGGAACGGTCTCGAGTAATCCTCTGCTGAGCTCGCACGCGGCCCCCGAGCTCAGGTCGCCCAGTGGCAGGGCCCTCACCACCGCGCAACCCCGGCGGATCCGGATCACGTCGAACCGGACGCCGACGGCGACCAGCAACGGCCGCGCCTGCTCGAGCACGTCGAGCACGACGTCCAGACCGTCGGGCCGGGGGTTGGCCAGCAGGGGATGGACGGCCAGCCTCCGCCCGGCGGGACGCGCCCAGCCCGTGCCCGTTGGGAAACCCTCTTCGGGGAGCCCGACGAACCTCCGGATCTCGGATCCCGAGACCGTGAGCACGAAGGGGCGGGTACCCGGGAGCCGTCCACCCCTCCCGGGGGTCACGGCGTGGCCTCTCCGGGACGGTTTCGAGCGCTCTTCCGCCGGTACATCTCTCGGTCTGCCCGCACCAGCAGGGTCGTCGGGTCCTCGTGGCGGGGATCGGCGACGACCCAGCCGATCGACGCGGCCACCGAGAGGGTCTGGCCCTGCACCTGGTAGGGGGCCGTCAGAGACTTGCGGATGCGGGCCACGACCAGCTCCACCTCGCTGGCGTCGGCCGCGGTGTGCGCCACCACGAACTCGTCGCCTCCGAGACGGGCCACGATGTCGCCCGTCCTGACGGTGCCCTGCACTCGCCGGCTGACCGCGATCAGCACCTCGTCGCCGACGTCGTGCCCGAACTGGTCGTTGATGCCCTTGAACTCGTCGAGGTCGAGGAAGACGAGCGCCACCGCTCCGCCGCGGCTCCGGAACTCCCCGAGCATCCTCCGGAGGTAGTCGAGCAGGAGGTAGCGGTTCGCCAGACCGGTCAGCGGGTCGTGAAGAGCCAGGTGGGTGAGCCAGGCCTCCTCCTGCAGCTGCGTGGTCACGTCGCGGAGCACCAGCAGCGCCCCGGTGCTCCCCTGCAGGTCGAACGGCCGGGCCGAGGCGACGATGTGCCGGCGGGTGCCCTCGTCGCTCCCGAGGAGCAGCTGCTCGGAGCGGACCACGGTGCCGTGCAACGCCCGCGACAGGGGATGGTGGGCCAACGTGAGGGGGGAGCCGTCCGACGTGCACAGTGCCGTCGAGGCGGGAAACGGATGGCCGGCCATGTCGTCGTCCGCCGGGAGGCCCTGCAGCTCGCGCGACGCCCGGTTGGCGACGACGACCAGGCCGCCGGCATCGCACACCACGATCCCCTCGTCGAGGGCGTCGAGGAGGGATCCCAGGCTCGGGTCGGTCGACAGACCCCCGCCCGCTCCGGCGACGGGCCGGCGGGCGTCACGGAGAAGGGCCACGAAGCACTCCCCGACCGAGCTGCTGTCGACCCGGCTCCCGCTCACGTCGACGTCGAGCTCCTCGCCGGTGGTCGACATGAGCTGGAGCCGCCGGCCCGGGGGCCGGGTCCCCAGGAGGAACTCGGTGAAGTCGAGCTCCGTCTCGGCCGGAGAGAGGCGGTCCTCGTCAGGGGCGAGGAGCGCACCGATGTCGCTGCCCAGGATCTCGTCGGGCGCGAGGCCGCTCATGGCCGCCAGGGTCCCGTTGGCGAAGATGATCGTGCCGTCCTCACGGGCCACGACCAACCCGTCCGGCAGGTTGTCGGCGACCTCGCCGAGAAAGCCCGAGCCCTCACCGGCGCGTTCCTCCCCGCCGGTGCCACCGGCGTCGTCGAAGCGATCCCACGACACCTCCCCCGCCCCGACGTCGTCGGCGTTCCCCCGGGAGACGCCGGTCCGCGGAGCCGGGCCGCGGGCGATGGCGTTCCACCCGCCCGGTCCCGGGGCGGCGTCGTCGGGCGAAGGCGGCTCCGGGACGGCGTCGCCGCGCAGTGCGGGGTAACCGCTCGGGCCGGGCTCCCTGTACGCGGGACCGGCCGGTCCCGCCGGCCGGGCCACTGCCGCGGTGCTGCTGCGCGCCCCCACCCGCTGGGTTGGCTCGGCGGCATCGGGCTCGGCCGCCAGCCGGCGGGCCAGCCCCTGCGACAACCGGAGGAGCCCGGTCCGCTGCTCGTCGTCGAGCTCGGGCAACCAGGTGTCGACCACACCGACCAGGCCGAGCCACTCGCGGTTGACCCTCAGGGGGACCGCCACACACGCCAGGGAGTCGTCCGGCGACTGCCCCTCGTCGGTCATCTCGGCGTTCCAGAAGAGCTCCCGGCCCCGCGCCTCGGGATGGGAGAGGCAGCTCTGGGCGAGCACCTCTATCCGGTTCCCGACGTCGGGGATCGTCACGACCGGTGAGAGGGCGAAGGCCACCCTCCCTGCGGGTGAGACGTAAAAGGCCCCGATTCCGATGCACAGATCACGGGCCAGCCGCAATGTCTCGACGAGTTGCTCGTCACCAGATGTCATGAGCGAGAGCGTAGAAGGGGCAAGTCCCGCCTGCGTTCGCCCGGCGTCCCGACGTCGATCCCGATGTTCCGCATTTCGGGCATCGTCGCGCGCCACGACCCCGGCACACCGTCGCCCGCTCCTGGCAGGAGATCTTCGGCCGCGCCCTCGGGGCTCGGACCCTCCTCCGTCCCACTGGCGTCCCGCCTCCGGGCCCCGGCTCCCGTGACGCTCGTGAGACGGGCGGGCACCACCATTGGGCCATGACCTCATCCCCACTCACGGGAACAGACGGGGCGCCCATCCTGAGGACCGCTCTCGTCCACGATTCGCTCACCGGCCGGGGGAGGCCGGAACGGGTCCTCCTGCACCTGGCCGAGGCCCTCCCCGACCCGGTCATCATCACCTCCGCCTATGACCCCGAGGGCACCTTCCCCGAATTCTCGAGATTCCCGGTCCACGCCATGGACGGCCACGCCCGGGACAAGGGCCCGGGCCGCGCGACCGACCGAGCTCACGCCCTCACCAGCGCCGCCGCCTTCCGCTCTCTCGACCTCACGAGGGCCGATCTCGTCGTGGTGTCGACCACGGGCGCCGCCCACCACGTGCGTCACCCCCGCAAGGCGGTCTACTGGCACGATCCACCCGAGTCGGAGCGCGAGCACGACGGGCCGCCCGGGGCCGGGCCAGGCCGGCCTCCGGCCGTCGCCGCCCACCTCCGCCGCTCCGAGCGCGAAGCCGCGCTGGCCCCTGCGGTCCACGCCACGAGCTCCCACCGGGCGGCGCAGCGGCTGAGGGACGGGTACGGCATCGAGCCCGAGGTCCTGCATCCCCCGCTCGACACGGCTCGGTTGGGCCCGTCCCTGGTCGAACCGGCCTGGCCCCCCCGCTGCCTGGTGGTGAGCCGGCTGGTCCCCCAAGAACGCGTCGACGTGGCGATCGCCGCCTGCCGCGAGGTCGGGATCCCCCTCACGGTGATCGGGGAGGGTCCGGACCAGCGTCGCCTGCGCGAGATGGCCGACGAGTCCGTGACCTTCGTCTCCTCGGTGAGCGACCCTGAGCTCGCTGCCGCATACCGTTCACACAGCGTCGTCCTGTGTCCCGACCAGGGCCACTCCGGCCTCGAGCCGCTGGAGGCCGGTTACGTCGGCCGACCCGTCGTCGCCTCGAGCGCCGGCGGCGCGATGGAGACCGTCCTCCACCGCGAGACGGGCTGGCTGGTCGGAGGATGGGACCCGCTCGACTGGGCCATGGGGCTGACCGCTGTCCTCCAGCGGCGATGGGACCTGCGGGCTCTGAGGTCGTTCGCCGAGCGGTTCGGGACGGCCTCGTTCGACGCCGGGTTGGCCCGTTGGCTGGGGGCGGCGGTCGCCCGCGACGAGGCGCTGCGGCTCGAACGGGATCCGCTGAGGGACTTCGCCGACCAGGGCCTGCTCGCCAGCTGAGATCTCCGAGGGCTCCCCGGGCACACCCGGCGACCGCCGGATCCTGGCTGGCCCTCAGGCCGTGCCCAGCGAATTGCGCACCCGTCCGAGCGCCGGCGACGGTGCAACCCCCAGGTCGCCCAGCATCCGCTCGGCCCGCCCGATGATCGACAGCGCCCGCCGCCGGTT
>Ga0307374_10005132_pt1 | contig 21393 bp, 20 predicted proteins | sample OX3MG_FD_202532 | JGI IMG/M metagenome (GOLD analysis project Ga0307374, IMG submission 202532) | Soil microbial communities from Risofladan, Vaasa, Finland - OX-3 | ecosystem: Environmental > Terrestrial > Soil > Coastal area > Acid sulfate soil | place: Finland: Risofladan, Vaasa | collected...
GACACGGAGTTTCGATTCAGGCCCGCTCGATAGATAGAACAACCCAAGCACTCCTTCACAGCTCAGCGATATCTCACAAAATCAGAAGGGAAAGCTTGAAAACCAGAATTCTTCAACGAGCTGCTAGACGAATTCGCTCGCATCATCGCCGAGCCCTTCACCACAAGAATCCTCGAGCAATCTGCGGCGCGAGTCCTTGAGAAGGCGTCGGAGGGATCGACCGCTGACGCCTCACTTTCTGCAGGGAGCAGCATTCGGGCCAGAGTGGGACTCGGCGTTGGATCTCAAAGAGCCGTCGAAGCAGAACGCTCAGACAAGTACGTAGTGATCGCAGAAGACAAGATCATTTTTCCGGCTGTTGCATCCCACCTCAAGGCAATCTTAACGAGACTGCACTCCCAGCTCTACGTTCTTATCGACGAGTGGTCATCACTCCCAACAGACGTCCAGCCTTACCTCGCCGAATTCTTCAAGAGGGCTTTCCTCGCATTGCCCCAAGTTACACTGAAAATTGCAGCCCTCGAACACAGGTCGGTTTTCCGAATAGAGAGAGCCAACGGCATTATCGGCTTTGAGATGGGAGCAGACATCTCAGCGAATATTGACATCGACGACTACTACGTTTTCGATAGGAACCCCGACCGCATTACGGACGCATTTGGCGACATGCTAATCAGACATCTAAGAAACGAGCTTCCGCCGCGGTACCTCGAAGACCAACTAGACATACATACCGAACAAGAGCTGGCCTCCAAATTATTCACTGAACGAGCAGTTTTTCAGGAGCTTGTCAGGGCGTCTGAGGGCGTCGCTCGTGACCTTATAAACATTTTCAGCGCGTCGTACTTTGCCGTCCACCGAAAGGGCAAAGAGAAAATTGAGCGGGCTGCCGTGCTCGAGGGTGCTAGGCAGTGGTTTGAACAAGATAAAGAGGGCAACCTCGATGACAATCTGCGGCTGGTTTTAAGGCGAATAATCGACGAGGTCATCGGGAAGCGCCGGGCGAGATCGTTTTTGTTACCGCGAGAGTTGGGCGACCATCCCGTCATTCAAAAACTTTTCGACCTGCGTGTACTTCACTTGGTTCAACGGGGCTACGCTGACAAGGACAAACCAGGCGTCAGGCACAATATCTATTCCCTGGACTATGGTACCTACGTGGACCTTCTGAACACCTCCAAGAAGCCGGACCTAGGCTTTACCATCCATGAGGGAAGCGACCAGCAAGACTTCCTAGTTCCCTTCGACGACAAGCGCAGTATCAGACGGATCATTTTGACAGAGAAAATTCTTGAGAAAGGCCCCACCGACACGGAAGCCCTCGCGGTTTAGATTTTTGCGTGAGATCAAGCGAAATCTTCCAAAGCCTCCGGATTTGCCTTGCAATCTACGGTAACTTGTGGTATACATGGGGTTTAGTTATGTCGCACAAACGTATGCTCTACAAACAATTGATCTTCGCCGCCCGCACCCGGCAACTCCAGCGAGAACTCCCGTGGAGTCTCCGCTCCGCATAACCTTCGCCCCAAGCCGTTCCCCGGCTTCTCCCGCCCAAATCCGCCAAATTTCTAATCGGTACAACAAATTATTAGAAACGCCCGTAACTTACACAAAACAAACAACCGCACCACTTTCTAATCGGTACAAAAATCGCTTTTTGCCGCCCTATTTTTTAACTCTCCGGCTTGCCCCGGCACACCGGGCGGAGCGGCTGGATTCTCTCCAGCCTCAAGCCTCCAGTCTCCAGCCTCTAGGACTCTTAATCGCAAATGAGTTTCACTTTGCGCCTTCCGTTTTTCGAGCTTCGTTTTTCGACTTTGGGCTTTCGGCAGGGCACGGTTTCAGCGGTGCCCTGCCGCAGATCGAGGAGGGGAAAGCGGTCGTCAGTGGCCAGCAAACAGCGCCGCGTGTTGCGCGGCGCGGCCCGACACTTCGTTCCTCAGTGCAAGCCGCAGTCGGGCCCTACGGTTCTGCCGGCCCGAAGGCCGCCGCCACAGAAAGTGAGGGATGCCGGAACCCTTCCTGCGTCAGGGTAAACGGACGTGCTTATGCTCCGTCCGTTTACCAGGGGATGAGCTTTTTTAGGCCGCGCTTGCGCTTGCTCGAGGATTCTTTGCGTTTGTTGACTTTGTTTTTGGCGACTTTCGTGCGTTTGGCGGAGGCTTTTTTCCGGGGCTTCGCGGCGGCCTGCTTGCCGTTGGCCGTGGTCGCGGCGCTGGCGCGCGCGGCCTCGATGTCAGTTTCCGTCGGCGTCGCCGCGTTTGTCGGGGTCGGCGCGGCATTCGCGGGCGTGGACGAGTTCGCCGGCGATTTCGTGGCAGGGTCGGCAGTCGCGGCGTTCGCTGGCGGCGGAGTGGCCGAGTCGGGCGAAACTGCCTGGATGCTCATCTGCCCGGTCGGCGCGACACCACTCGCGCCTCCAAGGTTCGAGGCCGAAGTGGGCTGAAAAATGTCCTGCGGCGATTCTATTTCCCCCGGGGGATTCAAATCCGGAGCCCCGATATGCGCGGCCATGGAAACGTCCGGGCCGGTTTTCACCATGCCCATGGCGCGGTGTACAAGGCCGGGGTGTTCGCGCGCGAACTTTTGTTCATATCGCGCGCGCGCGAGCGCGGCGGGATCCGGCGGCGGAATTTTCGCGCCATCTTGCTCGAGGTGGCGCTTGGCTTGTGCGGCGAGGGGCGAGAGCGGATATTCCCGGACGATCTGGGCGTATTCGACGTCGGAGCGCGTGCGCCAGAGGGCGCGTTGCTGTTCGTTTTTCGAACCGGTGGCGGCGCGGCGGAAAATGTCGCCGAGCATCCAGTGGGCGCGGTCGGCTTGGCTGAACAGGGGATAGCGATTCGCGACTTCGATCAGGCGCGCCGCGGCGGCGCGGTAATCTCCCTTGACGTAGTAAAAATGCGCGACGTCGAAATCGCCGCCAGCGAGAACTTCCTGCACGTCGCGAAGACGCTGGTCCGCCTGCGGCACGAGCGGGCTTTTTGGATACTTCAAAAGAAATGTTTGGAACTCCTGTTCGGCGAACCGCGCTTCGGTGGGATCGCGATCGGGTTTTTCCATCATGCGGTAATGCGCCATGGCGACTTGCATCTGCGCGTAAGCGGCTTCGTCGAGGAAGGGAAAAAATGTGATGAAGTCTTTGTACTCGGCGACGGCTTGCGTTAAACCTTCGGTGCCGCCCTGTTTGTAATACGAATCCGCGACGGCGAGTTTTGCCTTGGCGAGATATTCGCTGTCGGGATAGCTGTTGATGAGCGTTTGCAGGCTGAGGCGCGATTCGGTATAGCGGCCGTGCTTGTAATCGTTCAGCGCGCGGTCGTAGAGAATTTTGTCCGGTTCGGCGGAATTGCTCTGGGTTTTCGCCACGGTCTTTTTGTGGCCGGAGAAAAGACAGCCTGCGGGAACGAAAGATACAAGAAGCGCAGCCGTAAGCCAGAAGGAAGGTCGTTTCGTTATGCTTGTCATTACACCCTTTGCGAGATCGCGTCGTTCGCGCACTGCCGCATTTGCCGGACGGCCGCGCCTGGATTCGTCGTATGAAAAATCGAAGTACCCGCCACCAGCGTGTCACTGCCGGCGGCGACAAGCTCCGCTGTGTTTTCCAGCGTAACTCCCCCGTCTACTCCGATTCGGAAGCCGTAATTATAACGTGAGCGCAGGTCTCGCAGTTCTCGAATTTTGTCGACCGCTTGAGGAATGAATTTCTGGCCCCCGAACCCCGGATTGACCGTCATCACCAGCACTGTTTCCACGCGGTCCAGCACTTCCGTCAACATCACGACCGGCGTTGCGGGATTGAGCGCCACGCCCGCTTCGCAATTCTGTTCGTGAATCAAGGCTAACACGCGGTCCAAGTGCGGCGTCGCTTCCTGATGAACCAGGATTCTGTGCGCTCCGGCCTTTGCGAACGCCTCGACGAAGTCCCCGGGCCGCTCAATCATCAGATGCACGTCGAGTGGGAGGCGGGTTGCCTTGCTCAATGACGCGACAATGGGCACGCCGATGGAAATATTCGGGACGAAGTGGCCGTCCATCACGTCAACGTGAATTACGGCGGCGCCAGCCTCTTCCACGGCGCGTACTTCGTTGCCGAGGACAGCAAAATTGGCCGCTAAAATAGAAGGTGCGATTTCGAGAGGACGGCGAGTCATCAAATCATCTGAATTGTAACACAGGCGGCCGCACGGTTATTGGGCTACCTGCAGCTCAATGCTTGCGCCAGGCTCAACGCGCGCGCCGCGCATGGGAAGTTGAGACGTGACTGTGCCGGGCGGCCGGCCCGTGAGAGGCAGCGGCGTAACCGTGCCGACTTTCAATCCCGCGGAGGACAATCGCTGTTCGGCTTCCGCTACAGGCAGGCCTTCGAGCGACGGCATCACGTAGGCGGGCGATTGCGGGCCGAGCGAAACCAGCATATCGACATGCGGGCTGCTGGCGTCGGTCGAACCCGCCGCGGGGTCTTGCTGGAGGACGATGTCGGACGGGAATTCCGGCAGATGGGCGCTGGAAACTTCACCGGCCTGGAGGCCTTCGCTTAACAGCTCGATCTGCGCGGCGCGGAAACTGCGGTCGCTGAGCTGCGGAATGGTTACCGTTTGCTGGCCGAGGCTGACCACGGCGTGAACCCATTCGCCGATTTTCAAGTGCGTGCCTGCCGAGGGGCTTTGCCGCACGACGCTGCCCTCGGGGAGGGCGCTATACACGCGGTCCTCGACGCGGATGTGCAGACCGCGAGACTGGAGTTCGGCCTGCGCGCGCGTGAGCGGCGCGCCAACCAGATTTGGCGTGACGATCTCGCGCCCTTGAATGGCGAAGCGCATCGTGGTGATCGCGCTGAGAAATGCTACCGACGCGAGCACGAAAATAAGGACCGCCATTCGCCCCGCCCATTCGCTGCGCTCTCGGAATCCCATCGATTTATCTGCTCCGGCGCAATTGATCCTAATGTGGTGAGTCGCAAATTCGTTGTCTATCTCTTGCGACCCCAGGGGTTGCCCCCCCCCCTAAGAACCATGCAACGAACTTCTGACTCGGGACAGTAGCATCCCTTAGCACGTCGGTTCAACGTGGATGCGCCGCTGCGTTATCGGCGCAGCAACACTGTGGCGAAGAATCCGTCCGTGTGATGCGCGGGCGGAAACGTCCGAAATGCGCCGTCGTCGCCGACAAGTGTCTCCGTGCGCACGCCGGCGGCCAAAATACCCGATGGAATTTCCGCCGCGACTGTTCGAAATTCCGGATACGCTTTCAGCGTTTCACTTACCACATGCTCGTTTTCTTCCGGTTCGAGAGAACAGGTGGAATATACGAGTCGTCCCCCTGAGGCCAGGCGTTCGAGCGCGGAAGTGAGCAGCAAAACTTGGCGCTGATGCAACTCGGCGAGGTCGCGCGATTTTAGTTTCCAGCGAATTTCCGGATTGCGCGCCAGCGTTCCCGTGCCCGAGCACGGCGCGTCGACGAGGATACAATCAAATTTATGGCTGAACGGGAGATATGCCGTGGCGTCGAGGGCGACCATCTTGATGTCCGATATTCCCGAGTGGTCGAGACGCTCGCGCATCGCGTGCAGGCGATTCTCATGGAGATCCGCAGCGAGGACCAGCGCTCGCGGGCCCGCGGTGCGCGCCAGCGCCATCGTTTTGCCTCCCGGCGCCGCGCAGACGTCCAGCACGGAATCGCCGCGATTCACGCGGAGCAGGAGCGGAATCATCTGCGACGCTTCATCCTGAAAAGCGATGCGGCCTTCCTCGAATGCGTTTGCCTTCGATATATCTCCGCTGCGAATGATGATCGCGTCCCGAAGCAAGCGTCCCGGCTCAGATTCCACGCCTGCTTCAGCGAGACCGAGAATCACGTTGTCGCGATTTTCGGAATCGACCACGGCGCACGCGCGATTCGGTGGCTTGTTGTTTGCATCGAGAAGGGCGGCGGTTTCCGCGCGGCCAAATCGTTTGAGCCAGCGCTCGATCAGCCATGTCGGATGAGAATGGGCGAGGGCCAGGGCGTCCACGAGCGCCAGTTCCCGCGGGAAAAATTTTTCGGCAGGCTCGCGACTTTCATTCGTCGCGCGCCGCAGGACCGCGTTCACGAACGATGCGGCCGAAGTTTTTCGTGCGCGTTTGACCAAATCGACTGACTCGCCGACGGCCGCGCGCGCGGGAATGCGCGAGAGAAAACGCAACTGGTAGATTCCTATTCTGAGTGCGACGAGAACTTCGGCGTCAATGACCGTAGTTTTCTTTTTTGTGTAGCGCTCGATGAAAAAATCGAGCAGGCGCTGCCATCGCAACGCGCCCATGACGATTTCGGTGGCCAGGGCCGCATCCCGCTTGCTGAGTTTCGCGGCTTTCGTGGGCACGTCCTCGTCCATTTTAGCGTTCAGACGCGCATGCAGGATTTCGGAGGCGTATGCCGCCTCCGTCTCGACGCGCAACAGGGTGTCGAATGCAATTATTCTTGCGGGGCTGATGGGCATTTGATCAGTGAAGCATATTGCTACGACGCGAATCGTTCGGCGGAGCAGATTCGCGCGCCGTTTGCGAATTCTCGCGCCGCCATGCGCTTGCGGCCTTCGGGCTGAACGTATTCGATGCGGAGCCATGTTTCCTCGCCACAAGCGACGCGAATGCCGCCGCGATTCTCGACGATCGTGCCCGGCTCCGGCGCGCTTGATGTGGCCGGACGTTCACTATTCACATCACTCGCCGTGCGTACATTGCTCGCCACGCTTTCCGCCGGACGGCCCCAAATGTGGCACGAGCGCCCGCGGAAATGCGTGTACGTGCCGGGCCAGGGATCGAAAGCTCGGATGCGATTGTAAATCTCCGACGCGGGCGTGGCCCAATCAATCAGGCCTTCTTCTTTTTTGAGCGGCGGCGCAAACGTGGCGAGCGCATTATCTTGCGGAATTGGTCGAACATTTCCGCTGTCCAGTCCGCGTAACGTGCGGATGAGCAGGGGCGCGCCCGCGTCTCCCATGCGGGCCATCAGTTGCGGCGCAGTCTCGTCCGCGCCAATTTGCATTTCGAGTTGCTCGAGGATTGGGCCGGTGTCGAGACCTGCGTCAATTTTCATGGTGGTCAAGCCCGTGCGGTTGTCTCCGTCGAGAATCGCGCGCTGGATGGGGGCGGCGCCGCGATAACGCGGCAGCAATGAACCATGCAGATTAATCCAACCGAGGCGAGGAATTTCCAGGAGCGCGCGCGGGATAATTTGGCCGTAGGCGATGATGACGATTGCATCCGGCGCGATGCGCCTTAAAAAATCGGCCGCTTCGGGCGATTTGATTTTTTCCGGCTGATAAATTTGCACGGCGGCTGCGAGCGCGGCACTCTTGATCGGCGACAGAGCGGGATTTTGCCCTCTGCCGCGCGGACGGTCAGGCTGCGTGATTACGCCCTCGACGCGAAACTCCGGATCGGCGAGGAGTGTTTTCAGGGAAGGCAGGCCGAATGCGGGAGTGCCGCAAAAAATAACGCGAAGCGGCACGGTTCGTCTACCACTCCCCGGTTTTCGTCAGCTTGCGGATTTTTCGCTTGATGAGGTCGCGTTTCAATATGCTCAAGTGCGTCAGAAAAAGAACGCCGTGGAGATGATCGATCTCGTGGCAGAAGGCGCGGGCGAGCAATCCTTCGGCGCGCATTTCGTATTCTTTGCCCGTCACATCCAGCGCGCGGATGGTGACGTATTTTGGGCGCAGGACGTTGCCGCGAAAGCCCGGGACGGAGAGACAGCCCTCTTCCTCGCGCTGCTCGCCCTCGGTCCGAATGATTTCGGGATTCGCGAGCACGAGTTTGGCTTCGGGATTTTTGCCGACGGTGACGTCGATCACGGCGATCCGCAAACCGAGGCCGATTTGCGGAGCGGCCAGACCCACGCCCTGCGCGGCGTACATGGACTCGAACATGTCCTCGGCGAGCTTGGCGAGTTCGTCGTCGAATTTTTCAATAGGCTTGGTGGGCTGCTCGAGCACGGCAGCGGGGTATTTCGTTATCGGATGGATCATTGTTCTCTGCTCGTCTCCTAATCCTAATGGAATACCAAACAATCCGTCGCTAAAATTGGTCGAGCTGTTCCTGATAGCCTTGAAAATTCCGGCGCGTTTCGAGGAGCGAATCTCCGCCGAATTTTTCGAGGAATGCCTCGGCGACCACGTAGCTGACCATCGCTTCGCCGATAACTCCTGCCGCGGGCACGACGCAAATGTCCGAGCGTTCGTAGGCAGCCTTGATGCTTTCCTTTGTTTTTAGGTCCGCGGAGCCGAGCGCGCGGCGCAAAGTCGAAATGGGTTTCAGATAGCCGCGCACGACGAGGTCTTCGCCGTTGGTGATTCCGCCCTCGATTCCGCCGGCGCGGTTCGAACTTCGTTGAAACCGCTTGCTCGCCGCATCATACCGAATTTCGTCCTGAACGTCCGAGCCGTACGAAGTGGCGTTTGCGATTCCCGCGCCGATTTCGACGCCTTTGACGGCCTGAATGGACATCACCGCGCGAGCCAGGCGTCCATCGAGTTTTTCGTCCCACTGCGCGTGGCTTCCGAGACCGGGCGGTACACCTCGCGCGACAACTTCGAAAATGCCGCCAACGGAATCGCCGGCGCGCAGCGCTTTATCGACTTCGGTCTTCATGCGCGCTTCTGTTTCCGCGTCAACGCACCGAAGGGGCGACTCAAGATTCGCGCAGATGGATTGAATTTCGCTCCATTGCGCCGCTCGTTCGAGCTTCACCGGCCCGACGGCGATTGTATGGCTCAGCACAGTGATTCCAAATTCGCGCAGGAGCAGTTTGGCCATCGCGCCCGCAGCGGTGCGAGCCGCCGTCTCCCGCGCCGAGGCTCGCTCCAGTATGTATCGCGCGTCGTGAAAATTAAACTTCAACGCACCAGCCAGGTCGGCGTGGCCGGGTCGCGGGGAAGTTAACTGGCGCTGGGCGTCTTCCGCGCCATCGGAATCCTCGACGGGCAGCGCTTTCTCCCAGTTCTTCCAGTCGCGATTTTCGATGCGGATCGCGATGGGCGCGCCGATGGTTTTTCCGTGGCGCACGCCGGCGAGGCATTCGGCGTGGTCCTTCTCGATTTTCTGCCTTCCCCCGCGGCCATAGCCAAGCTGCCGCCGGTGCAATTCGCGATTCACAAATTCGAGGTCGACCGGCACGCCCGCGGGCAGCCCGGAGATCCACGCGATCAGCGCCTGGCCGTGAGATTCGCCCGCCGTGAGAAATCGCAGCATTTTCGTGTCGTGTCCAGGGTGTACCGAGAGACGCACGATTCTACCGGAGGCTTTCGCGCCCGTAAAGCAATCGCGCGCGGGGAAATTCGCCGCGAGATTCCTTGACGTCCTGGATGCTCGACGTTACGCTGTCGAAGCTCTTTTCCTTGCGCGATGGCGACACTTACCTCCAACACGCCGGAGTCCACCAGCCCTTCGCCAGCCGCTGGGTTGAGCAACGCGCTTAAACGAAAGATACTCTCCCTCCAAAGCTATGCCTATCTGGTTGGCGACGCCGCCGGGAAAATATTTACAGCGCCGCACTATCCCCAAGACGTGCTCGAGCAGATGGACGCCATTGGGTTCGGCTCGATCCCGATCATTGTGCTTACGGGATTCTTCATTGGCGGCGTGATGGTTTTGAATACGGCGGCCCAGTTTCAGCGATTCGGGGAAACGGCGCTGACTGGAGACACCGTTGCGATTGCCCTGGTGCGCGAACTCGGCCCCACGATCGCTGGGCTGCTGGTAACGGGCCGCAATGGTTCCGGGATCGCATCCGAGTTGGGGTCAATGGTCGTTACCGAGCAAGTGGACGCGATGCGCGCACTGGGCACCGACCCTGTTCGGAAGCTGGTGGTACCGCGGCTGATCGCTACCGTGCTCGTTTTGCCGCTGCTCACGGCGATAGCCGACTTTGTGGGGCTCGTCGGAGGCTTCATCGTCGCCCACTTTACATTAGGCTTAAGCTCCGTCGAATTCTGGAATCGCGCCATTCAGGCTTTGGCGTTCGGCGACCTTGTGATGGGCTTGGCGAAACCCGTCGTATTCGCCATCATCATTGCGACTGTTGCGTGCTACTACGGTCTGCGAACGCGCGGCGGGACGCAGGGCGTGGGCCGCGCGACGACGACGGCTGTGGTTGTGGCTTCCGTGGCCATTCTGGTCAGTGACTTTTTTCTTGGCAAGCTGCTGCTCTACTGGTTCGCTTCCTGAAGACCGGCCGACGCGATTTTTCCTCCGGCTCGAATCAGCGTTTCCATCTATAATCGATTCGGGCACTCGAATTGAGCTTGATGGCAACAAAGCCCACGAATGAAATCGCGCCGGGCGAACCGCTCATCCGCTTTGAAGACGTCAGCATCGCCTTCGATGAGGGAGAAGTGCTTCGTGGAATTTCCTTCGAGGTCGCCGCTGGCGAAACGAAGGTTATTCTCGGCGAAAGCGGTTCGGGTAAAACCGTTCTGCTAAAACTTGCCGCGGGATTGTTGCGTCCTCAATCCGGGCGCGTTGTGGTGATGGGCCACGACCTCACGGAAATGGGCGAAGTCGAGCTGCTCGATTTCCGCAGGCGTATCGGCTTCGTTTTTCAGGAAGGCGCGCTCTTCGACTCGCTCAACGTGGCCGATAATGTTTCGTTTCGGCTGGACGAAGAGTCGGTGCCGCCGGAAGAAGCGGAGCCACGTGTGCGCGAGGCGCTGCGTTTCGTCGAAATGGAGGACGCCTACGACAAATTTCCCGATGAACTTTCTGGCGGGATGCGCCGCCGCGTCTCCATTGCGCGCGCGCTGATCGATCAGCCTCCGATTGTTTACTACGATTCGCCGACCGGCGGCCTGGATCCGGTGACGAGCCAGACCATCATCACGTTGATTTTGCGGCTGCGCGATTTGAACGGTGTGACGTCGCTGCTGGCCACGCATCGCCTTCAGGACGCTTTCGGTCTGGCAAATTTTGTTTTCGATTCGCAGTCCAGCCGCGTGGTTCCCGTTTGGGAAGACAGCGATGGCCGCCATCTTTCCGCGACGAATTTTCTGGTTCTTCGCGACGCGCAGGTCTATTTTCAGGGCGAGACCCAGGAATTATTGAAGTCCGGCGATCCGTATCTGCGTGAGTTTTTATCTTGATATCGTTTGCTGAGTTTGGAGAGCGGATTTTTCGAAATTCGATTCAGATCACTGGAGGGAAGCGATGGCGCAGCGCAAACAAATTACCTGGACGGAACTTCGCGTGGGGCTGTTCGTTCTTGCCGGATTGCTGCTTCTGGCGGTTGCGGTTTTTTACGTCACCGGCGTGAATTGGGGAGCGAAATACTCGCTTACGACCTATCTTCCGCAAGTCGCGGGGCTCCAGGTGGGCGCGCCCGTAAGTTTGGACGGCCTCACGGTCGGCAACGTACAACGGCTGAAGATCAATCCGCACCCCGCGAATCGTACGCAGAATATTGAAATCGATATGCGCGTTGATAAACGCTACCAGAAGCTCATTCGCACGGATTCCCAGGCCAGTCTGGTAACACAAGGCCTTCTAGGAGCTGGTTACGTGAATATCTCGCGCGGCTCGGGTGATGTCGTGCCAAACAAGGGGACGATTCCGGGGAAAGCCGGAAGCGACATGCAGGCGATCGTGGAGCGCGGCGTTGAGCTGGAGGCGAACCTCGGCCAACTGACGCAGCAAGTCGGCGACATCATCGGCGCGGTCCGCAAAGGGCAAGGCACCATCGGCAAGTTCATCTACGATCCGTCCATGTATAACCACCTGAATAGCGCGGCCGCAAAAGCGCAGTCGCTCATAGCTTCCGTCCAATCGGGCCACGGCTCGATCGGCAAGTTGGTCGCGTCCGACGATCTATATAACAAAGTGAACACAACGGCCGGGGACGCGGAAGCGATTTTTGGCGATATCCACGCGCAGAAGGGGACGCTGGGCAAGCTGGTCTACGACTCGGCGGTGTATGACCAAACCAAGCAATTTCTGACGAATTCCAACGCGCTGCTTGCGGGAGTGCGCAGCGGCCGGGGCACGCTCGGAAAACTGGTCACCGACGACGCAGTGTTCACGAATCTTCGCGACGCGTCGGCAAACGTCCGGGACGTCACGGCAAAGCTCAATAAAGGCCAGGGAACTTTCGGCAAGTTTTTCACCGATCCGCAGCTTTACAACAACATGACAGGACTCACGGGCGACATGCGCCTGATGATCGGCGATTTCCGTCGCGATCCGAAAAGGTTCCTGCACGTGAAGCTGTCGATCTTTTAGCCGTGCGCGTTGATAGCGATCGCTGCGCTGGCGGGATATAAGAAAGTGCGCGCCTCCCGGCGCATGCCGGGTGAGTTTTTGCAGCGGGTCGTTATGCAGAGCCGGTGGGCACTGTAGTTTTTCAACGGGAAGATGATTGCGGCTTTGCCCACGCGACGACGCGCCGCAGCGAATCCGGAATCATTAATGAACCGCGCGTTAGCGCAAAAACGCGTTCACTTTGTGCAACTGCGCGGCGAATGGGAATCCGTCATACGCGGACGTACCGCTCGAACTCTCCTGGCTCCGTCACACGCGTGAAGCACCTCGTCTTTCGCGGGCCCAGCTCGTCTTGAGCATCGGCAAAGGGCGTCCCGCCGGCTCTTTTGTACTGGGTTGACGAAATCCGCCAGCGAGACGCTGGCGCTCCAGCTCTTGCTCGCCACTCGCCGCTGCTTCTCTACTTCGTCCTCATCATCATCACCAGTGAAATCGAATCGGAATGGCCCCTGTCGCGCTCCCAGGAATCGAACGAGCCGCCGATCGCCGGATTCTTTCCTTCCACTCGGCCAATCATCGCTTGCACTTTGTCGATTCCGTCCGGCTGGGTAGTCACGAACGCATAGTCCAGCGTGTTCGTATCGCCCTCGTGCACCAGTTGCGTATCGAGCTGATACCCCGCCAGCGTTCCGTCAGCGACCATCTTCGCCAACTCAGGCGCCATGTACGTCTTAAAATTCTGGCTCCAATCGTCCACGTGGCCGGGCTTGATCGCGAACGAGCCGACCCAAAGATAAGCGTGTTCGTACGTGCCGGCTTTTGTTCCGTGAATCGTGGAACGCAAAAATATGTCCCAGTGCCGCGCATCCATCAGCGCCGCGCTCGTATTCGCCGCTTCTCTCACGGCATCGAGAGCGCGCAAAATTCCGCCGACGCTCGTCGCCTGCATCCAGTCCTCGTGCGTTGGGCCGCCTTCGGTATGCACGACCGATTCCGCGAAACCATACCCGGTCAGCGTTCCGTCATCGATTAACTTGTCGAGAATCGGCTTCATGGTTTGAGAAAATTTGTCCATGTCGCCCCAGTGCGCCCGCGGCACGCTCCACTCCGAAACGTACGTATACAGAATCTGCGCCGGCTTTTCCTGCGCCCAAGAAAATGGCGCGCCAACAAACACTCCCATTGCGATCGTGGCTGCGCAAATCAACATTTTTTTCATTGCACTCTCCTTGACATTGTCTTGTATGTGTCATGAAACATGGCCGGTGGCCCCAAAATCACGATGCCTTCCTCATCCGTCGCGCAACCTTATGTCCCGCGAAATTTCCCAGCCCGCCGTACGCGGCATATTTGTAAGTTTCCGAAAGCGCCGGGTAATTGAACACCAGTTCGATGAAAGTGTCGAGTGTGCCGCGCATCTCCATCACCGCCGAGCCCATGTGCACCAGCTCCGTATGAAATCCTTGACCGTCAGGCCGGAGGAAAAATGTACGCCAGCGTTTTCGGGTTTCTTCGAGCTTGGGCGGACGATTGCGGTCTTTCGAGGGCGCGAGGCTACTCTTCGATTCGCATACAGGGGACGTTGCGTCGTAAACAGCGATTGATACCTCCTCTTATGGAGCTTGGAAAAATCGCAAAAACCGCCCGCGTCAAAAGTCCGAAATTATGCGTTTGCCGGAATCCACGAAAGAGCGCCTGGGCGGCTTCTTTTCGTTGTCCCTCACGAAGGTAATGCCACGACAAATGCAGCGTCATATTGGAAATTCCCCATCGGGCGGCCCTGATAACCTCTTTATCATCGGGGGACATTCTTGCCTCGCCGCGCAGCATTTCTATCGTACGCGTCTTGTCCCTCACCAGGTTCTTCCGATGAGTTGCATCCGTTTGGACGCGCAGAACCGCCAGGGGCTTGTCTATATAGCCATAGCGAAACGACTTCGAGAATTCCAGCAATATTTTCCAATCGCTTCCGGATGGCCGCGACTCGTCAAACAAGCTGGTCTTTAGCAGAGCTTCCTTGCGATAGGTCACGGCTGTCGGTTTAATGAACACTTCTCGCAGCAGCCACAGATAGGCGTGGCGCTGACCGAAGGCCACGCCCTCCAGGGAGGATTCCTTCGCGAGAAATTTTGAAAAATTGGGCGACCGCCTCATGAAGGACGGGGTGAATTCTCCGTTGTCTGTTTTTTCCAGATCGCTGAAGACGGCTTGAACTTCGGGATGGGCGTCAAGAAATCCTACTTCGCGTTCGAGCTTGTCGGGCTTCCAGAGATCGTCCGAGTCCAAAGTGGAGATGTACTCGCCCGCGGCGGCTCGAATTCCGGTGTTACACGCAGCAGCGAAGCCGGCGTTCGGCTCTTTTTTAATATATTTCAGGCGAGGGTCAGTGAAAGACTTCACTACTTCAGCGGTGTTATCTCTTGAACCGTCATCGACAACGATGACTTCGAAATCCCGAAAGGTTTGAGCGAATACACTTTGCAGGGCTTCCCCGATGATCCAGGCTCGATTAAATGTCGGGATAACGACCGAAACACGCACAAAATTGTCCTCGGATTTCCGTGGGGATATTTTGAAATTGCCGATTCACGATAAAACGAAAGTTCCCCGCACGGTTCTTTGATTAGGGGCCTTTTATTACATAGGAAAACTTAATATCCACCAGTTATCATGCCGTGTAAATGTTTTTGTCCGCTTTCGCGGAATAAGAGTAAGCAGCCCCGGAATGAAACCGACGCGCCACTAAGTGATCTGGGCCGCGAGCCGGAATTGACTGTTTCCCGGAATTGGCGTGAGCGTGCATTCGGCTGCGCGGACGCGTGATCGCCAAAAAACTCGCCACATTTGATTGCTCGAAAGAAGCAGGCCAATCCCGCGGATGAGATAGCGGCGCGAGTCGAAAAACAGCAACGGCGCCAAGTTCAGTCAAAGCAGAGCGGGAAATGATTTTCGTGCCGTGTTAAACTCATGAACCTCGCCCGCGCCGGAGTGGCGGAATTGGCAGACGCGTTGGACTCAAAATCCAATGGTGCTTAGCATCATGAGGGTTCGACCCCCTCCTCCGGCACCAATTCTTCGTTCCCCAATTGCAGTCTCCATCGATCCGCATTCACGCCGTTTTCGTGCCGGTCTTCGTGCTGCGCGTCGCGTATTTGACCCGATAGGACGGCCGTACCATCCGTTCCGCGCTCCCGTACTATTGCAGCTCCTCTCACCGGGCGTTACTCTGCGGTTTCATGAATCCACCGGAATACCAAGTTCGACAGTGCAGCAGGGCGCATCGGCGCAGCAAGCGCCTCCGGTTGGTTGTGCCGGTGGAAGTGATCGCTTTTGTAGGTGAAAGCGAAGCCTTCCGCGAAGCCACGCGCATGCTCTCGGTGAACGCGAACGGCGGACTTTTGGCCCTCGCGGGCAGCGTCTGTCAGGGGCAGGTGCTCCGTCTGGTAAACCAGCGCACGACGGAACATCAGGAGTGCCGTGTCGTCAACGTGGATGCCGCCGAAGATGGCAAATGGGTGGTGGGCGTCGAATTTACTCGTCCCGCAGGCAATTTTTGGCAAATCTATTTTCCTCCCCTGAATCCTCGCATCACTCCCAACAGCCGCAATTGATCCCTTCAAATCGGCACGGTCAGGCTTGCAAGCGCAGGGGTATGAACCTGAGCACATTTCGCCGAAGTACTATTCGTCTGTCCCGACCACTATGCTCAAATCTTACCCAGCATGGACGACACACGTTCAACGAAGGCCAATGAGGGACCTTACTCGAATCCGTCGGTCGCCAACCCGAACGAGATTCGCCAGAGCCTGAAGCACCTCGACCGCCAGCAGTGGTGGATGTGGTCTTCCGCGGTTCTCATCATTCTTCTGCTGACGATTGGCGTGGCCTCGTTTTCGTTTCCTTCGCTCATGCACGTTGACGACGGCACGTATTCTTTTTATTTATCGCAAGCGGTGCGCGGTCTCATCGGCCTGGTGCTGATCTTCAGCGTTTATTCCGTTTACCAGCAATCGCAGATCAACAAGATTCGCGGGCAGCTTGCCGACCAGATGGATTCGGTCGCAAAAGTGGAATCGCTCACCGAGGAAGTTTACAAGCTCGCGGTTCTCGATCCCCTCACCAGTCTGCACAACCGGCGCTCCGGTGAGCAGCGGCTATCCGAGGAAATTGCGCGCTCGCGGCGTCACGCGCGCCCGCTGACCGTTCTGCTTCTCGACCTCGATGACCTCAAGCAATGCAATGATAAGTTCGGCCACGACGCAGGCGACGTCATGTTGCGCTCCTTCGGCGATTGCCTGAAGCGCGCCATTCGCGGCTCCGATCTCGCCGTCCGTCAGGGCGGCGACGAATTCATGCTCATATTGCCGGAATGCCGCGCCGAGGAAGTTCGCCACGTTTTGGGAAGGCTCCACGGCCTGGAGATCGAGTGCTCCGGCGAAAGAGTCGGGGTCACTTTTGCCTGCGGCTGGGCCGATTATCAGCCGGGAGAATCCGCGCAGGAACTCTTGAAGCGCGCCGACCAGGCCCTGTACGCGCATAAACGGTCCGCCAAGGACGTTGGCAACAATCGCCTCTGTTCTCCAATACCCGCCGCCGTTCGCTAATTTTGTCTCTCGCGTTGCAATTGCAATTTTCGCTTTTCAATTTCAGCCGGTCACATGAGCATCCGCGACGCAGTGCGGCTTTTCTCGCCGATGCTCGCCAAGAACAACTCGCGACGGTCGCTTCGCGGCCCTATAAAGTTCCGAGCGTGCCGTGCAGGTTGCTCGTTTGGCCAACGCGCGCCAGAAGTCGTAAAATTCGCTTGCACCTTTAGGGTATTGCTGCGTAAGATACCCCTTCTTAAAGGAGCGTCGCACGTGCCAAAAGAAAAACCAAAGGTCAATATCGGCGAAGTGATTCGTTCGTACCGCAACGATCGCGGCCTGTCGCAGGGCGACATCGAACGGCGCACCGGACTTCTGCGCTGCTATCTGTCTCGCGTGGAAAACGGCCACACGGTTCCGTCGCTCGAGACCCTTGCAAAAATCGCGGAAGCCATGGAAATCAGCCTGGCGGATTTTTTTCCGGGCGCCGACACCCCTCAGGACCGCGAAACCAAGAAAGCGCTCGGCGAACTTTCCGAGGAAGAAATTCGCTTTCTCGCCGACATCAAAAAGTACAGCACCACGCTCACGGAGGACGACAAGAAACTGGTGCTGGCCATGATTCGCAAAATGGCGACCATCGTTCCTCCGCGCGCCGCCGCGGCAGCGCCGCGCGCCCGCTCCACGGCCCATCGCTCGGCATACTAACGGCCGGTTCCTTTACAAACGATAATTTTTCGCGCAGGCACGTCCGCGCGGCGCGAATCGCGAATCAGCCCTTGCCCGCGACTTTTTTGCTGAAATTTCCCGCAGCGACAATCGCGCGAAAAACTTTTCCGCGTCCAATGATCGCGCCGCCGCTTCGCGCCTCGGTTTCAAATACCAGAAATCTTCCGCGTCTTCCCAGAAAACGCGCGCTGGCTTCGACCTTCGCTCCCTGAGAGGCGGCTTTCAGGTGATCAACTTCGATTCGCGTTCCGACGCTGATGGTTCCCTCGGCCAAATGCGGACGGATCGCTTGTGCCGCGGCGAGTTCCATCAAGCCGATCATCGCCGGCGTCGAAAATACGGCGGGGAGAGTGGAATCGTATGCGGCGATGGTCCATTCAAATGGAACGACGCATTCGATCTTGGATCGCGAGCCCCTGGGAATGCTCGGGGTTCCTTCCTGCCGCGAGGCCGTTTTGGACTTAACAGGAGTGCTTCGTTTTTTAGCTTTGGATTTTTTCACAGGCTCTTTTTCCCCAGTGTGCTTTTTCACAGACTACTTTGCTCGGAGGATTCATGCCGGCGAGGGGCATGGAGAAAATCTTTTGTGAATTCGGCGATGGTGACGCCGAACTGTTTCCACAGGCGTTTGCGCAAGCTCCGATAATCCTGCGCGCCGCTGAAGAGATCGCACATCAGTTCGCGAAATGTGGCGCTGCGCCGGGCGAATTGGACCATGCGCGTGGTGACGGCACCGCCCAAAAACCGGCCGCGAAAAACAAGGCGCACAAGGCGCGTGGCGATTTCCAGGTCCGCGACAAACTCCGCTCGCAGGCGCGCGGGGTAAGTTTCCGGCTGGCCCTGCAGGATGGCTTGCGCCAGCAAATCGCCGGAACGAAGCGCGTAAAACAAGCCTTCGCCCGTGATGGGATCCACGCACGCCGCCGCGTCGCCCGCGAGCGCCCAGTTTGGGCCAATGATTTTCCGATGGCGCAGCGTGCCGAATTCCGGCGAAGGCAGGACGTGACTGTAAAAACACGCGCCTTCCGTGCCGATTTTTTCTTCGCGAACGAAATCGTCGAGAAGCTGGCGCAATTTTGATGTGGTGTACTTGGCCATCGTCGCGCAGATTCCGACCGACAAGTGATCGGTGCGCGGGAACGACCACAAATAACCATTCATGCGATCGAGAAATTTAATTTTTACGATTTCCTCTTTCGCGGGGATGAAATAGCCGAGCGTGACTTCCAGATCCTGCGGACGAAGGGGCGTGGTATCCGGCAGCAATTGATTTCGCGCGCCGGCGGCGAGCACGACAAAATCCGCGGAGTGTTCGCGGCCGCTAGCCGTGAGAGTCACGCCTTCCGCGCCGGTTATGACGCGAGTGACGCGCGCCTGAACCGTCTGGCAACCGGCGTTGGCGGCGCGGTCGAGGAGAAGTCCATTCAGTATGGCGCGGGAATAAATCACGATGGGGCGGGACATCTCAAAACGCGCGCGATGGCCGCGGCTGGAAATTAATTCAGCGGTGCGAATTTCCTTTTTGGCTTGCGGGCCGCTGAGGAGGAAAGGATATCGCTCGATTGCCTTGTGAGTGAGGCCTCCGCCGCAGGGCTTTTCCCACGCGAGGTGCTCGTCAAACAGCGTGACGTTAAAGCCCGCGGCCGCCAGTTTTTCTCCGCAGAGGGCGCCGGCAGGCCCTCCGCCAACTATGGCAATTTGTTTCATTCGGTCGCCGCCAAAATATTGGAAGGGTGTCGTTCGGGCCCGGAACGAAAGTATAGCATCAATCGCTCTTGGTTTTGGGCGGCGCGATTGGGGGTTACGCCGAGGAGTGAACGCCGGTTACGCGGCGAAAACCTTGAATTGGTGGCTTGGTTGCGGCTATGAAGATCGGGAGATGGTAACAAAACGTACCTTGGAAAAAATGCAAATTTGTCCCGATTAGAAAGGGGTGCGATTGTTTGTTTTCTATGACTTGCATGCGTTTCTAATCCGTTAGGTGTCCCGATTAAAAAAATCATATATTTGCTGATTTTGGTGCAGAAACGCCCTGGGAGAGAGGTTGGGAGAACTGCTAGGCGGAACACAGACTCCGCGGCCGCCCTGTGGGGAGCGGGCGGGAGATGGCGAATTGGGGCGCTATAACCACGAAGTAATTATATCGCAAGTTTGTAAGTTTAACAAGGAAATTCGGAAGCAGACCTGGAGATAACCGGCTATGCATCAGTACCAAAAATCATCACCGGGATGTCTATGCTCGACACCCCGCGACTCGCCCGACGATTCGCCCAGGATGCACCGAACGTGTAGCGTTCATCGGTAGCCATTTTGGCTCTTGGCTGGACCGCCAGAGTACACGGATCAAGATCTCGCTGTTTCACAGCTTTTGCGCGTGTGGCCACCCTGCGTTACGAATGACTGTTTCCGGCATGAAGTTCATCGCTTTTGCAGCCGCTCCGCAGCCTGTGATTTTAGTAGTTCCGTTCGGCGCGCACGTCATCCTTAGCCTGCGGTATCGGATTGAGCGTCTTGCTCCCACGCTGTAGAATTAGGTCCGCAGCGCGCCCGTAGCTCAGCTGGATAGAGCATCTGCCTTCGAAGCAGAGGGTCGGGAGTTCGAATCTCTCCGGGCGCGCCATTCCTCATTTTTGGTTCTTGTGAAGATTATGTCGAAGGGCTTTCTGTATGTGGGATAAACACTTGCAGCATCCACGGCGCAGTTCAAAAGCACCATTTTGAGCAATTTCGCTTTTTCAGTCGGTTCTTGCTTAACATACACGTATGATGGCAATGGCCTGCGGGTGCAAAAGGCGGCGAACGGCACGACGACGGTGTACATCTACTCCGGCTCGAAGGATATCGCGGAATACGACAATGGCGCGTCACCGTCCTCGCCTTCGCGCGAGTACATCTACGGAAACAATCAATTGCTGGCCATGGTCAGCGGGAGCACGACCACGTACTATCAGTCGGATCATCTGTCGGTGCGGATGACGACCGATTCCAACGGGAACGTTCTGGGCCAGCAAGGGAGTTTTCCGTTTGGTGAGTCGTGGTATTCCTCAAACGGCTCATCGGAATGGACATTCACCACGTACCAGCACGACAACGAAACGGGCCTGGAATACGCTTTGGCTCGCTATTATGATACGCGCACGGGAGGGTTCTGCTCGGCGGATCCGGTGGAAGGCGATCCGAGCGACCCGCAATCGTGGAATCGCTACGCCTACGCCCGCGACAACCCCATTAGCATCACCGATCCCAGCGGCCAGTTTTCGCTATTTGATATTTTCAAGCTGATTGGCTTGATTTCTATGGACATTCTTACCAGCGGAGCCACTACGGAGGAGACACTCCCATCATTGATTGGCGAGTTCGAGGGGTGGTCGTCGTTCGCTGAAATGACCAACATAATGTCGCATGAAGGACAGCAGTCGGGCCAACACCCACAGCTTCCGCCACCTCTGCGCCTGCCGCCGCAAACTACTAACAAGTCGCATAAGCCAAAGGGAGGAACGAAGAACTGCATAGAGAATGCGCATGGTGTATACAACAACCTTCCTACGATACATCCGAGCCGGAAAGGCGCGTATGGCGTACCCGAAACACAGGGGACAGCCGCCATTGACCGGTCGCAATTTCTTCCTCCCGGGTCAAGCATGACAGGGCAGCAAGCAAACGCGTATATCAATAAGTATAGGAGCCAAATTTCTGGGTACGTCCCGAATGGCAATGGCGGGTATGACCTGCTCCCCTAAATCCGCACAAGACTGAGTATGATTTCACATTGCGGAAAGGGGGAGGAGCATGTCGAAGAGCCGGCACACCGAGGCGCAGATGATTGGGGCTCTGAAGCAACTGGAAGCGGG